>Ga0065721_10048887_pt1 | contig 64321 bp, 53 predicted proteins | sample Mesricmetagenome_FD_59108 | JGI IMG/M metagenome (GOLD analysis project Ga0065721, IMG submission 59108) | Mesophilic microbial community from rice straw/compost enrichment Sample: eDNA_1 v2 (version 2) | ecosystem: Engineered > Solid waste > Grass > Composting > Bioreactor | place: USA: Davis... | reverse complement strand
GGACGGGGACACGGAGACGAGAATCCGTCAGCATACGAACGCGGCGGAGGCGGCCGCCCGTGCGAAGGTCGGCTTCATCGCCTATACGAGCCTGGCGAACGCGGCCGACAGCAAGCTGTTCCTTGCTCCTCCGCATCAAGCCGCGGAGCAGGCCATTCTGAAGACGGGCATCCCGTATTCGTTCCTGCGCAACAACTGGTATCTGGAGAACGAAGCGTCCGGCATTCAAGGCGCGAAGGCGGGGGCGCCTTGGGTGACGTCGGCCGGATCGGGCCGAGTAGGCTGGGCGCTGCAGCAGGAATACGCAGATGCGGCGGCGGCCGTCCTGACCGGCAGCGGTCACGAGAATACCGTATACGAGCTGTCGGGTCCGCTGCTGACCCAGGAGCAATTCGTGGCCGAGCTGAGCGCCGTTCTCGGCAAGAGCATCCCCGTTCAACAGGTCGATGACGACGCGTATGCCGACATTATGAAGGGCGCGGGCGTACCCGAGTTTCTGCTTCCGTTTCTCGTCGGCATTCAGCAGGGCATTCGCGACGGCGAGCTGGAAGTCGAAAGCAGCGACTTCGAGAAGCTGCTCGGCCGTCCGCTGACACCGCTTCGCGATGCTCTGAGCGGACTCGTTCAAGGACTTTCCTGATTCGTCCGATCATCGTTGCCGCTAAAGAAGAGGGCTGTCCCATAAGTAAAAAGAGCCGTACCGAACGATTATCAATGAATGGTGCCAGGTGCATCTACTTTTTTCATCGATAATCTTGTACGTCTCTACTTATGGGGCAGCTTCTTTTTCGAAAGTTTGATGCTACAATGGAGAAACTTAATGGCGAGCGGTACGGCCATGACGATAGAGGAGGCAGGCATGAGATGAACGTAAGAGTCGATAAAAGAGGAAACTCGGAAGTGGCGATCGTAGAGAGCGGAGAGGTGCTGATCTCGGAGGTGCAGGAGGCGCTGGACCTGATGGCCACGGTGCAGTATGAAACCGGCTGCTTCAAAATGCTGCTCCGCAAGGAGAGCATTTCCGAGGCGTTCTTCGACTTGAGTACGAAATTGGCCGGAGAAATCTTGCAGAAGTTCACCAACTACGGAGTCAAGCTGGCGATCGTGGGGGATTTCTCCGGTTATGAGAGCAAGAGCTTGCGCGATTTTATTTACGAGAGCAACCACGGGAAGCAGTTTTTCTTCCTGCCCGACGAGGCCGCCGCGCTCGAAGCCTTGCACGGAACGAAGTAACGGGCGAACGGCTCAAGGCGATACGAGCGTATAGGAGATTTCTTCGACCTTCCACGCGCCGTCGGTGTACCGCATCATGATCATGCGTTCCACGTTCATGCCTCCGGCGTCGCGCGGACTCTCCAGCTGACTGATATAGCCGTATCCCTCGCCTTTGTAGAAGTAGGTATAGGGCATGGAGACGAATTTATGCTTCGTGGAGGCTCCGTTGCGCTGAATGAGCTTGTTGATGAACGTATCCGTAAAATAAGGCCGAAAATGGCTCCGAATCTGCTTGTAAGCGGACAGGTCGGCCGACTCGTTGGCGGCTTGGACAAGCGCGTTGAGCCGGGACGCGGTAATCGCGGGGAACCGCTCTCCAAGCTGGGTGGAGATCACGACTTTCCGATCGCCGAGCGAGGCGGAGGCCGTGCCCGTCGAAGCGTCCCAGGATACGGTTCCGCCGAGTGTCTTGGCGACGAACCGGAGCGGGACGTACGTCACGCCTCCCTCCAGCCGGGAACGGGCGTCCAGCAGGATGCTTTCGCCGTTTACCGTCGCGTAGTCCGAATTGATCGGCAGCGTAATCTCGGTATCTTCCTTCGATATCGCAGCGGTGTACGTCGCCTGACTCCACTTCACCGTCGCTCCCAACGCCGTGGAGACCGCGCGCAGAGGAATCAACGTACGCCCTTGAACGTATTTTCCCCGGACCTGTTCAGTGGACGCTTCCTGAGCCGCCGAGGCCTGGCCGGGAACGGCGGCGACCGTCAGAAGCAGCGCCGACGCGAGCAGGACAACCGTTAATTTCTTCGTCATGGGTTCTTTCCTCCGGAAGGTTTCGTTATGCAGTTGGACGTCCGTTCGGAAGGGAAAGTTGCGCGGGCGACGCCTGTCAAATCCCGGAAGCGGGAGTCCCGCCCACGTCTAGCCCAACTGCACGACGAACGTCGTCGTCTCCCCGGGAACGCTCCTCGCCTGAATTTTACCCCTGTGCTGCTCCACGATCGACTTCGCGATGGCCAGACCGAGGCCATATCCTCCTTGCTTGCGCGAGCGGGAGGCGTCCGTGCGGTAGAAGCGGTCGAACACCTTGTCCAGATGCTCGGCCGGGATGCCCGATCCGCTGTTCGTCACCGCCAGCTGAATATGACCGTGGTGCCGCCGGAGGGTTAATCCGACCGTGCCGTCGGGGCGATTGTACTTGATCGCGTTGTCCAGCAGAATCATGACTACCTGCTTGATCTGCTCGGCGCTGCCCGTCGCGGTCAACCCGGGCTCGACCGTGTAATCGAGCGACAGCGAACGCTCGAAGATGACGGCCTCCATCGCGAGAACGACGCTCTCGACCGCTTCGCTGACGTTGAACGGCACGTGAAGCGTCTCGGCCTTCGAATCGTCCATCTGCGTCAAGTACAGCAGGTCGTTGGTCAGCGTCTTCATGCGCTCGGTCTCCGACTTGATCCGGTGCAGCCACTTGGCCTGCTCGCCGATCGTCTCCGTCTCGTTCGCCAGCAGAACGTCCGCGTTCGTCTGAATGACGGCCAGCGGCGTCTTGAGCTCATGGGAGGCATCGGCGATGAACCGTTTCTGCTTGTCGAACGCCTCCCGAACCGGAGCGATCGATCGGTTGGCGAAATAGCGGCTTGTCGCGTAGATGACGGCCAGCATGACGAGCGCGACGGCGGCGAACGTATAGATCAGGTTCGTCAAAATTTTCTGCTGCGCGGTCACGTCCATATAGACGATCATGTACCCGCCCGATTCCGGCTGCGCGCTGTAGGCCCACCGCGTGCCGTCCAGCGTAAAGCGCCCGCCCTTCGGCGTCTTGGACGCGGCTTTGTCCGCGGCGGTCTCGTAGAATTCGTCCTCCATCCCGAACCGGGAATCGACGCTCAGCAGATTGCCCGAGGCATCCGTCCTCAGCGCGAAGGAGACGGAGCGCTCGGGCGGGGAGAACTCCTTCGATCCCCCTTCGAACATCGGCGGTTCCCCGCCGGCCTCGCCTTGAAGCGGCTGCTCCGGCCCCCCTTTCCAATCTCCGCCGCGTCCCGGCCCTTCGTTGGCCTTGCGATAAAACTCGGAGACACGGTGCAGTTCCATCTCGATATCTCGATTAACGTTCTGGAACGTAATTGTATAGATCGAAGCGAACGCGACGAGCATCATGACGGTGATGATGACCATATTCATTAGCAGGAACCGGTTGCGCAGTTTCGTGAACATCAGTCCGCCGCCTCCAATACGTAGCCGACGCCCCGAATCGTGGAAATGCGAACGGAAGCGTTCAGGAACGCCAATTTTTTTCTCAGGAACGACACATAGACTTCCACGTTATTGTGTTCCGCCTCGGAATCGAACCCCCACAGCTTCTCGATGATCTGCTCCTTGGACGTCACCGCCTGCTTCCTCAGAATCAGAAGCTCCAGCAGCTCGCTCTCCTTCAGAATCAGCTTCAGCTCCTTGCCTTTGCACGACAGCTTCAGGCCGGAGGTGTTCAGCTCGATGTCGCCGAACCGCAGCGCGTCCTCCGGAATGACTTCTCCCTTGCGCCTGAGCGCCGCCCGGATGCGCGCCAGCAGCTCGCCCGTGGCGAACGGCTTGGCGATGTAATCGTCCGCTCCGTAATCCAGTCCGGCGATTTTATCGTCTATCTCTCCCTTGGCGGTCAGCATAATGACGGGCGTGGACACGCCTTGCTCGCGAATCGCCTTCAATAGCGAGATTCCGTCCAGCTCCGGAAGCATGATGTCCAGCAGGAGCAAGTCGTAAATGCCGCTCAGCGCGTTGTCCAGCCCGGACTGGCCGTCGTGAACGGCATCGACGGAATAATGCTGTTTTCTCAAAATTTGCGTCAGCGCCTCCGCCAAATTCACTTCGTCTTCCACGATCAATATTCTCATGGGCCGATCGCCCCTCTCTTCTGCGTGTTGCCTCTAATTGTAGGGAGCAAACCTTTAATCAACCTTAATCCTAACATTCCCGGACGGCCCGGAGACAAGATTTTACACCGCGTTAACAATTTAAGTTTCGCTAAAGGTTCCCGTTCTAAGCTACAGACAGGGCAAGGCCGAACAGTCGACGACGAAGAAGGGAGTGCCGCATATGGCGATCGAAGTGTTCAACCGTTATGAAAACAAGTATCTCATGGATACGAAAGCCTTCTACGGCATCTACAACCGCCTGATGGAATATATGGAGCTCGACGCTCACAACCGCAACGACAAGTTCTACTCCATCAGCAATCTGTACTACGATACCGACCATCATACGCTGATCCGCGACAGCCTCTCCAAGCCCAAGTATCGGGAAAAGCTGCGCATCCGGGCTTACGGCGTGCCGGAGCCGGACGCCAAGGTGTACGTGGAACTGAAGAAAAAGGTGTTCGGGCTCGTCAACAAGCGGAGGTCGGCGATGAGGCTGAACGAGGCTTACGAGTTCGTCCGGATCGGCAAGCCGCCGGCTTATCGAGAGGGCATGAACAAGCAGGTCATCTCCGAGATCGAATATTTCCTGTCCCGGTACGAGCTGCGCCCGATGACGTACCTGGCCTACGATCGAATCGCCATGTTCTGCAAGGGCAATCGCGACCTGCGAATCACGTTCGATACGAATATTCGCTCCAGACGCAGCGATCTGAGGCTGGAGGCCGGGGATTACGGCGAGCAGTTGATGGAAAGAGGCCAGTGGCTGATGGAAGTGAAGGCCGAGAAGACGGTGCCGGTATGGCTCGCGAAGCTGCTGTCGGAGCTGGGCATGTACCGCACGGGCTTCAGCAAGTACGGCAACGAATACAAGAAATCGATCCGGTACGCCGAACGCGCGGAGCCGGCAAGGGAGAGAATCGTGCTATGATCGAAAATTTGTTTAACTCGCTTGCGTCGGACACGGCGCTTACTTTGCAGCAAGCGCTGCTGACGTTCGGCATCTCCATCTTGATGGGCGGAGTCATCAGTTGGACTTACATGAAGACGCAGGCGGGCTATTCGCCGAGCTTCACGCTTACGATGACGGTGCTGCCGGCGATCGTTGCCATCATCATTCTGCTGATCGGCAGCAACATCGCCCGGGCGTTCAGTCTGGCGGGGGCTTTCTCCATCATCCGCTTCCGCAGCGCGCCGGGCGACTCCAAGGACATCTCTTACGTCCTGTTCTCGATGGCGGCGGGATTGGCTTGCGGCGTCGGCGCTTACGGCTATGCGGCGCTGTTCACGGTCGGGCTGTGCGGGCTCATGTTCGTGCTGAGGGCGTTGAAGTTCGGCTCCGTCAAGTCGCCGGTCAAGACGCTGAAGATTACGATTCCGGAAAACCTGGGTTACGAGGAAGCGTTCGACGAAGTGTTCCGCAAGTTCAAAGTCGATTACGAGTTGAAAAGGGTGCGCACGACCGAGCTGGGCAGCTTGTACGAGGTTATGTACGCGGTCAAGCTGCCGCCGGGCGCCGATCAGAAAGAGCTGCTGGACGCGGTTCGCACGCGCAACGGCAATCTCGACATTACGCTGACGATGAGTCCCGTCACGCAAGAATATTGAGTTCGATTCACCATTCACCAATAAGAAAAGAGGGAAAAGCATGAACAATCCAAATAAAGCGAAGCTCATCGCCATTGCGCTCCTGTCTGCCCTGCTGGCGGCAGGCTGCAGTTCCACATCGGCGGGAAACCCGTCGTCCTCGGCCGCCGCGACCGGTTCGGCAGCGGCGACTGCCGCAAGCGTGCAGACGGCCGGGGAAGGGGCGGTCGATTCGGTGAAGTACGACGAGGACGACTCGCGAACGGAGTGGAGCGCCGAGAGCGCGACTGCGATCGAGCTGAACGGCTCGACGGCGACCGTGACCGGCTCCGGTGTCGAGGTCTCTGAGGGCGTCGTGACGATCTCCGCCGCCGGAGATTACGTGCTGAGCGGCAAGCTGGAGGACGGCCGAATTGTCGTCAACGCTCCGGATAAGGTCGTGCATCTGGTGCTGAACGGAGCGGACGTGACGAGCAAGTCCGGCGCGGCGATCCATCTGGTCGAGGCGGGCAAAGTCGTCGTGACGCTGCAGGAGGGAACGGAGAACAGCGTGACCGACGCGGCGGTCTACTCGGATACGTCCGACGACGCGCCTACGGCCGCCTTGTTCAGCAAAGCCGACCTGACGATCAACGGCACGGGCAAGCTGAGCGTGAACGGCAATTATAACGACGGCATCTCCTCCAAGGACGATCTGAAGATCGTGAGCGGCACTTACGTCGTGAAGGCAGTGGACGACGGACTGGTCGGCAAGGATCTGGTCGCGGTGAAGGACGGAGACTTCTCCATCGACGCGGGCGGGGACGGCATCAAGTCGACGAACGATACGGACGAAGGCAAGGGCGAGATCGTCGTGGAGGGCGGCAAGTTCGATATTCGGTCGGTGAACGACGCGATCCAGTCCGCGACCTCCCTCTTCATCGCCGACGGGGCATTCGGTCTCGTTGCCGGAGGCGGGCATGCGGCTTCGACGAAGACGCATGCCGAGGAGATGCCGGGCGGCGGCTTCGGCGGTCGGGGACAGGGCTTCGGCCAAGCTCCCGGCGGCATGGAAGGGGCGGCTCCGGGGATGGACGGCGCGCAGCCTCCCGAAGGAGGCGCTGTTCCGGAAGGCTGGCAGCCGCCTGAAGGAGGGGTTGCTCCGGATGGGGTTGCGGCTCCCCGGCAGGAGGGTTCCGCGGCTGCTCCGACAGAGTCCGCTGCATCGTCGGAGACGGCCGAAGAGACCGAGTCGACGAGCGCCAAAGGGCTTAAAGCGGCCGGAGCTCTCGTCGTCGCGGGAGGAACATTCGACATCGACGCGGCCGACGACGCCGTGCACAGCAATGCGAGCGTCCGGATTGCCGGCGGACAGCTCCGTCTGGCGACGGGAGACGATGCGATCCATGCCGACGCGGCGCTGGCCATCGAAGGCGGCTCGATCGACATTACGAGCAGCTATGAAGGGCTGGAGAGCGCGAGCATCGCGATATCCGGCGGCGAGACCCGCGTAACCGCGAGCGACGACGGCGTGAACGTATCGGACGGCAGCGGCAGCTCGCCGGGAGGCTTCGGAGGAGGCGGCCAAGCGGACAACGGGCTTCTGCTGACGATCTCCGGCGGTTATCTGGCGGTGGACGCGGGCGGAGACGGACTCGACTCCAACGGTTCGATCAAGATGAGCGGCGGCACCGTTCTCGTCAAAGGGCCTACGAACAGCGGCAACGGAGCCCTCGATTATGACGGCACATTCGAGCAGACCGGCGGTCTTCTGATCGCTGCGGGCAGCGCGGGCATGGTGCAGGCTCCGTCCGACAGCTCGACGCAGCGTTCGGTCATGATGACCTTCCCGCAGGCACAGGAAGCGGGCACGCTGGTGACGATTCGGGACGCCGACGGCGCGACGGTCGCGGCCTTCGCTCCGGCGAAGGCGTTCTAGACCTTCCTGGTCTCGTCTCCGGAGCTGAAGTCGGGAGCGAGCTACACGCTCTCTACAGGCGGCACGAACGACGGGACCGGGGAAGACGGCTTCTATGGAACCGGCAAGACAACGGGCGACACTCAAGTCGTCGGCTTCGCGCTCGGCGACGGCTCGGTGACTTACCTGAACGAATCCGGCGTCACGACCGGCAGCGCAGGAGGCATGGGAGGCGGCCGAGGCGGCATGGGAGGCAGACCGGGAGCGGGCGGAGGAGGCCGCGGCGAGAGAGCTCCTTCGACGAATGAAACCTCTTCCTGAAAAAGCGAAAAACTGCGATAATCGGGGGCTGTCCCGTAAGTAGGGATGTACAAAATTATCGATGAAAAAAGTGGGTATCTATCTCCTGGAGACTGCCTCATACGGTCCTGAAATGACCCTGTTACGGGTCTATCCATTCAAAATTTCAGGGCCGTATAGCATCGGAAGGAGGTAGATACCCATAGGCAACTATCCATCGATAATTGTTCTGTACATCTCTTTTTACTTACGGGACAGCCCCTTGCGCTATATTCGACCCAACATCTTCCACGGCGAATTTTGCCGATGTTTTTAGTACAATAACAGGGTAGGACAGACGAAGGGGGAGCGGCCATGGCGAATTTGTTGATATTGATGCTGGAGCGGGTCGGCATTCTGCTCATCTTCGTGCTGCTGCTCTCGCGAATGGGCTCGTTCCGCAAGCTCATCCACAACGAGCATGCCCTGACGGACAAGCTGTGGCTGATCGCCGTATTCGGCACGTTCGGCATCATCAGCAACTATACCGGAATCCAGATTCGGCCGGACGACGTGTCCGCTCATTTCTGGCAGACGGGCGTGGAATACGACGGAGCGCTGGCCAATACGAGGGTGCTGGGCGTGGCGCTGGGCGGGCTGCTCGGCGGGCCTCTGGTCGGCGTCGGGGTCGGCGCCATCGCGGGGCTGCACCGGATGACGCTGGGCGGATTTACGGCCATCGCGTGCGGCGTCTCCACGATATTGGCCGGCATCGCGACCGGGCTGATCGGAAGGAAGTTTCGCAAGAACGGGAAAAATTCCACCTGGCGGGCGGTCGCGATCGGGATCGTCATGGAATGCTCCCAGATGGCTATCATCCTGCTTGTTGCCCGTCCTTTCGACGCCGCGCTGGAACTGGTCCAAATCATCAGCGTCCCCATGATCGTCATCAACGGCTTCGGCACGCTGCTGTTCATGCTGATCATTCAATCGATCATGCAGGAAGAGGAACGCACCCGCGCGCTGCAGACGCATAAGGCGCTTCATATCGCCGATCGGACGCTGCCGTTCTTCCGGCAAGGCCTGAACGCCCGCTCCTGCAGGGAAGCGGCCGCGATTATTCTTCAGGGGACGAACGCCGACGCGATTTCCATTACCGATCAGCATCAAGTGCTGGCGCATGTCGGCGCGGGCTCGGACCACCATATCCCGCTGCAGAGCGTGACGACCCAGTTGACCAAGAAAGCGCTGGAGCAGGGCCGCATTCTGCTCGCCCGCACCCGGGAGCAGATCCAGTGCACGAACAAAGATTGCGCTCTTCAGGCCGCCATTATCCTTCCGCTGAAGGTGCACGGCCAGACGCAGGGCACGTTAAAGCTCTATTTCACGAACGCGAGCGACATGGACAGAGTCGAGAGGGAGTTGGCGGAAGGGCTGGGCAAGCTGTTCTCCACGCAGCTGGAGCTGGCCGAAGCCGAATCCCGGAGCCGCTTGCTGAAGGACGCCGAGATTAAAGCGCTGCAAGCGCAAGTTCACCCGCATTTTCTGTTTAACGCGATCAATACGATTTCCGCCCTGTGTCGGACCGATTCCGAGAAAGCGCGCGAGCTGCTGCTGAAGCTGAGCGTCTTTTTCCGCAGCAATCTCCAAGGAGCCCGTCAGTTTCTCATCCCGCTCAAGAAGGAGCTGGAGCATGTCGAAGCTTTCCTAAGCTTGGAGCGGGCGCGTTTTCCCGACAAATATGCGATTGAATTGGACATCGATCCCTCGCTCGACGAGGTGCCGATTCCGCCGTTTACGCTGCAGCCTCTCGTGGAGAACGCGCTGCGGCATGCGTTCGCGAAGGTGAGGGACAGGAAAGGCCGGGTGACGGTCCGGGCGTTCAAACGGGAGGACAAGGTCGTTCTGATCACGGAGGACAACGGCCGGGGGATATCGCCCGATCTGTTGGACATGCTGGGTCGCCAGACGGTACAATCCGAGGCGGGCACGGGAACGGCGCTCTATAATATTCGCAAGCGCATTGAGGAAATCTATGGGGACGAAGCCGATTTTCGCCTCGAAAGCGAACTCGACAAAGGGACCCGGATCGTCATCTCTTTGCCTCTAAGTCATCATAAATGGGGAGATCAGCATGTTGAAGGCCTATATCGTGGACGATGAGCCGCTGGCCAGGGACGAATTAACGTATATTCTTCGCCGTCTCAAGCAGGTGGAGGTTGTCGGGGAAGCGGACAGCATCGAGCGGACGCTTGAGGAGATTCGGACGCTGCGGCCTGACGTCGTCTTTCTGGATATTCAGCTTGCCGAGGACAGCGGCCTGGATCTGGCGCGCCGTCTGCTGGAATACGAGCATCGGCCGGCCGTCGTGTTCGCCACCGCGTATGACGAGTACGCGCTTAAGGCTTTCGAATTGGAAGCGATCGATTACGTGCTCAAGCCGTTCGACGAAGAGCGGATTCGGCAAACCGTGGACAAGCTGACCCGGCTGAAGCTGGGTCGGCAGATCGGCCAACCGGACCGAAGCGAACGGAAGACCGCCTCGCCGGAGAAGACGGACAAGCTGGCCATTCTGGAAGACGAACGGTTCATCCTGGTCAGCATCGGCAAAATCGTCTCCATTCACTCCACCGAGGGGAAGACGATCATCGCGACCGACGACCGGCAGTATACGGTGACCGAGCCGTTGGTCTCCTTCGAGCAGAAGCTGCAGGGGACGTCGATCGTCCGCGTCCATCGGGCGTTCCTGGTGAACCTGGACGCCATCGTGGAAATCCAGCCCTGGTTCCATTCCACTTACAATCTGGTCATGAAAGACGGTTCGAAGGTGCCGGTCAGCCGGACGCACATCAAGGAGCTCAAGCAGTTTATCGGCTTCTGATAGTCCCGGTCCGTCGCCGCTGCATTTCATCCCGCCATTTTTGCCATTGGCCCCGCGACTTGCGCGTTTTGTCCTGAAAACGCTTTATTGTCCTTTTCATTTAGTAACATGAGGGCAAATATAAGGTTAAAGGGGCCATCAAAATGAATGCGGTTACAATCGTTATCGGCTCGATATGTATTCTGATGATCGCGTATCGGCTGTACGGAACTTTCATTGCGGCGAAGGTGCTGAAGCTGGACGATTCCGTCCCTACCCCGGCGCATACGATGAACGACGGCAAGGACTATGTCCCGACGAACAAGTGGGTATCGTTCGGACACCACTTCGCGGCGATCGCGGCGGCCGGACCGCTCGTCGGCCCGATTCTGGCGGCGCAATTCGGCTACTTGCCCGGCTTGCTCTGGCTGCTGATCGGCGCCGTCATCGGCGGCGCGGTGCACGACGCCGTCGTGCTGTTCGCATCGATGCGCAAGAAAGGCAAGTCGCTCTCCGAGGTCGCCAAGGAAGAGCTCGGCCCGGTCGCGGGCTTCTGTACGGGGCTGGCGATGCTCTTCATCATTACGATCACAATGGCCGGGCTGTCGATGGTCGTGCTGCACGCGCTCGACCGCAACCCGTGGGGGACGTTCGCCGTCGGCATCACGATTCCGATCGCGATGGGCGTCGGTCTGTTCTACAAGAAAACCGGAAACCTGAAGCTGGCTTCCACGATCGGTTTTATCCTGCTGATGATCGGCGTCTTTATCGGTCCGTCCATTCAGGGGACCGCTCTGGGAGACCTGCTGACGCTCGATACGAAGACGTTGTCGCTGATCTTGCCTGTGTACGCGTTTTTCGCGGCGGCGCTGCCGGTCTGGCTGCTGCTTGCTCCTCGCGATTACTTGAGCAGCTTCATGAAGATCGGAGTATTCATCGCTCTGATCGTCGGCGTTTTCATCATTAACCCTGCCATTCAATTCCCGGCTTTGACGGAGTTTATCGGCGGAGGCGGTCCGGTTATTGCGGGTCCGGTCTGGCCGTTCATCTCCATTACGATCGCCTGCGGGGCCATCTCCGGATTCCATGCGTTCGTCGGCTCCGGCACGACGCCGAAAATGCTCAACCGCTGGAGCGACATCAAGGTCGTCGGCTTCGGCGCGATGCTGGTCGAGTGCGTCGTCGGCATTATGGCTCTGATCGCGGCTACCGCGCTTCATCCGGCCGATTATTTCGCGATCAACTCCAAACCGGAAGTGTTCCAGACGCTCGGCATGAACGTCGTGAACCTGAATCAGCTCAGCGAAGAGATCGGACTGAACCTGGAAGGAAGAACCGGCGGCGCGGTTACGCTGGCCGTGGGCATGACCTACATTTTCACGAAAATTCCGTGGTTCGCCAACATGGCGCCGTATTTCTTCCAGTTCGTCATCATGTTCGAAGCGGTGTTTATCCTGACGGCGATCGACGCGGGAACCCGCACGGCGCGTTATCTCATTCAGGACTTCTTCGGGGAGATCTACAAGCCGCTTAAAAAAGTGGACTGGGTGCCCGGCTCGATCTTCGCCAGCGCGCTGGCATGCGTGATGTGGGGGTATCTGCTCTTCTCCGGCGATATCGGCTCGGTATGGGCGCTGTTCGGAGTGTCCAATCAGCTCATGGCTTCGATCGGCCTGATCATCGGCGCGACGGTCATTCTGAAGGTGGCGGACAAGCGCCGCTATATGCTGACCTGTCTCATTCCGATGTCCTATCTGTACGTCACGGTCAACTACGGCGGGTTCTGGATGGTCAAGAACGTCTACCTGAACGAAGCCGCCGCCGGCTACAGCGTGCTGAACGCTATCCTGTCGATCATCATGCTGACGCTGGGCGCCGTCATTCTGATCGCGGCCGTTGGCAAATGGAACAAACTGCTGAGGTCGCCGAGAGATCATGCAGAGCTGCTGTCCGCGTCGTAAAGATAGGATAAGCCAAGCAAGTTGCTGTGAAAGATAATCGATGATAAAGGTGCAAGGGGTATGTACCTCCTTCCGATGCTATACACTCCTGAAATTTGAACAGGTAAACCCGTGATAAGGTAATTTCAGGAGCGTATGAGGCATTCTCCAGGAAGTACATACCCTTTCTTTATATATCGATGATCTCTGGCAACTTTGCTTATAGAGCATCCTTTTCGAAGGTTCTCTCATTTGTATCTCTATTAACAGCACCGATTATGGAAGAATAGCCCCCGGGGTTCCCGGAGGCTATTCTTATATCTTTTTTGACGCTACAAGCGAGAAAAAGATATGTTCCATCGACTTCAACAAGCCGGCCCATTGCGCGGAATCCCGTGATTGTTCATACGTAAGGTCCGACCGGCTCCCTAGCGTGGTCTCGTAGGGGCCGCCGTATTTTTTCTCGAAATGGACGACAGCGTTAACCAATTCGGCCAGTTCTTCGGACTCTGTCATCGGTTCTGAGCGTCCCAGACGATCTTGCTCGCGCCCGTATATTTCGGCAGCCTCCGCTACCGTCGTTTGTACGCCGGTCGGAGCGACGTACACAGCGATTTCCGGAATTCGAACCTGTTTGAACCGTTCGCCTTTTTCCACGCCTTGAAAGCGTCCTTGATTGATCCAGTTATTGACGGTGGCAACGCTGACCCCGAAGAAGCGGGCGACCTCACCGGTAGAATACAAGCGTACGTTCAGCGCGTCTTCGGTTGTTCCGACAGTGACCATATGAACGAACAATCGCTGCAAAGCGCGATGAGGGTTCTTCTCCGTGAGGCAGTTATGAACTTCCTGCAATAAGGTTCCGGGGTTATGGAATGACGTCTTTTCGATGTAGTTCGCCAATGCCATGACGAAAAGAGGCATCTTACTGCTTTCCTGTTCCGGTAGATCTTTGACCAAATCCGAGAGTGTGATCGCTTCGGCAATAGCCATTTCCTTTTCCGCCAGATCGAACATATACATCACCTCGCCCCCATTCTAACAGTTTCGTTTCAAAACTTCAAATTAACTTAAAATTAAGTTAAAGTTAAGTTCAAAACCAGTATAGACCCGTTATGGCTAATATATTCGTGATTCCGCGGAGCGACCGCGAGGCCGACTAGATCCCATTGTGCTAAAATAGGAAAAAAGCAATCGAAGAGGGAGGCGGAGAGAATGGACGACCGGCAGCGGCATCATACGAAGGAGTTGTTCGGAATGATCGGGTCGACGCTGGAGACGACGGTCAAGGGAGCGCAGATCCGCAAGCATTGTTCCTCTCTCCCCTCTCTTCTGGCGCCCCGTTCGGGCGAGGCGGAGATGTGGCTGGACGGACAGAGGACGATCTTGAACGGCAATCAGATCGCCTATATTCCTCCCGATGTCGCCATCGAGTGGTGGGCGTCCGGCGGAGAGGCGCAGTTGCAGATCGTCACGTTCGAACGGTACGAACTGGCCGAGCATTCCAAATCCCGTCTCGTCTATCGGGTCAATCGCGATACCCTTCCGCCGATGACCTACGTCAACTACGCGCTGCCCGAGAAGACGAACGAACTGCTGCGCCGTTTGGACGAGCGGGAGGAGCTCGATGCGGACCTCTCTTCCGCGATCCGCGAGCTGCTTCGGAGCGTGTTCTTGGCGGGCGTTCCGACCGCCGGGCGAGTGTCTCTGATGGACATGTCCATCAGAGGGATCGTCGAATACATGCATCAGCATTACGATAAGAAAATTACGAGCTCGGGCATGGCGGCTATGACGGGGTACCATCCGCGCTATTTCTCCGGCTTGTTCCACAAGCAGACGGGCTGGAGCTTCACCGATTACCTTGCCCGCATCCGGGTGGACAAGGCCAAGGAGTGGCTGCTGAAGAGCGACGAGCCGCTTAATCAGATCGCGCACAAGGTTGGCTATTCGGACGGCTTGTATTTGAGCCGCAAGTTCAGCCAGGTGACCGGCATGCCGCCCCGCGCGTTCCACAGCTTGCCCAAGCCGAGGCGCATCGTGACGGTGCAGTTCGTCGGCTCGCTGCTGGCGCTCGGCCTGACGCCCGTTGCGGCGCTGGAAGAGACGATGCACTACTCGGCCGCGATCGCGGACAAGCTGACGGAAGTCGTCCCCCTGCGGATCGACGACAAAATCGTGGAGACAGTAGCCGGGCTGAACGCGGACTTGCTCCTTATTCCTACATACGCTTACGCGCAGCGAGAGTGGATAACCGCGCTTGAGAAGCGGATGCCCGTGCTGGCGGTGGACTGGGATACGATGGACCGGTTGGAGGAAGTGCGGCACTTAGGCGCGCTGTTGGGCCGGGAAGCCGAGGCGGAAGCGTGGATCGCTTCGTTCCGCCAGAAGGCGGCGCAGGCCAAGACGGAGCTGGAGAGGAGCGGAGCCGTCGACAGGGAAGAGACGGTCGCCGTCTACGAGGTGAGCCGCGACGACCATCTCTATGTCTGGAATCATACGGCGCGAGCCGCTTCCAACCTTTTTCACATGCTGGGCCTGAACGCTCCTTCGCGGGTCAAGAAGGAGGTTCTGGATCGGAATCGGCATCTGCGCATTCCGGAATCGCGGCTGTCCGAATATGCGGCCGCTCATATGTTCATCATTGCCTGCGAAGGCAACGGAAACTTGGCAAGCACGATGCGGAAGCTGGAGAGCGATCCGATATGGAGCGGGCTGGAGGCCGTTCGTCGGCGGCAGGTTTACGTCATGCGGCTGGAGGATTTCCGCTTCAGCGAAGGCTTCGCTCTGGAGAGACAGCTGGAGCTTCAGATGCATGCGCTGCTGCGTCGGGAAAAATGAAAATCGTCCATAAACAATACGATGACTTTACGCCATGGACAGTCGAAGTATAATCTTGCTATCATTCCAAATGATAATAAAAATCATTTTCATTCAGGGGGATGGCAAGGTTGAACAGTCGTCGTAAAGGTTGGATGATTGCCGGCATGCTATTGGCGGTCGTTCTGTTAATAAGCGCGTGCGGAGGAAAGAAGGAGAACGGGGCGGCGGAGTCGCAGCCGGCATCGGCGAGCGCTTCTCCAGCGGCTTCTCCGTCGGCGTCGCCTTCGGCAGAAGCGTCGGAGTCCGCGAATTCGGGCATGCGCGATTACGAGAGCGCCAAAGGAGTTATCCAAATTCCGGCCAAGGCGGAACGCGTCGTCGTAACCGTTCCCGACTATGTCGGCGACGTTATCGCCGCGGGCGTAACGCCGATCGGAGCTCCTCCGATGGTGTTCCAGGCCAGCTACTACAAGGAGTACCTGAACGGGGTAGAAAATATCGGAGACGATGCCGGTCCGGCTCTGGAGAAGATCGTGGCGCTCCAGCCCGATCTGATCATCACGTATAACGAGGAAGCGTACGAGGCGCTGTCCAAAGTCGCTCCTACCGTCTTTATTCCGTACGGACAGTATGCCTACCGCGAACGTCTTCAGGAAATCGGCCGCATTCTCGGCCGCGAATCCGAAGCGAACGCATGGCTGGACACGTTCGACAAGGCAGTCGCTGAGAAGAAGGAACTGCTCGCGGACGTGATTGCAAGCGGCAAGACGGTAGCGATTTTCGAGATCTGGGAGAAAGAATTGTACCTGTACGGCAAATCTTTCGGCCGCGGCGGCGCCATCCTGTACGACGAGCTGGGGTTGAAAGCGCCGCAGAAGGTCGTGGACGCCGCGTTCGAGAATGGCTGGGCGCCTCTGTCGCTTGAGTCGATTCCCGAATATTTGGGTGAGGCGGACTATCTGTTCCGCGGACTGCGCGATCCAAGCGGCAAAAATCAAGCTTCCATAGAGAGCAGCAAGATCTGGAAGGATGTGAAGGCGGTGCAGGCGGGAGCCGTGTACGACTACAACGTGGACGACTTCTACTTCCAGGATCCGATCGCTCTCAAGTCCCAACTGGAAGGCATCACGGAATTTTTGCAGAACCATTAAGCTCATGAAAATAGAGAAGGACCGGAAGCAAGCCTGCGCTTGCCCCGGTTCTTCTTTCTTGTGCGTTGAACCGCTGAATTCCGTTCGCCCTTTTCGTGCTGCCTCGGCGAGTAGGATATAATCGAGTGTAATGCTAAATATCGAATGGAGAGACGCCATCATGAAATCGATTCGCAACTCGGCCAAAGCCGTTATTATCCGGGACAATCTTCTGCTGCTGACCAAGAACAAGGACGACGAGGGCTTCTTCTATCTGTTCCCTGGAGGAGGGCAGGAGAAGGGAGAAGAGCTGAAGGATGCCGCGGTTCGTGAATGCATGGAGGAGATCGGGCAGGAAGTCGAAGTGGGAGAGCTGCTGTTCGTGCGAGAGTATATCGGCAAAAATCATCAATTCGCCGAGTGGGATTCCGACGTTCACCAAGTCGAGTTTTATTTTCGATGCAGCCTGAAGCATCCGGATTCCGCAATGGGCAACGGTATCCATCCGGACGAGCATCAAGTGGGCGTCGAATGGGTCCCGTTCGCTCGGCTCGACGAAATTCGGGTGTATCCGAGCGCTCTGGGAGAGAAGATCCGCAGCGGAGTTTATAGTCCTTGCTATATAGGGGATGTGGGATGAGTTGACCGAATCATACATATGTAATAAAATTATTACACATGTAATATTCGCGAGTGGATGTGGAGGTGCCTATGAGCATTAACGGAAATGAACTGCTTCAAGTTTTCGAAGCTCTGGCGAACCCTCACCGCTTGCGAATTGTTGCGGCGTTGCGGGAACAGAGGAAATATGTGAGCGAACTGGCAAGGGAAGTCGGGATGAGTCGTCCATTGCTGTATCTGCATTTGCAGAGGTTGGAGGCTGCGGGCTTGGTGACGGGCAACCTGGAGCTGTCCGACAGCGGGAAGGCGATGAAGTTTTACGAGCTTGCCGACTTCGAGTTTCACGTCACTTCTGAGACGGTCGCCGAAGCGGCCAAGACGCTTCAGGAGCCCCCGTCTTCCAAGACGAATGAGGAGGAAGAGTAGATGGACTTCAATATCTACGGCTATTTGGGAATGGCATTCGCGTTCGGAATTCTGGTGCTGATCGTTATTTTGCTGGTGGTGCTGATCAAGCAGAGCTTCAAGACGAAGCACTTGAGGCTGACGAGCCAGGTGGACGCCGAATTCCGCAAGCTGGCGGAGAGTTCGCTAAGGCTTCATCAAGAGCTCAAGGACGGGCAGGATAAGCTGCTGGCCGAAATCGCTCAGTTGCGCACGCGGATGACAGCGGTCGAGAAGCTGCTTCGCGAAGTGGAGTAGCGGACGCTGTATCGGGGAGACGATTGCGATGTTTAACGGAAGAAGCTTGGGAAGCGTCCTTGCGGCTGCGCTTCCTTTTGCATTTATAGGGCTGTGGTTCGTATTTCCTCCCGAGGACGACGGGACCCGGAACGAATACTTCCGGCAATATGCGGGCGAGATCATCGGATCGACGATGATGGTATTCATGACGCTATCGCTGCTGCTGGCGACTCGTCTCAGGTTTCTCGAGCGGCTGTTCCTCGGGCTCGACAAGATGTATGAAGTGCATCGCCACGCAGGCATGATCTCCCTCGCGCTGCTCATTCTGCACTTTATCGTTATCCCGCTCGCGCCGGGAGAGGCGCCTCCTGGGCGGGCTCCGGGATATATCGCGTTGGGAGGCTTCGTCATCATGACGCTGATCGCTCTGGCCCCGCGTCTTCCCGGCCTTCGGAGGCTTATTCGCATCGGCTACGGCAAATGGCGGATTTCGCACAAATTCATCGGCATTTTTTTCATTATGGGAACCGCTCATATGCTGCTGGTGGATACGCTGATCCGCACGTCTCCCGTGCTGTTTTCGACTCTGCTGGTCGCTATCGGGACAGGCATCGCTTCCTACCTGTATGCGGAGCTGATCGCTCCACTAACAAGACGCCGGACAGCTTATCGGGTGTTGAACGTGAATCGGCTGAACGCCAAAGTTGCGGAGGTTGTCCTTCAACCGATGAAGAAACGGCTGCCCTATCGGGCCGGCCAGTTTCTCTTTATTCGGTTCAAAGGCGACAAGATGTTGGCGGAGCCGCACCCGTTCACGATCAGCAGCTCGCCGGGAGAACGCGATCTGAGGCTGACGATCGGTTCGGCGGGGGACTTCACCTCCTATCTGTACGAAAATCTGCAGACAGGCGCGACAGCGATTGTGGAGGGGGGCTACGGAGCGTTGGACTATCGTCAGGGCGGCGATGAGCAAATCTGGATTGCCGGAGGGATCGGCGTCACTCCCTTCATCAGTTGGATTCGCGACATGCCCGGACAGCAGGCTTCGGATCGGCGGATCGATTTCTACTATTCGGCGAGAACCCGTGAAGAGGCGCTGTTCGTCGACGAAATATTGGCGGTGGAGAGCAGGAGCGGGCGCTTTCGCGCTCATATCTTCTATACTTCGCTCGAGGGCAGATTTACGGTGGAGGATGTGCTGCGGACGACAACCGGCAAGCTGACCCGCAAGCACGTGTACATGTGCGGTCCAGAGACGATGCTGGCCGCATTCCGGGTTGAATTCCGCAAGCGGGGCGTACCGCGAAGCGCCATCCATGACGAGAGGTTTGTTTTCAGGTAACCCGTCGCCGCCGCTTGCCCCGGAAAGCCCCGACGACCAGAATAAGGACGGGGAAGACGACTAGATGGACGAAGGAATAGTTGGCCCAGACCTTCTGAATGATTTCCGCGACGTAGATCGAATCGAGATACGTATTCCACGCTACGATCAAGATCAGAGCCGCCAGAGGGTAGATCAGGTGGTGATAGCTGCGCAGCCCGAATAGCGACTGAAGCCCCTGCAGTTGGGCGAAGACCAGAAGCATCGTTTTGACGAAAAAGCTAAGAATCCACAAGGCGATGAGCACGCCTTCGGTTCTTTGGATGAAGTCGCCGAGAGAGATTGTCTTCGCCAAGGCGTAAGCCGGAAACGTGCTGTTGGCGGCCTGCTCGATCCCCAGGACGAGTACGCTGAGCAGCACGATGGACGTAAGCAGCAGGCCGCCCAGGCCCGCGGCTTGGAAGTAGTGCCTTGCTGTCTGCCCGGACTGCTTCGTTAAGGGAAGGAATACCATCAGGACGACCAGTTCCTGGAACATCGCCGAATGGAAGCCTGCTTGGAGCGCTGGGCCCCAGCCGTCTTCCAGCACGGGCTGAATATAGGTCCATTCCGTTTGGGGCAGCAAGGCCAGGATCAAGCTCAAGCTGAAAAAAACGATCCACGGAAACAACAGCTCTCCCACCCGGGCAAATGCGGCAATCCCCAAGCGGGCGGCGAAGACGACCGCGGCGAGGAAGAGAAGCTGGATCGCTTCGATCGGCGTTTCGGTCAAGATTTCGCTGGTCAGGAAAAAGCCGAGATTGCCCAGCAGCGTTCCGGCCAGAATCAGAAAATAAAACAAATAGAAGCCGCCGGCCAACTTGCCCAGCCACCTGCCGAGCGCCGCCTCCATAATCTCGAACCAGCTCATGCCCGGATATTGTCTGGAGATGACGACGTACAGCAGAACCATCAGCAGATTGATGGCCGTGCCGACGAGCGCCGCGATCCAGGCGTCTTCCCGGGCGGTCATCGCCAGCGAAGAAGGAATGACCAGCACGGAGGTGCCGACCGTCAGTCCGAAGGTCCAAATAAAAAACTGCCGGGGTTCCACAATCACGGTCTTCATTTCCCGTTCGTCCTCCAGTCGGCTCTATTCTACGGCAGCAGCTTGGTCAGCGGCTCGGATGCCGCGCGAATCCAATCCAAGGGGCGCGGCATAGGAAGCTCGAGCCATTCCGCTCCCGCGGCGGCCAACGACAGAACCCACAGCAGCACGAATAGCACAGTATCCCTTCGGGAGCGCAGATTCCGCAAATACCCTCTCTCGTACCACGGCAGAATCAACAGGAGCAGGAACAGCAGAATGCGCCAATTGACGTTCATCGGTTCATCATATCCTTCTTCAACGGCTGAACGATGGAGCCGACGCGGCGCAATTTCACTTGGGCGCGAATCGTGACGTCGACCTCCTTGAAATGTTTGTCCCAGTCGCTTTTATACTTCTTCCATACTTTGGGGTGGCGGCGGTGCAGCACTTCCCCCAGTCCGAAGATGTCTACGTCGTACCGCTTCTGGACCTTGCTTACGTGTTGGTCGAACACGTCCACGATCCGCTCCTCCAGCTTGCGTTCGATCGCCGAGATGGCGGCCGATTTGCTGATATCCATCGGGCATTGGACCGAGTCCAGATTGGCTTCCGCATAGACGTTCACATTAAACCCGGACAGCTCCTCCCCCTTCAGCACGACGTCGATCCTCGATTTCACCCACTGCAGCTGCATGCTGATCGCCTGCTTCTCGTCGTCCGGGCACTTGAAGGACGCATTCGTCGTGTATACGTCGTTAAGAAGATAGTTGACCGTCTTGCTTCCCTGCTCCTTCAGCCAGCCGACGAGCTTGTCCCGCTTGAAGATTGCCAGACCCGAATGATGAATCATTGCATTCGGCTTAAGCGTATGCCAGATTTTGTCCGTAGTTCCCGAGGCTTTATCACCGACGACTTCGACTCCGGACAGCACGGGGTCCGAGCCGCCGCGGTCAAGCTGGGTAATGAATTGCTGGAGCGTGATCCGGCCGGTCGCCGCCCACTTCTTGCTGGACACCAGGATGGAGGAGAACAGGGAGTTGGCCGGGATGCTCTCGATGGGCGTCACGACCCGGAGGATGTCGGCCGCTTCGCTGCGGTGGGCTACCAACAGGGGGAAATCGGTCCGGAATTGATGATTCCGGGCCACGAAATCCAATACGTCCGTCAGTCCCTGACGCGCCATAGCTTCTCCGAACACAAGCACGCGCAGATGGGACATGTACAGCTGCCTCGGCACTTCGCTGAGCATGCGCTGAAGCGCCTCGGGAACCGATTCGCCGGCGGCCTGGTACGTCACGACGGACATGACGTCGGAAGTGTTGTGCTTGCCGGCGTCTTTGAAGTTCACGATCTGAGCCGTCACCTTGTATCCCCTCGGATGAAGATCGATGCCCATCGCGACGACCACGCCGAGCTCGTTCAATTCCCGTTTGCTCCAGCAGCCGGAGAGAAGCGCGGACAGAGAGATCAGAAGCGCGATCAGTATCCATGCGCGGCTTCGCGTCCGGTTTTCCACTGGAATTCACCTTCCTTGTCCGAATTGCCTCGCCGCCCCCGCAAGCTAGCTCCGTCCGGACCGGCGAAGCCGGAGGAAGCGCGGGAGCCGCAGCAGGGTGTCCTTTTGCCGGGACAGCTTAAACGGAGCCAGCGACGACATATAGGGCACGCCCATCGACTCCAGGCTGCTGAGATGCAGCGCGAGCATGATCATGGCGACCATAACTCCGAAGAGGCCGAACATGGCCGCGGCCGCCATCAGCGCGAACCTGAGCATCCGGATGGAGATGGCCACGTTAAAGGCCGGCAGGGCAAAGTTCGCGATAGCCGTCAGCGACACGACGATGACCATGGCCGCGGAGATGAAGCCCGCTTCGACGGCGGCCTGTCCGATAACGAGAGTTCCTACGATGGATACCGATTGCCCGATCGACTTGGGCAGCCGAATGCCCGCCTCCCTCAGCACCTCGAACGTGATCTCCATAATCAGCGCCTCTACGAACGCCGGGAACGGAATGCCTTCCCTCTGCCCGATCAAGCTGATCAGCAGGGGCGGCGGAATCATCTCCTGATGGTAGGTGGTTACGGCTACGTACACCGAGGGGGTAAGCAAGGAGATCGCGAAGCAAAAATACCTCAACAGCCTTACCATGCTGGAGAAGTCGCTGCGTTGGTAGTAATCCTCGCTGGATTGAAAAAACTGTACGAACAGAGCGGGGACGACAAGAACGAACGGAGTCCCGTCCACCAGGATGGCGATTCGTCCTTCCAGTACGGCCGACGCGATGACGTCGGGACGTTCAGAGTTATACACCGTAGGAAACGGGCTGTACCGCTCGTCCTGAATAGCCTCCTCGATATAGCTGCTCTCCAGCACGCTCTCGAGCTTGATGCGCTCCAGACGCGCGTACAATTCACTGAGCACCGCCGGATCCGCTTTGCCTTCCATGTACATGACGGCAGTGAGAGTACGAGTTTTCGTGCCAATCTTGAACTTGCGGATGCGGAGGGACGGATGCTGGATCCGCCGCCGAACGAGCGCGATATTGTCGACCAGATCCTCGGTAAATCCTTCGCGCGGCCCTCTTACGACGGATTGGGAAGTCGCTTCCTGAACGGCTCTCTGTTTCAAGCTCTTCGTAGAGACCAGCAGCGCGGAGCGGCAGCCGTCCAAGTAGATCATCGTGGCTCCGCCTAACAGATCGCCGCAGACTTCCTCCAACGAATCGGTTTCGTTCACTTGGCCTTCCGTGATGACTCCGGTACGGATCGTCTCGTACGGGCGCTCCGGCGAATCCTCTCGTTCGTCGGGCTTCGCCTCCAGGAGAGCTTCGATCACGTGCCTCGGATCGGCCATGCCCTCGATATAGACGATCAAGCCGGGCATGCGGCGAAACGCGATATTCCTGTACACGACATCCGAGCTGTCGCCCAGGTACAGCTGCAAGGACGCCTGCAGTTTGTCGAGGCTCGCCGGAACCTCCGGATCGGGACGTTGCGATTGGGGTGCGGAATCGTTCATACGGACCTCCCGGGCGCGGAATAAAAGGCAAATCTCGCTTTGGAATAATCTTCCCAAATCCCCGGGAAATATGTGGCAAGAAGATCGGAACCGCGAAAAGTCCAAAGAGCAGAGGGCCCACGGTCTATACGGCGGGCAGCTGCGAAGCTTCAGCTGCCCGGTTGCGCGAGCGTCCCGGGAAGACGCCACAGCCGCCGCCGCAACATCATCCCCCCGATTCCGACGGCTCCGACGGCCAGGCCGACGGACAGAAAGGCGGACGATACTCCGCAGAACCGAACCAGCGCTCCCCCGGCCAGCGGCGCGCACACGAAGAGAATGCCGCTTAAAGACTCCATGATGCCGCTGACGCGGCCGACGGCGTCTGCGGGCGTCTCCTTCTGCACGATGTAGTTCATTCCCGCGAAGGTAAGCCCGGTGCCGATGCCTCCGGCGAAGGAGGACAGCAGGATGAACCAGAGCGGAGTGTCCGGCCGGAAGAAGCCCGCGGCGGCGAACATGAAGCCGATCAGCGCGACCCCTCCGCCCAGCGGCCATCCGTACGCCGTCAGCGTCTTGAGTCGGCGCAGCCAGAAGACGCCTGCAAGCCCGCCCGCGCCGATCGAGGCGACGAGCCAGCCGAGCAGCTCCGGGCGCTCCGGAGACACCTCGCGAATCAGCGTCGTAATCTGGGCGTCGATCAGTTGAATGCCGGCAAGGCCGGTCAGGGCGAACAGGATGCTCGTCAGCAGCAAGCGGGTTCTCAGCACGATAAGCCAGCCAGCCTTCCAAGCTTTCCCCATCGAGTCGTGCTTCTCATCAAGCGGTTGTTCCGCGGCGGATACGCTCCGGGCTGGAATCGACAGGAGCAGCAGCGCGGAGAGGACATAGCAGCCCGCGTTGACAGCCATACAGGCCGAAGGAGAGAAGGCCGAGGCGAGCGAGGCGCCCAGCAGGGGGCCGAAAACCTTGGACAGTTGGAAGACGACACCGTTGAGCGAGGCCGCTTGCAGCAGTTGTCCGGGTTCGACAACGGCCCGCGTCATCGCCTGTTGAGCCGGGAAATGAAAGACGCGTACGGCGGATCGCAGCCCCAGCAGCCCGAGCAGCGTCCAGACGTCAGGGGCGAAGATCAGCGCTAGCGTCAAGGCGGCCCGAATCAGATCGGTCGCGATCATCAGATTGCGTTTATTCCATCTGTCCGCCAAGATTCCCGCCAGTTGGCTGAACAGAATGCCGGGTACGGCGTAGGACAGCGGCAGAAGCGCCATTGTCATCGGGTCCGCCTTCCACACGAACCCCATCACGATCGATACGGCGATAAAATCCAAGTAATCTCCGAAAGCGGCCAGCCCGTAGGCGGCGAACATTTTGGCGAAGGCGCGGTTGGCGCGCAATAGGAACATACGAAAAACCCCCTGCTGTCGATGAATAGAATCATCGTAGCAGGGGAATGTCAGAGAATGATCAGAGAAGAGCCGCGAGCACCCGGTTCGTCTTAATCAGCAGCTCGTCGAATTGGTATTGCTCGGCAAGCGCGTTCCATTGACCCCGATATTTCCGCAAGGCGTCGTCGTCCGGGGCGAATTTCCCGAGATGCAGAAGGACCAGCTTCAGGTTGACGAGCAGATGGGGGACGAATTGCGTCTGCCGCGTCGTCTCGATTCCCTCGTCCACCGCCTGCCTTCCCTGCGCCGGATTGCCCAGCCGGTACAGATACAAGCCCTTGGCTACGAGATAGGCGCCCTTCTCTCTCCGGATCGGATGGTGCGCCAGCAGGTCGCCGCACTCCTCCAGCTTGGCCGCCGCCGCGGCCGGACGGCCTTCCTCGAGGGCGAGGAACATCTCCTTCAGCAGAAACAGCGCGGAGAAGCTCGGGGAACCCATCTCCTCGATCTCCGGACGAATCCCTTCGAGCAGAGAGTGGGCGCGCTCCGTCATCCCGGCCTCCAGATACAGGTAGACCGCGTTCAGCTTCAGATCGGTCAGCCAGGTGGGGGTCAGCTCGTCTCCCTTGGCGATGAGTCTTTCGAAGCAGCGCAGCGAAGCGGCAGGATCGAATTGGATGGAAGCGTGAATGAACGCCGCGTAGACGGCCTGCTGCCGTCGATCGATGCCGTTCGTTTCGAGCAGCCAGGAGAAATCTCCGCCGACGAACCGAACGTAGGCATCGTAGAACGGATCGCCCGGCAGGCCGAGCACGTCGCGGTTCGCCGACAGCAGCCGCATCGCCGCTCCCATGCCCATGCCGTGGTATTTGGCGAACATCCGGTTTACGTCGGAAGCGAAATGCTCGTCCTGCAGGAGCGGGTTTTCCCGCAGCCGGGCGTTCATGCGCGTCAGCTTGTAGCCCTGCCCGCGAATCGTGTCCACCCGGAGCAGGTGGGACCACGGGGCGAGCTTCTTGCGCACGCGGTAAATATGGTCGTCGACGGTCCGGTCTCCGGGAGCTTCCAGCGGCCAGACGGCGTCCAGCAGTTCGTCCCTGGAGAACGAGCGCTCGGCGTGCTCGTACAGGTAGCGCAGCAGCGCGAATTCCTTCGGCAGCAGCTGCACGCTCTGCCCGGCGTAGACGGCCCGATAAGTATCCGGATCGAAATGAATCATGGCAGTTTCTCCCGTGAAAGCAATTGTCTCCGTATTATACCATCCGCCGGCTGCTTGCGCGGTTCGGTTAGTTCGAGGATAGACCCGAAAATCGGGTGTCGGGGGGAGAGACGGTGGCGGCGATCACATCGTCGGCCAGCGCGAGATATTGCCTGCCGCACGGGCTGTCCTCCGGATAGATGCCGGTCGCGGGCGCGCCGGGGCCCACTCTCTCGATCGGAAATTGGGCCAGCAGCGGCGCTCGAAGCGCGGCCGACAGCTTCCTTCCTCCGTCCTCCCCGAAAGGGTACAGCTGTCCTTCGCAACCCGGACACGCCATATAAGCCATATTTTCCACGATGCCGATCAATTCGTGCCCTGTTCGGGCCGTCATGGCCCCCGCGCGGAAGGCGACCTCGGACGCGGTCTCGTTCGGCGTCGTGACGAGCAATTCCTTGCAATTGCCGAGCATCTCGTGCAGATCCAGGGGGATGTCGCCCGTGCCGGGAGGCATGTCGAAGAGCAGGTAATCGAGCTCTCCCCAATCTACTTCGCGGAGGAAGTTGCGGATGATCCTGCCCAACATCGGCCCGCGCAGCACGACGGGCTGGTTGTCGTTCCTGAGGAAGCCGCTGGACATGAGCCGAACGCCCAAACGGCGGATCGGACGCATCTTCCCTTCCTCGGATTTCGGCTCTTCCCGCGCGTCCATCAGGCTTGGCACGCTGAAGCCGTAAATATCCGCATCGATCAAGCCGACCCGGTAACCTTTCTTGGCGAGCGCCACGGCCAAATTCGCCGCTACCGTGGATTTGCCGACGCCCCCTTTGCCGCTGACAATGCTTAAATAGACAGGATCGTTCATCTCTATTGCCCCTCTCTCAACCTCTTTAATATCCACCATCGTTCCCCAACGGCCCGGCTAATATGAGCTTTCCGGAATAGAACGGATGCGATTGGGAACAATTTGCAAAGATCTGTCAGGCTAGAGGGGGAATGCAAGTTGAACCGGGATTCGCGCGCCTTTACGTCTTACCCGAGCGGTAAATTTGTCTCCAAGGCCGCTTTGTATGTCGGGATCATGGCGATCCTGCTCCTGCTCTCGATCTATATCGGATCGGTAGGATTCGGCTATGTCGACCTTGCGTTGTACGGTTACCTGTGGGCCACGGTGCTGAGCGTTCTGCTGTTCACGGCCCGCATCGCCGCATGGACTTCGAGACCTCCCGCGCGGAGGCTGTGGCGGCAGGGGCTGAGCCTCTTCGCCAGTCCGAGAGGATGGATGTTCCTGATCCGCACGCTGTTCGACAATATCGGCAGGCAGCGGTTCATCTCCGGCCGCTCCTGGCAACGCTGGACGCAGCATATGCTGCTCTCCTGGGGAGTGCTGGTTTCCTTCGGCATCACTTACGCGCTGGTGCTCAACTGGATGCACTTCGAGCTCGTAGAGCCGCGCACCTATTCCGTCGTCGTCTTCGGCATTCATCTGTTTCGGATGGGCGTGGATTCCTTCCTCGCCATTCTGCTGTATCACGGGCTGAATTGGACGGGAATCGCCGTCATCATCGGCTGTCTGATGGCGATGAGGAGAAGGGAGATCAATCGCAAAAATCTGGTGGAGCAGACGAAGGATTTCGATATTTTCCCGCTCGTGCTGCTGATCGCGATCTCGATTACGGGCTCGCTGCTGACGGTGTCCGCGATGTGGATGGAAGGCGTATTCTATACCGGCATCGCCCTGTCCCACCAAGTGGCGGTCATCGTGTTCCTGCTGTACATGCCGTTCAGCAAATTCTGGCACATTCCCCTCCGGTTTCTTGGAGTGGTCATTCCGATGTACCATGCGGCCCACGCTCCCAAGGCGTGCTCGCGCTGCGGCCGGGAATACGCCACCGAGACGCAGATCCGGGACGTGCAAGCGGTGCTTCAGGAGCGGGGCATCCCGGTCCGCGTCGGCGGCACTTCCCTGCATATGTCGGATTTCTGCTCCGAGTGCCGGAGGGTATCGAACAGACTGGCCGCCGCCGGTTCCCTCGTTCAGCTCGAGAAGAGCCGGGTCGTCCTGCAAGGAAACGGAAGCAACGGTTTAACCTTGGCCGACGGGTTCCCTGCCGGCATGGAAGCAGGAGGTGCGGACTCTCATGGAACAGCACGCCCAGAACGCTGACTTCGCCCAGCGTCCTTACGAAGCGATCACCCGCGAGGGAGAGACGCTGATCGCCACGCACTGCGCGTTCTGCGGCATGCAGTGCGGCATGAACATTCGTGTGGAGAACGGGACGAATACCGTGCTCGGCGTCGAGCCGCGGTACGACTTCCCGATGAACGGAGGCCGTCTCTGCCCGAAGGGCGTCTCGGCCTACCGGCAAGCCGAGCATACGGACCGGCTGCTCAAGCCTCTTATACGCAAGAACGGCGTTCTGACCGAGTCCTCCTGGGACGAAGCGCTGGATCTGATCGCGGGCAAGATCAAGGAGCTTCAGGCCCGGCACGGCAAAGACTCGATCGCGATCTACAGCGGCTCGTCCATGACGAACGAGAAGTGTTACATCATGGGCAAATTCGCGAGAATCGGCCTGGGAACGCGTTATATCGATTACAACGGCCGCTATTGCATGGCCGCCGCGGCGACGGGCTTCAATCAGACGGTCGGCATCGACCGGGGCTCGACGGGGCCTTGGTCCGACATCAAGTTCGCCGACGTGCTGCTGATCGCGGGCTCGAATACGGCGGAATGCCATCCGTTGTCCATGCCTTACGTGTGGGGAGCCCGGGACAGAGGCGCGAAATTGATCGTCGTCGACCCGCGGCAGACGAAGACGGCACTCGCGGCCGACATCCATCTGGATTTGCGTCCCGGCACCGACATCGCCTTGGCCAACGGCCTGCTCCATGTCATGATCGCCGAGAATCTGGTCGACCGCGACTTCATCGATCGGCATACATCCGGTTACGAAGCGTTGTCCGAGCTCGTCGCCCGTTACGACCCGGCTGTCGTATCGGAGATCACCGGCGTCGCGGCCGAGAAGATCGTGGAAGCAGCCCGCGCTTTCGGCAAGGCGAAGAACGGCTTCGTCCTGTTCGCCCGCGGCGTCGAGCAGCATTCCACCGGCTCCGACACGGTGTCCAACTACGTGAACCTGTGCCTCGTCACCGGCAAGGTCGGGCGGAAGGGAGCGGGCTTCGCCACCTTCACCGGACAAGGCAACGGACAAGGCGGCCGCGAACACGGTCAGAAGGCGGATCAGCTTCCCGGCTATCGCAAAATTACGGATCCGGCGGCCCGCGCGCACATTGCCCAAGTATGGGGAGTCGACGAGAGCGAGATCCCCGGTCCGGGCATCTCCGCCTACGAGATGCTGAAGTCGCTTGGCGAGGAGATCAAGATGCTGCTGCTCGTCTGCAGCAATCCGATGGTGTCCGCACCCAGCGTCGGCCATGTCGAGCAATACTTGAAGAAGCTCGATTTCTTCGTCGCCATCGATATGTTCCTCTCCGAATCGGCGGAGCTGGCCGACATCGTGCTGCCTTCAACGGTATGGCTCGAGGATAACGGAACGACAACGAACGTCGAAGGGCGCGTCATCCGCATCAAGGGCATAGACCGGACGCCGGGGGAGAGCAAGCGGGATTGGAAGATCATCTGCGAGCTGGCCGAACGTCTCGGACGCGGACGGTATTTCGACTTCAATTCGCCTCAGGAGATTTTCGACGAGCTCCGGATCGCCAGCAAGGGGGGAATCGCCGACTACTCCGGCATTACCTACGATAAGATCGATCGAATGAACGGCGTATTCTGGCCCTGCCCTTCGGAGGAGCATGAGGGCACCCCGCGGCTGTTCGAAGACCTTCGCTTTAACTTCCCGGACGGCAAGGCGCGCCTGCACGCTTTCGAGCATACCGGCCCGAACGAGAAGGTCGATCGGGATTATCCGTTCATCCTGACGACCGGACGCGTCGTCTTCCACTACTTGAGCGGCAACCAGACGCGTCGGATCGAGGCGCTGCGCAAGCTGTGTCCGGACCCTTATTTGGAGATTCATCCGATCTTGGCCGCCCGGTACGGCATCGGCAACGGAGAGTTGGTCAAGGTCAGCAGCAGGCGGGGCAGCATCTTCGTGCCGGCCAAGATCACGAAGGCGATCCGCGAGGATTCCCTGTTCGTCCCTTATCATTGGGGCAAGACGCTGGCGATTAACAATCTGACCAATCCGGCGCTCGACCCGAAGTCGAAAATTCCGGAATTCAAGGTGTGCGCGGTGACGCTGGAAAAAGCGAAACGGGAGGAACTGCCCCATGGCCAAAGTGCTCTACATTGATTTCGAACGCTGCATCGGCTGCCGGGCGTGCATGATCGGCTGCGAGGAATGCAGCGGCCACGACCACTTGTCGCGCATGTTCGTGGACGAGTTGAGTCCCGGAGAGACGGTTGCGACCTCGCCGACGCCGTGCATGCACTGCGTCACCCCGGCTTGCGCCGAGTCTTGTCCCGTCCAGGCGATCTCGGTGCTGGACGGGGTCGTGCTATCGGCCTCCCAGGAGAAGTGCATCGGCTGCAAAAATTGTACTTACGCTTGCCCGTTCGGAATTCCGAGAGTGGACGAAACCCGCAATCTGATGTACAAGTGCGATCTGTGCTACGACCGAACCTCCAAGGGCCGCCCGCCGATGTGCGTCAGCGTGTGCCCGACCGATACGATCCTGTTTCTGGACGAGGAGGAAGCCCGGCACAAGAGGAGCAAGCCCGTTCAGTACGTATGGGATTTCGGGGGGACGGCCATCGAGACGAGAACCGTCGTCGGAATTCCCGACACGGATACGCACCGGTTCGGCTACCACTGAGCCGAAGCTGCCCGCAGGATGAAAGGAGCCAAGGAATCATGTGGAAAAAAATCGACCGGTATTTGCGCGAGCAAGCTCTGAATATTAACCGGGAGAAGGAGCTGGAGATGAACCGGAGGGGGTTTATCGCGGCTTCTCTCGGCCTGCTCGGCGTGCTCTTCCTCGGGGCGTTCCCGTTCGCGGCGCGCGCGCTCAAGCCGGAGAACAAGCCGAAGCTGCCTGCGGTCCGCATCGCCGGTCTGGACGAACTGAAGGTTGGCGACAGCAGGCCGTTCCAGTACCCCCACGATAACGAACCCTCGCTGCTGATCCGGCTCGCCGAGAACAAGTTCCGCTCGTACCAGATCAAATGCACGCATCTCGGTTGTCCCGTGTATTGGGACAAGGCGACTTACAAGATGACTTGCCCTTGCCACAACGGGTTCTTCTCGGTGGAAGACGGCTCGGTGCTGGCGGGGCCGCCGCAGCGGGCGCTGCCGGCGGTGGAGCTCGACTTGCGCGCCGACGGCGTGTACGCGGTCGGACTTGTTCCCGTAGAAGGGCACGAGGGGGTATAGAACGATGAGAATGGTATGGTGGTTCTTGATCTTCTTCCTGGCGGCGCAAATTATTTTGGTGCAGTTCATGGTGGAATCGTACTTGGCGGGGCACCACGACCATCTCCCCTACTACTTGGCGGCGCTGGGCTTCGTCTTCATCATGGGAGTTCTGATGTACCTGTACTTCCGCGAAGTGGACGATACGAGAGACTAGAGAGGGGCTGTCCCATAAGTCATTAGAAGGGCAACAACATAGAATGATCGACCCATAACCATGGGGATATATCTCCTTACGCTGCTGATACGGTCATGAAATTAGGAATGGATTAACCCGTAACAGGGTAATTTCATGACCGTATGAGGCAGACGCTTCGCTCTACAGGAGATATATCCCCATTCTTTTTATCGATCATTTCTATTTGCCCTGACTTATGGGACAGCCTCTTGGCGGTCGTCAGGATTCGCGGCGGTAGGACGTAATGTCGCTGAACAGCGCGGCATACTGTTTGACTTCGCCGGCATCGTTCTTGATGCTGCTGATCGTAAGCCATTCGAGATAGTGTTCCCCGTCCTTTTTGCGGTTCCAGATTTCTCCTTGCCACGAGCCCTGCTCCTTGATGGAGTCCCACATCCGGTCGTAGAAAGCTTTGCTCTGCTTGCCGGACTTCAGAATGTTCGGATTGCGGCCGATCACTTCGTGCTGCTCGTAACCGGTCAGCCGGGTAAAGGAGTCGTTCACGGACAGGATCGTGCCCGAGGTATCCGTGATCATGATGCCCTGCTTGGTCGACTTGACAATGTCGGAGTAGAGGGAAAGCTTCTCCTGGTAGTACATCCAGAACACCAAGATCAAGCTGGCGAGCGCGAATTGCGACAAGGCCATGAAGCCGATCGCGTAATGTCCGGTGGCGTTGTAGATCAGCGTCAGCACGAGAGGAGGGAAGAAGCCGCCCAGTCCTCCCATCGCGGAAATGACTCCGTTCGCGATCCCCGCCTGACTGGCGAAGTAGAGAGGAACGAGCTTGAAGATCGTGCCGTTCCCCGTGCCGGCGCATACGGCGATAATAAGGCAGCCGGTCGTATACCACGCCATGCTCGGCGCGAACGACAGCAGGACCGCCGATACGGTCAGGCCGGCGAACACCGCCATCAGGATGCGGAACGGGTTGTACTTGTCCCCGAGCCATCCTCCGATAGGTCTGAACAAAGTCGCCAGGCCGATGAAGCCCGCCGTTCTCATTCCCGCGTCCACCTTGGTCAGGCCGAAGTGGCTGACCAGGAAGTTGGGAAGATATACCGTAAACGCGACGAAGCTGCCGAACGTAATGAAGTAGAACAGGCAGAGCAGCCATAGCTTCTCGTTGCGGTACACCGACCGGAGCTGCTGGACCAGGGAGGCTTTGTTTTTCGGTTCGCGGGCATCGCCGAAAACCAGATTCAGCGCCGCGAACAGAACGAGCAGGACGCTGTAGAGAAGCACGGTGCGTTGCCATCCCCAGATACCGGCTGCGACGGGGGCTCCGAAGGTCGAGATGGCAGTGCCCAGGTTCCCGATTCCGTAGATTCCGTTGACGAAGCCGTGCTTTTCTTTCGGATAGTATCTGGGGAGCGAAGTGACCCCGATGGAGAAGACGGCTCCCCCGATTCCCAGAAACAGGCCGCCGACGATCAGAGCGGAGAAGGTATTCGCCGCGAAGCCGAGCCATGCGATCGGCGCGAGCAGAAGCGCGAAGCTGATCGCAAACAAAAGCCGGGCTCCGTAGCGGTTCGTCCAATAACCGATCGGAATTCTCATGAGCGATCCGATCAAGACGGGCGTCGCTGTCACCCAGGCCACCTGCCCGGAAGTCAAAGCGATGTCTTCTTTGATCGAAGGCATCAAGGAAGACAGGATCACCCAGACCATGAAGCCGAGCGTCAAGCTTGCCGTCTGCAGAGGCAGCTGTAGGTTTCTCTTCATCTTCTCATCCTCGCTTGAAATTCGTGGTTTTTATTATGCCATCGGCGAGGACTCCTTATCAGCCTGACAAGAATTGTGAATATTCTACATAAAGTTTGCACTTTATGATGAATGATTTGCACTATATTTGCACTATATAAATATTTGTTTGCATTAAAGCGTTGATGAACTTAAAATACTAAAATATCAAAGCAGAAAATTTGTTGATTTTCTACAAATTAGCGGAAAATCGCGGGAGGAAAGAGATGGGCAAGATCAAGGTAGGCATCGTCGGGTATGGCAATCTGGGCAAGGGTGTGGAGAAGGCTCTCGCGCAAAATCCGGACATGGAACTGGTCGCCGTATTTACGCGCAGGCAGCCGGATCAACTGGCTTCGGGCGGCGTGAAGTTCGAACACGTCTCGGCGGCGGAGCAGTATAAAGGCGTGATCGACGTCATGATTCTGTGCGGCGGTTCGGCAACCGACTTGCCGGAGCAGACTCCGGCCATCGCCCGCTTGTTCAATACAGTGGACAGCTTCGACACGCATGCGAAAATTCCGGAGTTCTACGACACGGTCGACGCCGCGGCGAAGCAGGGCGGCAATCTGAGCGTCATCTCGACGGGGTGGGACCCGGGGCTGTTCTCGCTGAACAGGCTGCTGGCCCAATCGATTCTCCCGCAAGGCACGGACTACACGTTCTGGGGCAAAGGCGTCAGCCAAGGCCACTCCGACGCGATCCGCCGCGTACCGGGAGTGAAAGCCGGCGTGCAATATACGGTTCCGGTGCAAGAGGTCATCGAGCGCATTCGCTCGGGCGAGACGCCGGATCTGACGACTCGCGAGAAGCATCTTCGCCAGTGCTTCGTCGTGGCCGAAGAGGGCGCCGATCGGGAAGCGATTCGCGAGACGATCGTGTCGATGCCCAACTACTTCTCCGATTACGATACGACGGTGACGTTCATTACCGAAGAGGAGCTGCAAGCCGAGCATCAGGGCATGCCTCACGGCGGATTCGTCATTCGCAGCGGCATCACCGGGGAGAGCACGAAGCAGATTATCGAATTCGGCCTGAAGCTGGAGAGCAATCCGGAATTTACCGCGAGCGTGCTCGTCGCTTATGCGAGAGCAGGCGTCCGCCTGAGGCGGGAAGGCCAAGCCGGAGCGAAGACGGTATTCGACATTCCGTTCGCGTATTTGTCTCCGAAATCGGGCGAAGAACTGCGCCGCGATCTGCTGTAATCCAGGTTCATCGCGGATTTTGATCGGCAGCGAAAAAATCTTTTATTGGAATTACAAAGCGCATTTTATTAAAATTTGTAATCAAAGATGCGCTAAAGTATAAAAAAATAATCAAAAACTGCAAACGGCGCGGCATGTCGCTACCGTTCAGTCTAAAGGAGCGTCCAACTTGACCACAGTTCTGGATAGGCAGCAAGCAGCGAAAGATTACGTGCAATCGGTTTACGAGACGGTTATCAACCGCAACCAAGGCGAAAGAGAGTTTTTCCAAGCCGTCAAAGAAATTCTCGATTCCTTGATCCCGGTCTTCGAAGTCAATCCGCATTACATCGAGCACAGAATTCTGGAGCGCATTACCGAGCCTGAGCGCGTCGTCTACTTCCGGGTGCCTTGGATCGACGACAAGGGCGTGCCGCAAGTCAACCGCGGATTCCGCGTGCAGTTCAACAGTGCGCTTGGGCCATACAAGGGCGGCCTCCGGTTCCACCCGTCGGTTAACGCGAGCATCATCAAATTCCTCGGCTTCGAGCAAATCTTCAAAAACTCGTTGACCGGCCAACCGATCGGCGGCGGCAAAGGCGGCTCCGACTTCGATCCGAAGGGCAAGTCGGAGAACGAAGTGATGCGCTTCACGCAAAGCTTCATGACGGAACTGTACCGCTACATCGGTCCGGACGTTGACGTTCCGGCCGGCGACATCGGCGTCGGAGCCCGCGAGATCGGCTACATGTTCGGTCAATACAAGCGGATCAGAAGCGGCAACGAAGCCGGCGTTCTGACGGGCAAAGGGCTGCTCTACGGCGGAAGTCTCGCTCGTAAGGAAGCGACGGGTTACGGCTGCGTCTACTTCGTGAACGAGATGCTGCAAGCGAAAGGCCTGAGCTTCGAAGGAAGCACGGTCGTCGTCTCCGGTTCGGGCAACGTGTCCATCTACGCGATCGAGAAAGCGCAGCAGCTCGGCGCGAAGATCGTGGCGTGCAGCGACTCCAACGGCTACATCTACGATCCGAACGGCATCGATCTGGATCTCGTGAAGCAGCTGAAGGAAGTTGAGCGCAAGCGGATCAGCGAGTACGTTCTTAAGCACCCGCACGCGGTTTACACGCCGGGCTGCGAAGGCATCTGGTCGATCCCTTGCGACATCGCTCTTCCTTGCGCGACGCAGAACGAGATCGACGAGAAAGACGCCGAGCTGCTCGTGAAGAACGGCGTCAAGGCGATCGGCGAAGGCGCGAACATGCCTTCCACGCTGTCTGCTATCGACGTCTTCCTGAACAACGGCGTCCTGTTCGGACCGGCCAAAGCGGCCAACGCCGGAGGCGTGGCGGTATCCTCGCTGGAAATGTCCCAGAACAGCATGCGCTTGTCCTGGACGTTCGAGGAAGTCGACGCCAAGCTGCACGACATCATGCGCAACATCTACCGTCACAGCGTCGAAGCGGCCGACAAGTACGGCTACCCGGGCAACCTGGTCGTCGGCGCGAACATCGCCGGCTTCGTCAGAGTCGCCGACACGATGATCGCTCAAGGCGTCGTATAAGAACGATTTCCGAGAACGGCAAGCAATAGCACTCATTCAATGAAGCGGCCATGGATTCCATGCGCCGCTTCTGCTTTTAATGTGATAAAATAGGCACAGCATTCCTATCTCGATGATCGGAAGAGACGTGATCGACGTGAGTCAATCGGAAGTATGGACGTTTATGTTCGCTTACTTGCTCCCGATTCTTTTTTTTGTGTACATGGGGACGGACGTCATGGTCCGCAACTCTCGAAAGGTCGAACACCGGCTGCTCGGTCTGACTTCCGTCGTCTATATTTTGCTGTTCGCGGAAGAATACGTCCGGCACCAGCTTCCGATATCCGACAGTCCGGCGCTGGTCGCCCTATGGTTCTCTAACGTCGGCGTCATCATGCCGGGCTTGGGCTTTCATTTCCTGGCGAAGTTTTCCGGGATGGACAAGCTCATGCCGCGTTACCTCTATCCCGGTATTTTCTACTTGCCCCTTGCCGTCATCGTCGTGAACGTGCTGGGCCGGCAGAAGATCATTTCCTCCAGCGAGTTCGTCCAGAGCGGGGTATGGAAGTACCCCGTCTACGACACCCCTTACTATGCCGCGCTTACGGTAAGCATTCTCGTCAGTACGCTGTATCTGGTCGTATTATATATAGGAAGAGCCAGGACGTCCGCGCCGGAGCACAGGGCGATTTTTCGCCTGCTCATCTTCAGCGTGCTGCTCTGCACGTGCTGGCATGTGGCGTTCGGTTACTTTCAGTTCGAGGGGCTTCCTCCGTATACGTACATCTACGGCGGAGTGATCTGGTGCTTTATGCTCCGTCTGGCGATGATCCGATACGAATTTCTGGATTTCGCGTCCAAGCGGTACGAGAAATTGTTCAACCTGAATCCGGCGGCGATCCTGCTCGTCGAGCAGTCGGGGAAAATCAAGGAGGCCAACCCGAGCGCCAGGAAGCTGTTCGAGCGCATCGATACGAATCGGCATTCGCTATTCAGGTTCATCGATCAGGAACTGCGGCAGACGATTAAAAATAAACGGACGATCAAAGATTACGAGACGTCGATCCATAACGGAAACAAGCGTCTGCACGCGCTGATCGACGGCGATTACGTATCCGTGGACAGCGAGCCGCATCTTATCCTGATCGTCCGGGATGTTACGGAGCAGAAGGAAAGCCAGGAGCAGATCCGCTTTCTGGCTTTCCACGATCCGCTGACGAGATTGCCGAATCGCAGATACTTCTACGACAAGCTGGAAGAAGCGATTCGCGGCGCCGAGAGGGACGGGCTGAGGCCGGCGGTCGTTCTGATCGACCTGGATCGGTTCAAGGAGACGAACGACAAGCACGGGCATGAGGCGGGGGACGAAGTGTTGAAGCATGCCGCCCGGATCATCGGGGAGACGGCGGAGCCGATCGGCATGGCCGCCAGACTCGGTGGAGACGAGTTCGTCCTGTTCGTTCGCCACGCGCCTTCGAACGACTTCGTGGAGGAAACGATCGGCCGGCTTGAGCAGAGAATAAGCGAAGAGAAGCTGGCGTACCGCGAGCAGCTGCTCCCGATTTATATGAGCATAGGCGCCAGCCGCTATCCGGAGGATGGACGCGATGCCGACGCTCTGCTGATGAGCGCCGACAAAGCGATGTATCTGGTCAAGAGAGCGAGGAAGGCGCAGACAGCGGGACGCTAGCGATCAGAAATCGAAATTGTCGGGGTCCGGCCCGACGCGCCGGTTCTCGTTCAAGCCGTCGATTCGTTCCATGTCCTCCCCGCTCAGCTTGAAGTCGAAGAGCCGGGCGTTCTCGATAATCCGATGCTCCTTGGTCGACTTCGGAATCGTTATTACCCCGTGTTGAAGATCCCAGCGCAGAATGATCTGGGCGACGGACTTGCCGTATTTGGCCGCGAGCTCGTTCAGCACGGGATCGTCCAACAGCTCTCCTTGCATCAGGGGAGACCAAGCTTCCAATTGAATGCCCTGCTCCCTCGCATAGCCGAGCAAATCCTTCTGCGTAAGGCGAGGATGGAATTCCACCTGATTCACCATCGGCTTGACGGACGCGTCCTGCATCAGATCCTCCAGATGATGAATTTGGAAGTTGCTGACGCCGATCGCTTTCACTCGGCCTTCCCCGTACAGGGTCTCCAGAGCTTTCCACGCCTCCTTGTATTTCCCCTTAACCGGCCAGTGGATCAGATACAGGTCCAGATAGTCCAGGCCCAGCTTCTGCAAGCTGGTCTCGTAAGCGGCAAGCGTGGATTCGTAGCCCAGATCGGCGTTCCACACTTTGGAAGTGACGAACAGTTGGTCCCGGGCGAGCCCGTTGTCCGCGAGCGCCTCCCGAATACCCTGGCCCACTCCCTCTTCGTTCTGGTAGATGGCGGCCGTATCGATGCTGCGGTAGCCGTGGGTAATGGCCGTTTTGACGGCTTGAACGAGCTCCGGTCCTTCTTCTACTTTGAATACGCCCAGTCCGATCCCGGGCATGCGCACGCCGTTGTGCAGAGTTACGGTGTCTTGAAGATTTTGAATCATATCAGTTCATCCTCCATTGCAGAGCGGATTTGCTTTGCTCGATTGATTTGCGGGTTTGATCTTGGTTTTCCAGAGAGCGGGCCCAGGCCGTCAGCAGGACGGCGCCCAGCACCATGATCGCTCCGATCCAAGTCGTATGGATCAGTCCGACGGAGTCGTTGACGACGCCCCCGAGATAAGCTCCGATGGCGATTCCGGCGTTAAAAGCGGCGATATTGACCGCGGAAGCGACGTCCTTCGCTTGAGGGGACAGACGTTCTGCCAGCGTGACGACATAGACCTGCAAGCCCGGCACGCTCATGAAGGCGAACAGCCCCATGAAGAAAAGGGTGACCAGTCCCGCGATCTTGAACGGGGCGGTGAAGGCGAGAACAATCAGCACGACGGCCTGGGCGATAAACATATAGAGCAAGGCCGCGACGGGCTTGCGGTTGGCTGCTCTGCCCCCGATCGCGTTGCCGATAGCGATCGCGACGCCGTATAGGAGCAGAATGACGGCGGTCGTCCGATCCGCGAATCCGGTAATCTCGGTCAACAGCGGGGATAGATAGGTAAAGACGACGAACGTTCCCCCGTAGCCGAGCGCAGTCATCCCGAAGACGATCAACAGCCGGCCGTTGGCGACCAGCTTGACCTGGTCGCCAAGGCTCACTTTCGCGCCTCGATTAAGATCGGAAGGCACCCAGGCGAGATTGGCGAAGAGCGCCGCGACTCCGACCGCGACGATGGCCAGGAAAGCCGCGCGCCACCCCAATTGCTGGCCGATGAACGTGCCCAGCGGCACTCCGGTAACGGTTGCTACGGTCAGTCCGGAGAACATGACCGAGATGGCGCTGGCCCTTCGCGACGGAGGGACGAGATCGGCGGCGATCGTGGAGCCGATCGACATGAACACGCCGTGCGACAGGGAAGCAATGATCCGCGCGGCGAGCAGGACAGCGATGCCGTCCGCCGTCGCGGCCAGCAGATTGCCGGCGATGAAGACGATCATCACCCAGAGCAGCAGCGTTTTCCGGGATACCCGGGAAGTCAGCGACGTCAGGATCGGGGCTCCCAGCGTGACGCCTAACGCATATAAAGTAACGGTTAACCCCGCAGCGGTAACCGAGATATGCAAATCTTCGGCGATGAGCGGCAGCAAGCCTACGCTGATGAATTCCGTCGTGCCTATGGCGAAGGCGCTGACGGCGAGCGCCAGTAGAGCAAGGGCGCTTCTTCTATTCAAGGATGTCATTATTTTCACCTCTGCATGCTTGTCGTATCCGGCCGGTAGCTGCTATTATGGACCCCGAAGTCGAAAATGAATAGTACGTACTTTTTTGTGCTATAGATACTTAATAGTGCCTATATATCGAGGAGGGCGAGAGTTATGGCGAGGGAAACGGCAGTCAAGAAAAAGTACAATATCTCCGTCGAAGCTACGCTGGAGGTGATCGGGGGCAAGTGGAAATGCGTGATTCTGTGCCACCTGACTTACGGGAAGAAGCGCACGAGCGATTTGAAGCGCCTGATGCCGGCGATCACTCAGAAGATGCTGACCCAGCAATTGCGGGAGCTGGAGGAGGACGGTATCGTGAAGCGGATCGTCTACAACCAAGTGCCTCCCAAAGTGGAGTACGAGCTGAGCGAATACGGCTGGAGCCTGAAATCGATTCTGGATTCCTTATGCGCTTGGGGAGAGTCTCATATCATTAGGGAGTATGGAGACAAGTTCGCCGTTCTGGAGGATAACATTCTGAATCGGTAAGCTGCGGAGCTTAGTGGGACTTCCGTCTGATAAATGGGTGAAAATGGTTAGGGTAAAATACCCATTCATAGTATTATTGGACAGTATGAAGTTAAACTAGGCGAAGGACGTGCAGTTGGAATGGAACGTTTTTTAGGCTTTTGCGCAGTACTCATCGTAATCTTGTACGGATCGCAGGCATTAAGCGGGGAGTTTGACGACGCTTACCAGTTGAAAGCCGTTGTGGCGGCCTATTCCACCGTAAACGACAGCGATAGCGCCGACGACAGATTGGACGGGCTGCTGGCCGCCAGCGTCGGGGAATACAGCAAAGCGGATCTCGTGGCTCTCATGGAGATGATGGGACCGTCCGTCAAGAAGATGGATGCCAAGACGAAGCGGGAGATGGCGCTTGCCTTCGGGGAGACCGACATCCGCTACCATTTGAAGTTCAAGTCGGGCAATTACGTGGCGACGTCGCTCGATTTCTCGACGAACGCGCTCTACAACTTCTCCTATATCGTCAACACTCCATCTAAGCTGCTGCACAATATCAAGACGGACATCGCGATCGAGAAGGACTATTTTGCGAACGCCGGCATGCTTAGCCGGGGAATCGGCGTCGGCATGAAAGTCGCGTTTATTTTCTGGGACATCCTGCACGCCATTACCGGAATCGGACTGGCTCTCGTCATGCTGTTTCTGGGCAGCGTGATCGGTTTGCTGTTCCATCCGATCCACAGTATCGTCAACCTGCTTCCCGCCCTTTGGAACGGATGCGTTACGCTCTGGCATGCGATTGCCTATCTTTTTAACCTGTTCAGATAGTCGGGGCGCAAGCGAGCGCTACTGAAGCTTGGGATCGATCGGGGCCGCATGTCCGCTGTCGCGAACTTCCTGGAAGATCGGGTCCGGACTCGGCGGGAGAGGAAGATGCTTGGCGAGCAGCGCCTCCAGATCGCGCACGGTGACCGGACGCGCCTGAGGCTTTAATTCCACGGCAAGCTGTCCGTTGGCTTCGATTGTCGCCGTCTGGACGTCCTGCACGTCTTGTACGCCCTGCTGCCGCAATTGCATCTCCAGCTTATCGACGGTCAGCCTCATTTTGCGCAGCTCAGGATGCACGTATCGGCCGTTGTCGATGATGACTTTGGCGTGCCCGTTGAGCAGCCGTTCGATCCATTGGAACTTCATCTCCAAGTATTCGATCAGCAGCAAAGTAAGAATAAACACGCTCGCCGATCCGATGGCGATCGACAGATGATGATTGGCGATCGGCTGCACGATCGTCGTGCCGATCGAGATCATGATAACGGTCGTAGCTACGCTCATCTGCGAGATCGACTTGCGGCCCGCGATGCGCAGCAGTACCATGCCGACCAAGACGAGCAGAGCCGAATGCCAGATCCATTGCCAGTCCATGCGATTGCCTCCAATATTTCGCGTCTTCGTCCTCTTAGCATGGGAAGCGCGAAGTCCGCTTATGCGCAATGTGCTATAATGGATTCACTCGCAGCAGGGAACCCGTTGTGGTCCACGAATCGAAAAGTATCAAATCCGCTGCAAATTCGCCTTTGGAGGATACGACAATGTCCAGCTTACCGAACTGCCCGCAATGCCAATCCGAATACACCTACGAGGATAGAGGAATCTGGATCTGTCCGGAATGCGCTCACGAATGGAGCGCCGGGACGGAGGCGGAGACGGGCGAGGAGGCCAAGGTCGTCAAGGACGCCAACGGCAATATTCTGCAAGACGGAGACACGGTCACCGTAATTAAAGACCTCAAGGTCAAAGGCAGCTCCCTCGTCGTCAAAGTCGGAACGAAGGTCAAGAACATCCGCCTGGTCGAAGGGGATCACGACATCGATTGCAAAATCGACGGCTTCGGAGCGATGAAGCTGAAGTCGGAATTCGTGAAGAAGGCTTAAGTTAAGGGCAAGATGAGCGAATTGGCAGGGAAGAGCGCGGTTATTCGCAGCATAAAGGCCGGAGAGTCACCTTAAGGTGTCTTCCGGCCTTTATGCGTTGACGGGCTTATCGGTCGGCTAATCCGGCTTTGATCAGGAAGCTTCTGATCAGGTGGGCCGCTTCGGCCAGCGTGGCTTGTTGCGTAGCGGAGACGGTTCCGTCGGAATATCCCGAGACGATTCCGTATTCCCGAGCTGCCGCCAACTCTTGCCGCGCCCAGTTAGACGCAAGATGTTCATCCGAGAAAACGGCAGGAGCGCCGTCCAGTCCCAACTGCAGAGAAAAGGTGTTAACCGCTCTGATCACGACGCTGATCATCTGCTCGCGGGTAATGCCGGCATCCGGTGCGAATAGGTTCGCGGACATTCCGTTAAATAAGCCGCTCTCTACCGCGATCTTGATCACTTTGGCGCTCTCGGCGTTAGTCGGCAAATCTTCGAAAGCGGACTGCGAGGCAGGGTTTCTCTGTCCCAATCCCAAAGCGTCTACCAGCAACGCCGCGAAATCGGCTCGCGTAATGCTTTGCTCGGCTTTCGGCGTCCCGGCAATCAACCCTTTATCGAATAGGGAAGAGAGCGCAGAATCTGCCCATGGACGATCGTTTCGAACGTCAGACGGCGCTCTCTCGACGATTAGAATGGTAGCATTCTCCGTCGTATGAATGACGGCGCGACCTTGTGCGTCGATCGTCATAGGCACGGGTACGTATTGGCCGTCGCGCAGCAGCAAGGCGGACAGCCGGGAGGGATCCTGGTCAGCAGGCAGCGGAATCGTATGGCGCGCAAACCGGTTGCCGTAGCCCGCGATCGTCCGAATTTCCCCGTTGTCGGTCAAGGTGACGGAGAAGCTATAAGGCGTTCCGACAAGTTTGAGCCCTTGTGAAGTTGCCCAGGATTGAATTTGATCCGAGGCGTCTTGGGTCAGCTTGCGGATGATCATTTCCACTTGCGCCGAAGCGCTGCCGTCCTGGCGAATGGGCAGGGAGACGGCAGGAATCTCGATCGCGACATCTCCGGTGCGAACCGCAAGGAATGTATCTTTGGTTGCCAAACGGGAGATGGCGCTTCCGTCCACGGTCGCCGTTACGACGTTCGCGTCCTTCAGATCCGAGACTTCGACGAAGATCGTATCCCTGACCTTCGCTTGCTGCAGCGACGCTTCCAGCCCGTCGGACAGCAAGGTGAACGCAGCGACGCGGATTCCGTCGCCGTCGTCCGTGACCGCGAGAGACGCGGAATTCGGAGCGGATTTCCCGTCGCTCTTGACGGAAGAGTCCAGCAGACGCGGAGCATCGGGCTTAGCGGCATCGGTCGGCGTCGATGAAGAAGAATTGCCGTTACTGCCGGAACCGTTGCTGTTATCCCCGCCCTCGGAGTCATTGTTTCCGCCTTCGGAATCGTCGTCCCCGCCCTCGCCGCCTTCACCGTCCCCATTGTCGTCGGAATCGTTGTCTCCGCCTTCAGAGCCGGTGTCATCATCGTCATCCCCGTCGTCGCCGGAGCCGCCATCTCCGCCCTCGCCGTCATTGTCGTCGGAGCCGTCGTCCCCGCCATCTCCGCCTTCGCCGTTATTGTCGTCAGAGTTGTCGTCCCCGCCATCTCCGCCCTCGCTTTCGGGGTCGTCGTCTCTGCCATCTCCGCCCGGCTCGGCGGCCGAAGCCTGTTGAATGCCCAAATACTTGGTCAAATACGCCAAGGAATCGCCGGAGAACGTTGGCTGTATCTCCTCATGGCCGTCCGATGGCGGAACGGCCGCCATCATGTGCGTGAACAAGCCGGCGGTCAGCACCGTAGCTTTTAACGCGCGTTTCTTGCTTGAAAATTTGCTTCCTTTTTTTCTGGACATGAGCAAGTCTCCCTTAGTTGGATGATTTGTTGTTGCGAACAAGCGCCAGCGCGGCCGGAATCATGGCTTTGGCGATTTCGAATTCCCGGAATGACGAGCCCATCAGATTCATATTCGCTTCCAGAAGCCACGGATGGCCGTCTGCGTCGATGGCCAGATCGAGCGCCAGTTCCCCCGGCAGATCGGGCAGACGCTTGTCCAATTCCCGAACGACGGCGGCTCCGAAGCGATCCAGCGCGAGCTGTATCTGCTGGCGGCGATCGGCTGCGGGATATTCGTATTCGGAGAACGCCTTCCACCTGGCGAACACTTCCAGCACGCTTTTGTGATTCACGATTTTTTTCCCCGCCCATAGAGAGATCGTGGGGACGTAGGCGGCCGTCTGCCAGGACCCGTCAGGAAGCCTGACCTTGTGCAGTCGCAGGTAATAAGGCAATCCGTCCCGAGTCTCGCTTAGGACAAACCGTTGAATCAGAAACGTTCGCTCCTGCGCAAGCCGGCCGATCAATACGGCCAAATCCTGCTTGTTCAGACGGTGCAGGTGAAGGTTGTCGGCGGCGATATAGTGATCTCCGTCCCGTTCCAGCAGCAGAATCCGCTCGCCGAGCGTACCTATCGAAGGCTTCAGGACGCATGCTCCGTGCCGATCGATAAATCGGATGGCCTGTTCCGGTTCTTGGATCTGCTCGAAAGGGAGCAGATTGCCGCGAAGTCGGTCATTCTGGGACAACAGTCTGTAAAGCTTCAGCTTGCTGAAGGAGCCGCCGGGTCTCGTCTCGTTGAACGGAACGTCCTTCAGCCAGTCGTAATAAATTTGCGAATTCGGGGCTCCTCGTTGTTTGTACCGGTCGTAGACGACGTCGGGATACGGGAAATAGCTGTCTTTCCATTCTCCGTCCACCCATTCGTATCCTCGAATGACGCCAAAGTCCGGCTGGACGTCCTGTGGTCGGAAGTGGAAAAATCCGGCTCCGTTCCAGCCCGCCGCATAAGCGCATGCCTCCCGTAAAAGCTCTTCGTCGGCTTTGACGGTCATCATACCGACAAGCGGAGCTTCTTTCTTACTTCGCGGGCGATACAGTTGGATCAAATGCTTGGCGAATGCCAGCTTGTGCCGCGCTCTCACTTCCTCATGGAAGCGGCTTTCGGGACCTGCATTCGCCTCGAGAAACCGAATGGCGCCATCGCGGTTCATCAACAAGTCGATGCCAAGCTCGTCCAATATGCAGACCGCGTTCCGGTTCAAGAGCTTGGCGATTCGCAGCGCCAGCTCGCGCAGGGCGGCTTGGCGCTCTGCGGCCGCATCCCCGAACTCCTTATTCCAATAGGCAGAAGGTTCGGGAACCCGCCCGCCCCGACTTAAGTTCGCCACAATGGAATGCTTGCCGCCTATGCGAGGGTACAGTCTCGTTACTGTCCATTCTCCATCTCCGCCTCGCTGCACGTGAACCCGGTAGTCGACCGGTTCGTCGTCGAGCGTGGCGACCGGCCAGAACTGCTGGATCAGGAAGACTTTGCCCTCGCAAATTTCGTCCAGTCTGCTCCGCAGCGCTTCTCGATCGAGCCGTTGCTCCCGGCTTTCGGTCTGGAGGCCGTAACCGTCGCCCGATAGGCGGATACGGTACACGTTTTCTCCTCTGCGTCCGTTGTTCGGCTTTAAGATCGCGGCTCCCCACTGCTCCAGACAGCGGTCGAGCTGTTCGAAGCTTTCGTATCGTTCGGTCGGCAGTAAATAAGATTCAAGCTCGGCGCGCAGCTGCCGCTGCACCTCGTATTTCGTCGGAATGAGGTGGGTCGTGAACGGCACTTGCTGCCTGAGAACCGCTTCGACGGGAGGTCTCAGCCGAGAAGGCTCCGGCCATTCGTTGCAAACGATATCGGGATAAGGCACGGTCCGGACGAGCCGCTGTCCGTCCTTCAGGTAGGTCGCCCGAATCGTGCGGCTCTCCGGATCTATCGAAGAAGCATCGAAAAAGAACAGTTCGATTTCCTGGTTGTCCGCTTCTTGAAGCAGCGCCCGGATTCTCGGTTCCGGAAGCGTCCGGAGAGGATCTGCGATTCTGTAGACGCCGATGCGCGCTCTGCCGCCGGGACTCTTCCGGGCGACCGCAATCGGCATGCCGGTGTCGAAGCTTCCGGCAGCGAGATCCGCGGGCGCGATTCTCGCCAGCAGGGAAGGGACGATCAGCTTGGCCAGGTCGATCTCTTTGGAGTACGCTCCGACTTTATTGATGTTTGCTTCGAAGAGCCAGATCCGGTCATCCGCATCGATTGCGATGTCGATCCCGATTTCCAACGGCAGATCCGGCCACTCGCTGTCCATGAATGCAGCAAGCTGCAGGCAGCGCTCCTCGATTGCCCGGTTTACGCTCTGTCTTCGGGCGGAATCGTCGAATTGATGCTCCAGAAAGTCGGTCCACCGGCAGAATACTCTGAAAGCGCTGCTATGATTCACGATCTTTTTATGGGAGGATACGGATAAGTAAGGAATGCGGGAGACGATTCGCCATCGACCTTCCGCGTCTTTGCCGCAATGAACGCGAACGTGGAAGGGCAAGCCGTCTTTCGTCTGGCTGGAGACGTATTTCTGAATCAGGAAACCGCCCTTCGCGGCCAAGGAGTCCAGCAATTGAACCGCTTGTTCTCTGCTCAGCCGGTGGCTGTAGAGATTTTCGCTTACGACGTAACCTTCTTCCGCGGATTCGATTCGAACGATTCGTTGGCCGAAAGAGCCGATATCGGGTTTGACAATAACGGAACCGTGTTCGTGAATAAAGGAAATGGCGGATTCGGCGCTTGATACGATTTCATGGGGGATCAACAGCGAACGCAGAGCTGCCGAACGATCTACGCGCTCGTATAGGCTAAGCTTGCTGAGCGAAATTCCGCGTCTTCGGTCGCTGGCGGGGACATCCTTCAGAATGGAATAGAGCTGGCGATATCGGCTTTTTCCGCGCTGCTTCAATCTGTCGTAGACGACGTCCGGAAGCCGGAATATTCCCGGTTTCCATTCCATCTCCTCCAGCCGGTAGCCCGCGATCGTTCCGTCTTCGGGCTGGCGGTCGCCGGGGCGAATCAAGCAGAGCTCGGCTCCGTGCCAATGCGCCAAATAGGAGAACACTTCGTACAGGAGTTCCACCGTATTCGAAGTGTCGTCGGCCAACAAGCCAATCAGCGGACGGCTCCCTTGACGCTCGGGGATCTGATTAAGGGGCATAAGATATCTCCATTCGTTATGTATAGGATCGAAGTCATAGGAGATAAAACTTTATACCCAAATTTTCGACGAAAATCTCCAAATTCCTCCTGTCTCTGCAAATAAAAAATCATCCCCAATCGGCAGCCGATTTGGGGATGATTTGGGTTCAAGAGCGGATTACTTCTTCAAGCTGTCCCAAGTGCTCTGGAACGCTTCAAGCATTTTCTCTTTCGTGAGCTGGCCGCCCACGTAGCCTTGCATGGAGTCGCCGAACTTTTTGCTGGACGCCTCGCCTTGCGGGAACTTGAACCAGTTCCAGGAGAGCACTTTGCCTTCTTGGTTGTACTTCATGATGTCGCTGGCGAGGGCGCCGAGATCTTCTTCCGTCGCGGAGATCGTCGTCAGCGCCGGAATGAACTTGAACTCTTGCGTAATGAACCGCTTGCCCGTGTCCGAAGTAACCATCCAGTTCAGGAACGCTTTCGCTTCTTCCTTCACCGCGGAGTTTTTATTGACGACCCAGTTGTTCGGAACGCCGACGAACAGCTTGTCGTTCGCGGCCGCGTCTTCCGAGATCGGCATCGGCAGGAAGCCGATGTTGACGTCCGGGTTCGTCTTGGAGATTTGCACCTGCGTCCAGTTGCCCTGCTGCGTCATCGCGGCTTTGCCGGTCGCGAATTCGGTCACTTGCGTGTTGTAGTCGGTTTGAAGCGGGTTTTTGCCGCCGTATTTCACGGTCAGGTCGAACAGCTTCGTCCAGTTCTCGAACACTTCGTTGCCCGGGATCTTCTGGCTGCCGTCGTTCAGGCCGGCGATGAACGCGTTCGGATCGGCTTGATAAGCGAACGGCAGGTTGACGAAGTGATTGCCGAGCACCCACCATTCGCCGTAGCCGTTAATGAACGGCGTAATGCCGTTGTCTTGCAGCTTCTTCGCCGCATCTTCAAGCTGGGACAGCGTCTTCGGCAGCTCCGTGATGCCGGCTTTCGTGAACAGGTCTTTGTTGTAGATGAAGCCGTAGCCTTCTACGCCAATCGGCATGCCGTACAGCTTGCCGTCGTGGGTCATCGGTTCGTCCGTGCCCTTGACCAGATCTTTCACCCAAGGCTGGTCGGACAAGTCTTCGAGGTTTTCCAGCCACAGATCCAGGTCGGAGAAGCCGCCGTTGTTGAAAATGTCGGGCTTGTCGCCGGAGTTGAACTTCGCTTTCAGCGCGGCGCCGTAGTCGGCTCCCCCGCCGACGGTCTCGATTTGAACTTTGACGCCGGTTTCTTTCTCATATTCGTTAACGAGGTTCTGCAGCTGCTCCGCGATCTCTACTTTGAACTGGAACATTTTGATCGTGACGTTTTTCTTGGGCGATTCGCCCGCCGGAGAGGACGCTCCCGGAGAGTTGGCGGCGTTGTTGTCTTTCGCGCCTCCGCACCCGGACAGGACGGCGGTGAGGGCGAGAGCGGCGGACATAAGCATCATGGATCTTTTTTTCATTTGCAGTGATCCTCCCTTATAATGTCTTTACTGTAACTATTTTAATTTTATTGAATTAACATCAAAACAGACACCGAGAAAATTGAACGATTAGGGGGAACTTATTGTCATCCCCGCCAACCGGTTCAATAGATTACCCTTTGACTGATCCGGCGGTAATTCCTTCGATAATGTGCTTCTGCATGCCCAGGAAGAAGAGAATGATCGGCAGCACGCCGAGCGTCAGGGCGGCCAGGGCGAGATCCCACTGTTTCGTATATTGGCCGAAGAACGAGTACGTTGCAAGCGGAATCGTCCGCGTCTCCGGTCCGCTGATAATGAGCAGGGGCAGCAGGAAGTCGTTCCAGATCCACAGGCTGTTCAGCAGGACGATGGTGACGGTGATCGGCTTGAGCAGCGGGAAAATGATGCGCCAGAATACGCCGAACACGGAACAGCCGTCCACGATGGCCGCTTCCTCGATCTCCAGGGGAATCGACTTGACGAAGCCGTGGTAGAGGAACAGGTTCAGCGAGACCCCGAAGCCGAAGTAGCAGATGACGACACCCCAGATCTCGTTCAGGAAGCCGATCATGCCGGCCAGCTTCACGAGAGGGATCATGATCGACTCGAACGGGATGATCATCGCGGAGACGAACAGCAGGAACAGGATTTGGTTGACCCGGTTGTTGTTGCGGACCATGCGGTAAGCGGCCATCGCGCTGATGACGACGAGACCGACGTTACTGGCCACGGTGATGATCAGGGAGTTCAGGAACACCTTCGGAAAGTTCATGATCTTCCACACTTGCTCGTAGTTATGGAAGCTGAAGCTTTTCGGCAGGCTCGTCGTATTCACAAGAATCTCGGCGAACGGCTTGAACGAGTTCGACAGGACGAAGTAAAACGGGACCAGAAACACGATCGCGACCAGAATGCCGAGCGCTTCGAGAGAGAACAGGCGGCCCGTATAGCGTTTGTGAGCTTCCATCAGGATTCCACCTCCCGTTTCTTGGTCAGGGTCACTTGAAGAATGGTGATCACGGCGACGATGAGGAAGAAGATGACCGCCTTGGCGCTGCCGAGGCCGAGCGCGTTGTTGCGGAATGCTTCCTGGTAGATGTTAAGCGATACGGATTCCGTCGAGTTGAACGGACCGCCCTTCGTGAGCGACATGATCAGATCGAACACCTTGAAGCCCCAGGACAGCGTCAGGAACAAGCAGACGGTAATGGACGGCATAATGAGCGGCAGCGTGATCTTATAGAGCATCTGCAGCCGGGTGGCCCCATCGATCCGCGCGGCCTCGATCATGTCCTTGGGAACGTTGGTCAAGCCGGCGATGTAGATGACCATTACGTAGCCTGCGCCTTTCCACACGGTGACGATGATCAGTCCCCAGAACGCGGTCGGCGCGTCGCCGAGCCAGGGAAGGTTGAAGAACGCAAGGCCCGTCAGCTCCCCGATCGAAGCGAACCCTTTTACGAAAATAAAGCTCCAGATAAACCCGAGAAGCAGCCCGCCGATGACGTTCGGCATGAAGAAGATCGTCCTCAGGATGTTCCGCAGCTTCAGCGCCTGCGTGAGCAGCAGCGCCAGCAGGAAGCCGACGAGGTTCGTCAAGATCACGCTGACGATGGCATAGCGGAATGTGAACAGGAACGACTTGTAGTAATCGGGGTCGTTGAACATAATTTTTTTATAATTTTCGATCCCGATCCATGTTACTGTTGTACTAACCCCGTTCCATTCGGTGAAGGAATAGTAGAGGCTCATGAAGAACGGGATAACGAGGATGATCGTAAAGAAGATGACGGCCGGCCCGATAAACAAGAGCTGGTAAAGCTTTTTCTGACGTGCGTTTTCCATGGCGGTTTCCCCCCTTAAGTACATAGTGCTTTCGCGATTATTACCCAAGTATAGGCATTCGAACGCGGGGCTCCCACTGACTCTGATGATCAAAGAGGTGGAATTTATTGATCTTTACCAGTATCCGAACGAAAATGATGCTGTTCCTGCTGGCAGCCACGTTGATTCCGATTCTGGCCTCGATTGTCATCACCTACAGCCTGACGACGAGCAAGGTGACGAAGGAGACGCTGAAGAGCAACGCGGACTTGCTGTTCCAGGGCAAGACGAACTTGCTCAATTACATGAACGCGGCGCAGCAGTCGACGTTTATTTTCTACAACGACAGCAGGCTGTTCGCGATTTTGGAGGACGGCATCCGGGATTACAAAGACGACCAGGAAATTTATCGCGGCCTGATGCTGCTCAGCTACACGGCTAAGGATTTCGAGCAGGCCCATCTGTATCTTCGCGAGAGCGACCTGCACTATCTCATCATCAATAACCGGTCCAAAAGAAGCTTCAAGGGAGACGGGGACCGGTACATCCCTTCCGGTTTGGCCCGGGGGAATTCCTACGTTCAGCCGCCCCATCCGGTGGACAAGTTCGGAAGAACGGACATTCCGACGACGACCGCCGATCAGGTGCTCACCATTCACAGCTCGTTGTATTATTTGGCGGCGAAGGAGGAGCTCGGCACGCTGTCGATCGATATTCGGCTGGACGGCATCCGCGCCATTGCCGAGCAGCTGTATTCGGCGGGCCGGGAAGAGCTGTACATTCTGGACGACGAGCGGCGCGTGATCTACAGCTCCATCGACCGCGGCGGCGGGCAGCGGCTGCAGGCCGATTGGGTCGACCGCGTCGTGGGAGCAGCCCAGACGAGCGGCAACTTCTCTCTGAATCAGGATGGCTTCTCGGGGGAAATTGTATACGATAAAATGGAAACGCAGTTCTTGAACTGGACGTTGGCGAAACGAATTCCAAACGAAACGCTGCACCGGACCGCCCGGGAGGTCGCGCTGTTCAACAGCGGAATCGCCGTCCTGTTCCTCGTGCTGACGATGCTGGCGACGGTATTGATCACGTTCCGGCTGACCGCGCCGATCAAGAAGCTGATTCGCAACATGAACCAGATTCAGAGCGGCAATCTGCAGGTGACGATCGACGTCGACCGGAAGGATGAATTCGGAATATTGGCGCGCAGGTTCCAGCTGGCGATGGACACGATCAACGAGATGATCATTCGCGAGTACGAGCTCGAGCTGGCCCGCAAAACGAACGAATTGAACGTGCTGCAGGTGCAGACGAATCCGCATTTTATCAACAATGCCTTGCAGTCGATCGGGACGCTGTCGCTGCAGAAGCAGCAGCCGGAAATCTACAATCTCATCTTCTCCTTGGGCAAAATGATGCGCTACAGCATGAACACGGGAGAACCGATCGTGACGCTCGAGCGGGAATTGGACTATGTCAAAGCTTACGTTTCCCTTCAGCGTCAACGGTTCGGCGAGCAGCTTCGTTATACGGTTAAGGTAGACGAGCCGCTGCTGAATCGGCCGATTCCGAAGATGATCGTGCAGCCGCTTGTCGAGAACTACTTCAAGCACGGCTTCGACGCGGGCAAGGAAGATTCGGAGATCGCCATCTACGGCTCGGAGTCGGCGGATCGCCGATGGATGAGTCTGGAGGTTTGCGACAACGGCAAAGGCATGAGCGCTGCGGAGCTGAGGGCGCTGCGGGAGCGGCTGTTCCAATCGAAGGGCGCGTGGGCGACCGGGGAATCGGGAATCGGGCTGCCTAACATTTTGTCGCGGCTCAAGCTTTACTACAACGAATCGGCCAAGCTTGAAGTCAAGCCCGGCAAGTCGGGCGGCTTAAGCATCGTGCTGTGGATTCCGATCGACGGGGAAGGAGACGACCATGAGAGCGCTAATCGTTGACGACGAACGGCATGTCCGGGAAGCCATTAGGCTGCTGGTGGATTGGCAAGCGCACGGCATCGAGGAAGTGATGGAGGCGCAGGACGTCGCATCCGCGATGGAGCGGATCGGTCGGGACCATCCCCAGATCGTGTTCACGGACATGATCATGCCGGAGAAATTGGGCACCGATCTGCTCGCCTGGATTCGGGAGCACGAGCCGGCCGCCAAGGTGATCGTCATCAGCGGACACGACGATTTCGATTTCGTGCGCAAGACGGTGCTGTACGGGGGAATGGACTACATTCTGAAGCCGATCGATCCCGAGCAGCTGAACCAGGCGGTCGCCAAGGCGGTCGAGAGCCGCAAGCAGGAGGACGAGGGTACGAAGCAGGAGCAGCGCAAGGCGATCGAGATCAATCAGCTGCGTCCGGTGTACTGGGACAAAATATTGACCAACCTCGTGGAGGACCCTTCCTACTACTCGTCGATCGCCGAGACGCTGAGAACCGAATTCGGGCTGTCCGAGGACGATCGGCTCTGCCGGGTGGCCGTGCTGGCGACGGATACGATCCATCCGACGATCCGCAGCAAGTTCGCCGGAAGCGAGGACTTGCTGTATTTCTCCTTGTTGAACATCTGCAACGAGATCGTCCGCAGGCATCGGCACGGCGTCGCATTCCGGCACGAGCACGGGGCGATCGTCGTTCTGCTGTGGAAGCAGACGGGCAACGCCCCGGCGCTGCTGGACACGGTCAACGGCGGCATCCGGCAGGCGTTCGGCAGTCCGTTGGAATTTTGTCTGGGCGGCGAGAGACCGCTGCCCGGCGGCATCAAGCAGTCGTATCACGAGGCGAACATCGTGCTGCGCCAGCGCAACATGCGCGCGGCCCGGCCCCGCGTCCGCTGCTTCGATCCGGACGAGAATCCGCGCTTGTCGGCGATTCACTTGTCGGAATTCGAGGACCGGATGAGAACGGCTTTGCGCAGCGGGCAGGAGCAGCCGATTCGGGACATCGTGCGGCTCTGGATGAATCAGGTCGAGCGGATGAGCTATATCAATACCGAGCAGCTGGAGCTGTGGAATCACGAGTACAGCGTCATCCGCGCGCGCTGGCTGAAGGAATTGTTCGGGGACTTGCCGGCGGTGCCGAGCCGCTCCGCGGAGTCCGCGTTCGCGAACGCTCCGGTGGATCAGGAAGGGTGCCTGGTGCTGTCCGCGCTCGCGGAAGGGCTGGAGCAGGATCTGCTGCAGCTGTCCCGCCAGTGGGCGGAGCATCAGCGGCAGGATGAGCACGTCATCTTCGAAATCGTCAAATATATCGATTCCCGTTATGCCGAAGAGATTACGCTTCAGGATTTGGCCGATCGTTTCTTCCTCAGCAGGGAGTACATCTCGCGCAAGTTCAAGCAGCAGTTCCGCGAGAACCTGTCCGACTACATCGAACGCGTGCGCATGGAGAAGGCGAAGCTGCTGCTGATGAATCCGCAGTACCGCATCGCCCAGGTCGCGGAGCTGGTCGGGTACAAGGACGAGAAGTATTTCAGCAAAGTGTTCAAGAAGCAGGAGGGATTGTCCCCTAACGAGTATCGGAAGCGGGAGAAGTAAGCGTAGGGGCGGACTTGCGGGCCGGCTCCGCATGCATAACAGGAGAGGAACCAGCCATGCGGAGGGCAGATGCCGACCGATGGCTGGTTCCTCTCATTGCTTTAACGCTTACCCTTCCATCCGCGCGATTTCCTTGTGCACGATCGGAGCGACGCGGGTGCCGAGCAGCTCGATGGCGCGAAGCAGATCGCGGTGCGGCAGCGCGCCGAAATCGACGTGCAGGAAGAAGCGCGTAAGTCCCAGGTTTTTGCGAAGCAGGACGATCTTCTCCGCCACGTATTCCGGATCGCCGACGTAGAGAGCGCCCCGCAGGCTGCTCGCCGCGTCGAAGGCGGCGCGGTCGTAATGCGGCCATCCGCGCTCGCGGCCGATCGTGTTCATCTGCGCCTGCACGTGCGGATAGAACTGCTCCGCCGCCTGCTCGATCGTATCGCTGATGAAGCCGTGCGAGTGCGTCGCAATCTGCAGCTTGGCCGGGTCGTGTCCCGCTTGAACGGCGGCTTTCTTGTAGAGCTCGACGAGCGGAGCGAACCGCTCCGGCATTCCGCCGATGATGGCGAACACGACGGGCAGGCCCAGCATGCCCGCACGAACGGCCGACTCCGGATTGCCGCCCGTCGCGATCCACACCGGCAGCGGCTCCTGCACGGAGCGGGGGTACACGCCGAGATTCTGGATCGCGGGACGGTGGCCGCCGCGCCAGGTCACCTTCTCGGTCTCGCGGATTTTCAACAGCAGCTCGAGCTTCTCCTCGAACAACTCGTCGTAATGGTCCAGACTATATCCGAATAAAGGGAAAGATTCGATAAACGAACCCCGTCCCGCCATAATTTCCGCTCGTCCGTCCGACAGTCCGTCCAGCGTGGAGAACGACTCGTATACGCGCACCGGATCGTCCGAAGACAGCACCGTCACCGCGCTGGTCAGCCGAATGTTCTTGGTTCTGGACGCGGCTGCCGCGAGCACAACGGCCGGCGCGGTTCCGGCGTAATCGGCGCGATGATGCTCTCCTATGCCGTACACGTCCAGCCCGACCTGATCGGCCAGCACGATTTCCTCTACGGCGTTCCTCAGACGTTCCGCATGGCTTACCGGCTTGCCCGCCGGGGAATGCGGCGAAGCCTCCAGAAAAGTGCTGATCCCTATTTCCATCTTCTTTGCCAAATCGGCCATATCCGATTCGCCTCCTTTATGAATTTCATTATACTATATAATTTAAAGTTTCTCAATTATAGTTAGTTACAAAAGAGAAGCTCCGTTTGCTATGCCGCCCCGAACTCGGAATCGGACGATTTTACAAAGAAGAGCGGCGATTGTTCTATTCCTTCTCCCCCCGCGAACGCCCCATAATGACACTGAGGCAGCGAAGGAGGAAGTGTTATGGAAACAGCGTTTAACGAAGGCAAGCGGGTTCGGCGGGGACGGGCCTACTCGCTGGAGAGGCTGGAAAGGCGGGCGGGCCTGTTGTTTGCTTTGCCGGCGCTCGTCGGCTTCTTGCTATTCGTGTTCGTTCCGATGATATGCGTATTGTTGCTTAGTCTGTATAAGGTCGATCTCATGACCTATACGTTCGAATTCAAGGGATTCGGGTTTTACGACAAAATGCTGGGCGACCCCGATTTCTGGAAAAGCGTGCGGAACACGCTGACGTACATGGCGATTTACGTTCCGTTGACGCTGCTGCTCGGACTCGGGATGGCTCTCGCGCTCAATGGGAAGATGAGGGCGCGCGGAGTTGTCCGGACCTTTTTCATCATTCCCTACATTACCACTTATGTAGCCACTTTGGTCGTATGGAACGTATTCCTGCACCCGACGGAGGGACCGGTCAATTCCCTGCTGATGAGTCTGGGCGTGGAGCGTCCTCCGCAATACATGGTCGACAAGCATTGGGCGCTGCCGATGCTGGCGTTGATCGGCTCATGGAAAGACGTCGGTTACCACTGCATTTTGTTTCTGGCGGCCTTGCAAGGGGTGTCCAAAGATTATTACGAAGCGGCTGAGATCGACGGGGCGGGCCGGCTGCAGCGGTTTAAGCATATCACGTTTCCGCTCATTTCCCCGACGTCGTTTTTTCTGCTGCTGATCACGATCATCGGCGGACTCCAGGCATTTTACCAGATGGCTCTTCTAACCAAGGGCGGGCCGGCTTTCAGCACGACGACGATGACCTATCATATTTATCGATCTGCATTTGAATTTTACAACTTTTCTTACGCTTCCGCGGTCGGCATGTTCCTGTTCCTGCTGACTCTGGTTCTGATCGCGGTCAACTGGTTCGCCCAGAAAAAGTGGGTCTTCTATCAATAAACAGGCAAGAAAGGAGGACGAAGGCGTGCCGCTCGGTTCCAACGTCCGCTATATGGTTCGTTCCGTTGTGTATTTGCTCGTCGGATTGGTTTTCATTACCCCGCTGCTCTGGATGATCTCGACCTCGCTTAAATTCGAGCACCAAGTATTCGAGAGGCCGTTCGTCTTCATTCATTGGGACGCGGTGAACTGGAACAATTATTCCCACGTCTTGACCGGCACCGATTTTCCGGTATGGCTGTGGAATTCCGTCTTCGTCGTCATCGTCTCCGTCGTTTTCCGGCTGCTGCTGTCGGCGCTCGGCGGGTACGCGTTCGGGTTTCTCAAGTTCCGGTATTCGGACGGGATCTTCTTCGCCTTCCTGGCCGCGATGTTCATCCCGTACCAGCTGACGCTGCTTCCGCAATTCATCTCGTTCCGGTTTATCGGCTTGCTGGATTCGCACTGGGCGCTCATTCTACCGAATATCGTCGACGTCCTGTCGATCTTTCTGATGCGGCAATTTTTCCTGTCCTTCCCGAAGGAGCTCGTGCACGCTGCTTACCTGGAAGGCTCGGGCGTCTTCCGTTCCTTCGTTAGAGTGGCGCTTCCGCTGGCGGCAACCCCGCTGTTGACCTTGGGCCTGCTCAGCTTCTTCATGATCTGGGACCAGTATTTCCAGCCTCTGATCTTCCTGCATTCCAAGGAGCTGTACACGATTCCGATAGGTCTGCAAAGCTTTCAAACCCAGTTCGGCAAGCAATACGCAATGCAGATGGCGCTGGCGTGTCTGGCGATCATTCCGGTGCTGGGCGTGTTCCTGGCGCTGCAGAAACGGTTCGTCGAGAGCATCGTGTCCTCGGGGCTCAAGGGCTGAATGCCGTACGATTCTACAAAGAGAAAGAGCGTTTCTTACATTTGAGAGGCTGCGAGCCGGGTTCATAATAGAGTTGAAAACGGCTACAATATTTCGGGGGGAATCATTCATGAACGGAAAATGGAGCTTGCTCGCCGTCACGGCGATGATGGCGTTCACTCTGACCGCCTGCGGGGGAAAATCGGGCGAACCCGCCTCCCAGACGTCCGGAGGTTCGGAGGCGCAGGGGGAGACCGTAACGCTGAAGTTTCTGAACATTTCGGAGTACTTGGATTCCGCGGAGTTCAAGGCGTTTCTGGAGCGGTTCGAGGCGAAGTATCCGAATATCAAGGTCGATCCGGTATCGGTGCCTCACGAGCAGTACATCAATAAACGCAACATTATGCTCGCCAGCGGCGAGCAGGTCGATCTGATCTGGGGCAACGGCGTGGAGCAATTCGACGCGATCAACAAAAACTTCCTGATGCCGCTCGACGACGTCGCCAAGGAAGCCGATATCGACATGAGCGCGGACTTCGGCGATTTCAAGCCGGACAAGGACGGCAAGTACTACCGGTTCCCGATTCAACAAAACAACTGGATGCTCTATTACAACAAAAAGGTGTTCGACGATGCCGGAGTCCCTTACCCGGATCCGAAAGTTCCGATGACCTGGGACGAGATGGCCGAGGTGGCGCAGAAGCTGACGAACCTGAGCGGCAAGGACAAGGTGTACGGCATGTTCTACAACAACTGGGGCATGTACTTCTACGGCTACGGCAGCCAGCTCAACAACGGCAAGTTCTATACGGACGACGGCAAGGTGAACATCGACGCGCCGGAGTTCAAGCGCAGCCTGGAATGGATGAACGACGTCATGAACGTGAGGAAGGCGGCGATGCCGATCGCCGAGCTCATTCAGAACAATACCGATTTCCTCTCCTACTGGAACGGCAATTACGGCATGGTCGTCGGGGCTCAGTGGTACGCTCAGCTCGCGGCGACGAAGAAGGAGCAGTTTCCCCGCGACTGGAAGGCGGGCATCGCGCCGATGCCGGTTCCGGCGGAGATGGCCGGCAAGCATATGAACTGGTCGAGCATCGATTCCCTTGCGATTCCGAAGAACGCGAAGCATCCGAAGGAGTCGCTGATTTTGGCCAAGGAATACGTATCGGATTATACATTGAGCACGGGCGCGCTGCCCATGTATACTAAGGTGACGAAAGACAAGTATTTCGAAAATCTGGCGGACGCGCTGAAGGACGACGACATTACGCTGGAGCAGGTGACGTATTTGTTCGGAGGGGATCCGGACGTCGTCAACGTGGAGGAGAAGCCGGTGTTGGGCGCTCCCCAGGAATACGAATCGACGTTCCTGGATCTGATCAGTCAGTATTATACCGGAGCGGAGACGGTCGACGTGGTGCTGGAGCAGGTCAAAGTCAAGGTCGACAACGCGATCGAGGAACAAAGCAAGCAATAAGAAGCGAAAGCTTGGCCCATCGGCGACGATGGGCTGGCTTTTTCGTTTCGGCAGCCGAAAACGGGGATGGTTTCGATGCAGTGGGGAAGCAAGCGTTACGCGGGACCGCGGTCGGTGCAGCGAAGAATCATCGTGCTGCTCGTCGCCGTGTTCATTCCGCTCAGCCTGATTCTGTTCGCCGCCTATCAGTATTCCGAGCGAACGATGGTGAACAAGGTAGGCGAAATCAACCGGTTTAAGCAGGAGCAGACGGTTTCCCGGGTCAAGGATTTGTTCCAGCGGGCGTTCATGTCGACGAATTCTTTTATTAACGATAAAGCCTTCCTGGCCGCCTTGCAGGAAAGCGATCCGTACAGCATCGGGAAAAACTCGACCTATCTGGAGGCCATCGAAAGGCTGCAGTATACGTTTTTCCTTAACGAGAAATACGCCGTCGTCGTCCAGGACGACTTCGGGGGCGTGTTCGAATCGAACCCGACGAGGCTCGGCTGGAGAAAAGGAGAGCTGCAGCGGGAAATCGTCAAGACGGTCCGGTGGGAAGGCCACGATTTCTTCAACAGCTTCCAATGGAGCGTGCTGGAGCCGGGAGGGACCGCGGAGCCGCTGATCGTATTGAGCCGCTGGATCTTCAGCCCGGTGACCGCGAACAAAAGAGGCGTCGTCTCCCTGGCGATTCCGCTCGACAATCTGTCGGCCATTCTGAAAAGCGACAACGGGACATACGAGATTCGCGACGACCGGAACCGCGTCGTCTACCCCGTCTCCGGCGCGGAGCGGGAACGAGCCGTTTCGGGTTCGCCGCCGATTCCTCTGCCGCCCGCGCCGTGGACGATTACGCAGACGGATGCCGAGGACATCCGGCACGAGCTGCGTTATTTTCGGCTGACCGTGATCGCGACGCTTCTGGTCATTCTCGTCATCTTCGTCGCCTCCTCCACGTTCGTGCTGCGAACGGTCGGCCGCGTCTTTCACCAGATCAGGCTGCTGTCCAAGCGGCTGCTGAACCCGACGCTCGACTTGTCCGTTCCGATGCTTGCCGACCGCCATCTGGCTGAGCTGTCCGAGCTGCTCAGGCAGCTGATGCACAATCTGGACATTTCGCGCAGCAACCTGGAATGGGCCGCTGCCGAGAAACGCAAGCTCGAGATGCAAATGCTCCAGCAGCAGATGAATCCGCACTTTCTGCTGAATTCGCTCAACACAATCCGTTTTCTCGCCGAACGGTCCTCCCAAGAGAAGATCGGCTCGCTCGTTCTGTCCCTGTCTTACTTGCTGCGGCAGCAGCTGTATCGGATGGAAGGCTACTGGACGCTGGAAGAGGAGCGGGAATACCTTCTGAAATACGTCGAGATCCAGCGGGCCCGATTCGGCGAGAAAATCGCGGTGCGGCTCGTCTTTCCCGAAGAGCTGCTGGGGCGCCCGATTCTGCGCATGCTGCTTCAGCCCCTCGTGGAAAATTGCTTCGAGCACGGCTTCGTCGGCAGAACGTCCGGAAGCATTCGCATCGAGGCCGAAAGCTGGGGAAGGGGCGCACGGTTCCGCATCTCCGATGACGGTGCGGGCTTCGATCCGCGGGCCCTTCCTTCCGAACGGCCATCGATCGGCTTGAACAACGTTCGCGAACGCCTTCTGCTCCATTACGGAGAGGATGCCGGGCTTAGCCTGCTTCCTCTGGAGTCCTCCGGCACGCTGGCGACGATCATTATTCCGGAATGGAAAGGAGAGGCGGCATGAACGTCCTCGTAGTCGACGACGAAATCGGAACCCGCGGCTATCTGGCCGAGATGCTGAGAAGCTTCGGAGGGCTGGACGTCCGGGAGGCGGTGCACGGCCGGGACGCGCTGGATCAGATGGAAGCCGAGCCCTCCCGCATCGTGCTGACCGATATCCGCATGCCCGTCATGGACGGGCTGGAGCTGATCCGTCAATGCCGCTCGCGCTTCCCGGACGTGTGGTTCGTCGTGCTCAGCAATTTCGCCGAATTCGAGCTGGCGCAGCAGGCGCTGCAGTACGGCGCCCGAAACTATTTGCTGAAGGCGACGATAACCCGGCAAGAGGTCGAAAGGGAAATCCGCCGCGCTTTCCTTCATTACGAGCAGGCCGGAGAGCAGCAGAGCGCTCCGTTTAACGCCAACGAGTTGATCATGGTGCGGAACTCGCTCTTCCACGAACGGCTGGACGGGCATATCCGGAACGAGGAGCTGCTTCGGCGGGCGGACCGCTTCGGAGTGGCTGCGTTCGACGAGAACAAGTATCTTCCTCCTTCGAAGTTCGCGATTCTGGAGGTGGAGCGGTTCGAGGAGTGGAAGGACGCCAAGTTTCAGGGACGAACGGATCTGGCGGTCTACGCGTTGTCCAACGTTGCGAGCGAAACGATCCGAAGCTGGAACGAGAGCAACGAGCTGTTCCATCTGGGCCGGAACCGGTTCGTGGCGCTCGATCTGGAGGAGACGGACGACGAGCGGCATGAACGCAAGCTCCGGGAGATGCTTGCCGTCGCAAAGCGTTACTTGGCGCTGGAGGCTTCGGCGCTGAGCCACTGCGGATTTTCCGGAATGGACGACTTCTTCGAGCAAGTTCGCCATGCCCGCGAGCGGATGGACTGTTTCTTCTACGAGACCGAGGCGTGCGTACTCGATGCGAGGACTGTTCGCAGACCGGAAGCGGAGCTGGATCTCCTGTCGTTCTTCCAGTCTGCCGAAGGGGGAGGACGGATCGGGCTGTCGGGTCTGCCCGGCCTGGTCGAGACATACTTCGAGCTGCTCCGGCATCTCGGGCGCCCGTCTTCTTCCGCGAAAGCGGACGTGCAGACGCTGATCCGGTTCATCGAAAAAAACGGCTTTTCCGTTCCCGCCTCCCTGAAAGCGGAAGTGGAGAGATTGCAGGCCTATCGCCTGTCCGAATACAAGCACCTGTTCGTCAAGTGGCTGGAAGAGGTCGGCGGAGCGGACAGCCAGCGGGAAGAGATCGTCAAGGCGCTGGCGTTCATCCACGAGCGCTACGCCTCCAAGGTGTCTCTGGAGGGGTTGTGCGCCCACGTCAATTTGAGCCGCTCGCATTTGTCCAAGCTGTTCAAGACCAGCCAGGGCGTCTCGGTCATGGAATATTTGGAAGCCTACCGGCTGCGTCAGGCCCGTCTCCTGCTGCGCACGACCAAGGACCCGATCGCAGAGGTGGGCGAACGGGTCGGCATCGGAGACGTATTTTACTTCAGCAAAGTGTACAAGAAACACTTCGGGATCAATCCGAGCAAGGATAGATGACAGGGGGAGGATTGCGGGAAGCGGGCGCGCGTTGGTATAAAATCTCTGTGAAGGTAAGGACCGGGAAAGCGAACGTGCGCTCAAATTGTCAAGGAGGACCTGTCGTGCTAAGGTAGAGAGGAAGAACCTTTTCACAAATCCGCATGGCGATATGGAGGCGAGACCAACGATGAAAGCGCTGTTTATCGGAGGAACGGGCACGATCAGCTCGGCGATTACGAGGCAGTTGGCCGAACGGGATTGCGAGCTGTACGTATTGAACAGAGGCAATCGCGGCGAGCGGCTGCCGGAGGGCGTCAAAACGATTCAAGCCGACATCAACGACGAAGAACGGGTAGCCGAATTGATCGCGGACATGAAGTTCGACGTCGTGGCGGACTTCATCGCATTCGTGCCGAGCCAGCTCGAGAGAGACTATCGGCTGTTCCGCGACAAGACGAAACAATTTATTTTCATCAGCTCCGCATCGGCTTACCAGACTCCTCTATCGGATTATCGCATTACCGAAGGAACGCCATTATCGAATCCTTGTTGGGAGTATTCCCGGAACAAGATCGCTTGCGAAGAATACTTGATCAAACAATATCGCGAACACGGCTTCCCGATTACGATCGTCAGGCCGAGCCATACGTACGACGAACGCTCCATTCCGCTCGGCGTGCACGGCCGGAAGGGCACATGGCAAGTCGCCAAGCGCATGTTGGAAAATAAACCGGTCATCATCCACGGAGACGGAACCTCGCTCTGGACGATGACGCATAACAGCGACTTTGCCAAAGGGTTTATCGGATTGATGGGCAACATTCACGCGATCGGCGAAGCCGTACATATCACTTCGGACGAGAGCGTCACCTGGAATCAGATTTACGAGATTATCGCGGATGCGCTTGGCGTCAAGCTGAACGCGGTCCACGTCTCCTCGTCTTTCCTGGATGCATGCAGCACGGAGGACTACCGGGGAGGACTGTTGGGCGACAAGGCGAACACGGTCGTATTCGACAATTCGAAGCTGAAGCGTCTCGTTCCCGAGTTCGCGGCGACGATCCGGCTGGATCAGGGGATGAAACAGACGATCGAGCACATCCTCGCCCATCCCGAGCTTCAGACGGAAGATCCGGAGTTCGATGCCTGGTGCGACCGGGTGATCGGGGCGCTGGACGATGCGGCCAAGGCGATCAGGGGATGAGGAGGATTTTACAGCCGCTTGCGCGGATGTGATATACTCTGCATATGACACACGATATGGATAATAAGACGGTTCAGCCGGAGACGGCTATGAAAATATGCGTGGAATGCCGGACGCTTAAGCCGCTTTCGGAGTTCGCGAGCCGCAGCGGCGGACGGGCCGGACGGAGAAGGCGGCGTGGGACGTGCAAAGCTTGCAGGCAGCGGGCGGGCGCGCTCGAATCGGCCGCGGAGATGAACGAGATCGCCGCGGCGGAGGCCGAGGCGGAAGAGGCCATCGTCAAGCCCAAGCGCCGCCGCGGAAGGCGGAGGCGCAAGGCGGGCAAGCTCGAATCGGTTGCGGAGACAATCGAGGCAGTCGTTGCGGCGACGGAGGACGAGACGGATGCGAAGCCCAAGCGTCGCCGCAGAAGACGGAGGCGCAAGGTCGAGGCGGTCGCGGAGATAAGCGAGGCGATCGTTGCCGAGCCGGAGGAGGAGCCGCTTGCGAAGCCCAAACGGGGCCGGAGAAGGCGGAGACGCAAGGCGAAGAAGCTGTCGGTGCCGCAGGTTGCCGCGGCGGCGGCTATCCCTGCGGCGACTCCGGCTCCGGAGGCCGCGGTCGCGGGAACGAAGCGGACGAACCCGGCATCCCCGACCCGGAAAGCCACTTCCAGGAAGTCCCCGATCTCGAAGCCCGAAGCTCCGAAGATCGCCGCGGGGGCGCCGAAGCTCGATCCGCACGATGCGGACGGCCTTCGAGCGACCCGTCAGGGCTTCGTCCGCATGCGGGGCAAAACCGACAGCGGCCGCTCCTACTATCAGGAGATCGAGCCGGAGTTCGCCAAGACGCTCGTACGCGAGCACGCCGCATACGTCGTCAACCGCCACACGATCCGCCGCATCCACAGCAACCGGGAGTTTCGCCGTCTGATCCTTACACGCGACAACTACACGTGCCACTTCTGCGGCGAGTACGGCGATACGATCGACCACTTGTTGCCGCGGGCCAAGGGCGGTCACACGACTCCGGTCAACTGCGTCTGCGCCTGCAACGAGTGCAATCAGTCCAAGGCCGACCGCGATCTCGACGAGTTCACCGAGTCCATGGCCGGACGCCAGCGGCTCG
>Ga0065721_10003857_pt1 | contig 64357 bp, 43 predicted proteins | sample Mesricmetagenome_FD_59108 | JGI IMG/M metagenome (GOLD analysis project Ga0065721, IMG submission 59108) | Mesophilic microbial community from rice straw/compost enrichment Sample: eDNA_1 v2 (version 2) | ecosystem: Engineered > Solid waste > Grass > Composting > Bioreactor | place: USA: Davis... | reverse complement strand
CGGTGCTCGGTTCGAAGATCAAGTTCTGGCAGGACAACACGCCGAGCGAATACCACATGCTCTTCAACATCGAGGACGTGGACAAGCTGCCCGAATACGAGGTCGAGGCCGACGCGTTCATGGCGCTCACGCTCCACCGCCTGCGCATGCAGCGTCAGCAAGTTTTGGATACGGGCGAAATCTTCACGATGGCGACCGCGCGCGGGCCGATGTGCACCGCCGGCTTCGCGCGCAGCACGTCGGACTTCATGATCGATCTGGTCGAGAAGCCCGACTACGCGCACAAGCTCCTCGATCTCAGCACGCGCGTCATCATCGACTGGCTGAAGGCGCAGGTGAAGGTGATGGGGCCGACCGTCGAGGGCATTTTCCTCCTCGATGACATCGTGGGCTTCGTGAACGAGGACCACTACATGGAATTCTGCCATCCCTACCTGAAGCGCATCTGCGACGCGTTTCCGCAGGACTGGGTGAAGCTCTATCACAACGACGCCGACGTCGAAGCCTGCCTCGAGCACCTGCCCGATGTCGGTTTCAACATGCTCAACTGGGGCAAGCAGACGCACATCGCCGACGTGAAGGCGCGCGTGGGCGATCGCATGTGCCTGATGGGAAATGTGAACCCGCTCGAGGTGGGCGTGCGCGGCACGCCCGAGGAAGTGCGCGAAGCCACGCTCGAAGTCCTCGAAGCCGGCGCGAAGGACGGCAAAGGCATGGTCCTTTCCGTCGGCGGCGGCACGAGCCCGGGCATGCCGCGCGAGAACATCGTCGCGATGAAAGCCGCGCTCGACGAATTCAACAAAGCCCACTTCGGCACGAGCTGAGGCATTCTCAAAACTGAAGAGACATCGTTCTCGTTCTCTTTCTCGCAATCGTTCTCTCGGGACGAGCGGGAGACCGGCGAGAACGAGAAAGATTACGAGAACGAGAACGATTTAAAATTCCCACACCCCATGCCCGATTACGCGTTGATGAATCAGTGCCTTTACGAAGGCAAAGCGAAGGAAGTCGAACAGATGACCAAGGACGCGCTCGCCGAAGGGCGCAGCGTGAAGGAAGTCCTCGAAGAAGGCCTCATCGCCGGCATGAGCGTCGTCGGCGAGGATTTTAAGCACAACATCCTCTACGTGCCCGAAGTGCTCATCGCCGCGCGCGCGATGAAAGCCGGCATGGCCGTGCTCAAGCCACTCCTCACCGCCGGCGGCTCGTCGTCGCAAACCGGTCGCCTGCTCATGGGCACGGTGCGCGGCGATCTCCACGACATCGGCAAGAACCTCGTGTGCATGATGGCCGAGGGCGCCGGCTTTGTCGTGAAAGACATCGGCGTCGACCAGAGCGTCGAAAAATTCGCCGCCGCGGCCGACGAGTTCAAACCCGACATCATCGGCATGAGCGCGCTGCTCACGACGACGATGACCTACATGAAAACCGTCATCGACGGCTTCCAGGCGCAGGGCCGCACCGACGTGAAATTCGCCATCGGCGGTGCGCCGATCTCGCAAATGTTCGCCGACGAAATCGGCGCCGACGGCTACGGCGCCGACGCTTCGAGCGCGGTCGATCTGTTCCTTTATCTGGTCGGCAAAGGTCCCGCGCCGGCCGCCGCCGCGAAAAAGGGCGTCGTGCTCAAGGAAACACCGGCCGCCGCGATCCAACGCGCCCCCGGCTCGAAATCGAAATACCAGATCCTCTACTGGCAGGACCTGCCGGCTTCGATCAAAGCGTGGGACGACTTCGAAGAATTGAAAGTCGACCTGCCGTCCGCCTTCGCCGACCGCATCGATGCGCAGGCGCAGAAACTCGGCTTCACGAAAGGCGACGACTACATCGCGCAACTCCGTTGGGGCGACGAACAGGAACGGGTCGGTTCACCCAAGGAAGTGATCGAAGCGCTCCAGAAGGAATTGGAAGCGGCCGCGAAATAGCGGCCGTCTTTCGCCATCCCCCTCGCCGGGTGACGGTCCTGCAACGCCACAGCCGCCACGTTGTCCTCGAAAACTAAAACCGCGCTCGCATGAAAACTCCCCGCCCCCTGCGTCTGTTGGTTTGTGGTTTCGCGTTGGCGCTGTCGGCCGTTTGCTCCGCCGCCACGCTCGACGTGAAGGTCGACACCGCAAAAACCGGTGCGCCCATCAATCCGTTCATCTACGGGCAATTCATCGAGCACCTCGGGCGCTGCATCTACGGCGGCATCTGGGCCGAGATGCTCGAGGACCGGAAGTTCTACTTCCCTATCACCGCGAATTACTCGCCCTATCGGGAGATCGAAAATCCCGACTTCCCCGGCCAGCTCGTCGGCGGCGATTTTCCGGTCGTCGGCGCATCGCCTTGGCAAATCATCGGCGATGCGTCCGCGGTCACGATGGTGAAAGAGGACGCGTTCGTCGGCGAACATTCGCCCCGGGTGAATGCGGGCGCGGGAGTTCGGCAGCGCGACCTCGGCGTGAGGTCCGGTCTGCGTTACGACGGTTACGTGTGGGCCAAGCCGCTTTCCGGCAAGGCCCAGATTGAAGTCACTCTCGTCTGGGGCGAAGGCCCCGATGACCGCGCGTCGACGAAGCTGACGTTCTCCGGCAAGGATTACTCAAAGAAGACCTTCTCGTTCACCCCGAAGGCCGGAATCGAAAGAGGAGCCATGTTGGAATTTCGCGTGAGCGGTGGGGATGTGCTGCTCGGGCCTCCGTCGCTCATGCCGTCCGACAATTACAAAGGCATGCGCCGCGATACGCTCGCGCTCCTGAAGCAACTCAACGGCACGATCTATCGCTGGCCGGGCGGCAACTTCGTCAGCGGTTACGACTGGCGCGATGGCATCGGCGATCGCGATCGCCGTCCGCCGCGCAAGAATCCCGCGTGGACCGGCGTCGAGCACAACGATTTCGGCACGGACGAGTTCATTCTTTTCTGCCGCGAGATCGGCACCGAGCCGATGATCGCCGCCAACACCGGCATGGGCGACGCCTACTCCGCGGCGCAGTGGGTCGAATACACCAACCGCGGCACCGACACCATCGGCGGTAGCATGCGCGCGAAGAACGGCCATCGCGAGCCCTACAACGTCAAATACTGGTGCGTCGGCAACGAGATGTGGGGCACGTTCCAGCTCGGTTGGATGCAGCTCCATCACTACACGATCAAACACAACCTCGTCGCCGAGGCCATGTGGAAGGTCGATCCGAAGCTCGAGCTGACCGCCGTCGGCGACTTGGAGACGATCAATCGCAATCACGATCCCGAGGCCGTGAAGAGGAACCTGCCGTGGTCCAAAGGCATGCTCGAATCGTGCGCCGATTACATGACCTCGATCTCCGAGCACTTCTACGACGGTCGTCTGCCGTGGAACAAAGCCGGACGCGTCGACGTCGCCGAGCATGCGACTCTCATCAAGAAAAACATCCGCAAGAAGGTCGACGGTCACCGCGAACTCCAGCCCACGCTGCCGAACCTGAAAGGCCGCATCGTTCCGATCTCGATGGACGAGTGGAATTATTGGCACCGCGAATACGTCTACGGCGAACTCGGCTGCGTCTATGAACTGCAGGACGGTCTCGGCATCGCCGCGGGTCTGCACGAGTTTTATCGCAACAGCGATTTCGTCCCGATGGCGTTCTACGCGCAGACGGTGAACGTCATCGGCGCGATCAAGACGACGCGCACCGCGGCCGAGATGGAAACGACCGGGCTTGTGCTCCAGCTTTATCGCGCGAAGTTCGGCGAAACGCCGCTGCTGCTCGAACAGGACTTCGGCGATCGCGACGTTGCCGCCGCGCTCTCGAAGGACGGCAAGACGCTCACCGTCGGCGTCGTCAATCCCACCAACGAGGAGGTTGAGCTGAAACTCGACCTCAGCGGTCGCGCGCTCGCGGGCGCGGGCACCCGCTGGCACATCGCCGGCGCGGAGCCGACCGTGCACAACACCCCCGGCCAGCCTCGGGCCGTGGACATCGTGGAGACGAAAGATGTCTCCACTCAGGCACTACGTGTGCCGGCGCTCAGCGCGACCGTGTTCGCGCTGCCGCTCAGGTAATCCCAATGCTCCCCCGCCGTCATCCTGAGCGAAACGAAGACTCCATCTTTTCCCATCGGGCCGTAGTCCGGCCGCGTGGAGTCTCGAATTCGGTTGGGATGACCCGGGGTGGGGCGGGGTGTCGGCCATGCTGACGCTCCGCGAAAATCTCGAGCAGTCTTCCCGGTTCCTCCTCGGAACCGAACTGGTCTCCGTTCGGGGTGGCATGGGCGAACGCAGCGCGATCAAGGCGCGCGCGTTCGCCAACGAACTTGTCGCGTGCCCGGACATCGACTGGATCTCGATCACCGACAACGCCGGCGGCAATCCGCAGCTCGCGCCGACCGCACTCGGCAAACCGATCCTCTACGCCGGCAAAGAGGTGGTGATCCATCTCACCTGCAAGGATCTCAATCGCAATGGCCTCGAGAGCGAGGCGTGGCTGCTGCACAGCGAGGGCTTCAACAACATCCTCGCGATGACGGGCGACTATCCCGTCGCCGGCGCGGGCGGCACGGCGAAGCCGGTGTTCGACATCGATTCGGTCGGGCTGATCTCGATGTTGTCGCAGATGAATCGGGGCCTCGATCCGAACGAGACGCCCGGCTCCGGTAAACGCGCGCGTTTCGAGAAAACCAACTTCCTCGTCGGCGCCGTCACCACGAATTTCAAGCTGCGCGAAGGCGAAGTGATGCCCCAATACGCGAAGCTCGCCGCGAAGGTCGCGAGCGGCGCGCGTTTCATTATCAACCAAATCGGTTTCGACGCGCGCAAGAAGAGCGAGCTGCTCGCCTACATGCGCGCGCACGGCATGGGCCACGTGCCGCTGATCGGAAACGTTTATCTTCTTAGCGGACGCGTCGCGCAGATTTTCCACGAAGGGCGCATCCCGGGCGTGGTCGTCAGCAACGAGCTCTTCGAACTCTGCACGCGGCACGCGAAAGGCCCCGACAAGGGCGCTGCGTTCTTCGCCGAGTTCGCCGCGAAACAAATCGCGATCTATCGCGGACTCGGTTTCCGCGGCGCGTATCTCGGCGGCGTGCACAACTTCGCGGCGATCGAGCGCATCCTGAAAATCGAGCGCACGTTCTCGCCCGACGATTGGAAGCAGTTCGCCCGCGAGATCTCGTTTTCGCGTCCCGGCGAATTTTTCGTCTACGCCGATCAACCCGGCACGGGTCTCGCCGATCCGACGCGCCGCGCGTCGGCGCCCGAGCTGCGTTCGAAGCACACGAGCATTGTTTATCATTTTTCGAAGTGGACGCATGCCGCGATGTTCACGCCGGACACGTTGCTCAGCCGCATTGGCACGAAACTCTGCGCGAACGCGGACGATCCGATGCAGGGGCCGAAGCTCATGCGCGCCGTCGAGCATGCGAGCAAGGTCGCGCTGTTCGACTGCAAGGATTGCGGCGACTGTTCGCTGCCGGAAATCGCGTATCTCTGCCCCGAGTCGCAGTGCGCGAAGAACCAGCGCAACGGTCCGTGCGGCGGGACGCGCGACGGACGTTGCGAAGTCGACGGCTTTCCCGACTGCATCTGGCTGCGCGCGTATGAGCGGTTGAAAGCCGACGGCGGCGGACGCGAGCGTCACCTCGTCGATCACGCGCCGGTGGTGCAGGACCAGAGCCTCCGCCGCACGTCGTCGTGGGCCAACACGTGGCTGGGCCGCGATCATTTTTCGAAACCCAAGCCGGCCGTATCGCCGGTTGAGGACATCCCGCCCACCTCCGTTCCCCATGTCTGACCGCAAACTCAACATCATCGGCGAGCTCATCAACAACTCCTACGCCCGCGCGCGAAACGCTTTCACCGCGCGCGATGTCGCCGGCTACCAGAACCTCGCGAAGATCCAGACCGACCTCGGCGTGCAATACCTCACGCTCAACCTCGATGGCACCGCGCGCATCCAGGTGAAGATGGAGGAGATGCTCGCGTTTCTGCCCGACGTGATTCCCGCGATCCAGGAAGTCACGAGCGTTCCGATCAGCTTCGATAACCCGTCGATTCGCTACCACGAAGCCGCGTTGAAAATCTACGACCGCGCGAAGAGCGGCCAACCGATCCTCAACTCGCTCGCGGCCTCGCGCGAACGGCTCGACGACATGATCGCGCTCGTGCGCGACTACGACACGAAGGTCGTCGTGATGGCGTCGGAACACTTCGTCGATGGCGGCAGTTCGCAGTGTCTGAATCCCGACGACTCCTATCGCGCCGCGAAGCATTTCGTCGAACTGCTCGTCACGAAAGCGAATCGCACGCTCGACCAGATCATCATCGATCCGGGCCTCGCGCCGGTCGGCGCCGACACCTATGGGCTCGTCAACATCGGCCTCGATGCGATGCAAAAGATCAACCGCGATCCGGATCTGAAAGGCGTCCACTTCATCGTCGGCCTTTCGAACTTCGCGTGGGGCACGCCGAAGGGTGTGCGCGAACAACTCGAAAACGCCTACCTCACGCTCGCGATGGAGCGAGGTCTGGATTTCGCGCTCGCGAATCCCGAGAAAGCGCCCGGCCCGCTCCCGTCCGATCATCCGATGGTCGGAAAACTCCGCGAAGCGCTCGAAGCCGGACGCGCCCAGGAGGGCGAGTCGCAAGAAACCGCCGGCTTCCGCCAAGCCGAAGCGATCATGGCGATTTGCGCGGAGGAGGCCCCCGCCGACTGAGCCGACTGCGTCGGAAGCTCCAAGATCCAAGCACCAAGCTCCAGAGAATCTTCGATGACCAAGCTCCCGTTGGATTTTGATTCTTGGTGCTTCTCTGGAGCTTGGAACTGGGTCCTTGGAGCTTCCGGCGCGCGATGAACATGAATCAATCGTCTGCTGCTTTATCGCTCACCCCTCCGGTTTCTCGCGCCGGCCCCGTTTGGCTGCATGTCGGCACGCTGCTCGACGGCACGAGCACGACGCCGTGTTGCGATGCTCACGTGGTTTATAACGCGACGAAAATTCTGTTCGTCGGTGTCGATGGCCGCACGCCGCCGCGCGAAGTTTTGCGCGAAGGGCAGGCCGCGCCTGATGTTTCCGCGCCGGATGCAACGTTGCTGCCCGGCCTGATCGAAGCGCACGCGCATCTGTTTCTCGAAGGCGGCGAGCTCAACGCCGACAAACGCGCCGCGTATCTCCAGCAAACGCCCGATCAACTTATCGCGCTGGCGAAGGAGCGCCTCCCAAAACTCGCGCGCTACGGCATCGCCGGTGTGCGCGACGCGGGCGACAAGGACGGTGTCGGTCTCGCGCTCAGCAAACTCTACGCTTCGGGCAACGGTTCGCGTCCGCTCATGCCCTACATGGAAAGCCCCGGCGCGGCGATCCACCACAAGGGCCGCTACGGTTCGTTCATGGCCGACGCGATCGAGAATCACGCGTCGCTGCGCGCCGTCGTTGAAGCGCGCATCGCGGCAGGCGCCGATCGGATCAAGCTCATCCCGACCGGCATCATCAACTTCAAGAAAGCGGCCGTCACCGCCGAGCCGCAGATGACGACCGAGGAAGTCGGGGAACTCGTCGCCGCGGCGAAATCGTTCAATCGCCAAACCTTCGCCCACGCGTCGGGCGACGCCGGCATCGATCGGGCAATCGATGGCGGTGTCGATTCGATCGAGCACGGCTTCTTTCTCCGCGACGATCAGCTCGCGAAACTCCGCGATCGTCACATCGCCTGGGTGCCGACCTTCGCGCCGGTGCAGAAGCAGGTTGATCACGCGGAGATCATGAAATGGGAGCCAGAGATCGTGACGAATCTCCGCGGCATCCTCGACCGCCACGCCGCGAGCCTCGCGAAGGCGCACGCGATGGGCGTCACGATCATCGCCGGCAGCGACGCCGGTTCTTACGGCGTGGCGCACGGCGTCGATTTTCTCTACGAGCTCGAACTGATGGAGCGCGCGGGCATGCCGTCGCTCGCCGTCATCAATGCCGCCACGGGCGTCAGCTCCGTCCGGCTCCGCTACAAGGAGAAGCTCGGCCGCATCGAAACCGGTTATCTCCCGCGTTTCATCCTCACGCGCCACTCGCCGCTCGAAACCGTCGCGAATCTCCGCAAAGCCCGCACGGTGATCTTCGACGGCGAGGTGTTCGAAACCGGCGAAGACGCCGATGTCGCAGGGCTCTAGTTTTTCGATCCGGATGAACCACAGAGGCACAGCGACACAACGAAAGCGGTTTTCTCCGTGCCTCCGCATCTCTGCGGTTCAAATTTTATTCCCATGAAACCTCTCCTTCACGAAGCCGTCCGCGAACGCCGTCTTGTTTGTGACGGGGCGATGGGCACACAACTCATGCTCGCCGGACTCGAACAAGGCGCCTGCGGCGAAGCGTGGAACCTCACGCACCCCGATCGCGTGCTCGCGATCCAGAAACGCTACGCCGACGCCGGCGCCGATTGCATCATCACGAACACCTTCGGCGGCAGCCGCGTCATGCTTCGTCGCCACGGCCACGAAGCCGAGCTCGCCGAACTCAATGCGCAGGGCGCGAAGATCGCGCGCGAGGCGTTCGGCGGCCGTCCCGGTTATGTGCTCGGCGACGTCGGTCCGCTCGGCGCGTTGCTCGAACCCTACGGCGATCTCACCGAGGCGGAGGCCGCCTCCGCGTTCGAAGAACAATGCGTCGCGCTGGTGAAAGGCGGAGTGGATGCCATCATCATCGAAACGCAGACCGGCCTCGAAGAACTCGGACTCGCGATCGATGCCGCGAAAGCCGCCGGCGCGCCCACGATCATCGCGTCGCTCGCCTACGATCTGTCGACCGACGGCACCTTCTACAAAACGATGATGGGCGTTTCGCCCGAGGACGCGGCCGAGTTCGTCACCGATCGCGGCGCGGACATCGTCGCGCTGAATTGCGGCACGGGGATGGACATGGTCGGCGCCGCGCGCGTCGCCCGCGAATACCGTTCGCGCACCTCGCTGCCGATCATGGTGCAGCCCAACGCCGGTCTGCCCGTGCTCGAAAACCTGAAAGCCGTCTACAAACAGCTGCCCGCCGACATGGCGAAGTCCGTGCCGGAGGCGCTCGAAGCCGACGCGGCCATCATCGGCTCGTGCTGCGGCAGCACGCCCGACCACACGCGCGCGATCCGCGAGGTTGTGGACGCGTTCGCGAAACGCGGCTGATGTATTCACTTTGCGGCGACGAGCCGCAGTGCTGAGCGGCGCCCCACGCGAAGCGAAAGGAATTCTCCCATGAACCAGGCATCGTTCCCGGATATCTTTTCATTGCGCGGCCAGACCGTGCTCATCACCGGCGGAGGCACCGGCATCGGGTTCGCGGTGGCCCGCGGCATGCACGCGGCGGGCGCCAAAGTCATCCTCGTCGGCCGGCGCGAGCCCGAACTCAACGCCGCCGTCGGCAGCCTCGGTGCCGGCGCGGCTTACATGGTTCACGACATCACGAAAGTCGACGAGGCGCCCGCGTTCGTCGAACGCCTCGTCAACGAGCACGGCGCCGTCACCTCGCTCGTCAACAACGCCGGCATTCATCTGAAGAAACCCGCGATCGAGACGACGCCCGAGGAATTTCAGAAAGTCCTCACCACGCACATCCTCGGCGCGCATGCTTTGAGCCGCGCGGTGATTCCGGGCATGATCGAACGAAAACACGGCACGATCATCTTCATGGCCTCGATGGCGTCGCTCTTCGGCATTCCGCTCGTCGTCGCCTATGCCGCGGCGAAGTCCGCGATGATCGGCATGCTGCGCACGATGGCGACGGAACTTTCGGTTCACGGCATTCGCGTCAACGCGATCGCCCCCGGCTGGATCGAAACCGAAATGTCGCGCAAAGCCCTCGAGGGCGATCCGACGCGCAAGATGAAGATCATCAGCCGCACACCGATGGCGAAACTGGGCGATCCTTCCGACGTCGGTTGGGCCGCCGTGTATCTCGCGTCGCCGGCCGCGAAGTTCGTCACCGGCGCCGTTCTGCCCGTCGATGGAGGGGCGAGCATGGGTTTCTAGGTCGTGCCGCGCGTAGCGGAAAGCGTGAGCTTTTCGCCATCCGTCCGCGCAACGCTCACGCGTGCCGTTGCGCTGCGTCATTATTTCCCATTGACCCGTCTTCCGGCCCGCGCTCCTTCGTAATGCCATGGTCCCGAGCGTCCTGATCATCGACGACGAGAAGCACACGCGGGAAGGTCTGCAGCAGGCGCTGATCGACAACTTCGACGTGTCCGTCGCCGCCAACGCCGACGAGGCGTTCAACCTCATGGACGCGCAGCCGTTCGACGTGATCGTCACCGATTTGCGCATGCCCGGGAAGTCCGGCCTGAAGGTCATCGACAAAGCGCTCTCGCTCCCGAATCGCCCCGCCGTCCTGATGATGACCGCCTACGGCAACATCGAGACCGCGGTCGAAGCGATGAAGCGCGGCGCGGTCGATTTCCTCACGAAGCCGGTCAACATCGAGCGGCTCGAGGTCCTCATCCAGCGCGCGCTGAAAACCCGCACGCTCGAGGTCGAGGTGAAACAACTGCACGAACGCCTCGACGAGAAGTTCAGTTTCGAAGGCATCATCGGCCATTCGCCGAAACTNCAGGAAGTNATCGATCGCGTGAAACTCGTCGCGCCGTCGCGNGCCACGATCCTGATCGAAGGNGAATCCGGCACCGGCAAGGANNTNATCGCGCAGGCGATTCACCANTCGAGCTCGCGCGCGCGCGGTCCGTTCATCGCCGTTCATTGCGCGGCGCTTTCGGAAAACCTGCTCGAAAGCGAACTCTTCGGCCACGAGCGCGGCGCGTTCACCGGCGCGACCGAGCGCAGGGTGGGGCGGTTCGAAATGGCCGACGGCGGCACGCTCTTCCTCGACGAAATCGGCGAAATTTCCGCGTCGACGCAGGTGAAACTCCTCCGGTTTCTCGAAACGAAAGCGATCGAGCGCGTCGGCGGTTCGAAGCCGATCGAACTCGACGTGCGGCTCGTCGCCGCGACCAATCGCCATCTCGAGCAAATGGTGCGCGAGGGAAAATTCCGCGAAGACCTTTTCTTCCGCCTCAACGTGGTCCGCATCACGATGCCGCCGCTGCGCGAGCGCACCGACGACATCCCGCTGCTCCTTTCGCATTACATCAAAGTCTTCTCCGACGAAAACAATGTCCCGCCGCTCACCGTCGAGCCCGGCGACGCTGCACACGCTGCAGCGTTATCCCTGGCCGGGAAACATCCGCGAGCTGCGCAATTTTGCGGAAAACGCCGTCGTGCTTCGTCGCGGCGGCAGCCTGACGGAATACGATCTCGAGCCGAAATATCGCGGCGCGGTGCCGGCGCTGCCCGCCGGCTCGTCGAGCGAATCGACATCCACGGCGCTTGCGGCCCCCGCACCCGTTTCGTTGTCGGTCGAGGAAAACGAAAAACGTCTTCTCCGCGAAGCGCTGATCAAGGCCCGCGGCAATCGCACGAAAGCCGCCGAACTCATGGGCGTCAGCCGCCGCACGCTGCATCGCAAGATCGCGCAATGGCCCGAACTCGACGTGATCGACTGATGGCCGCGGCGGGTTACGCAGCCACGCGCGTGGGCATCGGCGCCGTCGGCCGGCTCTGAACCATGCCGCGACCGCGCAGTTTCCAGGAGCTGGTTCACTGGCTCGACATGGGCGAGGGCGCCCGCTGGCTCCGCCTCGGCGCGGTGTTGCTGGGCGTGCTCGTGCTCTCGTTGAAAATCTCGCACGGACAATTCCGCGGCATCACGAGCGAAGCGGCGTTCCTCCACGCCGACACCGGCCGCCAGCTCACGCGCGGCGAAGGCTTCACGACGCTCGTGAATTTCCCGCAGACGGCCGCCTTTCTCGCCGCGCGTGGCGAACGCTTCGATCCCGCCCAGGCGTATCCAGAACTTCATCACGCCCCGCTTTATTCGATCGTGATCGGCGGCGCATTGAAACTCCTGCCGGAGCGCTGGCGGGACGCGTTGTTCGCGGTTCCGCCGCAGCCGCCCGACGGTTTTCGCGCGGATTATTTTCTTCTCGGCCTGAACCTCGCGCTGCTCTGGCTCGCGGCGTGGCTCACGTTCGATCTGGCGAAACGGTTGTTCGACGCGCGCACGGCGTGGCTCGCGCTGCTCGCGCTTCTGCTCTCGGCGGGCGTGTGGCGGCAGACGCTGCTGGTGGACGGCTCGCCGCTGCTGATGGTGCTCGCGTTGGGAACGTTTTGGATTTGGACGCGGATCGAACGCCAGCAGGCCGATGAATTTTCCGCGTCCCGGCGTTACGCGTGGTTCGTCGCGCTCGGCGCAAGCTGCGGACTTTTGTTTCTCGCCGAATACTCCGCCGGCGCGCTCGTGCTCGTCGCGTTGGCCTATGCCGCCTTCGCTTTTCGCGGCGCCGGCCGCTGGAAAAGCCTCGCGCTCATCGCCGCCGGATTCGCGCTGGTCGCCGGTCCGTGGATCGCCCGCAATCTCGCGCTCACCGGAGCGCCGACGGCGCTCGCGATCCAGAACGTCGCGCTGAAAGCCGGCGATCCCACCGCCGAACCCGCGACGCAGCGCAACTCGCTCACGGCCGACTTGCCTGCGATCAACTTGCGGAAACTCGCGAACAAGGCGCTTACGAACTGGCAGGCGAATCTCGAAACGCGGATCTGGTCCGGCGGCGCGATGTGGCTGGTCGCGTTCTTCGTCGCAGGCTGGCTGTATGCGTTTCGCTCGCCGATCGCGAATCGGATGCGATGGGTTTTTACCGTTTCCCTCGCCGTGCTGCTCGCATCGCAAGCGGTGTTCAATTCCGGCGAATCGCCGCGCCTGGCCGCCGGCTGGCTCGCGCCGCTGATCATCGTTTTCGGCGCCGGCTTCTTTTTCGTGCTCGTCGGGTCGAGCGCGCGTTTGAGCGCCTGGCCGAGGGTGTGCGCGGCGGCGCTGCTGGCCTTGCAGGCGCTGCCGCTCGCGCGCGATTTGCTCGAGCCGCGTCGGCTCCATTTTCAGTATCCGCCGTATTTTCCCGGCCTGTTTATCGGCATGCGCCAGGAACTCGAACGGCGGCCCGGTGCGGATCGTTTCGGCATCATGGCGGACGTGCCGGCTGGCGTCGCGTGGTATGCGGGCGAGCGCGTGTGGTCGCAGCCGGTCAAGCTGCGCGATTTCTACGCGATCACACTCGAGCAGCCGCTCGCCGAACTCCTGCTCACGCCGCACACGCTCGACCGACCGTTTTTCTCGGAGCTGGCGATTCGACCGGCGGGAGGCGATTCGCTCCGTCAGGCGAGCAATGTGTTCGGTGAATGGGGCCGGATCTACGCGGGGTTGTTCACGGGCGCGTTCCCGCCGGAGTTCCCGCTCGGGGCGCCGCAAAAGCTGGCAGAAAACCTCTACGTTCTGCTCAACCCCGCGCTGCCTCCGCCGGGGGAAAAGTAATTGCTTCGCCAGTCGGCTCACCTCTAGCGTCCGCGCCTTCCCGCTCTCAACTCGATGACCTTCGCGCGTTTGTTTCTCGTTGGCTGTTTCGCTGCCGCGTTGCCTGCCCGGGCCGTTTACGCACCGCTGCCCGAGCAGGACATCGAGAAGGACTTCACCGCCACCGTGCGCGGCGGGGTTTATCACGACAGCAACATCTTCGGCGCCGAGACCGGAGCGATCAGCAGCACGGTTTACAGTCTTCAGCCGAAACTCGCCTACAACGGCTCGCTCACCGATCAGACGTTCGCGGCGGCGGCCTACACGGCGACGATCGACCACTTCGTCGACCGGCCGGGCGAGAAGACGCTCGACAGCCATGATTTCATGGCGCGCATCGCGCACGCGTTTTCGCCGACGTCGAACATCGACATCAGCGATTACTACCAGATCGCGAAGAATCCCGAGTCGCTGCTCGCGGGTCTGCCGGTCAACACCGACCAATCTTTCAAGCGCAACGAATTCAACGCGCGCTTCGTCGCGAGCCCGCTGCCGAAGTTGGGGGCGACGCTGAAGTTTCGCGGCGTTTTCTACGACTACGACAACCCGGTGTTGTCCGCGGCGATCGACCGCATCGAAAATCTCTTCGGCGTTTCCGGAAGCTACGACCTGTTGCCGGAATTGAAGGCCGTCGTCGAATACCGCCGCGAAAACATCAACTATCGCCGGGGCGGCGCGACGAAGGACAAGGACTCCGACTTTCTCATCGGCGGCTTCGACTATGCCGTCGCACGCAAGCTCACGCTCACCGGCCGCCTGGGAAATCAGTGGCGCGAACGTGCCGCGGAACGCAGCTCGAGCGGCGCCTACGCGGAGTTTTCCGGCAAATACAATTATGCGCCGCGCTCGTTCGTCACCGGCGGCTACGTCTACACGCTCGAGGAAACCTCGAACGTCGCGCTCTTCAGCGACACCCGCGTGAGCCGGTTCTTCGTCAACGTCCAGCACGCGCTCAGCGCGTTGATGGTGGCGTCCGCGTCCTACACCTACGAGCCGTCGGAACTGCAGGGTCGCCGCGGCGTGGCCGATGCCGACGAAACCACGCGCCGCGCCGGTCTCGCGCTCACCTGGCTGCCGACGCCGCACTGGTCGTTCTCGGTCAATTTCGACTATGACGACATCTCGTCCGAAGTGCCGGGCCGCGACCAGAATCGCGAGCGCTACGGCGTGAGCGCGGCGTATCAGTTCTGAAGCGGAGCGGAAGCGGGAGCTTTAGGAAAGGGCTGCGAAACGCTGACGCGTTGCGCTACAAGGGTGGCGCGTGGCGGCGGGTGACGGGCACAATGAGCTTGCCGGTCTTCTTCGCCCGGCGTTCTCTCGCCGCGGACTTCATGGCCTCCTTTTCCGCCAGCAAGGACACCGCCTCGCTCGCCGATTTCCTCCAGCTGCTCCGCCTCCGCAAGGCCCTGATCGCGCTGATCGTCGCGCTGGTGCTCGTCACGACGATAGCCGTCACCGCCTTCCTGCCGAAGTGGTATCTCGCGACGACGAAGATCCGCGTCGAGAAACCGGAAGGAGAGGTGAAGCTCTTTCAATCGCAGAGCAGCAGCACTTACGATCCGTATTTCCTGCAGGATCAGTTTCGGATCATGCAGTCGGAGAAGATTCTCTATCCCGTCATCGAGAACCTTCGCCTCAGCGAGCGGCTCGCGCCGCTGCTCGATGCCTCGGGTCCGCTGCCCGCGGCGGTCACGTATCGCTATCTCACGCGCGAGATGCTGCGCGTGGAATCGCAGCGCAACTCGTCGCTGATCGAGATCAACGTCTTCGCGCAGGACGCCGCCCTCGCCGCCGACATCGCGAACGAGATCGCGCGTGTTTACTCCGACGACCGGATCTCCTTCGCCACGTCGGAGCAGCGCGCGGGTCTCGCGCATTTGCGCAAGGAACTCGAGGCGCAGGAGCAGGTGGTCAGCGCGCAGCGCGACGCCGTCGAAAAGCTGCGCAACGACCTCAACATTTCCGGAGTCGATCTCAACGCCCGCTACTCCGACATGGAGATCGAGACGCTGCGGCAGATGCAGAATTCGTTGATCGCGCTCAGCGTCGACGCGATCGGGCGCCGCACGCGTTGGGAACGGTTTCGAAACATTCCGCCGAACGAGCGGATGAGCCTGGTCAATTCGGAGCTGATCCAGGACACGAACATCCAGAATCTCCTGCAGGCTTATCTGATCGCCGACCAAACCGTGACCAAGCTCGCGGGCCGGCTCGGCGAGGCGCATCCCGATCTGGTTTCGGCGATCGAGAATCGCGCGAAGATCCGCGAACAGCTCGATGGCCAGCTCCGCGGCTACGAGAGCGCGCTCGAGATCGCCTACAAGGAGGCCGAGTCGCGCGTCGCCGAGTTGAAGGAGCAACTGAGCCAGGCGAAGGTGGAGCAGATCCTTTCCGCGCGCGAACGCATGCGGCCGTTCGAGGAAGCCGCGCAGAAACTGGAGGACGAGACGCGTTTGTTGACGACGCTGAAGCTCACGCTGCGTCAGCGCGAAATCGATTTTCAGGTGCCGAAGCGGACGATCGAAATTTTGAATACAGCCGAGCCCGCGCGGCGTCCGAGTCGCCCGAACTGGCCGCTCAATCTCAGCGTGGCGCTGCTCTTCGGGTGCCTGCTGGGTGTCGGGGCGGCGGTGATGCTGGAGTATTTCGACACGAGTTTCCGCAGCGTGGCCGATGTCGAGACGCGGCTCAAACTGCCGGTGCTGGGCGTGATTCCGTTTCAACGCGATCCGCTCGGCGGCGACGACGCGGACCCGGCGGAAGCCGAGCCTTATCGGGTGTTGCACACGAATTTGAATCTCGCGCTGAAGACGGGGCAGCCGGGAAGTTTCGTGATTTTCTCGGCGGGGCCGGGTGAAGGCAAATCGACGACATTGCACCGGCTGGCGGAGTTGACGGGCCTGGCGGGCGAGCGGGTGATCCTGATCGATTCCGACTTGCGCCGGCCGTCGCAACATCGGCTCGCCGAGCGACCGCGCGAGCCGGGTCTGAGCGATTTCCTGCTGGGCCAGCAGCCGCTCGACGCGGTGATCCAGAAAGGGATTTCGCCGAACCTCGATTTCGTTCCGAGCGGAGGGGTGTCGGGCTTTACGCTCGGGCTGCTGCACCTGAATCGCTTGCGCGAACTCGTGGCGACGCTGCGCACGCGCTACGACAAGATCGTGTTCGATTCGCCGCCGATTATTGGCGTAAGCGATGCGAGCGTGCTGGCGAGCGTGGTCGATGGCGCGGTGTTGTTGATCCAACATCGGCGGAATCCGCAAAGCATGGTGCTGCGCGCGCAGCAAACGATCGAGGCGTTGAAGACCCCGCTGCTCGGCGTCGTGCTGACGCAGGTGCCGGTGAATGCCGGCGGAGACTACGATTACTACACGAGCAATTACTCGTATTACGCCGATCGCGGTGGGAAACGGAAGCGGTCGGCGGGGCGGGGCGAGCGAGGGCGCGAAGCCGGGGAAGCCCGTGAGAGCGACCGGCTTGTGCTGCGCGAGCCGGACGCGGGCGACCCGCGGTGAGAGGGCGGGTGGCGGCGGGGCGACGTTCGATCGTGCGAGAATCCAAGGTCGGACAAAATAGCAGTTGACGGAGGCAGGCGGCGCCTTACTTCTGACCACCTGCTTTGCGGGCGTAGCTCAGTTGGTAGAGCACCACCTTGCCAAGGTGGACGTCGAGAGTTCGAGTCTCTTCGCCCGCTCCATTTTCGAAAGACCGCTGGAGGCGACTTCAGCGGTCTTTTCGCGTCTAAAGACGCCCCGTTTAGGAGCTTGCCGGGCAGGCGATGTGCGACCCGTTGCGACGCGATGCGACCCGGAAGGACCAGAAACGCCCCTGTTTGTGTGCTTATTTGTGTGCCGTGAACCAGCGCATCGTCGCCTGCGTTGAAATGGCCCGCACCATCGCCCTCGGATGAGACGGCTTTGCGGCGTATGGGTCGCGGGTATGTAGTGCGAAACGGGCTGACGTCGGGCACCCGGAGGGGGAGCCGAGCTGCGTCCCGGAGCGACAGGAACTAGGCGGCGCGACAGACGATCAAGCTGACCAGGCGGATTGGGATCTGAAGCGAACCGCGTGTTCGTGAACGAGCTGCTACCTCGACTGGTGAGAACTCGATGCCGATTCGTCGAGTTGACCGATTGCGAGGCGTCAAACGTGCGCCACCTCCACGTCCGGATCCGGGCAAGGTAAGGCGCGAGATCGACACGCCGAGGATCGGGCGTCTTCGCCCTGCAGCGAGCGTTCTGGTTTGCGGGAGGATCGGATCGATTTCGCGCTTACGACTCCTAGTGGAGGTCGGAACCAATGCTGATCTGAAATGGACTCGCGGGCCATCCGTCACCGTTAAGGAGAGTGGGAATGTAGTAGTCTCGCCAAGCGTAGCGGAGGGTTGTCGCCCTCATTGCGTCGGGGTGCCGGACAACGATTTGATTGTGCGAAATGATGATGGCAGTTGCGTCTTTGAAAGAACCGTCGTCGCCGGCGACTTCGAAGTCGCGCAGTTCCCCGCCGTGGGCCAGCAACCCGCCCTCCGTGTGAGCGAACGTGAGGGTGGTGGAATGCGGGCTCGCAGCGATGCTTTCCAGGCGGGGGCCGGAAGCGGGAATCGATTCGCCGTAAATGGAAGCGCGAGCGAGGGTGGCGAGGCGTTCGCCGACTTCGCGTTTGCGTCGCGGATGGATGTCCAAGCGTTCACCGAGGTCGGCAATGGAGAGCAGGTAAGTCGCGGAAATCCCACGGACGGCTCGATCCTGGGCGGCGCGGAGTTCGGCCCAACGATAACTGACGGTCGCAAGCGGTGGATCGGTGCGGCGGCGTTCCCAAGGGGGAAGTTGCACCACGAGAAAGGGAAGGTCGGGATTTTCCAACGCCGAGCGCCAATCGCCAATCATGGCGCGGAGCAGTTCGGGATACAGCGACGCTCGCGCGGCATCGCTTTCTCCCTGATACCACAGGACGCCACGCAGGGAGAAGGGTGCGAGCGGCTCTAGATCATCGCGAAAGACGCTGCCCGCCATGAAACCACGGCGTCGTTCAGGCGGATAATTTTCGGCGAATGCAGGATGAGCATAGAATGTTTCCTCCGAAATGAAGGTGCGAATCGCCGCGCCGCCTTTTCCGAGATCAATCAGCCCGACGGGGACGTCGCGAGCATGTTGCAGTGCGACTCCGAAGTGATAGCCGACGGCGCTGAAATTGCGGACAGTGTCTGGTGTGCAGAGGCCCCAAAGTCGGCCGGCAGGGGTGCCTCCGGAGACATTGAGCAGACGGATTTGGGGATGATGTGCTCCAGCGAGCGTGACGGGAAAAAGCAGCGGCGCATCGGCGTCGCGAGGCTCGGCCTGACGGCCGAGGGTGAAGCGCATGTTGGACTGGCCGGAGCAGAGCCAAACCTCGCCGATCAAAACGTCTAGCAGTTCAAGCGTGTGGGTGCCGTCGCGGACGATCAACGGTTGCGGGGCGTGATCCGGCATGCAGTCGAACGCGGGCAGATCGACACGCCATTTGCCTTCGTGGTTGGCGATGCCTTGGCCGAGTTTGCCGGCGAGTTCGACGGAAATCGTTTCACCCGGCGTGGCGGTGCCCCAGACGCGCACCGGGGCGCCTGCTTGGATGACCATGTGATCGGAAAACGGCATGCCGAGGCGCAGTTCTGCCGGACGTGCGACCGATACACCGAGTCCCAAACAGACGGCGAAACACAGGCGAAGAGCGGAGTTCCGTTTCAGCGACATGCAATGTTCAGCACGATAAAACAAAGGCGCGACATGTCATCGCGACCGCGGGACAACTACTGCGGCTGAAGGACCACGGAATCGATCGACAGATATCGAGAAGCGCTCGACGCATGTTTTCCGGTCGCGGTGAAACGGATGGTGTGCGTGCCGCTGGTGGCGAAGGTCTTGAGCCCGTGGACGTGTTCGAAGTAGCTCGTCGCGGAGGCATATTGTTCCTTCGCGCTTCCTTGGTTCGAGCCGTCGATCGAGAGCTGGTATTGACCGCGGGAGTTGTAGCGTTTGAAACGGACGCGAACGCTGTAGGTGCCGGCGGGGATGACGGGCGTGGTCGCCTCGAGCCATTGCCCGTCGGCGGTGGCTTTGAACACGATCCATGATTCGTTGCTGGCTTCGACGATACCGGAGTGGGTTTCGATGGCGGGACCGCTGGTTGTCCATGACAGGCTTTCAGCTTCGATACCGCGCCAGGTGGATACCGCGAGGTAATGATCGAGATAACGCTCACCGAGCGTGGCGAGCGAAGGGGTGTTGAAATGCGAGTTGTCGCCGACGTGGGTGAGATTCCAGGAACTCGCCGTCAGGCAGAAGGGCACGCGCGTCGGCAGTTTGTTCAGCTCGGTGTTGATGTTCGCCTGGTTGGAGTGAAAGCGGCCGATTTCGCCGGCGATCACGGGAATCGATGGCACGCCGAGGTCGTGCTTCATGTTGCCGATCAGGGTGGCGAATCTGTCACAGTAAGTTGAATACGACGTGGTGTTGGATTCTCCCTGGTGCCAGAGAATCGCGGCGAGCTGGCCGTGGTTCTGGGCGATGAGCGCGCGGTCTTTCGCGCGGTCGTAGTTGGGGTCGCCTTTTTCCCATGAGCCGATGCCGGAGCCGCCGACGGCGCACGGGATGAGGCCGACGTGGAGGTCGGGGTCGGCGCTGGCGAGCTCCCAGGCGAAGCGCGAGGCCAGGCCGTAGCCGGGGCTCGCGACGTCGAAGTGCATCGGATTCGCCGCGGGAACCCAGTCGTCATTTTCATCCAACATCCAGATCCGGGGCGCGGTGGAAGACGGAAAAGGCAGCTCGGCGGCGATCGGATCTGTCAGGCTGCCGCGGCCCGACATGTTGGACTGCCCGATGAGCAGAAACAGCTTCATGTTGGTGGGCGCAGTCTGACCGAAGAGCGACAGTCCCGGTAGGATCGCGAGGATCCAAAGCCGGAGTGGGCGACGGATGGTTTTCATGGTTGGGGTAGTTGGGGTGGTTATCGATTGCCGGCCGGACCGGTTATATAGAAAGGCGCTTCGACGGCGAAGCGGGGAGGAGCGCTTCGATCTGCAGAATCAAACTGCGCGGAAGGTGAAACGGATCCTTGACCGGCAAGGCCACAATGTCGTCGAGCGGTTGCAGCCGGCGATCGAGCTTCTGTCGCCACTCCCCATGAGTGCGGTCGACGTAATGATCGGCGCAAAAACACCAGAGCCGCTCATACCATTGGAGAAAGCGGCGGTCTTGGCTGGCCTGCCATCCGAGCAAGGCGGCGTAGAGCGCCTCCGTGTGGGGCCACCAGAGTTTCGCGGAGGCATGATTCCATGCGGGGACGAACTCGCTGCCCCGCATGTCGATGGCGAGCGAGAGGCCGCCGTGGCAGGTTTGGTCCCAGCCCGCTTCGAGGTGGCGGAGAACGAGCGCGAGGATCTGTTCGGTGCGCTGCGAGCCGTCACCGAGCAGGCGCTGGATATGGATCTGAAACCAGAGGCACTCCAGCGCATGACCGGGCACGACCACGGTGCCCAACGGAGACGGCAGGTGGCGGCCGTCGCCCCGGATGTATTCGGCGATCAGGCCTTGATCGGAAAGGAAGCGTTCGAAGATCGCGTTCGAGAAGGTGCGCGCGGCCCGTGCGTATTCATCTTTTCGTGACACCTCGGCGAGTTCAGCCATTTTCAACGACCAGATCATCGGAAGGCCGTGCGGCTGCGTGCCCGCGGGAATCGGGTAGGGGAAGTGCGGGATTCGATCCGTCGGGAGATCGAGTTTGCGCAGGGCGGCGTCGGCCGTGCGACAGGCCAGCTTCAACCAGCGATCATCGCGGTCGGCGCGAAACAGTTCGACGAGTCCGTAAACGGCGAAGGCGTCGACATACACGCTCTCGTGGCCGCGCAGGATTTTCCCTTCACGCGAGAGCACGAGCGCCCAGCCGTCGTGTTGGTTGTCCCAACCGTGGGCAACGCAGAAATCGGCGATGTGGCGGGCGAGACGGAGCCAGCGTTGATCGGGCTGCAGCGTATTGTGAATCCGGCTGAAGACCCAGACGGCGCGCCACTGACTCCACAACCATTTGTCGGTGCTGCGAATCCTGCCGGTGTCGGAAAGGCAGGTGAGCAGGCCGCCGTGGTCGTCGATCGCATGGTTTTCCCAGAAAGGCAGGACGTGCTCGAAGAGATGCGTGCGGAGCCAGTCGACCATCGGCGCGTTGCGATGGTGCGCCAGGGCGTCGAGAGCGGTCAGGAGCGACGCGTTTTGACCGCCGTGCAGCGAGGAAGCGGCCGCAAGGATGTTGTCGTCGTGAGAGCCGGGGGAACTGCGCGTCATGACAGGGCAGAGGCGGCAGCCGGATCGAGATAGAGCGTGGCGTGCGGGTGCAGGCGCAGAATCGAAGCGGGGCAAGCGGGGGCGATTGGTCCTTGCAGCGCGGCCGCGACGGCGGCGGCTTTTCGGTGGCCAGGAACATGCACGCTGAGACGTCGCGCGTGGCGGAAGACCGGAACGGTGAGCGTGAGCGCGTGGCGCGGGACGTCGTCGATGCGGTCGAAGCAACCGTCGTTGACCTGTTGCTGGCGGCAGGCCTGGTCGATTTCGACCCGCTTGACCAACACGGGGTCGTCGAACTCGGCGACCGGAGGATCATTGAAGGCGATGTGTCCGTTTTCGCCGATGCCCAGGCAGATCAAGTCGATCGGTTCCGCCGCGAGGAGGCGGGCGTATTCGGCGCAAACCGCATCGATGTCGTCGGCCTCGGCGCGAAGGGGATGAAAGGTGCCGACCGGAACGTGCTCGAGCAGGTGCTTCGACAAATAGCGGCGAAAGCTCTGCGGATGGTCGCCGCTGAGGCCGACATAATCGTCCATGTGAAAAGCGGTGACCTTCTTCCATTGAATCGTCGCGCCGCACCGGGCCGGCTCGACCAACGAGGCGAATAGATCATCTTGCGACGGCGCGCAGCCGAAGATGACGCGCGCCCGGCCTCGCGTGGAAATGGCGTCACGAATGCAGGCGGCGGCCGCGCGGGCGGCGGCGCGACCCATGGCGGAACGATCGGGATGGGTTTCCACCACGAGGCGATCCACCGTGCGATAGGAGGGGTAGGTTGAAGTCATGAAGTTAAAGTCAGGCCGTAAGACCGAAAGCGCGTCGCGGAGCGTCCGACCAGAGCCGGCGGGCTTCGTCGAGGGGCAGATCCAGGAAACGCGCAACGCGCCGCACCCCTTCGTCTGGGGTGAGCGTGGAACCGGCGAAACCGGGGCCGTCGGGTTGTCGTGCGATGCCGTCGGTGCCTACGACGATATCGTATTCGCCCAATCGATATCGACCCGGTCCGGCTCCGGCGCCGGCCATGGCGTCGGTGGTGAAGAGCACGCGGGTGTAGGGTTTGGCGCGGAAAAAATTGCGCAGCACGAACGGTGGCAGATGCACGCCGTCGGGAATCAGGCAGGCCGTGAGCTCGTCGCGGGCGAGGAGGCGCTGGATGACGTTGTCGTGCCGCGGCAAATACGCGGGAACGGCGTTGCCGAGATGAGTGCAAAACCGGGCGCCCGCGGCGATGGCTTCGTCGATCTGCCGTTCGTCAGCGTTCGTGTGACCCAGGGCCACATGCACGCCGGCGGCGGTGATCGCGGCGATGCATTCGGCACTGCGCGGGCATTCAGGCGCCAAGGTGATCAAACGAATGTGGCCAGCGGCCGCGGCCTGCAACCGGTTGAAGGCGGCCAAGGAGGGAGCCTGCATCACGCCCGGATTGTGCGCGCCGCAATAGCCGGTTTCCGGCGAAAGCCACGGCCCCTCGAGATGGTAGCCCGCGATCGCCCGCCGGAGCGCGGGCTCGCCGCATCGCAGGTTCTCGAGGTTTTCTAGACGAGCGCACAAACGATCGATCGTATCGGAGATGAGCGTGACGAAGATCTGTCCGGTGCCGCAGCGGGCCAAGGCGGCGACGGCCTGCAGGAGCTGGCTCGGGGTCAAACCGTCCTGTTGGAAATCAACGCCGCCGAAGCCGTTGACCTGAAAATCGAACAATGAGGGCGGGGCCGAAGCGGAAGCCGAGCTATCGCCTCTTGCGACGGCGGTCGCTTCGGCGGGATCGACAGAAGGCATGCTTCATCTGTTGTGCCGCGGAGCACGAAGAACCACCTGTATTCGATTGGACGTTAAACAGCGGAGGACATCGTGGATCCCGGGTGAACGGGATGTCGGGCGATGCCAACGGAGGCCTGCTTGAAGTCTATTGCCGTCGCAGCGAGCTGCCTTCGATCCAGCGGCGCTCCACCATTTCGATGCGAGGATCGCTGGGGATGCCGAGGTCTCGGTTCATGATCCGGGCGACGAGCAATTCCACTGCGCGAGCGCCGATGATTTCCTGATTCTCCTGCAATCCGGAAAAAGGTGTGCCCTCCAGATTCTGGCTGATCGCCAGCACGCCAACATCCCGCGGGAAGCGGATGTTGTTTTTTTCGAGCAAGTGGCAGAACTCCGGCAGCCGGTCATAATGGTGGACGAAGATCAGGACGTCCGGTCGATGGTTGTCCAACCAAGTGAGCAGCGGACGAGCTTCGATATTGTCCATTTGCAGCACGGGAATCGCCGCCGGGACGCCGCGCACGAGCTGCGACCAGCCGTGATACACGCACAGGTAGGCGTGAGCGCTGCGGGCCTCTTCGTAGCTGCTGATGATCAATCCGGGGTGCCGGTAGCCGAGCTGGTGCACGCGTTCGAGCGCGCGCCACATGTCGTTGTAGACGTGGCTGACCACGCGATGCAGGTGCGTGCGAATGCTCAAGCCCTGGTTGACGATTGCGTAACGATCGAATTCCGCCGGGAACTCCTGGTCGAACTCGGGGCTGCCAAAGCAGAGCAGGCCTTCGATGCCGCGCGCATCGAGAATGCCGCGAAATCGGCGGTAAGTCATGCCGGGCGCTTTCAGCCACAGCGGCTCCAGGCGATACCCGAGAGAGTCGGCGCGTTTGACCATGCCGTGGAAGATGCGAGACAGGTGCAGGGATTTCTCCCACGGCTTGGATTCTTCGTAGAACGACATCACTCCGAAGCAGGCCTGCCGGTTGGGCGCGCGGGTGAGCCGCACCTCGCTCATGAGTTCCGTGACCTTGCCGTTGCGCTGATAGCCGATTTGCCGGGCGATCTTGAGAACTTTTCGCCGGGTTTGTTCGGCGAGCTTGGGACTGTTCATCAAAGCCAGCGAGACCGTCGCTGGCGAAACGCCGGCGAGCTTGGCGATTCGACGCACGCTCATGAATTCAACGTCAAAATAATCCGGCTTGGTTCTCAAGCCGGGAGTCTTCGATGTTGAAGAGACTCCGCTGAATGAATCGGCGGCACGCCTTCCACATTAGTGACGATGAAAACGCCTCTGCCCCTGAAAATGTGCCGTGCTGCAATGATGAACCGCTTTCGTCGGACGCGACTCGCGCTGTCGTGGCTACTGATCTTCGGGATGGTAGAGGCTGCGGCCGCCGGATCGACGTCCGATGGTGGCGTGACCGTGCATCGCGATGTGAGCTATCTCGCGGCCGATCGGACCGAGAAGATGGATATTTACCTGCCCCCGGATTGGACGGACGCGGATCGCAGGCCTGCGGTGCTCTGGATCCATGGGGGCGGCTGGTTGGGCGGGGACAAGGCGGCGCGGCGAGAGCGTGCGGTCTGCACCGAACTCGCGAAGGCGGGATTTGTTTGTGCGAGTGTGAACTATCGTTTGGGCGACGGTGCTTGGCCGCAGAATCTGGAGGATTGTCGCGACGGCGTGCGTTTTCTGCGGGCGCGGGCGAGGGCTTGGGGCATAGATCTCGCGCGCATCGGCGTCGCCGGCGGTTCAGCGGGAGCGCACCTGGCCTTGATGGTGGCCTATGCAAGCAAGGTGGGGGACGAGAGTGAAAAGGACGGCGGCTCCGCGTTGTATCCGAATATCTCCTACGCGGTGAATTGCGTCATCGACTGTTATGGCATCACGGACCTGCGTGATCGGCGAAGCACGGAGCCGGATGGGACGCCGACGCAGGTGCTTCGGGCGGGTGGGCCGGCAAACGTTTTCGGAACGGACGATCCGTCGGCGGAGGTTTTTCGAAACGCTTCTCCGGTTGAGCACGTGAGCCGCACGGCGCCGCCCACGTTGATCCTCCACGGCAAGGCTGACACGACGGTCGACCGCCAACAGGCGGAAGCGCTCGCGCGAGCGCTGGAGCGGCACGGCGTGCCGCACGAACTCGTGATGATCGAGGGAGTCGGACATACCTTCGATCTGGAAACATGGCGAGGCAGGCCGTTGCCGATCGACGCGAAATCGATGGTGCTCCGTTTTCTCGTGCGGCACCTCGGTGTGGCTTCGGATCCGGTGGCGAAGGTAAATGGAAGCCCCGTGACGGTCCGTGAATATGTCGAAGCCCTGCGGCGGTTACGTTCGAGGCACCAAGACCCGGAGGAACTGCGGCGCGCCGCCTTGGTGGAATGCGTGCGCTTCGTTGCCACGCTGCAACTCGCGCAAACACATAATCTCGTGCCCGAGGTGAGCGACGTTTTCATGAGAAACGCGTTCGCGGAAGAAAATCAGCGGCGGGCCGACGCGAGCGCCGCCGGCGCCGTGGTCTACGGTCCGAAGCAGCTGACCTGGGAGCAATTTCGTGCCGTGTGGCTCGATGGGCTGCACTATGATCTGGCGCGGGTCTTGTCCGCCGGAGAAGTCGGTCCGGTGGAGGGGCGGCAACAAATGCGTCCGCTGGGAGGCGTGGAATCCGTGGAGCAGGAAGTCGATCGCCAGGTGCAGACGGCACGGGTGACGACGAATGATGCTTGGTTGCGCGTGCTCGATGCCAACACGCCTCTGCCTGAGGCAGAGGGGCGCTAGTGTGTGTCTCCTGCGAGCGGTCCAACCCAGCAATGGTGAATTTAACGTCCACCAAGATTGGTTTCGTCACGAACGAAGTGGACGGTGAGGCTGTGGGTGCAATGCGAGCGAAGCAGTCGGATTCCCCTTCCAAGAATCCACCCTGAGATCACCCCGTCTGCTCGTCCGTGTGCACGTGTTACGTTCTCACCCCCTGATCCCCTGTTACCCCTACGCTCATGAACCCTCTCCTTCGCTTTCGGGTCGTTGCTTCGATCGTTCTTTCTTTGTTGGCATGCTCGGCGACATGGAGCGCCACCTACTATGTTGATTCGGCGGGTGGCAGTGATACCAACGCGGGGACATCCTCTGGCGCGGCCTGGCAAACGTTGGCGAAGGTGAACTCCGTCACGTTTAGTCCGGGTGATTCGATCCTCTTCATCCGCGGGGGGGTATGGACCGGACATCTGGCGCCAGCGGGTTCTGGATCGAGTGGTTCGCCAATCGTCATCGACGCTTATGGCAGCCCGTCATTGCCGCCACCTTTGATCGAGGGGCGTGGTTTGGTCTATGCGACGATATCGCTGGTGAACCAGCCCTTCTGGGAACTGCGGAATCTGGAGGTGACGAACACGGGCACCACCGATGCTGATCGGGTCGGTATCTATATCGGCGCTCAAGATTACGGCAAAGTCGATCACGTTCATCTCGTGAACCTGATCGTTCATGATGTGAACGGACTGGATGGGGTGACCAACAATGCCAATGGCGGAATTTACTTCAATATTACCGGGTCCGCCGCACCGACGTGGTTCAACGACGTCCTGGTGGAGGGATGCTATATCTTCCGTTGTGCGCAAAGGGGGCTGTCGGGGCCTTACCCCACTTGGGATACACGCACCCCCACGACCAACACCGACTGGACGCCCAGCACCAACGTGGTGATCCGCAATAATCTGTTCGAGCACTGCCGGCGCCAAGGTCTCGTCTGGCGGGTCGCCAAGGACGTGCTGATCGAACACAATATTTTCGCCAACTGCAGCGATGGCGGGCACGGAAACGCGATGTTCGTGTTCAACACCGACGACGCCATAATCCAGATGAACGAAGCCTACGGCACGCGTTATGAAGAGAGCGGCGATCCGCAGGATGCTTCGGGCATCGACATCGATTTCCGCACCAAGCGCACTGTTGTTCAATATAACTACTCGCACAACAATGGAGAAGGCGGAATTCTCTGCACGGGAGGGCAGGTTGGATTCAATGTCGATTCCATCATCCGTTATAACATCCTGCAGGACAATCACCGCTGGGGCATTCACTTTTCGGGGGGAATGACGGGCGCGAAGGTGTATAACAACACGATCTACATAAGCTCGATGATGCCGGAATCGGTGGAGATTTTTCATTTCTCCAGCTGGGGTGGATGGCCGGACGGAACGTCCTTCTACAATAACATTGTGGCGAACTACTCCCAAGGCGCGAGCTATGTCTTCGGTTCGAGCACGAACAACACCTTTGACTACAACCTGTTCTATGACGCCAACGATCCGGCGAGTGGCGAGCCGTCCGATCCTCACAAGCTGACCGGAGATCCTCTGTTCGTGGCAGGCGGCACGGGTGGGTATGGCTGGGATACCGTGGACGGCTACAAGTTGAAGGCGTCATCTCCGGCGCTGAGCAGCGGGAAGCTGATCAGCAACAACGGCGGGCGCGACTACTTCGGGAACGCGGTCTCCTCGGTGTCCGCGCCGAACCGGGGGGCTTATCAAGGTCCGGGACTCTCCGCCACGGCTACGCCGACGTTCGACTCCACGGGTGGATTCTTCTCGAGCGGCCAGACGGTTTCGATCAGTAGCGCGACAGGCGGGGCCGCGATTTATTATACAATCGATGGCACAACGCCGAGCCCGATGCAGGGCATCCTTTATACGGGTCCGTTGGCCGTCAACGGGACGAGGGTGTTGCAGGCCATCGCAACCAAAGCCGGTCTGGCTGACAGTGCGGTCGCGAAACTTCCGGTGGTCATCCCTGCTGGCACGACGAAGGTGTTGGAGGCGGAAGACCTGAGCGTTTTTGGCAATGGCGCGGCCATCGCCACACTGGCGGACACGGAAACGACGGGCGGAGCCTGCGTCATCATGTCTGCCAACGATACCACCCAGTGGATGGAGTTTTCCACCGGGGTGATTCCCGCGGGCACCTATCGGCTTACGATACGTTACAAGGGATTCAACTCCCGTGGGCAGCACTACGTGATGCTGGATGGCAAGCAGATGGGCGACACCATCGACCAATACTCTTTAACGGCGAGTTATCGCACGGTGGATTTGGGGCTAGTGGTATTTCCGACGGCTACGTCGCATAACATTCGCTTGGTCACGAATGGCGCCCATCCGTCATCCACGGGCTACTCCATTACGGTGGACCATTTCGTTTTCCAGGCTCCGCCCAATGTGGATATGGAGGCCGAGCATTTGAGCCGCACTGTGTCTGGTGCTTCATCCACCTCCGGGCCAGACTGGAATGCGAGCGGCCGACGCTGGGTTTCGTTTGCCGCGGACGGTGTTAACGACTATGTCGAATTTACCACGCCCCACGTGCTGGCGGGATCGTATCAATTAAAGCTGCGCTACAAGGGGTATTCCTCTCGCGGACAGGCTGCGGTCCGGGTCGACGGCAATCTGGTTGGGACGGTAGATCAGTATGCCTCGGCCACGAGCTACCGGTTTGTCGATGTCGGGCCGGTGACGTTTGGCGCGGACGGCACGCATACGATCCGGATGACGGTCTCGGGAAAGAATGCTGCGTCTTCCGGCTACTCGTTGGCCTGCGACCAGTTCGTGCTGGCGCGCGTGCCGATACAGATCGAAGCGGAATCGCTGTCCCGCACCAGTGCGGGTGCATCCAGCGCCGTGGCCTCGGATGCCAACGCGAGCGGCGGAAGTTGGGTGTCGTTGTCGAGCGACGGTGCGGGCGACTACGTGCAGTTTACCACCGGGACCATTCCCGCCGGCGCCTACGATCTTGGACTTGTCTACAAGGGCTATTCTTCCCGTGGCACGCTGCAGGTGTCGGTCGACGGCGTCGATGTGGGTGACGAACTCGATCAATATGATGCGGCGACAACCTATCGTGCGACGCACTTGGGGTCGGTTGCGTTCGATACGGCCGGCACCCACACCATCCGGCTTACCGTGACCGGAAAGCGCGGCACATCGAGCAGCTACACGCTTTCCGCCGATGCATTCATCCTGACCCCGCAATAGTTTTACCATTCTGACCGAAAATCTCTCTTCCACCTCAACACCAACCCGATCATGTATTATCAACCCTTCCTTTTCGGCGACCCTGCGCCGTCGTTAAACCGCGGCGAGAGCACGCCTGGTTTCACCGCCAAGATTAATCCGGCCGCGGGTCGTGGCCTGCGTGCGCTGGCAGTCATCGTGGCGGGGGTGTGCAGCACTCTTGCTGCCGCGGCGCAGCAGGCCTCCACGGATAGGGAGGAGGAAATTGTCGAATTGTCCCCGTTTGTGATCTCTACCCAAAGGGACACCGGCTGGGTGGCCAGTTCGACGCTCGTCGGCAACCGGACGAATACATCGCTCGTGAATGTGCCGGTGACGGTCGATGCGATCACTTCCGAGTTCATGCAGGATCTCGGTGCCTACACGCTCGAGGACACGGCGCTGTGGGTGGCGAATCTCGACGTGGTGAACGAGCTGGAGACCGCGGCTGAGGAGCAGCGGGTAAATTATCGTGGAATGCAGCTCGGTGGCCGCGAAGTGCCGCAGTCTTCGCGCAACTTCTTCTCCTGGTATACTCCGACGGACACTTATAACATCGACCGTATTGATTTCAGCAAGGGATCCAACTCCCTGATGTTCGGCGATTCGACACCGGGCGGATTGGCGACGTCGTATACGAAACGCGCCAACATCGGCAATTCGTTTGGCAAGGTGACCGCACGGGTCGATAGCGAGGGCTCGCATCGTGTGCAGTTCGATTATAATCAACATATCAACGAGAAGCTGGCGGTGCGCGTCAACATGGTGTCGCGCGATGATAGCAGTTATATGGATTTCGCGCACTCGAGCCTCAATGCGGCGCACGGCGCGGTGACCTTTCGTCCGTTCCACAACACGCTCCTGCGAGCCGAAGCAGAAGTGGGCAAGTTCAAGCGCAAGCGCGCCAGCAATCTCCTGAAGATTCGTGAAACACCCGCGCCCGGGCGCGGTTTCAGTTCCAACAATCGCTGGTATGTGACTTCGGACGGCGAGATCATCCAGCGGACCGGCAGCAATCCGCCTGCCGTGGATCGCACCGGCGCCGGCGGGGACCAGCTTTCACTCATGGAGGGACAGAGCGTGACCATCACGCTCCCCAACGGCAGCACCAAGACATTCACCGGCTACGACCGAGACGTTAATCTCAAAGGCACGATCGACTATCTCGATCGCCCCTTCAACAACCTGAGCGTCTATCTCGAACAGAAGGTGGGTGATCTGCACTTCGAGGTGGCTTATAATATGCAGAATCAGCAGCAGGACCGAATCGACGCCACCTTCGGAACCACGGTGTCGGTTGACGGTAGTGGTCGGCCTTTTCTCGACTCCGAGCTGAACCGCCGAGAGTTCGGGGATCGCGTGCAGGTGCTACGCGCCTCGGCTTCCTATCCGTTCGAGATCGGCAAGTGGACGAAGCAGTTTTTGGTGGTGTCGGGCGAATATCAGAAGCACCGCCTCGAAAACTTCCGGCAGAACCTGGCCAACTTCGCGGTTTTGGACAACGGCGTGACGAACATCGCGAATCACCGGATCATGGCGCGCGCCTATCTCGATGATCCAATGTTTCCGTCGGCGGCGTTCTGGGACCAATTCCTCCCGGAGAACCTTCCGCAGACCTCCACCTTCCGTCCCGGTTGGTATGAGACGACTTCGGACACGCTGCCGTTCGTCGACGACCGGATTTCAAAGTCCCTCAACGCTTCAATTTCCGGTGAATATTGGAACGGCCGCATCCGGTCGCTGCTGGGGGTCCGTTACGATGGGTTTGATCGCAAAATGATCACAGACCTGCCGACGGACGAGATTGGCCAGTCGATCTTTCTGGGGTATCCGAGCGACGCTCCGGCGGCCTACTCCTACTTGCCGGAATTCGATCTGGACAACACCTCCTACACGACGGGGCTCGTTTTCGGCCTCACGGAAAACGTGAATGTCTACGCGACGTATTCGGAATCGTTTCGCTGGCAGGCGGCGACCGACTTCACCGACGAGGCGCTGGGACCAGAGCTCGGCGAAACCAAGGAGGTTGGCATCAAAGGCTTCTTCATGGACAACAAGCTGGCGGCGACGGTGGCCTTCTACGAAATCGAGCAGTTTAACTCTCGATTCGTCTGGAATCCGAATCTCCTTACGGCGGCTGAAATGGAGGAGCTGTTCAACCCCAACGACCTCATGCCTTCGAGCCCGGGCTACTTCATCCCATCGGCAGGACTCAACAGTGAGGCCCGCACCGTCACGTCCAGCGAGCATGCGAAGGGGGTCGAGTTCACCCTGCAATGGCAGCGCTGGCACGGGCTTCAGGCTCGCCTGACCTACTCGCATAACAAGCTCGGGATCACGCGTGATTTCTCCAAGTTCAAGGCGATGTATGAAGCGGCGCGGCAGCGGACCGATCAAGCGCTGGCCGGTGGTAATCCCGCCATGGCGGAGAGCGAGGCCCTGCTGGCGGATGCGCTGGCGATTCTCCAGGCAAACGATGGGGTTACCGCGGTCACCGGTTCGCGCAGCGTGCCCGATTCCGTCAACTGGTTGCTCGACTACAAACTCCCGAAAGGTGGATTCTGGGGCGACACGCGTGTCGCGCTGTATGGAAATTGGCGTTCGGACTATAATATCGAATTGCTGGGTAATCAGATGTATCGTGGCGGTGCCACACATCCGATCGGCGCCTATATCATTCATCACCGCCGGATCATGGACCGCGCGACGTCGTTCCGGCTGGGATTGCGCAATATCGTTGATCTCGAGAACAGCGGCAAGCTTCGCCGGGTTGGCGTCGTGCGGACCGATGCGAACAACGTTCCGACCGACTACGAGTATCGTTACCTGACGCCGTTCTCGGTGGATTTTAGCGTCACGGTCGATTTCTGAGCCATGCGCCGCCTATTCTTGCTCGTTGTCGCCGTGTTTATGCCGGTGGCGAAAGCCGCTGTCGCTACAGATGTGTTTGTCGAGGACCGGGCCGCCAGTAAACAGGCGCTGCGGGAGCTGTGCGACCACATCGTGGCGGAAAAGTCGGAGTTCAAGGTCATCTTCATCGGTGGCTATTACATGCGGACACTCGTCGCGGCGGCGCGCATCCTCGACGAGCCGGCTTACCTGAACGCGGCCGTCAAGTGGGCCGATCTGCTGCTGGAACGACAGATGGACAGTGGGTATTGGGACACCGGATACGGGACGGTCTTTCTGGCCGACACCGGCAGCGCGCTCGGCCTGTTCATGAACCTGTATCCCCATGTGGATGACGCCCGCCGCGAAGGGTATCGGACGTCGGTCGCCCGGTTCGTGGAGTCGATCGAGCGCAATAGCCTGATTCGTCCGTCGGGTGCGTTTGGCGTCGGGTTCAAGCTGACGGACGACGGCGCATTGGGAGAAAGTATTCCCGAGGAATACACCATCTCGTCGGCCCTGGCCGGCGGCGAAGTGTTCACCTGGTATGGTCTTCAGACGGTCGATCCGCGCCATCAGGAGACGGCTTTTCGCGCGCTGCGCTGGGTGCTGTCCACCATGCGTTCGGATGGCGTGATTCCCTACATCCTGCCTCTCGGGGGCGGCGACCGCACGAAAATGGGCACGGAGAAAGCGGACGCCGTGCTCTGGCGCAACATGGTCTATCAGGTCGCGACCTACCTGGGCGAAGCGATCATCGCATTCGACCGCCATGGCACGTGGCCGGCGTGGAAGCAGGAGATTCGCATGGCGCTGCGCCCGCACATCGAGTTTCTCCTCCGGACGCAGAACCCGGATGGGACTTGGGGAGCGCACGACAGTTGGGATCAGAAGCGCAGTCCGGGCGTGGCGAATGTCCTGATATGGTATCATCGCGAGGTGGAGGCGGACGAGCGCATCGTGCAAGCGGTGCGGCGTTTCAACCGCGTGTTGACCGATCCGGAAGAGGGGCGGCGCTTTGGATTGGTTTATCGAGGCGCCGAGGTCACATGGACCACGAAAGCCAACGCGCGGGGTAATTTTGTGCCCAACGACATCGTGACCGCGCTCAGCGGTCGGGCACTTGTCGAGATGCTCGAACCGGGGATCGATTCCGAATGGTGATTCGTCGACGCATCGCGACCAGCCGTATCCTCACGGGAGGTCCGGCTTGGTCAATGGCGCGGTGGCGCGGTGCTTTCGCGGACTGCGAGTTCCGGCGGCAGAACGATGGATTTGCGCGGAGCGTTGCCGATGACTATGTCCATGCTCGCGGCCGCGAGACGACGCACAGGTTGCCGAATGGTCGTGAGCGAAGGTCGGGAGAGGGCGGCGGATACAATATCATTGTAGCTGGCGACCGATACGAAATCCGGCACGGTGACGCCGTCCTCGGCGATTCGTCGAATGAAGGAAAGTGCGATCAAGTCGCCCGTCGCGACGATCGCGGTCGGCCAGTTGGTGCGATTGCGATCTTGCGAGAAATACGCTCCGGCATCGGTGCCGGCGGCGATGGATTGTTGATCGCTGAGATAGGAGTAGGACGGAGGCGCGGCGAGTCCGCGCTCCCGCAGCGCCTGTTTCAAAGCCTGCGTGCGCAGCCGGCTGACCGCGGTGGCGTCCCCAACAATGCCGAAGGTGGCGTGGCCCAGTCCCACGAGATGATCGACGAGCAAGCGGGCAGCCGCGGCTTCGTCGGTGCCGCACGAGATGATGCGTTCGTCGTCGGTGGGCTTGCCTACCTGGATGATGAGTTTTCCGCTCGAAAGGAATTCCTTGTCCCAGGACGCGAAGTCGGTCGAACCGACGACGATGAAGGCGTCGGGCCGGTAGCTTTGTAGCAGGCGGATTTCGTCCCAATTGTATTGGCCGTCCTTGAAGCCGACGACGAGCAGCGTGTAACCGGCGGCGAGCGCGCGGGCGTTTAGTTCCTCGAGCATGGTGCCGAGGAAGTGGTCTTCGAAGGAGCGGACGATCACGGCCACGAGTCGTGTTTCGCGGCCGAGGAGCATACGCGCGACTTGATTGGGCTGGTAGTCGAGCGCGTCGGCGATGGCGCGGATGCGGGCGATGGTGTCCTCGGAAATGCCGAAATCGCGGGCGCGTCCGTTTAGGACGCGCGAGACCACGGACTGACTCACCTGGGCGAGACGAGCGATGTCCTTCTGGCTGGCCATCCCGGGGCTCATAACGGGTTGGGCGCCGTAGTCCAGACGCGTCGGAGCACGAGTCGAAGCGGCATCAGGCCCGGGGCGGGCGGTGGTATTGGGCCGTGTTTTACTCACAAAGGTGTTCCTTCATGGAGGCGAAACTCGGTGCGCGGGTTTGGATAGGTGAGGAGCGATCTGTGCGTCATTCCGACAGGGCGCGATCGGCGGGAAGATCGATGCCGGACCAAGCGCGAAGCGAGGTCCAATGCGTCGGCGTGCCGGTCCAGAATGCATCGTCTGCCGGCAGGCCGAGCGGCAGCAGACCGGTGCTGCACAGGTAGAGACTGCCGGTGGAAATGTAGTGCTCGCCGAGTGACGGTTGATCGCCGGAGAGGCCGATGCGCAGCCATCCGCGATCGTCGTAGTTTGCCGGGGCTGCGAGGGTTCGGCGGAGAACGGCGGCGAGCGCGCCACGAACCTGGGCGGGCGCGAGCGTGTCGGGCAGACGCTGCCAGAGGGCGAGTTGGGCCAGCGCGTGAAACGCGGCGGCCCGGTAAGCGACGGAGCGGCCGAGGACGGGAAACGAACCGTCGGGCGCGATCAGACGTTCCTGGAGTTCGGCCCACCGTCGGGCGCGCCGGAGCAATGTATCCATAGTAAGAATACCCGAAAGGTCAGCCGGCGATGCCGCGACGGCCGGACTGGCGGCGAGGTCGAGCAGCATCGGGTGAATCACGAAGCTGTTGTAATAGTCGAAGTGGAGCGAGGGGCCGTCGCCATAGACACCGTCGCCGTGATACCAGGCATCGAGCTGGCGGAAGGTTGTGGCGATGCGCGCTGGATGGTGACGGGCGCCGAGCAGATGCAGTCCGGCCTCGACCATGCCGACGAAGCAGAGCCAGTTATTGGACGGAGGTTCGATGACGCGAGTCGACTCGAGCGCCGCGATAAGATAGCGGCGGGCGTCGGCCGGGAGGCGGGCCGCGAGTTGTCGTGGGGCGCGGAGCAGGGCCTGGCACAGGAACGCGGCGTCGACCAGCGGCTGACGACCGCGATTGAAGTTGAGCTGGTCGGGAGAGGCGGGATCGACGATCGCGGCGAGCCCGGCGACGGCTTGGTCGCGAAATTGTTGGCGGCGCATCTCGGTGATTTCGTCGGGTTCGGGGGACGCGCGTTCGAGCCAAGGGGCCAGTCCGCAAAGCAGCCGGGCGACGGCTTCCAAGTGGGTGTAATCGGTGCGCTCGTGGACGTGACCGGGAGCTCCGCGCGGTGGCAGGTCGGACTTAAGTTTTCCGGTCGCGGCGGCGGTGAGCACGGGTTCCGCGAGGCGCTGGGCTGTAACGAGGAAACACGAGCGATCTTCGGCCGGAGATGGCAGCGCAGGAGACAGCGAGGCGGAAGAGATGGAGAGCATGAGGTGGAGGACTCCGGCGGCGCCCGATCGTGGTCGATAAAAATATCGCTGCAAGCACATACGTATGTGTTTTTGCTTGCGCAGCGTTTCTCTCACCCTCATCACACCGGTCCGATGATACCCCAATCCAGTGGCCTCAGGTGGATTTTACTAGGACGAATCGAGGGAGCGTGCGACGTGCGGCTGAGGCTCAAGCCGTGGGAGAGTGACCGCAATAACGGATCGAAGCACATAGCTATGTGGTGCGGGGGGGTTGGAGTCGGAAGCTCTTAATGTTGTCTACTGATGCAAGGGCTCTTCGGACAACAGTCGGTCGCGTTCTGGGCCGTTCTGATCCTCTACACGGCGTTGTTGGCGGGGCTGAGCTTCTACTTCACACGCTTCGTGAAGACGAGCGACGACTTCTTTCGCGCGTCGCAGCACACGCCGTGGTGGGTGGCGGGACTTTCGTTTTTCATGACGGCGTTTTCGGCTGCGGTGTTCGTGAGCCGTGCGTCGTTCGCGTATCAGTTCGGCGGGTTGGCTCTGTTCAGCGTGGTGGCCATGCTACCGACGTTTCTGTTGGGCTTTTATCTGTTTTCGCGGAAGTGGCACCGCGCCGGTTGTGCGACGGCGGTCGAATATATCGAGCGACGATACGGGCTGCGCACCGCTCGTTTCTTCATTTTAACGGGCGTGCCGATCCGAATTCTCGACAATGCCAATCGGCTCTACGTCACGGCCGTGCTGGTGTCGCTGTTGTTCAACTGCAGCCTGTTCCAAGGAGTGGTGATCACGGCTGCGATCGCGGTGCTCTACACGGTAACGGGGGGATTTCTCGCCGTGGCGGTGACGGATACGCTGCAGGCATTCGTGATGGCGATCATCGTGGTGGTGATCGCGGGCTTGAGCTACGTGCACGTTGGCGGGCTGGGAAACTTCATCGCCAGCACGCCGTCGGACTTCTGGAGCCTGTCGCCGAATCATCCGGAATATAATATTCCTTTCGAACTCGCGTCGGGGTTGGTCGGGATCTTCTCGTGGAACGGCTACTGGTCGCTCGTGCAGCGGTTCGTTTCAGTGCGAACCGAACGTGATGCACGGAAGGTCGCGCTGACCGGCGGGGTGGCCTACGTGTTGTTGTTTCCCCTGTTTGCGCTGCCGCCGATCTTCGCGTCGGTGCTGGTGCCGGGACTCGACTCGGCGACGCAGGCGGAAACGTCTTACCTGAGAATCGCGCAGATGTTGCTGCCTTCGTCGCTCTTGGGGTTGTTCTGTTTCGCGCTGTTTGCGGCGACGATCACGGCGCTCAACAGCGAGCTGAACGTGATCTCGCAGGTGCTGGTCAACGACGCATTCAAGCGCACGCTGGCGCGCGTATCGGACCGGACTCGGCTACTGATCGGACGCATGATCGTCCTGGTCGTCACCGGGTTCTGCATGGCGGTCGCGATGTATATACCGGACATGGGCGGATCGTTTCGTTATCTGATGATCCTGCTGGGCATGACGTCGCTGCCGACGTTCGTGCCGCTGCTCGGTGGGCTTTTCTTCCGGCGCACGGCGGGCGCGGGGGCGGTTGCGGCGTTTGTGGCGGGGCTTTCGACAAGTGCGATTCTCCGCTTCGGCCTGGAGCAGACGATCACCGTGATGGTGTTCGCCAACTTTGTCGCTACGGCCGGTGTTTACCTGCTGGCGGGCTGGTTGTTTCCGGTGCGGGATCTACAGCGTCGGCGCGAAGTCGACGCGATGTTCGAGCGGCTGGGCCGACCAAATGCGGGCGACGTAGGTCTGTCGGAGGAAGCGCCTACGTCGGGCATGGGGGCACTCAATCTCTTTCGGATCTGCGGTGTATGCCTGCTCCTGATGGCGGGTGTGTTGTTGTTGTGCTCCTTCGGCTCTTTGGCCACGCACGGCGTGTCGATCGGTATCACTATCGCGCTCTTTTCGGCAACCGGGCTGGGGCTTTGGTGGTCCGCGCGGCTGGCGCGCAACCGATGCGTTGGGGCGGCCGACGCCGGTGGCGTCCGTTCCTGAGGACATCCCCTTTCTTCGATACCTGACTTCAATTCACGCGGCTTACTTTATGATGAAACGATTCCATCCGATCTCGCGCGTGCTGGCGGCGTGCGTGGTGTTCCTCCTCGGCGCGGTGTTGCGGGCCGAGAACGTTCTGATTGTCGGCGAGGCGTTGGGGAAATCCGCAGAGTTCGCGGCACGGCTGCGCGCCGCAGGGATCGAGCCGCAAGCCGCGTCGGCGGCGGAGCTCGCGCGACTCGACGCGGCGTGTGAATCGCTCGTGATCGTGGCGAGCGAGGAGACGCTGCCGTCGGACAGCCGGCGGCACATCAGCCGGTTTCTGGAGTTGGGTGGGCATGCGATCGTCGTGGGGCCGCGGGCGTTTGACTACGCACCGGAGCCGGTGCGGGGAGTAGCGCTCGGACGTTTCGACGATCCGCGCTCCTATCGGATGGAGTATCCGGAACGGAAACGCGTTTCGCGCACGGCGTCGGTCGCGGAACCCGAGCGCAAGGAAATGGTGCCGGGGCCGGATGGGCGGCCGGCGCTGAGCTTCCGGACTTATTTGCGCGGCATGAAGGATTTTCTGGTCCGGTTGGATGCGACGTCGGCGCGTTCGCCGGAGCGCTCGGTCTTGCGATTCTGGGCGCGGGGCGACGCCTACATGGACCTCATCGCGATTGAAATTTTGGATACAAACAATCGCCGGTGGTTTGGCTTCGTCCCGCTTGGTGCGGAGTGGGCTCAGCATGCGATTTCGTTGGCGGACTTTATTCCGGAAGGATGGACCGACGCGAACGAACCGTATCCGCTGCTCGCTCCCGAGAGCGTGGCCTCGGTGGCTTTGGGCACGAACATGCTGGCGCTGTGGACCGAGAAGCCGATGACGCTGGCGATCGGCACGGTGGAACTCGCTGAAAATGCGCGCAGCCTCTACGCGCCCACCTCGGCGGTTCGCTACGCGCGGTTGCCATTCCGTGAGAACGACCTCACGACCCCGTCGTGGCTTTTCGATCCGTTCGCGGGCGCCGAGCGGATCGAGGCGGTGCACGGATTGCGGCCGACCGAGCATTTCCCCGTTGCGGCGCCGGCGGCGCTGCCGGGGGCTGTCACGACGTGGCGGTGTCGGCCGCCTTACCTGGAACATCCGGGCACGCGGATGGGCACCGACCACAGCAAGGACTACATCCTCAAATTTGAACGTGAGCGCCGTCACATCGGGTTCTGGGGCGCGATTGACGGAGAAGGGCAATCGCTTGGCGCAGTGGTGGAATTGCAAGTCGCGGCGGCCGGGCGGATGAAGGGCGCCAACATCGGCACGTTCGGTGTCGCCGTGCGCGATTTGCTGCGTTCGCCTGTGCTGCTGGGTTCGCTGGCGGACATGGCCGCCTACGTGGTCGGCCGTCCGAAAGTTGCCGGCGTGACTATCAACACGACCGACGTGCGCAAAGGCGCGCCCGCGCGGCCCGCGGTGATCGTGACGGTGCAAAATCCGCGCGGAGAACCTGCGGAGGGTCGCTTGATCGTGAAGGTCGGGGACGGACGAGTGCAGGGCGAGGCCGAGGTGGCGATCGGTGCCCGCGGGACCGCGACGCAAACGGTGACGTTGTCCACGGTGCCGGAAGATTTCCCCTTTGAGGCTTTCGACTGGGAGGTGTCGCTCGAGACGAACGCGGGAACGGACACGATGCACGACCGGGTGGACGTCGAGCGCGGCCTCATCCATGCGCTGACGCACATGGTGAAGATTCAACGGGAGTTTCCCGACGGCCGTTTTGGGCATCACTATTTCGGCGACGCCTACGGCGTGCGTGCCATGTTCGCTTATCTCGATCTGCTCGAGCGCCAACCCGGCCGGCGGGCGTGTCATCCGGACCTGTGGAGACAAGTGTCGCCCGCGGAAATCCGCTCCGCTGGACTGCGGTTTTTCGACATGATGGTGGCGCGCCAGAACGAAGACGGCTCGATCCCGATGGGATACGCGGAGCACCACAACGTCTTCAACGTGGCCGACGGCGGTCAGATCTCGATTTCATATGGGCAGATCTTGCCGCTCTTGGGCGATTCGGCTCGCGAGGCGGCCTACCTGCAATTCTGCCGGCGCTTTGTGGACTGGGCGGAGACGTTCTATATCGATGAGGCGCTCTCGGCGAAGTTGAAGGAGACGCATCCGCGCGAGGCGGCGAAAGGCGAGGCGAACGCGGGCCTTTACGGCTTGGGCTGGGGGCACCTCACGCGCAATCAAACCGGGCCGGCGTGGGTGCTGGCGGATATTCTCGGGGTGCAAGCGCTCATGACCTATGTGGACTCCAACCCCGAGTATAAGCGAATTTTCGAGCGCAACATCCGCGCGTATTTGGATGGTGGTTACAGCGCGACGGGATATTTCTGGGCCGAAGGGCTGGTGTGGTCGTGGCTGACGACCGAGGACGACGCGGTGCGCGCCCGGATCGCGGAGAATCTGCGCGAGACATTCCTGGCGGATGTGTCGGTGGGACAGCCGAACGATATGTTCGATCGAGGGGCGCGGGAGACGTTGAACGGATTGCCGCTGCTTTATTACCGCCGCTTTTTTGAGGACAACGCGACGGTTCGCGCCGTGTTGATGAAATACGCGTGGGCCTTCGCTTCGGAGAATGCTGATCTCGGCATGCGACGGGTGGCGGCTGCGGCGCCCAAGCCGCACCACGGCGAGTCGATCGCTGCGGCGAAGTTTGCGGCGTTCAGCGCCATCTGGGCGGTCGAACTCCTCGATCCCGGCGCGTCGTTGCTAAAAGTAAAAGGGTTTCCCCGAGTGTCCGTGGACGTAGGCAGATCGCAGTGATGGCAGTGGTCCGACGTGGGAGAAGGGCGCCAGGAGATCGGAAAGGTCCGCCCATTCGGAGCCGCCACTGTAAACAGACAACAGGATCGAACGCGGACCGCCTGACCGTTGTCGTGTCCAGCGATCTCCGGACAGGGCTGGGCCCACCAGCGGTTGGGTTTTTCTCCTACGAATGCGCGGCCAGCTTTCAATGGCCGCGCCGGTTTTTAGGTGAAGGTGCCTGACGCCTCAATCGTCGGCCAAGTAGCGGGCGCCGTGTGCGAGGAATTTGAATACTTGGTGATGGTAAGGGTTGAATTCGGGATCGGGTATTCCGCTGGGAGGAATCGCGGGGGTGCCGTAGCCGGTCTGAAACATGTCGTGATGGTAGGTGATGTAGCCGCCGGCTTCGCGCACACGTTGGATTTGAACAATGTGATCGAACGGGGAGGTGGCGCCGTCGGGTCCCCCGAATTGCGATGTGCCATTGCGTGCCGGTTCATCGTCGACCACGGGCTTGCGGTGTCGCGCGAGGAGAAAGGCGATTTCGCGCGGCGCGATTTCCCACGGGCGGCCGGCGTTCTGGCGCGACGTGTGCGGGGTCAGGAAATCGAGCGCTTGGTTCTGCTTCCAGTCGCCGAGGACGCCCGCGAAACCGGGTGAGTTGGTGACGAGGCGTGTCGGGTCGACGGAGCGAATCGTTTTCACGTGGTCGAGCACGCGATTGGAATGCTCGTTCCAGACTTGGAAGAAAACACTGCGATAAGGCATGAGCTCGCGGGTCACGGATGCGACGGCGCGATCGGCGGCTTCCGGTTCGAGGCGAATGTCGGACTCGTGTGAAAAGAGGACAACCTGGACGACGACCCCGAGTTCGTTGGCGTCGGCGATGATCGCTTTCAAGCGGGCGAGGGGTTCCTCCTTCAGACGACCGTCCCGGTGATAGAGCGTGGCTTCGGGGCCGCAATCGACGAACGGCAACGTCGCGCTGTCCCATTGGCACCACACGCGAAGGACGTTGATGCCGTATTTCTTGAATTTCTCGATCCACTGGCGCCGATCTTCCGAGCTGCGGTTGAATGCGGGATTGTAGATCGCGTTGAAGAAACTGACGCCGGTGTAGTTGAACGGCTCGCCGTCGAGCAGGAAGCGCGTGCCGGACACGGAGAGAACGCGACTGCTCGCGGCCTGCGCCGACGGAAACGCCGCAAGGCAAAACAGGCCCAATAACAAAAAACGGGAGAGCGACATAAGAGGCTTTGTCGACCTGCGAGTCTACGCGTCCAGCCCCAGCAATCGGGCCGGGGTCTTCATCATCATCTCCCGAAGTTGAGTTTCGCGCAGGCCGTGGGCGAGAAACCACTCGCAGGTGCGTTCCCAGCATTCGGCCCAAGGAGGGTTTTCGATCTGGCCGGCGTCGCTCGCCAGGATCGTCGATTCGATTCCGAGCGCTTCGATCGCGCGGAGATTTTGTTCGTGGTTCAGATTGTATACCCCTTTGGGCGAGCCCGGCTGGGCATAGCAACGCTCGAAGTAGACGGGAAATTCCCGCCGCAGCTCGCGTTGTTGGTCGATCGTCATGCCCACCACCGCGTGCTCCGGGTGGTTGATGAGAATCTTGCGCACGCCTTGTTCCCACGCTTCGCGAACGATGATGGCGATCTCATCGGCCGACTGGTGACCGGTGGCGAGGATCGCATGAGCGGCGGCGACTTGTTGAAAGATTTCACGGGCAGCGGGGACGACGCGGCCGTTGTCGACCACAATGACACCTCCGCTTTTTCCTTCCATGCGGCGGTGCCGCACCGCGAAGAGCGTCGGCAGCCAGACGATTTTTCCAGCCAGCTTGAGTGCAACTTCCACTGCCGCGGGATTCAGCCCGCCCACCGATGGATTCAAGGTCACGCCGCCGAAAACCTTCACCTGAGGGGCGACGGTTCCGGCGACGATGGCTCGATCGGCGGTGAGCATGTGGTGGGACTTGATCACCACGGCGCGCGCGCCGACGCGTTGCGCCTCGCGAGCCAGTTCCAAATCGTCACAGGAGCGCGCCCGCACGTCGGGGGACGTGTGCACGTGAAGTTCAACAAGGCCGACGAGTGTCATGAGTGCGCAGGCTCGGTCCGAGCCCGAAGGTTTTTAAGATGAGTCACAGCTTCGATTAAGAAATCGTTTCCGCCAAAGCTGCCCGATTTGAGCACGAGCAACAGCGGGCGATCGATCGCGAGTCCGGAAGGCACGCCCGGCGCGATCTCGCGCAATACCCAGTTTCCGCGAATGCCGAGGCGGCGGCATACGGTGCCCGACGTGTCGCCTCCCGCCACGACCAGCCGCTTCACTCCGGCGGCGGCCACGAGTTCATCGGCGATCTCTGCAAGCGCGGCGGAAACCGTCTTGCTGGTCGCCAATGCATCGAGACCGCTCTGCGCGCCCAGGCGTTTCGTTTCTGCGACGATGTCGTCGTTCTGATTCGCCAGCACGAGGACGTCGCGCCCCGCGCGCAGATGCTTCAGGGCGGCGTCGAACGCGCGGCGAAGTTCGTTTTCGCGCGTGGACGGTGTGAAGAGCATGCGTGAATCGAGTGCGATGAAAGGCGTGCCGTGGTCGATCAGCGCGGCGGTTTGTGCGCGCGTCTGCGGAGTCAAACTTCCGGAGACCACCAGCGTCCCTCCGGCGTCGGACGAATCGATTCCGTCAAATAAATCGCGGCGCGCGGGCCGCGGCCAGAATGCAGGCAATTCTTCTGCGAGCGCCGAGCTGCCGGCATGCAACGGCCAGTCGTGCGCGGCTTCCGCGAGCGTGGTGAGATCGGACTGCTCGGTCGCATCGACGATACAGTAGTTGCAGTCGCGCCGCCGTTCGGCGATCGCCGCGCGAAGCGCGGCCGCCCCGGCGCGCACGGTCGCAAGATCCACGAGGCCGACTTTCCGTTTCGTCTGCGCCTGCAACACCGTGACCAGGTTCGACTCGAGCGTGGGATGAACCGGGTCGCGCGCGAAGGCGGAGGCCTCGAGTCGGACGCCGTGCACCGTGTGAATTCCGCCATGTGTTTGCCGACCGTTTTTCGGAAACGCGACGCTGACGACCACGAACTCGCCGCCGCAAGCATCCAGCATCGCATCGAACTCGGTGCCGATGTTGCCGCGAAATACGGAGCAGGTCTTCTTGTGCAGCCACGTGCAGCCGAGGGCGCGCAGGCGTTCCGTGGCGGCGTGAACCTTGGCGTAGGCTTTTTCCGGCGGATCGAGCCGGCTGTCGGTGTCGAGGATCAACGCGTCGGCCGCGGGCAGCGGGCCGGGCGCGTCGTGGGCGACGACCGCCGTCGCCCAGCCGTGCTTGGCGAACATCAGGCCGATGTCGTTCGCGCCGGTTGTATCGTCTGCGATGATACCGATCATGTCGTGGAGCGAACGCGTGCGCAGATTTCACCGGTCAGTGCCTCGGTGGTCGCGCGTCCGCCGAGATCGGGAGTGAGCGTTTTTCCGTCGATGACGGTCGCGCGCACGGCGGTTTCGACGATTTCCGCCTGGCGCACGGCGCCCACGTGTCGCAGCAGCAGGGCGCCGGAGAGAATCAACGCGATGGGATTCGCGATGCCCTTGCCGGCGATGTCGGGCGCCGCGCCGTGCGAGGCTTCGAACATGGCGCCGGCTTCGCCGATGTTTGCGCCCGGCGCGAGGCCAAGACTGCCGACGAGCCCGGCGCCGAGGTCGGACAGGATGTCGCCGTATTGATTGGAAGTCACGATCACGTCGAATCGCTGCGGCGTCTTCACGAGCGCGTAGGCGGTCGCGTCGATCATGCAATCGTCGAAGACGATGTCCGGAAACTCCGCGGCGACTTCGCGACAGCAGTTCAGGAACAAACCATCGGTCAACCCGAGCACGTTTGCCTTGTGCGCGCAGGTGACGCGACGGCGTCCGTTCTTTCGCGCAAACTCGAAGCTGTAACGGGCCACGCGCAGCGCGGCGGAACGGGTGGTGAGTTTGATCGCCTCGGAGCGGTCCTCGTCGACGGTGCGCTCGAGACCGGCGTAAACGTCCTCGGTCACCTCGCGCATGATCACGATGTCGAGATCCGCCCAGCGGCTGGACAGCGTTCCCATGCCGCGCAGCGGACGCGGATTAACGAAGAGCCGCAGTTCGCGCCGCAGCGCGTTGTTGAGCGACGGATAGACATGCTCCGTGCCGTCGGCGTGCCGACAAATGATGCGGCCTTTGAGTTTTTCGACGATCAAAGGCCCTTTCAGGACCACCCCGATTTCGTGCAGGCGACGCACACTTTCCTGGGGCAGGGGATGTCCGTGAAGCGCGACCGCCTCGTCGCCGACGGCCACCGGCACCCAGTCGAAGCTCAAGCCCGTGGCTTCGAGCACGCGCTGAGTGGCGGCGGTGATTTCGGGGCCAATGCCATTTCCGGCGACAACGGCGATGCGAAGAGGAGCGCTCATGATTGGGACAAAAGGGGGCGCAGATACTCGGCCGAACGACGGGCCGCGGTGAGTGCATCCGGTTCCTGTTTGATTTCGACCGTGACGAATCGGTCGTAGCCGACGGCGCGCAGTGCAGCGGTAAAAGCGGCAAACGGCAGCCGGCCGTCGCCCGGCACGCGCCGCTCGGTGTCCGCATAGTGCACGTGATACAACACGTCGCGCGCCGTCTCGAAGCTGGCGGCGAAGGCTTCGCCCTCATGCGCCATGTGAAACACGTCGAGCATCAGCCGCAGATTCGGCAGGGCGAGTTCGCGCAGCCAGGAGAGTGCCTGGTCCGTCGTATTCAGATTATTGATGATAGTGCGATTCTGTGGCTCGAGCGTGACGGTGTACTTTTTCGGCGGCCGCGAACTCGCACATTTCCGTAAACGCGACTCGCATCCAACAGCGTGTCTCCGCTTCGCGTTCGGGCAGGATCTCGCCGCGCAACTTGCCGATGTTGACCTGTGCACCCAAACGAGCCGCCAAGCGAACCACGTCCTTCGCTCGGGCGAGGGCGGCGCGGCGCACCGATTCATTGCAATGGGTGAAGGTGAGTTTATCGTCGGAGACAACGGGACCGGTGCCGATGGCGGCGATTTGCAGTCCGTTGCGTTCGACGAGTCGCGCCCACACTTCGACGTCGAATTTGGTGGGATCGGCGACGAAAGGTTCGACACCTTCGTAACCTGCATCGCGCAAGGCGGGGAGGGTGTGTTCGGGGTCGCCCTGCACGCCGAGGATGGGCGAGCGGACTTCGGGAGTCGCGATGGGATAAGCGAGCTTCATCGATGAGCGTCAGTGAGGCGTTCGTGCACGGCGCGGATGCTGGCTTCCGGGCTGGTGAGAACGGGCTTGTCGAAGAGCGGTGTCCGGTTGAGCGCGCGCGCCATGGAGATTTGGGCGAGCACCACGACATCGCAGGTCGGCACCAGCGCGGAGATCTGCTCCCGGACGAGGAGGTCGTGTCGCTCGACGTCGTCGTTTTTCAACGCGGTGAACGCCTCCGGTATCACTCGGATCGATACGCCGACGTTGCGTCCGCTTTCGGCGGCATATTGTTGAAGGAGATTCGCCGTCGTGGGTCCGGCCGCCTCGACGGTGGCGACCACCCCGATGTTCGAGCCGAGTTCCACCGCCTTTCGGAGCATGGCTTCGTCCACGCTGACGACCGGCACTGAAAAGAGCTTCTGCAGCGACGACACTGCGGGTGAATACGCCGAGCACGTGAGCAACACGCCGTCGGCACCCGAAGCGACGGCGCGCTCGATGAGACGCTGGAGTTCGGCTACTGCGTTTGAGGTGAGGCCTTCGCGATTGACGAGCGGCAGCAGACCTTCGTCGACGAAGTGCAGCAGCGTCGAGTCGGGTGCGTGTCGCCGAAACGCGGTGACCATCGGCTGGATGGCGGCGACGGTGGCGTGAACAAGTCCGATTCGCGGGTTCATGAGGAGAAGGCGTGCAAGGCGGGAGCGAGCAACGAGTCTGTTTTCATGAGGCTTTCTCCAATCGTTCGGTCGTGCCGCTGGCGGCCGAGCGGTAGCAGGCGTCGACCGCGCGCTCGATGGCGAGGTAGTCGCGGCCCTCGGTTTCGAACCTCGTGCCAGCGCGCAGCGATTCCACGAAATGCGTCTGTGCGGCGATCGCGCTCCCGCCGCGATAGCCTGCGGGAATCGCGTAGGTGTGGCGCTCTTCGGGCCGACCGCGGAGTTGAATGAAGATGGCTCCGTCTTCGTCGAGTCGAAGCGTCGCGGTGTCGCCTTCGATGACGGCGTGACCATTGACCGGCGGCCGAACCGACGAGGTGGGCGCGGTGCGGTCGGCGTCGAAAACCGCGGTGGCTCCATTGGCGAATTCGAGTGTGACCAACGCGGCGTCCTCGCCGCGGATGCGAGGATTACGGCGACGAGTGATGCAGTGGAGCGCGGAGATCTCGCCGACGAGGAAACGGATCGTGTCGAGATAGTGTCCGCCCGTTTCCAGCAGAACGAAACGCTCCATGTCGCGAAAAAAGGGCTGCAGCGGGTAGGGTTCTTCGCCGGCCCCGTCGCCGGGGCGAAGCACGAAACGCGCGTGTCGCGGTTCCCCGATCGTTCCGGCTTCGATGAGTCGCTTCAATTCGCGATACCAACCCTGCCAGCGCCAGTTGTCGTTTGCCATCAACCGCACCTGATGCGCTTCGCAGGCGGCGACGAGTTGCTCCGCCTCCGCCAACGACGGCGCGAGCGGTTTCTGGCAAAGCACCGGGATGCCTCGCTCGGCCGCGGCGCGTGCAAGCGGTAGATGGGTTTCGGCGGCGGTGCAGATATCCACAAAATTGGGACGCACCGAGTCGAGCAGCGCCGCAAGATCGTCGGAGATCTTGTCGATGCCGAACTCGGCTTGCAACGCGCGGGCGCGATCGAGGGTGCGATTATAAAGCGCGACAATCCGGGCGGCCGGCACGGCTTTCCATGCGTCGAGCTGGATCTTGGCGAAGTGTCCAGCGCCGCAAAATAGGCCGCTGAGAGGAGCGGGAGGCTTCATGGCGAAGGGGCCGACGAAGAAGCCGTGCTCAGGCAGACGTTTTCGACAAAGCCGTGACGGTGTTCGCGATTTTCGTCTCGGCGCGATCGATGCCCTCCTCGAGGAGAGTTCGCGCCTTCTTGAAATCTTCGGCTTTGATCGCGGCGAGAATCGCGCGGTGGCTGCGGACCGAGTTCTTGTTCCAGTCCTGCCAATCGCGTTCCAGTGAGCGCAACACGCGAATGCGGTGCCAGATCCGCTCGAGGTGGGATTTTATCTCCTGGTTTTCGCAGCGGGAGCAGAGCTTGATGTGAAAGCGTTCGTCGAGATCGAGGATCTGGATGAAATGCTCCATCGAGAGCTCCTCCTGCTGCTTGATGATCGCCTCGACGTCGGCGATGTCCGCAGCGGTGAAATTTTTCACCGAACGGGCGAATGCGTGAGATTCGAGCAAGCGACGAAGTTCGAAGAGGTCGGTGACCTCGCGCAGGTTGAGCGGACGCACGATCAAGCCGCGGCGGGGCTGCGTGACGGCGAGCTCGCGTTTTTCGAGAATCTGGAGCGCGTCGCGCACGGGCAGGCGGGAGACGCCGAATTGTGCGGCGATGTCGGTTTGCACGAGGTGCTGCCCGGGAGCGAGCACGCCGGTGAGGATCATCTCTTCGAGTTTGTGCGCGATGAATTGGGCAACGTTCTTCAACTCGTTGATTCCGGCGGTGAAGTTCGGCGGAGTCGCAACAGGGGACGAGGTAGTCATTGAAGTCGGTAGGTCGATCAGCAGGTGGCTCGCGCATGCCACGGCTGGCGCGGTTTATATCGCCCGCTGTGGAGGAACTCATGCACGATATGAGTAGGCAGTTTTTTCAAGGCAATCCCCGCGGCTCTCGCGTCGACCAGCATCTTGCAGGTCATTTCGAGGGTCTGGAGCCGCAGGAGGGCTTCGTCGCAGGTTTTATCGAAAAGAATGACGCCGTGATTTCGCATCATGACGATCTCGGCGGATGCCGCGGCCAAGCCGACGCTCTCGCCCAGTTCATCGGAGCCCGGATGCGAGTAGTCCACCCATGCGATGCGCTCGAGATAATACATCGTTTCGATGAAGAGCTCCGAGGGGATCGTTTCATCGCTGCAGGCGATCAGCGTGGTGTAGTGGGGCGAGGAATGAAGCACGACGCCCGCGTCGGAACGCTGCCGGTAGATCGCGCGGTGCATGGGCAGCTCCTTGGAGGGCTTGCGCGTTCCTTCCCAGTGTCCGTCGCTGACGCGCACCGTGACGAAATCGCCCGGTCGCATCGTTCCGAGGGAGGTGCCGGACGCGGAAAGAATCATCGTGTCGGCGTCCACTAGCGCGCTGAAATTGCCCGAGGTTCCCCACGCCAGACCGTTCGTGATCATCGAGCGGCCCACCTCGATCAGGCGATGTTCGGCGGCGAGAGCGGTCATGGCGGGTTTGAATTTTTGGGTTGATTTTGAAATTCTGATAGACTGTATACAGTAATACCGTAAACGTTCAAGCGTTTTCCTTTCGCCTGATGCCCCCAATTTCATCCGCCCCCAGACCGCATGCTTCGAGTGCGAGCGCGCCACCGGCTTCATCGCGCTGGCCGTCGGTTTGCTGGAGTTGGATGGAGCGCCGCGTGGGCGTGATTCCGCTGCCGGTGTTCGCTGTTTTGCTTGTGGTGATCGGCGGCTTTGTAGCCACCGGGCAGGTCCCATCGGAGATGTCGATGGTGTTGGCGGTCGCCGCGGTCGGCGGTTTCACCGCGGCGGCGATCGGGAAGCGTGTGCCTTTGCTGCGGCACATCGGCGGGCCGATCATTCTGACGACGTTTGTGCCCGCGTATTTGTTGTTCCGAGGGTGGCTGCCGGCCTCGCTGATCAATCCCGCGATCGATTTCACGAGCACGACCAAAATCCTCTACGTCTTCATCGCGGCGATTTGCGTGGGCAGCATCCTGAGTATGGACCGCACGGTGTTGGTGCGCGGTTTCTTCAAGATCTTCGTGCCTCTCGCGGCGGGCTCCGTTGCCGCCATGGTGGTGGGCACGGCGGTGGGCTGGGCGCTGGGCTTGGGCGCGCGCGATACGTTTTTCTATATTGTCGTTCCCATCATGGCGGGCGGGGTGGGCGAGGGGGCGATCCCGCTTTCCCTGGGTTACGCGGGTTTGCTCAACACCACCGAAGGTGAGCAATTTGCGCGCGTGTTGCCGCCGGTGATGTTCGGCAGTCTGGTCGCCGTCGTCTTCTCCGGGGCGTTGAATTTCGTCGGCAAGAAGTGGCCGCATCTGACGGGCGAGGGACGGTTGCAACCGGATGAGAAGGATAATCTGCCGTTCGTCGCCGAGGCGCAGGTCGAGCATTCGATCGACATGACTCGTGTGGGTGCGGCGGCGATGCTGATACTTTCCCTCTACCTGGTGGGGTTGCTGGCGTATCGGTTCACGGGTCTACCTGCTCCCATCGCGATGCTGTTTCTCGCGGTCGCGGTGAAGGTGGCACGTATTGCTCCTCCGGCGATGGAGGAGGATTCGCGGATCATCTATAAGTTCTTCAATACGGCGTTCACGTTTCCGATGCTGTTTCTCGTCGGTGTGACGTTCCTCCCGTGGGAGCAGCTCGTCGCCGCTCTCGCCTGGCGCAATCTCGTCACGATTGTCGCGACGGTCTTCACGCTCATGGCCGTCGGCTTTGTTGTTGGTCGATGGGTGAAGCTTTACCCAATCGAGGCCGCGATCGTAAACGGCTGCCATAGCGGGCAGGGAAGCAGCGGCGATATCGCCATTCTCACGGCGGCAAATCGTCTCCAGCTCATGCCCTTTGCGCAGATTTCCACGCGTATCGGCGGAGCCCTTACGGTAACAGCGGCCATCATGGCCCTGTCCCGACTCGTTTAACCGGAAGCAATCACTTTGAGGCGAACTCGTATCCGATCACTGTATACAGTAATACAACGAACCACACCTTCTTGCTCCTTTCCCCTTCGGGAACTTCACCAGAACACAAGACGCAAACCCCATGAATATAGTGAATACTGCTCGATCAAGCCGCCCCCGGCTTTTCCGTTGGCGATTTACCGCAGCGTGCGCGCTGCTCTCTCCCGGCTATGCCCTCGGGCAGGCGGCTTCGCCGCAAGGTCAATCTGAAGACGAGATCGTTCAACTCACGCCTTTCGAAGTCCGCTCCACCCTCGACACCGGCTATATGGGGTTTGAGGCGGCTTCGGGGTCGCGTTTGAACACGAAGCTGTCGGACACACCGGCATCGATCTCGGTGTTCACTTCCGAGTTTCTCAATGACATCGGCGCGACCTCGATTGCCGATATCGCCAAATACGCCGCGAACACGGATTTCGATGTCGGCTTCATCGGCGGTCAGCCCAACGGCAACGGCATGATGAGTCCGTCGCAAAGCCTCACGGTGCGTGGATTGCCGACGAAGGGCGGCCCCACCTCCGGACGCACGGTGAACTTCCTCTCTTACCCGATCGAGATCGATACGTATAACACTGACCGTATCGAATTTTCCCGCGGGCCGAACTCCATCTTGTTCGGCCTCGGCCAGGCGGGCGGCTCGTTCAATGTTCACTCACGCACGGCGGATGTTCGCCGTCCGATCTTTTCGACCGGTCTGCAGGTCGGTTCATGGAACGCGGTGCGCGGCGTCATCGATGTCAACGTCCCGCTGATCGAGGACAAACTCGCGCTGCGCTTCGATGCGATGATGGAGCAGACCGACGGCTGGCGTCCCTGGGAGTTCAAGGACAACCAGCGCGTCTATCTCGCTTTACGCTATCAGGTGACCCCGAAGACATCGGTCGATCTGCAATGGGAAACGGTTCAGTCGCATTACAACAACCCGCGTCCTTATCTCGGCCCGGATCACATCTCGGCCTGGCTCGCTGCCGGTCGCCCGACCGTTTCCGCTCCGTTGACGAACGGCAACACCGACCCGGTCTCGGGCATCCAGCGCATCAGCAGTTCCGATCGTTGGGCTTACGTCTGGGGTGGTGATTCCGGCACGGCCACGCCTCTTCTCGTGAATTATAAGAACGCCGCGCAGGTGGTGAATCCGGCGTTCGTGAGCGGCGGCCTTTATCGTCCCATGATTCAGGATTTTTCGCTGGTTCCAAAGCGGGCCGTCCTGGCGGGTTCCGGCACGTATAACAAGTTCGATTTCGATAACGTCACACTGCTGGCCCGCCACGAGTTCACGCCGAATCTCCATGCGGAGTTCGCCGCCAATTCGATGGAATATCATTCCAACCAGCGCGATATCAACGGGCCGGACCTTGTTATCCGCTACGACCCGAATGCGAACCTTTATAATAATCCCGGCGGTGGCACTACTCCGACGGTGGTGAACCCGAATGTTGGCAAGCCCTATGTCGAAGCCTACCTCCAGCGGCAGCAGTCGGTCGACCGCCGCAGCGATTTTCGCGGCACGCTCGCCTACAAACTCGATCTCGGAAAAATCTTCGGCACGCATCAGTTCGGCGCGCTCGGAGAGCACTGGGAGCAGAAGACACGCAGCGCCAACTTCCAACCTGTTCTTTGGGGCAATCCGTCCGTTCCCAACGCACCGGAGAATGCCAGCAATCTCGTCTGGCAGCGCACCTACGTGGATCTCGACGGGCCGGTTGAAAACATCGGCCTCGCCAACTTCGAGGAGATCAATCTGCCCGGCGTCCAGTATATCAACCGCTCCGCTCCGAGCTATAATCGCTATTATTTGGATTCGTGGATGATCGCGACCCAGAGCAAATTCTGGAACGAACGCGTCGTTGTCACCCTGGGCGAACGCCGCGACTATCTGGAACAGGTGCTGAGCAGCAGCATCCGTGGCAACACACCGGCTGGCGGCTATACGACCGGATTTCTGATGACCGGTCCGGCCAACCGCTACGATTATGAAGCGTCGACCCGGACGACGGGCATCGTTTTCCACGTGACGAAGAACGTCAGCGTTTACGCCAACGAAGCCAACAATGTGGCGCTACCGTCGCTCAATCAGTTCACTCTGCCGAAGGATCCCGTGCCGAGCCCGAAGGGGAAGACGCAGGATGTCGGGTTGTTGTTGAATCTTTGGGACAACCGGCTCACGGCCCGCGTGACCTACTATGAAACAGCCGTCGTCGACAACTCGACCTCGCTCGGCACCGGCAACGTGCAGGATCGTATCAATAATATATATTCCTACATGGTCGCGGATGGGAAGATGACCCAGACGGAATACGACGCCAATATGGTGCGCGCGAATGCCTACAACTTCGACAACACCTCGCAGGGGTGGGAAGGCGAGATTGTGGCGAACCTCACGCCGGATTGGCGCCTCATGCTGAACGCATCCACGAACAAGACCGGCATCACCAACGTTGGCACGGCCGTTCGCAACTATATCGCCGAGCGGCACGCCACGTGGGCGGCGGCAGCGGCGACCAATGAAGATCTCGCCGAGGTGCTCGAACAACTCGACAGCTGGGTGCAGGTGAATCTCGTCGACCGTGAAGGCGGCAAAACGCCCCTGACCCCGGATTGGACGATTAATCTTCGGACCAACTACTCGTTCCGCAACGGGCCGCTGAAGGGCTTCGACGTGGGGCTCGGCGCTCGCAGCCGCATCGGAATGTTCCTCGGCTATACGTCGAACGATCCGGCGACCCGGCAGGAGATCACCGATGGAACCACGACGATCTACGACGCCAATATTGGCTATACCACACGCTTCTCGTGGCGCGGCAAGAAGCACAGCGTCAAGATTCAGCTCAACGTGAACAACCTGCTGGATGAAGACGACCTGATCCCGCAGACCGCCAACCCGCAGGGCGGCATCGTGAACTATCGTTTCCAGACGCCACGTCAGTGGATTCTGCGCACGACGTTCAACTACTGAGCAATTCAATCCTCCGCCTGGCGTGCGTGCGGCCTGACGCAGGCACGCTCGGCGGGTCCCTTCATTTGCCACGGGCCTAGCCGTTTCGGCCGTTTCGCGCCCTGCCCAAGCCCTCCGCAGGTATTGGAGTTATGAACTCGCTTTTCGTTACCGCTGCTCATCAGTCTGCCGAAGCCGGAAGAAGCAGGTCGGCTGCTGCCGTTTTACTCGCGCTGAGCACGCTCGCGGTCGGACCGGCGCTCGCTGCCACCACCGACACGCCTCGGGAACGGATAGCTTTCAATACCGATTGGCGCTTCACGCGGGGGGACCCGGCTGATGCCGGTGACAGTTTCCGCTACGAGCGACTTCGCGACTGGCTGCTTGCATCGACGTCGACGTTCACGGCCGATCTCGCGCGTTCGACGCCGCTTCCGAATCCTCCCACCATTCAAGTCTCCTACGTGCGGCCCGCGTTCGACGATTCCGGTTGGCGGCGTTTGGACCTGCCGCATGACTGGGGCATCGAGGGGCCGTTCGCGCAAGAGTTGCCGGGCGAGACGGGGAAGCTGCCGTGGGCTGGCGTCGGCTGGTATCGCAAGACGTTCGATTCCCCGTGCGAAGATGCGCAGAAGCGCGTTTACTTGGATCTGGATGGCGCGATGGCTTACGCGACCGTGTGGCTTAACGGGCACTTGGTCGGCGGGTGGCCTTACGGCTATGCCTCGTTCCGTGTCGATCTCACGCCGCATCTCAATGTCGGCGGTGCCAACGTGCTCTGCATCCGCGTGGAGAACCCGCCGGCGTCGTCGCGCTGGTATCCGGGGAGCGGTATTTATCGGAATGTGTGGCTGGTAAAAACCGCGCCCGTCCATGTCGGCCATTGGGGCACGTTTGTCACGACCCCTGTCGTTTCCGAGGATTCCGCTCTCGTTGAAATCCGAACGGTGGTGGAGAATCGGTCGGCCTCTCCAGCGCTCGTCGCCTTGGCGACAACGGTGCACCAATTGGACGCTGATGGCCGGACGGTTGGTCCGCCGGTCGCGTCGGCGCCGCCGATAGAAGTCACGAAGCCGATTGAGCCCGATCGTCAGGCGTTGCTTGTTCAAACGTTGACCGTTCCGCGGCCGAAGCGGTGGAGCCTTAAAAATCCGCAACGCTATGTCGCCATCACTTCCGTGGTGCATAACGGCAGAACGATCGACCGCTACGAAACTCCGTTTGGTATCAGGACCGTCGCGTTCGAGGCCGATCGGGGCTTTCTGTTAAATGGCGAGCGGGTGCGGATCCAAGGGGTGTGCAATCACCACGACCTCGGCGCCTTGGGCGCGGCATTGAATGTCCGCGCGTTGGAGCGGCAGCTCGAGCTGCTGCAGGAGATGGGCTGCAACGCGATTCGCACGAGCCACAATCCGCCGGCTCCCCGAACTTCTGGAACTCTGCGATCGCATGGGATTTCTCGTGATGGTCGAGGTGTTCGATTGCTGGGCGGCGGGCAAGAATCCCAACGACTATGGGCGACTTTTCCCCGACTGGCACGAGCGGGATCTGCGCGCGATGATTCGACGCGACCGCAATCATCCGAGTGTCGCTATCTGGAGTGTCGGCAACGAAGTGCGCGAGCAGGAGCTGCCCGAAGCATGGAAAGTGAATGCTCGTCTCACCGAGATTGCGCACGGCGAGGACCCGACTCGGCCGGTCACCGTGGGGCATGATGCGGTCCCGACGGCTTTCAACGGCCTGCAAACCGCGGTCGATGTATTTGGCTATAATTACAAACCGGGCGGCTACGCAGCCGTCCGCGAACGGGCGCCGCACCTGCCGCTCATCGGGACCGAAACCCAATCTACCGTCAGTTCTCGGGGCGAATATTTCTTTCCGGTGAGTGACGACAGGAGTCAGGGCTGGGCGAATTTCCAGATCAGTTCTTACGACCTGTCGGCGCCGCACTGGGCCTGTTCGCCGGATGTCGGCTTCAAGTCGCTCGATCAGCATCCTTATGTCGCCGGCGAGTTCGTCTGGACCGGCTTTGATTATCTCGGCGAGCCCACGCCCTACAAGGAAGACGCGACTCAACGGCTGCAGTTCACCGATCCGGCGGATCAGGCGCAGCACGACGCAGAGCTCGCTTCGACGGGCAGGATTCGTGTGCCGTCGCGCAGTTCGTATTTTGGCATTCTCGATCTGGCCGGTTTCAAGAAGGACCGGTTCTATCTGTATCAAGCGCGCTGGCGGTCGGAGTTGTCCATGGTGCATATTGTGCCGCACTGGAATTGGCCCGAGCGCGTGGGCGAGGTCACGCCTGTGCACGTCTATACATCCGGGGACGAAGTGGAGTTGTTTCTCAATGGCACGTCGCTTGGCCGGAAGAAAAGAGAGCCTTCGACGTATCGATTCCGCTGGGACGACTTGGTCTACCAACCGGGCGAGCTACGCGCGGTGGCATTCAAAGACGGAAAGCCGTGGGCGGAGAAAATTGTGCGCACGACGAGGCCTGCGGCGAAGTTGCGGCTGACGGCGGATCGGGCGCGATTGCACGCCGACGGCGCCGATCTCGCTTTCATCACGGCGGAGGTGACGGACGCTCGCGGCGACGTCGTGCCCCGAGCCAAACCGCTTTTACGATTCCAGGTGGAAGGGCCCGCGGATCTCGTGGCGACGGACAACGGTGACGCGACGAGCTTCGAATCGTTCCAGTCGCCGTCACGCCACGCCTACAACGGGCTGGCGTTGGCGATTGTGCGCACGCGCGCGAATGCAGCGGGCAGCATCCGAGTCACGGTCGAGTCTGACGGACTAACCGCAGCGACGGTAATCCTCGAGAGCGCTGTCGAGCCATAATCATGATGACTCAGTCGGCGAATATCCGTCTGCAGGGACCGTTTGCGATCGATCGGAAGGACGGAGGCTTCCGGGATCGCTCCAATAGAGCGTTCGTGCCGGTCGGCGTAAATTACTGGCCGGCGTCGTGCGGAGTGGAGCTTTGGCGCCAGTGGCCGGATGCGGAGATCCGCCGCGATCTCGATCTCGTGCGAGAACTCGGGTTGAATTGCGTGCGGTTTTTCCTGCGGTGGCAGGATTTCGAACCCGATTCCGGCGTTTACGACGAACGCATGTTCGAGCGTTTCGAGCAGCTCCTCGCCTGGCACCGGGAGCGCGGACTGCTGGCGCATCCGTCGCTGTTTGTCGGCTGGATGAGCGGTGGAATTTTCCGCCCCGCGTGGCATGGCGGTCGAAATCTCTTCAGCGATTCCGAGTTGCGCGCCCGGGGCGCAGCATTTGCGGCCAAGGCGGCGGCGATTTGCGCACGGTTTCCCGAGACCGTGCTCGCGATCGATCAAGGCAACGAACTCTGCTGCCTGCCCGAGGCGTTGAGCGCGACCCCGGCCGAAGTGGCGGGATGGTGTCGTGAGATCAGTCGAGCGATTCGTAGTGGGTGTTCGGATACGCTTATTGTTTCCGGCAACGAGCAGAATCAGGTGATCGCGGACACCGGCTGGCGGTTCGGGGCGCAGGAGGGCTGCGATTTTTATTCGATGCACAGCTATCCGGTGAGCGCGTGGCATGGGCTCGCCTTCGATGGCATGACCGATCCGCTCGGCCGAACTCTGCTGCCTTTTTATGTGAAATGCGCCCGCGCGTGGGGGCCGGTGATGGTGCAGGAGTTCGGGACGCTGTTCACCCGGGGCGAACGGGAATGCGAAGCCTATCTCCGCGCCGTGCTGCCCGCCTGCCGCGAGGCCGGGGCCAATGGTTTTCTGTGGTGGTGCCTCCGCGACATCGCGACGACGGTGCATCCTTACGCGAAGAACGCGTTCGAGGGGCAGCTCGGGTTGGTCGATGTGCAAGGCGAAGTGAAGCCGGGCCTGCGCTATTTTCTGGAGTTTGCGCGTGAACTCGAGCGCTCGTCCTCGAGAGCTGAAACGGATGCCCGGCGCGCGTATCTGTATTGGCCGGACGAATTTTATCACCGCGACAACCCCTGCAATCCCGGCAACGAGCCGCGCCATCTTTCCCGCCAGATGGCCGTGGCTCATTTCGCGTTGCAGGAGCTGGGGTGGTCTTCCGTTGTAGTTCGCAGCGAGGAGTTCTCCTGGATCGATCGTAACGGGCTGCTGGTCATCGCCGGTGCGAAGCTGACGGAGTCGGAGGTGGCGGCGGTCGAGGATTGGACGCATGCCGGTGGACGCGTGCTGTGGCACGGAGTCGATGCGTTGTCGTGGGGCGCGCGGATGGAGCGCGTTTTGGGTGCGGAGCCAATCGATTTCGGTGCGCCCCGGGCAAGCGGCGAGGCGTTTGCGAGGACCTGGAATTTTCGGAGGTTCCCGAGGGACATCTTTGTTCGAACGAAGCTTAGCACGGCGAAGAGTTGCGCGGTGGATACTCGGGGAAACCCGCTGGTGTTTACGCATTCGCTCGGCCGCGGGCGTTTGGCGGTGTGTTTGGCGGAAGTCGACGCGGAGTTTGCGCAGCGGAGCGATGACCGCGACGCGCGCGAAGCTTGGACTGCCTGGTATCGAGGCATGCTCGGGCTGTTCGATGTCTCTGCTGACGAAACAACGGCTACGGCCTCGCGGAGGTAGCGCATGGCGTCTGTATCGGAATCGAGAGAAATCCCGACGACGGCGCAGGGCGGCGCCGGTCCGACGCGTCCTGAAGATCGTGTGCCGGTGGGCCAGAAGTTGGCGTTGGGCGTCGGTGGATTCCCGTTCTTCACCGGCGCGCTCGCGGTCCAGTATATTGCCCAGCCGATCTATCAAATTGTGCTCGGCATGAGCCCACTGCTGTTCGGGCTCGCGATGACGATTCCGCGTGTGTTCGACGCGTTTACGGATCCGATCATGGGCGCGTTTTCGGACAACTTTCGCTCCCGTTGGGGACGGCGGCGTCCTTTTATTTTCTTTGGTGCGCTGCTAAGCGGACTCTGTTTCGCGGCGATATGGTTTGTGCCGCGCGGCATCGGAAGCACCGGAGCGTTTGTTTATCTTCTACTCACGACATTGCTTTTCTTTAGCGCGTTTACGGTGTTCTCGATTCCGCTGACGAGCCTCAGCTACGAGATGACGCCGGACTATCACGAGCGGACGCGCGTGATGGCGTTCTGGAGCTTCTTCGTCACGACCGGCAATCTCGCCATCAACTGGTATGCGCCGGCCACGCACTGGGACGTCTTCGGTGGTCCGCTGACCGGCGCGCGCTGGGTCGGCGTCGTCATCGGTGCGCTGATTTTCGCCGGGTTCGGTGTGCTTCCCGCAATCTTCACTCGCGAGCGCTTTTATATAAAGACCCAGACGCAGGCGAAGATTACGTTCTGGGCGGCGGTGCGTCAGGCGGGAAGTTCTCGGCCGATGCTGATGCTCGTATGCCTGCTGCTCGCGTTGAACTTCTGCGGGACGGTCGCTGGGAGCCTGGCTCAATATATCGTGATTTATCACGTGTGCGGGGGCGACGTGAAGACAGGGCTGTTCCTGAATTCGCTGAACGGAACGGGCTTCGCTGTGGTGGGGTTCGCCTTTATTCCGGTCATCGCCTGGTTGTCGCGACGCTTGGGCAAACGCAATGCGATGTTCGCCGTGCTCGGATTGGCGGCGGCGGGCGGAGTTTCAAAATGGTTCATCTACACGCCCAGCCAGCCCTATTTGCTGTTGCTCGACGCGGTGTTGAATGGACCGATCTGGGTGGCGCTTGGCGTCTTGGTGCCGTCGATGATGGCGGACCTCTGCGACTACGACGAACTGCGCTACGGTCAGCGGCGCGAAGGAATCATCAGTTCCGTGTTCACCTGGATTACCAAGGTGGGACTTTCGTTCACGTTCCTGTTTGCCGGCATCGCGCTGACGTTGAGCGGATTTGATGAGAAGCTCGGCGTGGACCAGCCGGAGGGGACGCTCTCCATGATGCGCGCGCTGTTCGCGTTTTCCTCCGTGCTCGCGCCGGTGCTGGGGATCATCGCGCTAAAATACTACGCGATTACTGAAAAACGTGCGGAGGAAATCCGCCACGAACTCGAGGCGCGCCGCGGCCGCGTTTGATTTTCCATGCTTCGTTTGTTGTCCAAAAAAACTTCATCCGCGCTCGTGCTGGCCGGTCTCGTGCTGGCGTCGCTCTGCGACGGTCGAGCGGCGAATCAGATGGCGCAGTTCAGTCGTGTGACCGCACGGGACGGGGTGCTGGTGCATGAAGACGGACGCGAGGTCGCGCTTTGGGGGGTGAACTACGAGTTCAATCTGTCATGGGAGTATCGCAATTACTTCAAGCCTCTCGGCGTTCCTTTGACGATCGAGAGCCTGCGGGAAATCGCCGATCGTGACTTCGAAGAACTGGAGATGCTCGATGTGCAAATCGTGCGCGTGCACCTGCTGCCGGCGGACTTCACCGATGCGCGCGGCGGACTCGCCGACACAGTGTTTTTGCAGGCGCTGGATCACCTCGTGGCCAAATGCCGCGAGAAAGGAATGTATGTTTATCTGTCACTCTTTAACCGGATGGGCAGCGATTACCTGAAGGATTCGTTTGCCGCCCGCCAATACGGAGAAAACGGCCGGCTGGATCGCGAGAAAGCGCCATATCTCTTCGATCCGGAACTGGTCGATGCCTACGAGCGCTATGTGCGTGAGCTGCTCGATCGCCGCAATCCACTCACCGGCACGCGCTACGCCGACGAGCCCGCGATTGCGGTCTGGGAGTTGATGAACGAGCCGGAGTTTCCGTCGTTGAAAGATCTCGACGAACCCGGTTACGAGTCGATCCGCACCGAGTGGACGGCGTGGCGCGCGGCGCATCGCGCCATGAACGAAGCGGAGGCGTTTCGCGAGTTTCGCCGCGAGCGTGTGCTTAAGTTTCTAGATCGATTCTGCGCCGCGGTGCGTGAGACCGGCGGACAGCAACCGGTCTTCTGGAGCTACAATTGGCCGGGGTTCATCCAAAAGCACGAGGAAGTGGCGGAAGCGGTGCGTGCGAGCCGGATCGATGGTGTGTCGTTTTGCCTTTATCCGGGACAAAACGATCTTCCGCACCCGATCGATCACAACAACCTGCCAAGCCTTTCGGAGCGAAATTTTCTTCCAATGGTGCGTCCGGACGGCGTGGACTGGCGCGAACTGCGCCGCACCCGGGAGAGCGGAAAGGCCGTCGTGGTTTATGAATTCGAAACCTGGTGCAACGACACAGGCTATCTGTATCCGGCGATGGCGCGTATTTTCCGAGAGCTCGGCGCGCAGATCGCGTGCATGTGGGAGTATGATCCAGCGATCGCGGCTGAATATAATTTTGTCCCTTCGCACTTCCTGAATCTGCACACCTCGCCCGCGAAGGCGGCGTCGTTTCTGGTGGCGGGAGAGGTTTTCCGGCGACGCTCCCGGGGCACGGTAGAGCCGGGGGAACGTCTCGGCGAAACGGCGTTTCGCTTTGGACCGTTCGGCGCGTCGTTTTCCGACAAGACCAGTTGGTATATCGGGGAAGATACGTTGATGTATGCGAAGAGTCTTCCCGCCGACGTCGAAGCTGACGATCTCGCCGCGAGGGAGTGGCGCAAGATTGTCGGAACCGGAAACAGTCCGGTGATCGAAGTGAGCGGCGATGGTCTTTATAAGCTCGAACGTGTCGAGAGAGGGTATCGGCTGACGCTTTTTCCGGACACAGAGCGGCGCCGTGATCTTTGGAAAAACGAGCGGAGTGCCGGGCTCTCGCCCCGCGTGGTTCTGCGAGCGGAGCCGCGACGAGTGAAGCTCGCAGGGTGGGGCGATTCGTTTTCCGTGCGGTCGCTGACGAAAGACGATGCGCGACCGATCGTCGTGCGCGACGGTCGCTTCGAGGCGTCACCCGGTGTCTATTTGCTGGAGTTTTCAAATACGGAGTCTCCGGCCCCTTGAGAAAACATATGAGAAAACAAACTGCTTCATGGATATCGATCGGCCTGCTCGTGCTGGCCATGGTGGCTTCGCCTGCGGTGGGTGCGGTCGAAACACCCAAGACGGTTCCTCAATGGTCGCGCTTCGAGCTGGCGCTTACGAATCCGAAGCGTCACGCTGATCCGTATCGCGAGGTCGCGCTCGATGTAACCTATACGCGGCCCGACGGAAGCGAGATCCAGTTCTGGGGCTTCTACGACGGAGGGGACGTGTGGCGGGCGCGGTTCATGCCTGATGCGCTCGGTCGCTGGCGTTACGCGGCGAAGTTTTCCGATGGCTCAACGGGTGCCGCGGGCGAGTTCGAATGCGTGGCTTCCGATCTCCCGGGTCAGATCGCCGTGCATGCCGACAACCCGCAGTGGTTCGGGTGGCGGGGCGGCGACGCCGCGTTGATTCGCGCGTTTCACGTCGGTGATCGGTTTTTCGCGTGGAATTGGGACGACCCGAATGATTCCCGCGACGGGAATAAGCGCACGGCGTTTCTCGATTGGATGCAGCAGCAAGGTTACAACACGCTGTCGGTGGCGAGCCATTATCTGAACCGCGACGTCAAAGGGCGTGGGAAGGGTTGGGACACGCCGAAACTCTGGCCGCTCGATGCCCCGGAGTATCGTCGCATGGAGCAGATTCTCGACGAGCTCGCCGCGCGTCGCATCGTCGTGTATCCATTTGCTGGATTCCTGGGGCGTGCCTCCAACTATCCCCGGGATGCCGCCGAACAGACGCTTTACTATCGCTACACGATCGCGCGACTCGGGGCGTCGTGGAACCTCCTTTTCAATGTCGCGGGGCCGGAGCCGATGTTGCGCCACGATCCTTTCCTGACGGCGGATGAGATCAATGCGGCCGGTGCCGAGATCGCGCGACTCGATCCGTTTCACCATCCGCTCTCGGTGCACAATCCGAATGACGATCTGTTCAAGGATTCCGCGTGGAGCACCTATGGCACGCTTCAAGGCCCCAAAACCTTCGATCGGCGGAAGCTTCGTGACGGCTTGCTCCGAAACCACCACCCCCAGAAGCCGTTGCTGGCTCAGGAAACGCTTTGGTCGCGCAACTCGATTCACATGAAGGCGAATAACGGTCTCGACTACAGCGATGACGATCTGCGGAAAAATGCCTACGTCATTCATTTTTGCGCGGCGGCTCTGGTGTTCGCGGACAATGACGGTGACTCGTCGACGGGTTTCAGCGGCTCGATGGACCTCGCCGACCGTCAGCAGGGCCGGCATAATATCGTGAAACTCGTGTGGGACACGGTGGCCGGACTGCCATGGCAGAGCACGCGTCCGTCTCCGGAATTGATCACGAACACGAGAGGGGGGGCGGCGTTCTGCCTCGCCGACCCCGGTCGGATTTATCTGGTCTATTTCGAGTCGGCCGGAGCGATCGACTTGGAGCTGGCTGAAGGCGCGTATCGGGTGGAGTGGATCAACGCCTCGAATCCGCAGGATCGTCGCTTGGGCGGAGTGATTCGCGACGGCGGTAATCTGGCGACGCCGAAAGGTGGCGACGACTGGATTCTTCAGCTCACGACGGAGAACTCCGAAACTGCCGCACTGGGCATTACGCGGAAGCAGTAACGAACGTGGATTGAGCCGACCTGAAGTTGCAATGGTTACGCCCGATGGCCGGGGGCGCGATGCTCGAGAGTTTCGTGACCGGCGAAGGATGGAGTAGCTAAGAAAGATGCCCGTCGTGTTAAGAGTAACACGGCGGGCGTTTTACGTCTAGAAGCGACCGGTCGGGGAAGTCGTAGCGGCAGAAAGGCACTGCTTCGATCCGAAGGCGGAGAGTTCCGCTGTCTTATAGTGAAACGTTGTCGTGCTACTGACCTCGCGGTGGGGAACGTTTCCGATTGCCGTGGCGGTCGGGGCAAACCACCTTCCACTCATCTCCTCCGCTTAGCGGAGGATTGGGGTAACTAAGAAAGCAATGCCCGCCGTGTTAGGGGTAACACGGCGGGCTCTTTTTTGCGCTGGCTGGCGCGTTGCGGTTCAAAGCGGAAGAGATCTGACCGCATGGGATGGGAGTTCCAGTCGGTGGCTGCTGGATGTGGCTGGAATACGAACGACTTGGGGTGCTGGGCGAAGGTTCGCGAGGTGCAGGATGCGGCGATCGCCCGATACGAGGGCGAGTGCGGCGATGTGCAGGGGGTGGCTCGAGGTTGCGGGGAGGATGACGGCGTTTTTGCAGCCGTTTAGCGCGGAGAAGGTTTGATAGACGGGCAGCGGCGCGCCGTGGGCGTCGACGAGGCCGTTTTCGCCGTGCGTCTCGAAATAGGTGAGGCTGTGCGCGCCGGCCAAGGCCAACGAAGCCAGACTGCCGAGAGTCCAGGCGGCGTTGAACGGGGCGGCGTGGCGCGGGTCGGTTTGAAACGGCAGAAGACCTGCGGGCAGTCCGCCGCGAGCGGCGCCGGCCTCGTTGAGGCGCCAGCGGCGGGTGAAGGTGACGGGTGAGACCACGGACGGCTTGCCGGCGGAGAGGGCGCGGACGTTCGCGACGGTGATGCCCTGCATCGCGAGGGTTTCGACGATCGAGGCTTCGTCGAAGGCGTGCACCTGCGGATTGCAGGCGTGCACGGTAAAATCGGCCACGTCGGCGACGGACGGGTGGTAATTGAGCTCGGTGAAATTGTCGGTCGCACCGCCGCCGATCGGTGCCGCGAACGGCGTGCCGGTAAACGCCTGTCGCATTGCGGCGACCGCTGACGGGGGCGTGGCGTCCGTTGTTTCGTGAAACACCAACCAGCGCGCGATGCGCGGAGCAGGGGCGAATGACGCGAGGGTTTCGCGGAGCC
>Ga0065721_10048886_pt1 | contig 64365 bp, 66 predicted proteins | sample Mesricmetagenome_FD_59108 | JGI IMG/M metagenome (GOLD analysis project Ga0065721, IMG submission 59108) | Mesophilic microbial community from rice straw/compost enrichment Sample: eDNA_1 v2 (version 2) | ecosystem: Engineered > Solid waste > Grass > Composting > Bioreactor | place: USA: Davis... | reverse complement strand
CGGGTGCGCCCGCCGTCAGGCCGCCGCCTCGAAGGCGGCCGCAATCCGCAATAGCTCGTCGTCTCGTCGGAAGCGCCCAACCAGCTGTAGGCCGACAGGCAAGCCGTCCGAACCCTTGCCGCAAGGCAGGCTCACGGCCGGATGCCCGGTCATGTTGAAAGGCATGGTCCAGGGAAACCAGTGTTCGCGCAGCCCGTTGTACTTCCGGCCATCGATTTCGATTTCCTGGAACAAATCCTGGTCTATGGGCAGCGCGGTACGCGTAAGCGTTGGCATAGCCAGGCAATCGGCTTGCGCCAGCAACCGCTGGACCGTGTGAAACAATTCGGTCCGCTGAAACATTGCCCGTTGATATTGCACGCTAGTCAATGTGCTGGCCGACTCGACCTGGCGCTTGAAAGTATCGCTGAACAGTTCCGGGTTGGCGGCAACCATGTCCGCGAAACGCGCCCGCCATACGGTATGGTTGACCGCTCGCCAGATCGGCTCGACATCAAACGCCGCGCCGTCGAAGGGCTCGATCTGCGCACCTAAAGCTTGCATGCGAGCCAGCGCTGCATCGAAGGCCCTGCGCACGTCGGCCGACACCGGGCGCCCCGGTGGCGCCAGGCAATACAGCACCCGCGTGCCTTTCAAGTCCGCCACCTCGCGAGCCGCCGCGGCATAGTCTGGCTTGAAAACGCCAATGGACCATGGATCGACCGGATCTTCGCCGGCCATCACCTGCAGCATCAGGCCGGTGTCCTCTACCGTGCGCGTGGTCGGCGTGACGTAGGTTTGATTGCCAAATATGTCCTGCGCCTGGCTGTGCGGCACCACCCCGTTGCTTTGCTTGAAGCCCACCACGCCATTGCATGCCGCCGGAATACGCGTCGAACCGCCCCCGTCCGTGGCGACCGCCAAGGGCGCTATCCCCGCAGCCGTGGCCACCGCCGCGCCACCGCTTGATCCGCCGCTGGTGCGCTCGGCGCTCCATGCGTTGCGCGTCTGCCCAAACAACGGACTGCGCGTCAGCGACTGGCAACCGAACTCTGGCGTCGTCGTCTTGCCGATCAGGATAGCGCCGGCAGCACGCAACCGGGCGACCGAGACGGCGTCCTGCTGGGGCACGTGGTCCTTGAAGGCAAGCGTGCCGAAAGTCGTGCGCACCCCGGCCGTATTGACCAAATCCTTGACGGTAAACGGCACGCCGTGCAGCAATCCCAGGCTTGCGCCCGACATCACCGCTTGCTCTGCCTGCCGAGCCTGATCCATTGCCTGGTCCGCGCACAGCGTGATGAAGCAGTTCAGATCCGGCTGCAGGCGCTCGGCACGCGCCAGCGAAGCGCGCACGACCTCGACGGGAGAAAGCTTCCGGCTGCGGATCAGGGCCGCCAGTTGCACGGCCGTCATCGAGGCGATTTCTTCTTCCATCGTCGGCCCACCCGCATCAATCCATTGCTATGCCGGAAGCCTCCACGATGGGCGCCCATTGCTTGCGCTCCTCGGCAATACGTCGCGCCGTGTCCGCGGAACCGGCCGGTGCGACAACCATGCCGGCGTCAAGCAGCCGGTTGCGCAGGCCTGCATCCTCGGACACCTTTAAAAAGGCATGCTCCAGGCGCGCCACCACATCGTCGGGCGTAGCCGCCGGCACGAAGATGCCATACCAGCTCGTGGCTGCGCGATATTCCTGGAAACCCTGCTCGTCTATGGTCTTGACGTCGGGCAGGGCCTGCATGCGCTTGGTGCCGCTGATTCCCAGGAATTTGATTTTCCCGCTTCGGTATAACGGCATCATGCTGGCAACCGCGTCCCAGCCGATGGATACCTCGCCGCTGGCCACGTCGACAAGCATAGGCGCTGCCCCTTTGTAGGCCACTGGCTCGATCTGCAATCCCTGGCTCTTGTTCAGGGCCAACGCACCCAAATGGCCGGCGCTGCCCAGGGTGGCTACGCCCAGCGTGGTCGGCTTGCCCCGCGCCTTGGCCCATTGGATGTAGTCGGCGATGCCATCGTACGGTGCTGCCTTGGCGGCAACCACGCCGGTCGGGATCTCCACGAGCTGCGCGACTGGGCGCAGATCCTTGTCGGCGTCGTAATCCAGCTTTTTGTAAGTTAGCGGAAAGATCGCAAAGAGTGGTGAGCCGCCCAGGTACATGGTCAATCCGTCAGGCTTGGCAGATTTGACCGCATTCAAGGCGATCCGCCCGGAAGCACCCGGCTTGTTTTCCACCACCACCGTTTCGAAGCCGTGCTGGCGCAACGCCTCGGCATAGAGCCGCGCAGTGGTGTCGGCAGCCCCGCCCGGCGCAAAACCGACCATTATGGTCACCGGCCCATTGACCGGAGCGGCCTGCGTCGGGGCGGCCACGCCAGCGCAAACCAGGCTCGCAGAAACCACTAAAGTGTGCAATCGGGCAAAACGCATCTTTCCCCCCCTCATGATTGTTGATTCCAGCGCGCGGTGGCGCGCCGATACGAGATAGTAATGGATAGCATGCATTGCCTACGCGCGCACCATGCACGCATCAGCCGCCGGACATCGAGCGCGGCAGCCATCGGTTGCCTGGGATACTTTGCGAGCTTATAAATCGCGCGCCCACACTTGCCCGACCAGGTCCTTGCCGAAGCTGTGGTGGCGCTCTTCCTCGATTAGCTCGAAGCCCGCGGCCTCGTAAATGCGGCGCGCCGACACCAGCACGTCGTTGGTCCACAGCACCATGCGCCGGTAGCCGGCTTCCTTGGCAAAAGCCAGGCACTCCTGGACCAGGCGGCGTCCCAGTCCCAGCCCGCGCGCGGCCGGATCGACGTACAGCAGCCGCAGCTTGGCCGTGTGCTCGTCCTGCTGGACCACGAACACCGAACCGACGATTTCCCCTTCGCGCTCGGCGATCCAGCAGCGTTCCTTGCCAGGCTTGAAGTGCTCGACGAAGTCTGCCGTGATGCGCGCGACCAAGGCTTCGAAGGTCCAGTCCCAGCCATATTCGCGCCAGTACAACTCGCCGTGCTTGTGCACCACCCATCCCATGTCGCCGGGGCGAGGATCGCGCAGCACGATCATCGGTGCAGACGGCTCCTCGCCCAGCAGCCGCTGGATGCGACGCATCGATCCGACCAGGGCTTGGCGATCCTGCTCGGCCAGCGGCGCCAGCAATGCGCCGACTTCAGCCGCCGATGCCGCGTCGATGCGGGCGAAAACCTGCTTGCCTTTGGCCGTCAGCGTAATGCCTTGCCGGCGCGGTGACCTGGCGATGGGATCGCGCCGCACCACGCCCTCGGCCTCCAGTCCTGCGAGCAGGCGGCTCAAATACCCGGGATCCATGCGTAGCGACGCTGCCAAATCGCTGGCCGAAGGCGCTTGCCCGCGCGTATTCGCCAATTCGTATATGACGCGGCATTGCGGCAGGGAATAGCCCGATGCGAGCAAATGCTCGTTGAGCGCACCCACCAGGCGCGTGTGAAAACGGTTGAATCCCCGCACGGCGGCGATGTGCCCGGGCGCAACCCAAGGGGCTTTGCGATGGGCGGCCATATACACCTCCGGGTAGAAATTGACTTTATCAATTATAAAATGACTTAGTCAATTTCGCCCCCCCTGCATAAAAGGCGCATTCGTCGACGCGCGCCGCCGCCGGATCGCATGGCCATCGGCTAGTCGTCGCGGCGCGGCGCGCTCGGGCAGCAGGCCAGCGCCCTGCCTCCTGCCGCAGGCGCACCGCTTGGGCGCGACGGGTTGGTCTTGCCCGCGCGCGCCCAAGCCTTCTCGTGAAAGAAGTAGGCAAACGCCTGTATGCTCGGCTCGAGCAAGCTGAGCGTCAGCGAAGCGGCCAGGTCGCCGGTGACGGCGTAGGCCACGGCAGCGGCGACCGTGATGTGCATCACGTAATAGCTGCACGTCTTGCGCACCATGCGCGAGGTATCTGGCTGAAAGCGTCGAATACGCGACATGGCATGACCTCCGTTCTATTTGGATATACAAATGATAATCATTGTCATTAGTAACATCCAATAGAACTTTCCGAAGGCGATGATAGCCATGACCTTGGTGGCTGAGGTGGATTTGATTGGCCTAGGCGACGGCCTGGGCGTGCTCCGTCAACCAACGACGCCCGGGCGACAGGATCAAGCAGCTGCCCGGGCGGTCGCCTTTTCTTGTCACTTTTTTTGCAGCGTGCAAATCCTTCGCTGCCGCGGGCGCGTTAAGCTATTGGTGGCCTATCCGGCCAGCTCGTCCATTGGCAGGTCCATCCGCCTTCCACAAGTGGAACTTTTGGGCCTGCCCGGTTACAGACACGGGAATAAGATTCTTGGCATGCGGCGTGCGTCACATGCATCGCCCGCATCTTCTCTTCGAGTATGCCCATTACTCCCAACGCCCCAGTTTCGCTGCCAGCCGGACCGTCGATAGACGACTTCGCGGCAGCGATGGCGAAAGGGGACGCCGTATACATCTCCGTTTCCGGGCAATCCCTGCAAGTCCTGGGCACAGGCGTGACACCCAGCGGGCGCAGCGTGGCCTGGGTTGCCCCGGACGTGGATACCGCTTCGCTATTCAAGGACGCCCTTGCCCGCACCTATGGCCAAGGCATTGCGATTGCCGTGGCCCGTGAGCTGGGGCTGGAGCCCAGCCCGGGCAAGCCACTGTCCTCACGCGTGGTTTCCCTGGCGCTGGACATGGCGCAGACATCCAGCCAGGCCATGTCCGGCGTGGATTTCGCCACGCGGCTCGAATTCTCCGCCAGGGCGGCGGGGCAGGGCTTTGCCAGCACCTGCCGCGCCGAAGGCATCGATCCCGGCAAGATCGATGCCGCCGAGCGCCAGCGCATCGACGACGCCATGCAACGGCGTTTTGACCAGGCGGCCGCCGCGGGACAAACGCCCGTGGCTGCCGAAACGGCCCGCGCCTGGCTGCGCGAAATCCTGCGCGGCTGACCACGTGCGAGCACCACCCTGTCGTGCCCTGCCGACGGCCGGGCAAGAATCACGGTTACACATACGCATACATATCTGCGATTGTTACGTATCGTGATATGCTGCGCGCACAAAATTCCCATTAGACCCGGCACATGACCCCCATCACCGAACCCGATGGCGACGCCGCCGTCCGGACCGCTGGCGTGGAGGCCGTAAACGAGGCAGACGACCGCTTGTTTCGCGAGCTGGTGCAGGAACACAGCGGCAAGTTGCAACGCTTCATCATCAAGCACATCGGCAACATCAGCGAGGCGGAGGACATCGCCCAGCAGGCGTTCCTGGAGGCTGCCCGCTCGTACCGGACGTTTCGCGGCGAGTCGCAATTGTCGACATGGCTGTACGGCATCGCGCTGAACCTCGTGCGCAATTACCTTTCACGCGCGCCGGAACGCCGCTACGAATTCCTGGGCGAGGACGGGCTCGATGGGATGGTTGACGAGGACGCGGGTCCCGAACAAACCGTTGCCCGCGCGCAGACCCTGCGGTTGCTTCAGGAGGCGCTGGACGAACTGCCCGAAAGCATGCGCAGCATCCTGCTGCTGGTCGGGCTCGACAACCTGTCCTATGAAGAGGCCGCGGCCATGCTGACGGTGCCGATCGGCACCGTGCGCAGCCGCTTGTCCCGTGCGCGCAGCGCGCTGCGCGACAAGTTGCAGCAAAAAGGGTTGCCCGTCCCCTTCTGACGGGCAACCCGGTCCGTGCCTTGCGTGCGGCGCGCTCAGGGCGCCACCGGGTGCGTTTCCACCCGCAACACCGGCCCGCCGGCGGTGGAAGCGCCACTCACCGACGGCACGTCGCCCAAAGCCTTGGACTGGGTGTAAATGGCGCCCGCGCGCACCGGTCCGCTCGGTGCGATTTCGCTGACGGCATCGAAACGCACGCGGGTACGCTGGCCCTGGATCAGATCGAGGTATTGCCCCGCCGTCATGGGCTGGTCGTCGCTGCGCCAAGTGGCGCTGATCGCCGGCCCTGTATCGGGCGATTGCCTGCGCGGCATGGCGACCGGCTCGCCGGCGATGGACACGACGCGCGGACGCAGCAGGAACAAGCGCTCGCGACGCTGCACGGTCTGGCTCTTGTTCGAGAAGAACGCGCCCAGCAAGGGGATGTCGCCGAGCAGCGGTACCTTGTCGGTCTGCTGCGTATCCTGGCTGCTGTTGTAACCGCCCACCAGCAAGGTCTGGTCGTCGCCGACGATGGCCAGCGTGCTGATGCTGCTGCGCCGCACGGTCGGCAGCGAACCGATGCGCCGCTCGTCCTGGATGCGCCCATCCTCGATGTCCACGGTCAGCTCGACCTCGCGCCGTCCGCCCACCCCTTCGATATAGCGCGGCGTCACGCGCAGCGACGTGCCCACCGTCACCGGTGTGACCGTGGCCACGCGCTCGCCGGTGGTCTGGATATAGAAGGTATCCGACAGGTCGATGATCGCGCCCATGTTGTCGGCCGTCAGGATCGACGGTTGCGACAGGATGTTCGCCTTGCCCCGGGTCTGCAACGCATGCAGGCGCGCGGCCAGCACGTTGCTCACCGACACACCTATCGTGCCCGGTGCCAGGATGCTGGTGCTATCCAACGGCAGGCCGCCGCTGGGCGCAAGGCCCAAGTCTCGGTAGCCGAAGGTGGTCGTGCCGGCCTGCGCGCCCCATGTCACGCCCAACTCGTCGATCGTGTCGGAGTTGACGTCGACGATCATGGCCTCGATTTCGATAAGCGTACTCGGCACGTCGAGCTGTTCGATGAGCTGCCGGTAGATGGGGATACGATCGGGGATATCCTGGACGATGATCGCGTTCAGCCGCGGGTCGGCCTGCACGGTCGGTTCACGCAGGCGCAAGCCGCGAGGCCGCGCCGGCCGGCTGGCATCAGCCTCGTTGGCGCCGGCGCCCTGGGCCGATTGGGCCGGGCCGCCGGCCTCGCCCATGCCGGCGAACACCGGGGGATTCTCGCGCAGCGGCGCCGCGACGGCAGCAAGGGTTTCGTTGTTGGCGCCGGATCCCGAGCCCAGGATCAGGTTGCGCAACACCGTGGCCAGGCCGGGCGTGACCACGCTTTGCGACCGGTATTGGACGGTGCGGTCATTGACCGAGGCATGCTTTAGGCGGAACACCGCGACCTGCTGGCCTCCCGCGCCCAGCGGAAGGGCCTTGACGGTGCGCTCGACGAGCTCGACATAGGCAGGCGGGCCGGAGACCAGCGCGATGCCTTGGTCGGGCAGCTCGCCCCAGCCGAACCGGGTATCGAGCACACCCAACTGCAGCAAGGCGTCGCGCAGGGCGGAAATGTCGCTTCCCATCGCGCTGACTGCGCGCGTGACATTGGCGTTGGCCGGGCTGACGTACAACGTACCCGCATGCACGAACCAGTTAAAGCCATACACGCCGCCCAGCCGGTCGATAAACTGCGTCGGCGTATCGGCATTGAACCGGCCGTTGACCGTGCCCGAGACGCCTGGCGCCATGTGCAGCGCCAGGCTGAAGCCGCCGGCGAATTCGCGCAGCACCTGCTGCAGGCTTTGGTTTTCGGCGTAGTAGCTGTACGGCGCTGCCGGCCAATTGGGTGCCGCCTGGGACGTGCCGGCCAGCGATAAGGCCAGCGCGCAGGCGCGGATCATGCGTTTCAACGGAAGACCTCCAGGGCGCATAGCGCGTCGTTTCATCGTCGTTTCCCGTTCATGCGGCGCGCCGCACGGCGCCCTTCCAGAAAGACATGGCATTGGCGAACCTGCCCACCGCTTCATCCACGGCCGTCGCGTCGCTGTCTGGGCGAACCATCTGTTGCAACCACAGTGCCTCCTCGGACGGATCGACTACGCAGGCCGACGGATGCCGGCTGAGCATGCCCGCGGCCTGCCTGCCGATCTCGGCCATGAAGTTCTCGCGCGCAGCGCCTGCCGGCGGCAGCGCGCACAGCCGCGCGCTGATCGCCATCCAGCCGTTTCGGGCCGGGCTCAGGTGGATCCGGTACTTGTCGTCGATGACCACGGTGGCGCGGCCATCGCCGCGCACCGCCTCCGGTATGCCGTGACGGGCCACGTACTGCGCGATCAGTGGATGGGTTGGAACGGACATGGTTCTACTCCTGGAATTCTCCGGCCAGCTTGCGCACCAGCCGCAGCACCTCGGCCACAGGCTCGATAAGTTCGGCAGGTATGTATTGGTCCACCTGGGCGTCGGCCATCAGCGCCCGCGCCAGCGGGATGTTCTGCATGACGGGCACGCCGGCCTCGCGGGCCGCGCGCATCATTTCCTCTGCCAGCGCCCCCTCGCCTTTGGCGAGCACCACCGGCAGCGGCGTTTCGTCCGGCTCGTAGTACAGGGCGATGGCTAGGTGGGTGGGGTTGGTAATGACGACCGAGGCCTTGCGCGCGCTGCCGATCGCACCCTGCATGACCATTTCCTGGTGCAGGTGCTTGCGCTTGCTCTTGATGTGGGGGTCGCCCTCCATCTCCTTGAACTCCTGCTTGACTTCCTCTTTGCTCATCATCAGCTGCTTGCGATGCTGCATGCGCTGCCAAACGAAGTCGGCCAGGGAAATCACGACATAGGCCACTGCGACATGAACGATGAGCGTGCGCAGCATGCCCCCCACCCCGGATTGCAATCCAGCCAGGCCGCTGTGCGGCACGGACATGAGCTCGGGCAGCGCATCGCGCACCACCAACGTCACCAGCACCGACAGGAAGGCGATCTTGATGGCCGACTTGAGGAACTCGACGAGATTGCGCTTGGAAAAGATGTTCTTGAGGTTATTGGCCGGGTTGAGCTTCTTGCCGGAGGGGATGAGTTTCTTGAAGGCGAGCACGAGGCCCACCTGCAGGAATTCACCGAACATGCCTATGCCAAGCACGATGAGCACGAAAGGCAGGACGAGGCTGACCGCCTCGCGCAGCGCCGCGTCCAGCACCGTCTTGAGCGCCGCGTCGAAGGGCTGGCTGGCCAATGTCGACGGCACCAGCACCAGCCGGCCGAGTGACTCGATGATCCCACCTGCATTGCCCAGCATGTAGCCAAACAGCGCCAGGATAAGCAGCGTCTGCGTGAAATCCTTGCTGTGGGCGACCTCGCCCTTTTCGCGCGCCTCCCGCAGCCGCTTGGGAGTGGGCTGTTCTGTCTTTTCGCCACTCACGGCTGCCTCCATTGGCCGTCAAGGAAAGGCAGGATGCCCGGCAGGCCGCGCACGGTCTCGCCGGCATAATCGAAAAGCGTGCTCATGTACAGCACGAGTACGAGCATCGCCAGGCCGCTCTTGATGGGCAGTGCCAGGAAAAACACCTGCAGCTGCGGCGCGAAGCGGCTGACCAAGGCCAGCCCGAGCTCGGCGAGGAACATCGCCACGACAGCCGGCGCCGCAAACAGCAGGACCATGCGCGCGAACCGGCTGAGCTGGTCAAGCATCAGCGGCGCGTTGTCCAGGTGCAATGCGGGCGCCCAATCCCAAAGGCTCCAAAGCCGGAAACTGTCGTACAGGATGGTCAACATCAGGCTGAAACCGCCGCTGACCATGAAGAACACCATGAACGCCTGGTTGAACAGGATGCCCAGCGGCGAGGAGTCGTTGCCCGTCAGGGGATTGATCGTGGCGCCCAGGCTGGCCCCACGCTGGTTATCGACAACGAAACCCACGGCCTCGAAAATCCAGAACGGGATCGCCATCATGAATCCGAGCGCCAGCCCGACGAAGACTTCCTTGGCCACCAGCAGCAGTAAGTCGACCATGCCGAGGTCGACCTGCGCATAGCGTGGCGCCAGCATGGGCACCAGCACCAATCCGATCGCTGCGCACACTGCATAACGCAGCATCCCGGGCAGCACTTGGCGGTTGAACAGCGGCAGCATGGCGCACATGGCCAGGATGCGCGGCTGCGACAAGGCGAGCGAGCCCAAGAACACATTGGTTTCCGCGTACGCCGCGCCCCCGGTCATGCTTGCCCTCTCCTCACCGTATCTTGTGGAAAAGCTCAAACACCGAAATGGCGTAGTTGTAGAGCTCGCCACTGATCCAGCGCGCGGTCAGTAGCAGCGTGGCGAACACCGCGATGAGCTTGACCGCGAACGACAGCGTCTGTTCCTGTATTTGCGTCAGCGCCTGGAATAGCGAAAATAGCGTGCCAACGATGGCCGCCACGGCGATCGGCGGCAACGACAACCACAGCGTCAGGTACAAGGCCTGGGTCATGAAAGAGACGATGTCGACGGTTTCCATGCGTCGCCTCAAGCGTAGGAAAGCACCAGGCCCTGGATCAGGCGCGTCCAGCCGTCGACCATGACGAACAGGAAGAGCTTCAGCGGCATGGAAATCGTCACCGGGGAAACCATCATCATGCCCATGGCCAGCAGGATGTTCGACACGATGAGGTCGATGATCACGAATGGCAGGTAGAGCAGGAAGCCGATTTGGAATGCCGCCGTCAGCTCTGACACCAGGAAGGCGGGCACGAGCACGAGCCAGTCTTGCTCGCGCAGCTCACTGGCCTGCGATTCCCCCCACAGGACGCGGGCGGTACGCACGAAGAAATCGCGCTGCTCGGGCTTGCTGTTTTTCAGCATGAAGGCGCGCAGCGGCTCGCCCGCGCGCGCCACGGCATCGAGCATGGCCCCGACCCTGTCCGGCGCCTGGCCGGGCACGGCCGCAGCCGGCTGCTCGCGCGCGGCGCGCAGCTCCTTGCCGGCCTGCAGCACCACCGGTCCCATCACGTAGGCGGACAGGATGAGCGCCAGACCGTACAGGGCCATGTTGGGCGGTACCTGCTGCACGCCCAGTGCATTGCGTACCAGGGCAAACACCACGGCCAGCTTCAGGAAGGACGTGGTCATTACCGCCGCCAGCGGCAGCAGCGCCAGGATGGCCAGCCCAATGGCAAGGCTGATGGGGTCGAAATCACCGCTCATGCCTTGCCTTTGCCTAGCGTCCGCACGCGAACGCCTATGCGCCCATCCACTTCGACGAGCTCGCCGGCGCCGATCAGCGCGCCGTTGGCGCGGATCATCACCGGCCCGTCGGCCAGCGGCCTTTGCAGGTCGAAGACGACCCCGGGTTGCAGTTGGCGCAGCTCGGCCAGCGGCATCGTTCGTTCGCCCAAGTCGAAAGTCAGGCGTACCGGGACGGCATCGACGTCCAACGGTTCTCCATCCGGAGTGCCCTCATCGGGGGAAGGATTCTCAGTCATGAGGCGGGTCCAGCCTTGAGTCACGAGATAAGAAGATTGCTCGGCGCGCACGCGCAGCCCCTGCCCTTGCGGGATGGCCAGCCACAGCTCGCCCTGCGGGCCGACGAGATATTCGTCCAGGAGGATGACGTCGCCGCTGACCAACGTGGCCAGCTCGTCCGCCGGCAGCCGCGCTGCGCCCACTTCGGCGCGCAAGCGTATCGGCAACGCATCCTCGTCGATGGCACCGCCAGCCGGCCGGGCCGCGGCAAGCAGCCCAGCCAGCAGCATCAAGCCCAGGTCGTCGGCCTCCAACACCGCCAGCACCGTGTGGCCGTTGGCCTGCGCCCGCGCGGTCAATGTCCACGCATGCGGCAGCGGTTGGTCGCTCGGTTGGCCGCGCACGAGTAACGGCCCGCCGGAAGCGGCTGGCCCGAGCGCGGCGAGCGCCTCGGCAAGCAGGGTTTCCAAAGCGGCGGCGGCAAGGGGCTCGGGCAGATCGCCCGGTTCGAGCCCAGGTACGCGCGCATTGGCCCAAGCCGTCAGCGCGCCGGCAGGCAAATGCAGGCGCAGCGCGGCACCGGACCATTCCAACTCCACGCCATGTGAGGCCGCCTGGCGCAAGGCCGGTGGTACGCCTGCGGCAAGACTGACGCGCCAGGCGCCGGGTTCGGCGTCGACGCCGTCGAGCGGCGGCAGCGTCACGGCGACGTCCGCACCGTGCGTGGCGATCAACGACAGCGCCTGCGCCTGGTTTGCCGTCAGGCGGGGCAGGGTCGCGGGCAGCGCCATGGCGAAATTCAATGCATCCATGAAACGGTCTTTGTCATGCGGCGGCTGCCGCCTCGAACAGGCAGGGGTCTTCGGGATCGTCGGTGCTCACCCGCACCAGGACCGCCCGCGCGAGCGAGCGGGCGAGTTCCCCAGCAAGGGTTTGCGCGCATGCATTGAGCTTTTCGCGCGAGGCTTCGCTGGCACAGACGAAGGCCGCCACCAGCCGGCCCTCGTCCTCGTAGACGGAAACCGTCACCCCGGGCAGCACGTCATCCTTCAAGTCGATGCGGACCTCGCGCCGGCCGCTGCTTCCGTCGCCCACGAGCATGCGGTCGGCGGCCTGCGCCAGCTCTCCGACCAATCCGTCGGGCGCGGCCGCCTGGCCCGACGACCCGGAAACGGGACCGGCCGGTGCGCCGAACAGCGCGAACGGGCGTGGCGTCTCGACAGCGGCGGCCGCCTGGCCAGTGCCATCGTCACGGGATTGCGGCTGGCCGCCGGCCAGCGCCCGCTCGAATGCCCTGCGCTCGGCGTCGGACGCTTCGCGCCGTGCGCCCCCCGCGCCAGGCTGCCCCAGGTCCGGCATGCCTTGCGCAATGGACGTATCCAGCGAAATGCGACGGTCGATCGCGCTCATGACGGCTCATACTCCTCGTGCACTTCCCAGTCCTCACGGTCGCGCGCGACCGACGCGGCTTCTTCCATCTCGAGGTCTTCCTTGCGCTCGAGCTCCCGCATGTACTCCGCAAAGTGCAAGCGGGCCAGCTCTACGAACTTCTCGACCATCCGGGTGGCTTGGCGATGTTCGTCGCGGCGCTGCTGCAATGCCTCGGCTTCGCGGCGCACCCGCTCGGCCGCCTCCTCGATGCGCACCTGGCGCTCACGCTCGCCGGCTCGCAGCGCGGCCACGCCCTCGATGACCGCCTCGATGTCGCGCACGCGCACCACCCTGCTGCACAGGTCGCCATACATCTCTAGTTCTCGGCGCCGCGCCCATTCGCGAAAGCTGGCCAGCTGCTCGCACGCGTCCTGGTGGGCGCGCTCGGCTTCGGCGTGGGCGTTGCGCTGCTTGGATACGGCCATTTCCGCCTGGCTTTCGCGAAACCGCTTAATGGCCAGCAATTCGTCGAAAACGCTCATGGCCAGCCGACTCCAATGGGAAGCGCGGCGACATCGGCGAACGGGCGCACGCGGCATGCAGTCATCTCATCGACCTCCCACGATGGCGGCCATGCGATCGAGCGTTTCGGAAAGCGAGCTGCGCTCGTCGGTACGCTGGCGCAGGAACTGGTTGATGGCGTCGATCTTGTCGATCGCCTCGTCCGTGACCGGGTCGCCGCCGCGCTTGTATTCGCCGATCTTGACCAGCAGCTCGACCTCCTGGTACTTGGCCATCAGCTCGCGGATGCGCCCGGCCATCTTCTTGTGCTCGGGTGTGACCACCGCGTTCATGACGCGGCTGGCTGATGCCAGCACGTCGATGGCCGGGTAGTGATTGGCTGCGCCCAGCTTGCGCGACAGGACGATATGGCCGTCGAGGATAGAACGCGTTTCGTCCGCGATGGGCTCGGTCATGTCATCGCCTTCGACCAGCACCGTATAGAGCGCGGTGATCGAGCCATGCTGGTTCATGCCCACCCGCTCCATCAGCTTGGGCAAGGTGGCGAACACCGACGGCGGATAGCCGCGCCGCGTCGGCGGCTCGCCCGCGGCCAGGCCGATCTCCCGCTGCGCGCGCGCGAAGCGCGTGACCGAATCCATCAGGAACAGCACGCGCTTGCCCTGGTCCCGGAAGTACTCGGCAATGGCGGTGGCGACGTAGGCCGCCTTGGCGCGCTCCATCGACGATTTGTCGCTGGTCGCACAGACGATCACGCTTTTCCTGCGTCCCTCGGGCCCCAGCTCGTGCTCCAGGAACTCGCGCACCTCCCGGCCGCGCTCGCCGATCAGCGCCACCACGGTCACGTCCACGTCGGCACCCTTGACCAGCATGCCCATCAGCGTGGACTTGCCGCCGCCGGCCGCGGCGAAGATGCCCATGCGCTGGCCCTCGCCGCAGGTAAGCATCCCGTCCAGGGCGCGCACGCCCAGTTCCAATGGCCTATCGATGATGCGGCGGGTCAGAGGATCGGGTGCCTCGGCGAAGACGGGGTAGAACTTATTGGCCTCCAGCGGGCCGCGCTCGGCTTCGTCCAAGGGCCGGCCCAGCCCGTCGAGCACGCGGCCGAGCAGCCCCGCGCCCACCGGGACCATGTGTGCCCGACCGGTGGGTATGACCTCGGTGGCCGAGGAGATCCCGTACATGTCCCCCAGCGGCGTCAACAGCGCCGCGTCGCGGGCAAAGCCCACGACTTCGGCTTTCATTTCGAAATCTTCGCCCGGGTTGCGCAGTATGCAGACTTCGCCCACCTTCACGGCGGGCACGACCGCCTTGATGATGGTGCCGATGACCTGCGTGACGCGCCCCTTGATCCGCAGGGTAGGCGTGTCCTGCAAAGCCATCTCCATCATTTCGGTGATGTAGTCGAACTGGCGCATGGTGCCGTCTCCGCGCTAGATCCGGCTGCCCAAGGTGCGCTGGAACGCGCTACGCAGGGCTTCGATCTGCCCTTCGAGGCTGGCCTCGACCATGCCGATCTCGCTTTCCAGGATGCAGGCGCCGCGCGCCAGCCGGGAATCCGGCACCAGGTCCAGGTAACCAACGCCCGGATAGGCGGCAAGGATGTCGTTGATGCGCTCACGCACGACCTCGATCTCGTCCGGATGCAGGCGCAAGGTCATCTGCTTCTGGTTGCGCACCACCGCCAGCGCGTTGCGCACGACGACCATGACTTTCTCCCGGTCGTCAAAGCCGTCGACCACCTTGCGCACGGCGGCCATGACGAGATCGACGACTTCGTTTTCGACGCTGGCGAAGTAGTCCACCGTGCGGCCGACGGTTTCGATCATTTTTTCGGCCTGGTCTAGCAGGGCCTCCTGCTTGCCGTCTTCGTAGCCACGTCGACGTTCGGCCTCGAAGGCTTCCTGGGCGCCGGCGACGATGGCCTGGGCCTGTGCATGGGCGTTGTCCAGCAGCTGCTGCGCCTGCACCATCGTGGCGTAGTCGGCCGCACGCACCACGCGCGCGGCAGGGTCGACGCTGGCAGCCAGCTTGCGCGGCGTCAGCGCATCGCGGGGAATGAGGAATGCCATGTCGGTTCGAGGTGTTGCAGTAAGCCCAGTCCCAGGGACAGCGCCGCCGGTGCATCGCAGGGCGCCTGCCCGGCGGGCTCGTCGGGCAACTTCAGTTCGGCACGCAGGGCGAGCTCCGGCCCGCCGCCATGCAAGGCCGCGCGCAGCGCCGCGCGCCCCAGCCTATCGATCGCCTCCACGGCGCCTGGTCCGGCCGGCAGGTCCAGCGCCGGCAGGCCCGGATGCAGCGAAGCGGCCGTGCGCCGGGCGAAATCCAGCACGTCGCTGCCCAGGGCGTCCGCCAGCGTTCGCACCTCGGCGCCGGCGATGATCCGGCGCAGCCGTGGTGCGCACAGCGTCGCGCCGGCATAACGCGCCACGCGCGCGAGCCGTTGCGGCGGCAGCAGCGCCAATGCCAGCTCGGGCCGATCCGGCTCGAGCACCGGCCGGTCGAGCAAGCCCAGCCGGCGCAGGATCTCGCGCGACCAGTGGCGATGCCAGGCCGGCTCGCAGCGTGGCGGAACGGGCCGGCCGGGCGCGCCATACTGGGCATGGCGGCTAGGATGCAGGGTGCGGCTTGGCAAGAAGTTGAACTCCAGCAACCGTGCGCCGAACAGCGCCGCAGCAGTCATGCCGCCCCCTCCTTGGGCCCGACTTCGGGTTCACGGCGTGGCAACACCGCCCTGACGCCCCCTGGCTGATTGCTTCGCCACAGCAAATAAGCCACTGCGCCGCCCAGCATCACGATCAGTATGAGCAGCACACCGAACGTCACGACGATGGCAGTCGCAGAATCCCGATCGACGCGGAAACCCAGCACCGAAGCCAATGCCGGCGCAGCGCCGGATGCGTCCGGTGAGCGCGGCTGGGCCGAAACCAGGGCGATCGAGACGCGATCCTCGCTCAATCCTGGGATGGCATGCGTGACAAGCTTGCGGATCTGCGGTTGCAGCGCGTCCAGGCTGTATCCCACCTGGTGCTTGATGAAAACGGCGGCGGTCGACGGCGTGGCCGACTCACCCACGCCACCGCGCTCGGGCAGCACCACGTGCACCCGCGCGGCCAGCACGCCGTCCATCTGCGATAGCGTATTGGTCAGCTCCTGGGACAAGGCATAGATATAGCGGGCGCGCTCTTCCAGCGGCGAGGACACCAGACCCTCCTTGCGGAAGATTTGCCCCATGCCGTCGAAGCGCTCGCGCGGCAGCCCCATCGACCGCAATAGGTCGAGCGCGCGGGCCACCTGGGCGCCGTCGACGGCCACCGCCACGCCATCCTTGCCCGGGATCTTTTCGGCGCGTATGCCGGCGTCGAGCAGCACCGACAGGATTTCATTGGCCTCGCCCTCGCTGGCCGACGAATACAGCGTAACGTTGGAGCCGCAGGCGGCCAGGACGGACACCAGCAGCGCGGCGGCCACCGCGCGCAGGCTGCGCCGCCACGCTGCAGCCTTGGAATGCCGAAACGGCGTAAACAAAGAAAAGCACTGCATCAAGACATCCTGACCATCGTGTCGATGTTCTGGGTGGAGCGAGCCACGGCCTTGCCCACCAGTTCGTACTGCACCGTGACCTGGACGAGCTGGGTTTGCAGCCGCAGCATGTCGCTGATGGCGGGCTGCGCGCCCATGCCGTCCAGGGCATTGGCGATGTTTTGCCATTTGGCGGAGAAGTCGGCCGTCGCGCCGCGCAGCCCGGCCAGGATCTGGCCGCCCAGCGTGGACTCCTGCACGGCCGGCGCCGCTGCGAATGCCGATTGCACCGCGGCCGGCACACCCGCGAGCCGACCTGGTTCGGGCGCATTCATGACGGCGTTAAAGCGCTCCGCAGCCAGCGCGAGCGGCTCCGGCCGTGCGGCCGGGGCGGCCGCCGGCAGCGACTGCGCCATGAGAGCGGAGGAAATCGCGGCTATTTCCATTGCGCGGCTCCATCGGTAAGAAGTGACGAAATCGGCGATGAGGCGGCGCTTTCGCGCTGCCAGTCGGATGCGGCATCATCCTGCCCCAGCCCGAGCATCTGGCGCGCAAGCGTGGCGCCGTCGCCAGGCATGCCAGCAGCCAAGGCCAGCACGCGCCGGCTTTCGGCGGCATGGCCGGCCAGCTGCAGGGCCAGGCCTCGCCAGGCTTCGACAAGCGACCGCTCCTGGGGATCATCCAACCGCGCGTCCTCGAGCAGGCGCACGGCATCGGCGGCACGGCCGGCATTGAGCCAGGCAACGGCCAACCCCACCAAGGGATAGGCGCGGTCGGGGCGCAGCAGCCTGAGCGCGCCAAATATGGTTTGCGCGCGTGCCACATCGCCCGCTGCAGCCGCCAGCATCCCCACCTCTGCCAGGAAGCGGGCGTCGCCTGCATCAAGCACAAAAGCCGTCTCCGGGGAGACGGCCTTATCGGCGAGCGCTGCGTCCTGCGCGGCGACGCTATCTGCCATGGTGATCCAAGTCCAATCGCATGAACGTCCCTCAATGTGCCGGGCGACCGCCCACCAGCCCCATCAGCACCTGGGCACGCGGCTTCCACGCGTCGTACTGGCCGCCGGCCTCGGCGATGCAGCGCAGCACCCGGTCGAGCTCCTGGCGCGCCTCTTCGGTCCGGCCCAGCATGAGCAGGCATTCGGCCGCCTGCAGTGCGGCTTCGGGACTGCCCGGAAACAGCGTGGTCATGAGCGAGTACATGCTGACGGCTTCTTCGTAGCGCTCGCACATCTGCAGGCACAGCGCCAGGCCGGCGATGTAGTGCTTGCGGGTCGGCCCGTAGGTGGCGAGCAAGGCGAACACCGGCAGCGCCTGAGCGTACTGCCCTTGGATGACGTGCGCATAGGCGAGCGCGTAAATAACCTCAAGCTGCTCGTTCGTCAAGCGCGAGCTGGAAGGCAGCGCCTGCAGGCCGTCGTACAGCTTTTGGCCGAATTCGCCGCGCTGCGCGGCGGCCGGGTCGGTTCGGGACATGTGCTTCTCCTTCATCTGCCGGTGCGCCACTCAGACCGTGGCCTTGCTGCCCATGTTCATGGCGATCTGGGTCATGCTGTCGGTCGTGCCGGCAATCATCTTGCTGACGATCTGCGCGCTCTCCTCGATCTGCTGGATGATCTTCTTGATCTCCTCGCGGTCCTCTTCCATCTGCTTTTGCAGCTTCATCATCATCGCCTCGAGTTCCTTCTTGTCGGCGATGGCCGCCTCCGCCTCCTTCTGGCTTTGCGCCTTGGAGATTTCCAGGCCGCCCTGCGCGGCCTGGGTGGTGCCGGAGACCACGGCCGACGACGCCGTGATGACAGTGTTCAAGCTCTTGACCGACTGGAGGATGGTGGCGTTGGCCACCTGCGTGGCGCTACCGGCTGCCGACGCCCCGCCGGTCATGACCGCCATGGCGATGCCCACGCCGATGGCCGCGACGATGCCCAGCGCCATGCCGATGTAGCCGGCCGTTTGCTCGTCGGCGCCGGCCAGCAGCGCGATGCCTTGGGCCATGTTGCCCAGCAGCGACGGCTCGATGGCCAGCATGATGGGGCAGGCAAGCGACAGCGCCCCACCGACGATCTTGCAGATGTTTTCGGCCACCTTGGGGTCGACCCCACACACGTCGGTCAGGAACTTGCCGACGGTATGCTGGATCAGGCTGTTGATGCTGATTTCCGGCCCACCGCATTCCTGCGAAATGGCATTGGCCAGCGACATGGTGGCGCTGATGGCGCCCACGACGGCCAGGGCCAGCAAGGGCGCGGCGGCGCCGCCCGTGGCCGCCGTGGCCACCGCGGCAGCCACGACCGTTGCGATGGCCGCCACGGCCGCGAAGATCTTGCCGATCCAGCCGAAGATCTTGCCAAAGATCCCCTTGGAGTTGGCCTCCTCGTATTTCTTGACCCACTCCTGGATCTTCTCTAGCTGCTTCTCGGTGTTTTTCTCGGCCTTGATGCGCGCCGATTCCAGGCTATTGTGCGAGGCCTTGAGCTGCTCGTCCTGCGACTTGCTGCGCAGGCTGCGCAGCAAGTCGATCATGTCGTTGGCGCTGAAGGTCACCGACGGCGAGTCGATGCGCGGCGCGCCCTTGCGGTCGACCAGCGGATCGTCGCCGCCGCCTTGCCCGTATTCGTCATACTGCTTGGCAATGGCCAGGACGTCCTGGTAGAACTTCTCCAGGTCAACGTTGTTGACGGCGCCGCCCTGCACAATGGCGGCCCCGGCGTTGCCGCCGGCAGCGTCGGCGGCGCCGCTGGTGCCCGACGGCGGAACGTAATTGGCCCCGGTGGTGGGAATGGTCGTAGTCATGGTCGTTGCGCTCCTTGCCGACGTTGTGCTCAGACGTTGCGCGCGATGCCGCGCACTGTCTCGTTGCGGGCCTGGTCGATCGCCCCGAGCTTTTCACGCACGTCGCGGATGATGTCCATCATTTGCTGCATCAGGTCGTTGGCCTGCTGCACGCCCTGTTCCTGCACCTTGGCCTGGGCCTCGTACTCAGCCCGCTTGGCGTCGTGCTCGGCTGCCGCCCGCTCCTTGCCGGCGGCAGCCATGGAGCCAATGCCGCCCATGACGCCGCCCGTGGACTGGGCCAAGCCCGACATCAGCTTCGCCTTGTTGTCGAAGGTTTTTGCTTCGATGCTTTCGGGCTCGGCCTTGATTCCCTTGGCGCCGTAGACGGCCGAAGCCACGCTCAACCCCGCGGACATGACCCCGCCCGCGATCTGGAAGCTGCCCTGGATGATGGCCGCTTGCAGGCGCTGCTCGGCAGCTTCGCGGATTTCGTCGGCGGCGTTCATCAGGTTGGTGACCTGCGCCTGCAGCGACGCGGCGCGCGCCTCGCGCGCCATGTTGCGCATTTCCTGTGCGCATTTCTGGAACAAGGCCATCACCGAGTAGATGTCGATGGCCACGTCGCTGGCGGTGAACTTGCCGAACGGGTCGCCGACTTCTTTTCCCGCCCCCTCGGGTGCGGGCAGCATCGCGTTGACCAGCGACTGGACGCGGTTGACGACGTCGTTGGATTCCAGGCCGATCAGCTTGAGCGCGGTTTGGAGCGTGATGCCGGTGGTTTCCACCGCCTTGCGGGTGGCGGGATCGAGCGTTTTGGGATCCACCCCGGGCGGGATGTATCCGGGCGGGAAGGTGGATTGCAGAGAGATCGTCATGATGGCTCCCGGAATGCTGTCGTGGTGCGATGGGCGGCGTGTTCTGCCCTATACGGACACTATGTGGACGTCACGCGGCAAAACGTTCCATGCCAGCGCCGTCACGCACGGCCCGCCTTTTTGGCCCGTAGCGCCTTGAGCAGCGCCTGCGCCCGCGACCGGATGGCATCGTGCTCGCCAGGCTTGCACAGCGCATCCACCAGTTCCAGCGATTCAGCGGCCTCGTCGGGCCGGCCCAGCGCCAACAGGCATTCGGCGCAGTGGTAGACCGGCGCCGGATCGTCCAGGCGCATCACCGTCACGATCATGTAGTGTTGCAGCGCCTCCTCGTAGCGCTTGGTCATTTGCATGGCGCCGGCCAGCGCCATCTGGTAGCGCGACTCCATGTGGTCATAGGCGACCAGCTGGGCGAAGATCTTGAAGGCATCCTCGTACTTGCCTTGGGCGTAAAGCGAATGACCGTAGGTATACATGGCCTCGCACTCCTGCCGGGTCAAGCCCATGGCCTGGCCGAGCGTGCCGCCCGCCTTCCATAACCCGATCATGCTTTCCGCCAGGCCGGCCGCATCCTGCTGCACGGCAGTGTTTTCTTGCGCGCTCATTGGATATCCTCGTTGTGCGCCCCCAGCCGCGGCGCGGCGGGGCGCTATGGGGTTTCAGATCATGTTGCGCATCCGGCGCGGCCCGCCCGCTCGCGGCGTGGCGTTGGCAAAGCTCAACCGCGCGGCCTCTTCGGCCACTTCGCGCTCCACGTCCTCCATGTCCTTGCGGAACAGGGCCTCGGCCTCCGCACGCGCCTGCGCCAGCTGGGCGGAGTCTGCCGAGGCGGCTGCACCCGCCGTCTGGCGCAGGATGTCTTCGGTGGCCGAGAGGCTGCGCATGGTCTGTTCGATCAGCGCCTGCGCCTCGCGCATGATTTCTTCGGGCGTCTTGGTGGCCATGACTACGACGTCTTCCCTTAAATGTTGCGGATGATATTGGTGTTGGCGTCGGTGTGCTTCTTCTGCGTGTTGGTCAGGATCTCGATCGACTCGTTCTTCTTGTTGTTCAGGCTTTGCAGCCGCAGCATGTCCATCTGCTGGTTGTTGCTCTCGGCATCGATCAGGCCCTTGACCTTGGTGATCGCCGTGTCGATTTCGCTTTTGGTGGTGCTGCCCGTGACGATGTTGGTCCCAGTCACCAGCTTGCCCGCGCTGCCGTCTTGGCGTTCGTCCTTATTCGGCGTGCGCTGGCCGGTGCGACTCTTGAACCCCAGATCGGTGATGCCGGCGGCGAGAATGGCATCGTTCAGCGGGATTTCATATTGCTTGATCTTCTCGTTGGTCCAATCCTTGGCCTTGGGTTTGTCGTCGGGATCCGTGCCTTCGATCTGGGTCGCGTAGGCATTCAGCCGCGTAAGCACGTCGTTGAGCTTGGCGATTTGCTTGTTGCGCGCCTCCACCGCCTTGACCTGGTCGACCAGCTGTTGGTCCAGCAGCTTGACGCGATCGCTTTGGACCATCTGGATAAGCGTCTGGATGTCTCCGGACGCGACCAACTGGGCGATGTCGACGGGAAGGGAGCTGCCGATGGTATTGCTCATGATCTGGGTCCTCGTCGGTACGAGGCCGCCGGGGTGGCGGCCAGGATCTTAGAAGTTGCGGATGATGTTGGTGGCCGAGTCGGTGTGCTTCTTCTGCGTATTGGTCAGGATCTCGACCGACTCGTTCTTCTTGTTGTTCAGGCTCTGCAGCCGCAGCATGTCCATCTGCTGGTTGTTGCTTTCGGCATCGATCATGCCCTTGATCTTGTTGATGGCCGCGTCGATCTGCGACTTCGTCGTACCGCCGTTGCAGGTGTTGGTCTGCCCACGGATGACGTGGCCATGGCCGTCGTCGATGCTCTGGCCCTTTTCGGGGGTGACCCGGCCGTCGCCCGTAAAGCCCATGTCAGTGATCCCGGCCGCCCTGATAGCGTCGTTCAGCGGGATTTCCAATTTGTCGACCTTGTCCCAGTCCCAGTCCTTGACCGTGCTGTTGGGCTCGGTGCCGCTTATGGCCCCTTGGAAGGCCGTCAACTTGGTCAGCACGTCGTTGAGCTTGGCGATCTGGTCGTTGCGCGATTTCACGGCGCTGACCTGGTCGACCAGTTGCTGGTCCAGCAGGCGGATACGCTCGCTCTGGACCATTTGGATAATGGTTTGCAAGTCGCCAGTGGCCACGATGGCGCTCAGATTGATGCTGCCGGATCCACTGATCGGTGAACTCATGATGGTTTCCCCTTCAACTGATTGGCCGTGAAAGCCGGCCAGGCCTCACGCTTCCCCCGGTGAGTAACAGGCTGGGCCCGGGAGTTCCGCGCCGGGTCACACCCGGAGGGCGCGGCCGCGGCCGTATCCGCCACGCGTCGCATCCGGCTCGCGCATGAGAGCACCGACGGCCTGGTGCAACCACGACCAAATCAGGGTTAACCCGCCCCAGCTGCGAAAGGCGCAACCCCAGCGGGGCGTCCCTCTATACGGCGGCCAGCGCCCGTTGGCCAGCCAAGGGCCCGACGACCTTTCAGGGAACCTTTCCGGCGCGTTTGTTACTACCGCTGCAACAAGCGTCAAAGCTCAACGGCTCAACCATGATTCACCTCGATCCCGCCGGCATCTCGCCCGGCCACCCTTCCCTGGGCCAGCGGCCCGGCATGGACGCCGGCCAGCCGCAGACCGGCACGCTGTTGGGGGAAAAGGCGGTCGACATTTCGGGCGAAATCTCCTCGCTGGGCGACGCGGCCGAGGAAATCAGCCTGCACATGGCCGAAAAATCCGAGGACAAGCACCATGCCGAGCGCAAGGTGAAGTCCGAGCGGCCGCCGCAGCTGCTGCAGCCGGCCGAAATCGTCGAGATGCTGGAGCAGGCCAGGGATCCGGACGCGCAGGCCAAGCTGGACGCCCTGGCCCAGAAGCTGCTGTCGGGCACAGGGTCGCCGCGACAGCAGGCCGCCGAGTCCTTCGGCGACGTGTCCAAGCAGTACCTGGCCTTGCAGTACGCCCTGCGCCAAGGCGAACGAGAAAACGCCAGCGCCGAGCTGCTCGAATCCCTGCGCGATGCTCTGGCCGACCTCGAGATCGAAAGCGGCCCGCAGATCCGCGCCGGGCTCAACACGCTACGCACGGCCGGCGAGTTCGCGCAAGACGCCCAAGGTGTCGAGGCCTTCCAGAACACCTATCGCGACATCGTCCTGGGCGAGAACACGCTGGGAAAGACCCTGGACCTGGCCCTGCAGCGCTTCGGCGGCAAGGACGTCGCCCGGGGCCTGGCACAGTTGGTCGCCGCCCTGGGCCAGGACTTGGCCAGCGCCCGGCCTTCGACCGAGCCCAGCAAACTGCAGGCGCTGACCGCCGACCTGTATCACCTGCAGGTAGCCGTCACCGTCCTGGAAGGTTGCGGCGAGCTCTCCGCCCGGCTCAAAGACGATGGCCTGGGCGCGGTCGATAGCGAGCGGCTCATGCGCGACCTGGTCGGCATCACCGGCGAGAAATGGCTCAGCGACTCGCGCTTTACCACGCTGGCCACCCAACATCGCGTGGCCTCGGTGGAAGGACGAATCGTCTTCCTGACCGGCGTCAAGACCATGCTGCGCGAGCTGCCCGTCCAGGTGTTTCCCGACCCCGACGCGCGGCAGTCGGTCCTGAATGCCGTGCAGGGCGCCCTTGACATCGCCATCGACGAGGAAGACCAACAATGACGACCGCCGACACCACCTTGCTGCAGTTCGGTCAGGCCGCCGGCATGCCTGGCCTGGCCTTCGACGCCCGGGGCCAGGCCGTATTCCGCTCCGAATCCGGGCGGCTGATCGGCATGGAGCGCGCCGATGGGGAAATCCTCGTCTACGCCGCCATCCCGCTGGATTACGATGCGGGCGCCTGGCTGCTCGAGGCCTGCAAGCGCGCCCATCACCGCAACCTCGACGACTGGCCAGTGCAGCCCGCGCTGCGCGAACACGACGGCAGGCGGTACCTGATGGCGCTGGCGCGCATCGCCGAAGCCGATTTCACCGAAGTGCGCCTTCGCCAGTCGCTCGAATACCTGTCGCGCTGGCTCGACGACCTGCGCGAAGCGCGCTGATACCGGGACCGCCCATGACCCAATTCAACATCGACCGGCTGATGAGCTTCGACCGCGGGATAGACGCCATCGTCTATGCCCGCAAGGACGACCAGGCGGCGCAAGGCCTGCCCGAGCGGCGCAATCTCGTGCCCTCGGACGACGGCGTGCGCGCCCACCTGTCGCAACTGCTGGAAAAGCCCAACACCGACCGCTTCCTCGAGGAAGCCTTGCGTCCGCAGATCGGCAACCGCGACCTGCTGATGCCGTCGCAATTTGCCGAGGCCCTGAAGGAGGCGCTGCGGGAGCTGGCCGCACTGGCCGAAGGCGGCGCGGGCAACGGCCGGGTGCTGAACCGCGCCGTGCGCCTGCTCAAGGAAGAAACCAACCTGCGCGAGCTGGTGGCCATGTATCGCAGCGCCTTGTACCAAGGATGACCCCCGTGGCCGCGCACACCGCCAGCCAGGCAGATCCTGCCGCAGCCGCGCCTGCCGGCCCCCTAGGCGAGCACGGCGTGACCCTGCTCGACCTGCTGTCCTACATCTACCTGGAAAACGACCGCCCCGAAAAGGCCGCCGTGCTGTTGGCCGCGCTCGACGAACTGGGCCTGGCCGATGCCCGCTTGCGCGTGGCACTGGCCCTGGCCCAACTGCGCTCGGGCAAGCCCGAAACGGCCCTCGCCACGCTCGAGCGCGTAGCGCTGAGAGACGGCGTGAGCGCCGCGTTTCACCTGGTGCGTGCCCAGGCCCTGATCGCACTGCAACGCAACGCCGAGGCCGAGGCCGCCATGCGTGCGTACGTGGCCCTGCGCACCGGCCAGCAGCCGCCCCCTTCCCGATAAGACGACCTGCCCCGACCGATCCGGCCCCTCATGCAACAAGCCCTGAACCGCGCAGTCGCCGCCGTCACCAGCCGCAATGACATCGTCCTGGCGATACTGATCGTCTCGATCATCTTCATGATGATCCTGCCGCTGCCGACGGCGCTGGTCGACGTGCTGATCGGCACCAACATGACGATCTCGGCCATCCTGCTGATGGTGGCCATGTACCTGCCCTCGCCGCTGTCGTTCTCGTCCTTTCCGTCGGTGCTGCTGGTCACCACGCTGTTCCGGCTGGGCATTTCCATCGCCACCACGCGCCTGATCCTGCTGCAGGGCGACGCCGGCCACATCATCGAAACGTTCGGCAACTTCGTGGTGGGCGGCAACCTGATCGTCGGCCTGGTCGTGTTCCTGATCCTGACCATCGTGCAGTTCGTGGTCATCACCAAGGGCGCCGAACGCGTCGCCGAGGTGGCCGCGCGCTTTTCGCTGGACGCCATGCCGGGCAAGCAAATGTCGATCGACGCAGACCTGCGCGCCGGCACGATCAACATGGACGAAGCGCGCAAGCGGCGCGCCCTGGTCGAAAAAGAAAGCCAGCTGTATGGCGCCATGGACGGCGCCATGAAGTTCGTCAAGGGCGACGCAATCGCCGGACTGATCATCGTGGCGGTCAACCTGCTGGGCGGCATTTTGATCGGTACCATGCAGCGTGGCCTGACTGCGGGCGAGGCAGTGCAGGTTTACTCCATCCTGACCATAGGCGACGGGCTGATCGCACAGATCCCGGCGCTGTTCATCGCCATCTGCGCCGGCATCATCGTCACCCGCGTGCAGACCGGCGATGGTGGCCCGTCCAACGTGGGCAAGGACATCGGCACCCAGGTGCTGGCGCAGCCACGGGCACTGCTGATCGCCGCGGCCGTGGCGCTGGGCATGGGGCTGATCCCCGGCATGCCCACGCTGACTTTCTTCACCTTGGCCGCTGTCGTGGGCGTCATCGGCTTCGTATTGCTGCGCGGCACCCGCAAAGTGGTCGACGAGAAAACCGGCGAGATCACCGAGATCCCCGCGCTGGCCGCCGACGGACAGCCGCCAGCCAAGCCCCAGGCCGATGGCGGCGCGACCGAGTTCGCGCCCACCCTGCCGCTGATCATGGACGTGGCAGCCGGCCTGCAACGCCATTTCGACGCCGACGAGCTCAACCAGGAGCTCATCAAGATCCGCCGGGCGCTGTATTTCGACCTGGGCGTGCCTTTCCCGGGCATCCAGTTGCGCTTTAACGATGCCCTGCCGGAAAACGCTTATCTCATCCTGCTGTCCGAAGTCCCGGTCTCGCAAGGGCAACTACGCCCGGGATATGTGCTGGCGCGTGACACCGAACAAAACCTGCAGGCGCTGCAGGTGCCCTACACCACGGACAAGCGCTTCTTGCCCGGGGTGCCGACCATCTGGGTCGAAGCCGCACATACGGCCACGCTTTCGGCCGCAGGCATCCCGTTTCTCGATTCGCACCAGATCCTGACCTGGCACCTCGCCTTCGTGCTCAAGAAGTATTCATCCGACTTCATCGGCATCCAGGAAACCCGCTTCCTGCTCACGGCGATGGAAGAGCGCTTCCCCGACCTGGTCAAAGAGGCATTGCGCGTCATGCCGGTGCAGAAGATCGCCGAGATCCTGCAGCGGCTGGTGTCCGAGGACATCTCGGTGCGCAACCTTCGCGCGGCGCTCGAAGCCCTGATCGAATGGGGCCAGAAGGAAAAGGATTCCGTGCTGCTGACCGAGTACGTGCGCGTCTCGCTCAAGCGCCATATCAGCTACAAGTATTCCAGCGGGCAAAACATCCTGCCCGCCTACCTGTTGGCGCCCAACGTCGAGGAAACCATACGCGGCGCCATCCGGCAAACCTCGGCAGGCAGCTATCTGGCGCTGGATCCGTCGACGACGAAAAGGCTGGTCGAGAACATCAAGCAGGCCGTCGGCGACATATCGGGCAGCACGCGCAAGCCAGTGCTGCTCACGTCCATGGACATCCGCCGCTACGTGCGCAAGATGATCGAACAGGATCTGTACGAGCTGCCGGTACTGTCCTACCAGGAACTGACGCAGGAAATCAACGTGCAGCCGCTGGCAAGGGTGGAACTATGACATCGCGCCTGTACGAAAACGCCCGGAGGCAGGCATGAGCGAACCGCTGGAGCTGCGCGTGCTGTCCGGCCTGCACCGGGAGGCTACCTGTCCGGCGCGCAACGACGCGGTGCTTGGTGCCGACCCGGAATGCGACGTCGTGCTGGCCGATGCGGGCGTGGCCGCCCGCGCCGCGCGCCTGCGCGTGGGCGCCCGCGGCTGGGACCTCGCCCCGGAAGGCGACGGGCCGCTCCCCGGCGGCGAACCCGCCACGCCCTTTAACCAGCCGCTGCCGCTGGGCCCGGTCTGGATAACCGTGGCCCGCTGCTCCGACCCTTGGACGCCCCTGCCCGAAGCAGCCAACGACGGATCTGCCGGCGCGGCCCTGCCCACCGGGGATAGCGCCGCCGCGCGCCCCGACAGGTGCGACGACACGGCCCGGAACGACGCCGAAACGAAGTCACCGCCTGCGGCCGCAGTGCCGGCTTCGCCGCCGGCGAAGCCGGGCCGGCGCCGCGGCGCAAGCTGGCTCATGGCGCTGGGCCTGGGCACCGTCGTCCTGGCCATCCTGGCCGCCGTGCTGCTGACATGGCTGCTGCCCGACACGCAGCAACCCGCCCGGCCGGATCCTCGCCACGCGGCCCAGCTTTCGCTGGGTAGGATCCAAGCGGCCATCGAGCGGCTGGGCCTGGCCTCGCGCCTGCACGTCGGGCTATCGCCCGACGGCCGGGCAGTCGTGTCGGGATGGGTGCGCAATGCTGGTGAGCGCGACGCGCTGGCCGCGGCGCTGGCGCAAATTTGGCCCATGCCGGCCATGCGCGTCAGCAGCGAAGCCGATGCCGTCAGCACGGCATCCGCGGCATTGGCCAGCCACGATTTCCTGTATGAACCTCGCTACGACGGCGACGGGCGCCTGACCGTGCGCGGTATCGCGCCCAATGCCGAAACCCGCGCGGCTGCACTCGAATCCGTGCGCGCAGCGCTGCCGGGGATGACCGTCATGGGCAACGACATCATGCTCGCCGCCGCCGTGGCCGACGCACTTGTCCGCGAGCTGGATCGCGCCGGCCTGGGCGGCGTCGCGCTGAGCTGGCGCGACCGCCGCCTGCAGGCAGGCGCAGGCGGCATGGACGCCGACCAGCTCGCCGTGCTGAAGGGCGTGCTGGACCGCTTCAACGCCAGCCACTTGGGCGTGGCCGTGCTGGCGCCCGATAGCGCGCGCCAGTACGCCAACACGGTGCCCTTCGGCATCCGCAGCGTGGTGGGCGGCGATACCCCCTACATCGTCCTCGAAAACGGCAGTAAATTGCTCGTCGGCGGCACCTACAAGCGCTACCGATTGACGGCCATCGAGGAAAAGCGGCTCGTCTTCGACGGTCCCCAGCCTGCCATCGTCCTGCGCTGACACACGAAAGAAATGACCACTGCCCTGACCGAACTCGAAGCCAAACTGGCCGCTTCCGGCGGCGCGGCGCTGCGAGACGAGCTCGCCGCGCGCGCGCAGGCGCTGGAAAACCGCCTGCGCGCCCGGCTCGCCCAGGGGCTTGCCCGCGACGATTTCCCCGCCTGGCAGGCGGCTGCGGACGCCGCGGCCGCCGCCCGGCAAGTGCTGGCCGGCTGGCCGGTCGGCGATGCACATCCCTCTTCTGCGGCCATCCCTGCAGGGGCCGCACTCCCCTCGACCCACCGCTAGGAGTCCGATATGGCGCTCAATGGCTTGACCGGCTCGTCCGGCCTGAACTTCAACAAACTGAACGACACCATCTACCGCAGCATACGCGCCCAGGAAAACCGCCTGCGCGACACGATTGCCAGCATCAGCACCGACGCCGACGGCAATATCTCGCAGACCGACCTGCTCAAGCTCCAGCAGGAAGTCCAGCAATGGACGATGCTCATCGAACTGCAAAGCAACCTGACCAAGCAGATCGGCGATTCGCTCAAAGGCATCATCCAGAAGGCGTCGTAAGCCCGGCCGGACGCACCGCCCGCCCGCCTGGCGCGCGGCTGGCGCCGGGCGCCCTGCGGCTCAGACCGACTGAAGGAAGATCGCGGGATCGGGTGGTCCGCCCGATGGGCGGTCGGCGGCCGACGCCTGCGACCAACGCTCGGCCTGGTCGAGCAAGGCTTCAAGTACCGGATACAACGTCGCCGCACTGCATCCGGCCAAATCCATCGCCACCTGCATGTAGGGCCGACCGTCCGGGGCCACGCAAAGGACCACCCCGCGGCCGGCCTGTAGGAAATTGGCCCGCGCCATGCGCTCGGCCTGGCGTGCGTCGATGCCATGATCGGCCAGCCGGCAAGACAGCAGCACCTGGTTGCGCGCCCCCACGTGCACCACCTGCACGACGTGCCGGCCGTCGAACACCAGCTGGCAGAGCCCGTCGTCGGACGGCGCCAGGCCGGCGATGCCCAAGGACTGGCCAAGCTCGGAAATCAAACGCGCGAAAGGCGAATCGGCGGACATGAATGCGTGGACGAAACGAAAGCGCCCATGGGGCACCGGCCGCCGGATGTTAGCAGTCTGAAACAAATGCGGCTAGGCCGGGGCCGGCCGAGACGTTCCCGATGCAAGAGGCCAGCAAGACCCTGGCGAGTCAGGCGAGCACCCCGCCGGGGGGCACCCCCGGCATTCCGCCCGGAGAAGGCGAGGGCACGGCCGGCTCGCCGCCCGTGCCCAGGGGCCCACCGTCATTGGCCGCCGCGATCCGTTCGCGCCAATACGCGGCCACGTCCGCGAACCCCTCGATCCAGGTCGACAAGGACTCGACGTCCAGCGCGCTGCGCGGGCGCCGGTCGGCCAGGAAGATGCGGCCGGTATCGAAGTCGGCCCCGAAGGTCGCCCCCCGGGTGCCCTGCCAGAACACGTTGGCAGCTAGCAGCATGGCGTAGACGGCCTCCCGGCGGTCAGGATCGGCTTCCTGCAGGCGGGCGAACAGCACCACTTCGTCGTCTTCGGCCTCGTATTGGACGTGAACTTCGTGGTCGTCGATCTTCAGGCCTACATAGCCGTCCTCGCCCGCGGCCATGTCGGCCGCGCCCAGGGATTGGCCCAGTTCGGTGATGAGGGCCTGGTATGCGTTCAGAGACATATCTTGCTCCCGTTATCGAATATGCGGTGAGGAACGGCGTCAGGCCTTGGCGAACTTACCCAGGCCGCAAAGGAACTGGCGGACTTCCGGGTCGGGCAGGCGCTGCTTCAGGTGACCGGCCTCCTTGCTGCCACCCATGCCGGTGTTCCAGCGCTGGTTCTCGAGCTGCCCGGAGCTGGCGCTCACCGTATAGTAGACCCCCTGGTCGTCGCCCTCCAGGCGTTCGTCCGGATTCATTTCGCCGCCCATGTCGCGCAGGATCAGCTTGGACTTGAGCTCGACGTCAGTGACGCCGCCGCGATCCTTGTCGCTCTTGCAGCCCTTGGACATGGTGCCGGCCAGGTCGGTCGCGCCCACCAGGTCCAGGCCCTGCTCGGCCAGGCCCTGCAGTACCAGGATTTCGCGCCCCATCTTGGCGGTATCGCCCTTGCCCTCGCGGAAAACCTTCTCGGTAAACATGGTGCGCACCAGGTCGGTCTGACCACGCAGCAGCCCCATGAGGCGCTCGGCTTCCTGCTTGCGCTGGGGCGCTGCGCCGGGATCGTCGCGCAAGGCCTCGAGCCGGTCGTAAACCTCGCCGATGAACCCGCCTGGGCGCGCGCCGCGCGCCCCGAACGTGCCTTCGCCCAGGTCGCCGATGAGCTTGACCATGTTGCGCGTGTTGTGCTCATGCACGTTCTTCCACGCGCCGAACAGGAAATGCTGGGCCTTGCCGGTGGCAATGCCGTTGATGCCGAAAGAGAAGGTGATGGCATCGACGTCTACCGTGGCGGTCCGGTTCCCGCCGGGATGCTGCGGATCGAATACGCGCAGCCGTTGGTTCGGGCCCGAGTTCTCTTCGAACGCCCTGAACTGATTGAAGGTATAGGTGCGTTCCTTGTAATCGCGCAGCGAGCTCAAGGGCAGCAGATCGCGCACGGTGTCCGGCGAAATCAGGTTGACGCTGACGTGTACCAGGCGCGGCGCCGGCGCGTTCGGGTCGCGGTTCGGGTCGGTGAGACTGCGGCGCAGGCGGTCATTGGACGAAAGCGCGACCTCCAGCACTTCCTTGGCGCCGCGCCTGTTGGCCGCCTGGCGCTGTGCCGGATCCTGCACATCCCACATGTCGAGCACGCCATGCCCGACCACCGTGGTCATTACCTTGCCGCTGGAATCGGCCAGCGTGCTGACCTTCAGGTTGCGCGCATGGTCCACGCTGTCCTTGACGCCGGCCGACGTGCCGCCCACCCGGCCGCCCAGGTCCACGCCGAGGCTGGGATCGATGAACTGCGCTGGCACGATCTTGCTGGTGTAGGTGCGCATGACGCCGTCGCGCATGACCACCATCTCGCGGTTGACCGGCTGCCAAGTGTCCATGCCCGCGAGCGCCTGGCGCTCGGCACGCGCCAGCGACTCGCGCGAAAACAGGCTTTGTACGGTCTGCTTCGGCACGCCAGCCTCCTCCAGCTTGCGCCGCAGCAGATCCAAGGTGTCGCGCTTGACCTGCACGATCGGATGCGTGTCCTTGTTGTCCTTGCTCGGGGCAGGAATGCTTTGCAGTGCATCGACGTTGCTACTGTCCTGGTACTGCTGGCCGCGGTCGGCGATGAGCGCCTGCCACTCCGCCTTTAGCGTGGCCAACGCCTGCAGCTGCCTGCCGTCGAGCGCAAGCCGCCCGTCGTGCACGTCTTGCTCCAAGCGGTCGAGCAGGGTTTGGCCAGCGTGCGCCCAAACCAGACCGGTATGCTTGACCGATCGGTCGGTCAACGGATCGGTCAAGCGCATTTCCTGGACATACGCGCGCTTGGCTTCCAGTAGGTTGATCTGGTGATCGAGCTCCTCGGCCAGCGCGTCGTACAAGTCTGACTCCTGCTTGGCCGGCCCGACCAGCGACCCGGTGATGACTTCCCTGCGCAGCAGTTCCATCTCCTGGCCGTTCCAGTCCGGCTGGCTCCTGGCATGCTCCAGATTCGCCACGGCCTCCAGGTGCCGGGCCTGGCGCTCCAGATAAACCAGCGCGCGGCCGGTGCATTCGTCGGTCATTTGGTTGCGCAGGGCGCGCAGACTGTTGATATGGGCGTCCAGGTCCCTGGCCAGCCCGGCAAGGCCGTCTCGGTTCCAGGCCTGCCGGCCGAGCAGGTCCGTGGCCCGGTCGAAGCCATCTAGGCAATCATGCAACAGCGGATACCGGTCGGCCTGGCCGCGGTAGATCTCGCGCAGCCCGCTGACGATTTCGGAGGCATCGAGATTGACGTTGCGCAGCGCGGCGCCGTCCGGGGCGCCCTTGACTAGGCCGCTCAGCTTGGGGAAACGCTCCTCACACTGCGATTGGCGAACCGCGCGCAGGTCGTCCTCTGCCTGGCGACGCAAGGCCTGGATGTCCGATTCGTTGAGCTTTTCGCTGCCGTAGCGGGCGTCGTTGCGCACCGCCCGGCTGATGGCAGCCCGGAGATCCCGGTGCTCGGGCCCATGCAGCCCTTTGAGCGCGCCGGCGAGCAGCTTTTCATTGCTGCGGACCACCTCCATGCGGAACTGCTGGGCTTTTTCCAGGACCTGCCGCACCGTGCGGTTGGTCAGCGGACGGTCGTCGCGCTCCCAGCCTTTGGGCAGGCCGCACGCGCCCAGGGCACGGAGGGCGGCGTCCTTGCCTTCGGTCTTTTCCAACAGAGACACGAAGGCCTGCTTGACCTGGATGCGGTCTTGGATCTTCTGTTGGCGCTGCGCCTCGCTACTGCCTTTGATCCAGCCCATGAAACGGGCCGCCAGCCGCGACGAGCCGCTTTGGCGCAGGCCCTGGCCGCCGTCCCTGTCCAGCTTGATCTCGCGCTCGAGCACGCCGCCGCTTACCTGCCTGAAACTATGGATCCCTATGTTGTTCATGTCGCTGTTCTCCGTCAGGCCTGCCCGCAAGACACCGCCGGCCCGAGCGGGCGTTTGCGCCACCATCGAGGCGCCCAGGCGGCCCGCAGGCCGCCTGCATGCCGCCACCGCCGATGAGTGGCACCCCGATCGGTTTGGTTCCCAGGGGGAACGTTTGCCGCCAATCTGCGACTCATGCCACTAAAATGCCTGGGCCCAATTGGAGTACCCCTGCCATGCGACCGTTTTCCCGCGCGATCGTCCCGGCCCTGCTGGCAGCCGTGCTCGCGCTCGCCGGGTGCCAGACCCACCCGGGCACCTCGACCGCCAAGCAGCCGGCGCCAGGACAGACAACGCCGGCCATCGCCGTCCTGCCGGTCGAAATCTACGTCGCGTACGCCCAGGCGAGCGCCGGGTTGATTCCCGTGGAAGTCCCAGACGGCGTCCTTTACCTGCAGGCCAAGCCGATCCTGTCGCGCGCCGACCTGACCGAGGCAGCCGCCCTGACCGACGGTCAAGGGCGGCACTTCGTCGGGCTGCGCCTGAACCCAGCCGGCACGCAAAAACTTGATGCGGCCTCCCGCGTCAACGTTGGCAACATGCTGGCCTTGGTAGTCGGCCGGGAGCTCGTGGCGGCCCCGCTGATCACGCAGCCCCTCGCTGGTGGCATCGTCGCCTTCGCCGTGCCGTCGGCTGCTGTCGCCGCAGAGCTCGCGGCCCGCATACGCGGCGACGCGCGCTGACGCTGCCTGCCCGCTGCCGATGCAAGCGCCCGCCAACACCCTGGCACTGCGGCCCGACCCGACGGCCGTGGCCAGCGCCTTGCAATGGCTCGAAGGCATCGCCGAGCGCGAAGGCTGGCCGCCGCGCGCGTCCTTCGGCCTGACGCTGTGCTTGGACGAAGCGCTGACCAATGTCATTTCCTACGCCTTCGATCCGCCCGAACCTGGCATCGAGCCGGCCATCACCGTATCCTGGCGCAATGACCGTGCAGGCATCGTCGTCGAACTGCGCGACAACGGCCGGCCCTACGACCCCACGGCCGACGAGCCGCCCCCCCTGGCGGCCAACCTTGATGAAGCGAAGCTGGGCGGACACGGCGTGCGCCTGATGCGGCATTACCTGCAGGAGCTGGCTTACCGGCGGGAAGACGGGTGGAATTGCTTGACGATGGTAATGGCGGCTGCGCCGGCCCGGGATCAGGGCGCAGCGTCCTGATCCTGGATCATCAGCCGCGCCGCACCAGGCAGACCCCTGCTTGGCCCTTGCCGAAGGGCTGGCCAGTACAGTGTGCCGGAGAAACTGGTCACCCCAATCTCTTCGGGTTTGTGCTTCTTCTGGGGCATTCCAACGTCCTCCTACGGCTCAATAGCCTACTTCAGGGAGGACCACTTTTCAGGGGGCAGACCACCCGGTCTCCGGAACTGGGCACACAGATCAACGAATTCCTGCTCGACATCACCAGCCGTATCTTGGGCAAGAAGCGTGACGTCACCGCCATCACCATCGACTATGTCGACCCGCAAGACTGGTTCATCGCCGGGGTGCCGCTTGCACGCACCGGCAAGCGCAGCTTCTATCTTGAAATCAAGATCACGGACGAGACCAATACCAAGGATGAAAAGCCCGCTACGTCGCCGAGGCGTTTTCCGGCTTCGAGCGCATCCTGGGTGACCTGGACGAGGAAAGCTACGTGTACGTGCAGGATGTCCGGGCGGCGGCCTACGGATACGGGGGCAGGACGCAAGAGTTCCGCTACCATCATCCGCGTTCCTAGGGGAACGGCATCTTCGGCGCTTCGGCGGGTTCGCCTGCCGTCAGCCCCTTGGCGTCCCGCTCGCCCTGGCTGCCGGCATCCGCTATCCTGTCGCAAGGCCCTGCTTCCGCCCTTCGGCTGCCTCATGAAACGCGTTGCCGTTCCCCTGAATCCTTTGCGCGCCTTCGAGGCCGCGGCCCGCCTGCTCAGTTTCACGCGGGCCGCTGCCGAGCTGCACGTCACGCAGGTTGCCGTCAGCCGCCAGGTACGCGTACTGGAAGACTACCTAGGGGTCTCGCTCTTTGCGCGCGGCCCGCATTCCATCACGCTGACCGAGGCGGGCGCTCGCCTGTATCCGTCGATCAGCCGGGCGCTGGACGAGATCTCGCACGCCGCGTCGCTGGTCAGCCGCCGCAACCGCCCCGACGTGCTCGCCATCCAGGCCTACACGACCTTCGCCCAACACGGCCTGATCCCGTTGCTGCCGCGCTTTCACGAAAAGTACCCGGGCATCGAAGTACGCCTGTCGGCCTCGACCCAGGCCGTGGACTTCAGCCACCAGGACTTGGACGCCGCCATCCGGTCCGGTACCGGCCAGTGGCCCGACTACGAAAGCGACTTTCTAGCCCCGATCGAGCTGGTTCCGGTGGCCAGCCCCGCCCTAATCAAGACGATTGGCGGGTTCCGCCGGCCTGCCGATCTGGCGCGCGTAACGCTGCTGCATTCGCTGGCGCGCCCGGACGATTGGAACGCCTGGCTGCACGCGGCCGGCGTCAAACGCCCTGGAAGGCTTCGCGGGCTGCGCTTCGAAAACTCGGCCATGGCCTACGAAGCCGCCATCCAAGGCCTGGGATGCGCCATCGGCATCCGTGCGCTGGTGGAGCGCTATCTGGCTTCCGGCGTGCTGGTCGCTCCCTTCGGCGCGCTGACGCACACGCTGCCTGGCGGCTACTACCTGGTGCGGCCGAAAGGCCGCATCGAGCCTCCCGCCTTGCGCATCTTCCGCACCTGGCTGCTGCAGGCGCTGCCTAGCGCATCGGGATAACCGTCCCGATGCCTGGACCGGTCGCCGCAGCGTAGCCAAACAAAATGTTTGTCTAGCGAGGACAAATTGTTGTTTGTCGCCGCCGGCTGCGCGTCCCACAATCGCACCAGCCTCCCCCGGCGAGGCATGCCCGATCCCCCCGATAACACAGGAGACAACCATGCACCCCGTATCGATCCGCGGCGGCGTGCGCCGGCTCGTGGCGGTCCTGCTCGGCGCCGTGCTTGGCGCAGCTGGCTCCAGCGCGCACTCGGCCTTCCCGGAAAAACCCGTCACCCTGGTGGTACCCTTCGCGCCCGGCGGCGGCACCGACGCCATTTCCCGGTCCCTGGCCGAGGGGATGAGCAAGGACCTGGGCCAGCCGGTCATCGTCGAGAACCGTCCCGGCGCCGGCACCGTCATCGGGACCAACTACGTGGCGCGCAGCCAACCCGATGGCTATACCCTCGTCATGGCGACCTTCGCGCATGCGGTCAATCCCTTCATTCATCCCAACTTGCCTTTTGACACCGCAAAGGCTTTCGCGCCCGTCGCGCTGGTCGCCCACTCGCCCAACATACTGGTGGTCAACCCCGAGCAACCTTTCCACAGCGTCAAAGAGTTGCTGGACTATGCGCGCGCGCACCCCGGCGAACTGAACTACGGCTCTTTTGGCAACGGCACCTCCGCCCATCTGGCCGGTGAACTCCTAAAGAGGCTAGCCAAGATAGACCTGACGCACGTTCCCTACAAAGGCAGCGCGCCTGCGCTAACCGACCTGCTAGCCGGGCAAATCCAAGTCATGCTGACCACGGTGGCCAGCGTGGCACCCCACATCAAGAGCGGCCGGTTGCGCGCATTGGCCGTCACCTCCACCCAGCGCTCGGCCGCCTTTCCCGATCTGCCCACGCTGGACGAAGCCGGCGTGCCGGGCTACCAGGCCGAAAGCTGGTACGGCATCTATGCGCCGGCGGGCACCCCCGAAGACGTCATTGCGCGACTGAACGCCTCGGTCGCCAAGGCCGTGCAAACGCCATCTTTCCAGCAACGCGTGGCCGACGAGGGCTTGATCGTCGACGTGGGTCCGCCATCGCAGCTTTCCGATTACGTGGCCGCCGAGGAGAAACGCTGGGGACAGGTGGTTCGCGACGCTGGCCTGAAGATGCAGCAATGACCCTGTTCCATTCCTTCCACAGCCTGACCGCATCATGACCGACACATCCTGCGCCGTGCTGCTTGACGTCACAGACGGCATCGGCACGCTGACCCTGAACCGCCCCCACGTGCGCAACGCCATCGACGACGCCATGCGCACGGAACTACTGCAAGCGCTGGACCGCGTCGCGCGCGACCCGGCCATACGGGCGCTGGTTGTCACCGGCGCCGGCAGCGCGTTTTGCGCCGGCGGCGACATCAAAGGCATGAAGGCGCGCCTGCAAGCGCCGCAAGGCGAAATCGCCTTCAATGGCTGGTCGCGCCAGCAACGCACCCACCAGGCGGTCGGCGCGCTGTTTCACCTGCCCAAGCCAACGATCGCCGCCGTCAACGGAGCGGCTGCCGGCCTGGGCTGTGACATGGCCTTGTCGTGCGATTTCATCGTTGCCTCCGACGCCGCGCACTTTTCGATGACCTACATCCACCGAGGGCTCATTCCGGATGGCGGCGGCCTGTATTTCTTGCCGCGCCGCATCGGTCTTGCCCGTGCCAAGGAACTGATTTACTCGGGCCGTCGCGTCCATGCGCCAGAGGCGCTGCAGCTCGGCATGATCGACCGGCTCTCTTCGCCCGACGCGCTGCTGGCCGACGCACGGCAATGGGCAAGCGAGCTGTCGCAAGGCTCGCCTGCCGCGCTGGCATTGGCCAAGACCATGCTCAACCAAACATTCGAGCTCAGCGCCGAGCAATCCTTCGCCATGAGCAGCCAGGCCCAGGCGATTTGCTACACGTCGACGCAGCACCGCGAATCGGTCGCGGCCTTCCTGGCCAAGACCGCCGCAAAGGGGTAGGCCGCGATGCGCAATCTGGATCGCCTGCTGCGCCCCCGCAGCGTGGCCGTGATCGGCGCGTCATCCGATCCCGCACGCACCGCCGGCCGCCCCATCGCCTACCTGCAAAAGCATGGATATGGCGGACGGATTTTTCCCGTCAACCCGCGCAGCGACACTATCGCCGGGCTACCCTGCTACGCCGACGCCGCAGCGCTGCCTGAGGCGCCAGACGTCGGCATGGTGCTGCTGCCGGCCGAGCGCGCCGTATCGGCCGTGCGCGACCTGGCCCGGCGCGGTGCCGGAGCAGCCATCGTGCTGGCAAGCGGTTTTGCCGAAACCGGCGCCGAGGGCAAGGCCCGCCAGCAGGCGCTGCGCGAGGCCGCCGGTGACATGCCGCTGCTCGGCCCCAACACCATCGGCCTGGTCAACTTGACCGACGGGATCACGCTGTCGGCCACCGGCGCGCTCGAGCTGGACGAGCTATATGCCGGTTCGATCGCCGTGGTCTCGCAAAGCGGCGGCGTCCTCGGCAGCATGCTATCGCGCGCCGCCAGCCGCGGCATCGGCTTTTCCAAGCTGGTCTCGACCGGCAACGAAGCCGACCTGGATGTGTCCGACTTCGTGCTGGCGCTGCTGGACGATCCCGCCACCGCCGTCATTGCGTTGTACATCGAGGGCCTGCGCAAGCCCGAGGCCTTCCGGGCTGCTGCCCGCCGCGCGGCCGAGGCCGGAAAGCCGCTGGTGGTGTTCAAGGTGGGGCGGTCAGAATCGGGCGCGCGATCGGCCGTATCGCACACCGGCGCGCTGGCCGGCGCCGACGGCGTGTACGATGCGTTGTTCGCCCAGGCCGGCGTGATCCGCGCGCAGACATTTGCCGACCTGCTCGACATTCCCGCGGCGCTATGCACCGGCCGGCGCCTGGCTGGACCGCGCATCGCCATTTTGACGTCGACGGGCGGGGCCGGCACGCTCGTGGCCGACAGCTGCGGCATGGCAGGCCTGGACACGCCGCCGCCCGATGGGGCGACTGCCGGACGCCTGAACGCATTGCAGGCCGGTAACGAGGCTGTCCTCGACCGCAATCCGATCGACCTGACACTGGCCGGCGTCAAGCCGGATCTGCTGCGCGCCGCGCTGGATACGCTGCTGGCCAGCCCCAGCTATGACGGCGCAGTGGTCATCGCAGGATCGTCGTCGCTGCAACATCCCGATCTGGTCAGCGGCGTGGTCAAGGACTGCCAGCAGCGCAGCGACAAGCCGGTGCTGGTTTACGTCAGCCCGCATGCCCCGCACATCTTGTCCGGACTCAACCGCTGCGGCATCCCCGCTTTCGCGGCGCCGGAAAGCTGCGCGGCGGCCTTCTCGGCGATGCTGGCCTTGAACCGCACGGCGCGCGCCTTGGACGACACGGCCGACCGGCAGGCCAAGCCGGCATGTGCTACAGAGGCCAGTCTTGCAACCTTGGCCCGCGGGCCGCTGAACGAAGCCGAGGCCAAGCGGCTGTTTGCTCGCTATGGCATTCCCACGGTGCGGGAGGCAGTGGCAGCCGATCCCGCACAAGCCGCCTCGCTGGCCGCTCGGTTTGGCGACAAGGTAGTGCTGAAAATCCTCTCGAGCCACATCGCCCACAAAAGCGAACTGGGCGGCGTCTCTGTGGGCGTGCCCGTCGAAGATGTCGGGGCACGCGGGCAAGCCATGCTGGAGGCAGTCGCTGCCGCCACCGATGCGCCGGTCGAGGGTTTGCTCGTCCAGGAGATGATCAGCGGTGGCGTCGAAATGATCCTCGGCTTTCACCGCGACCCGCAGCTCGGCCCCGCCATCCTGCTGGGGGCGGGAGGGGTAGCGACGGAGCTATTCAACGACACCGCACTGCGGTTGCTGCCGCTGACGCGCAGCGATGCACGCGAGATGCTTCGCAGCCTGAAGACATGGCCGCTGTTGGACGGCTACCGCGGCCGCGCGCGCGCCGACGTGGCGGCGCTGGAAGACGCCATTCTGGCCTTTGCGGCCATGGCCGAACAGCTGGACGAAGCACTGCTCGAAGCGGAGATCAACCCGCTATTCGTGCTACCCGAGGGACAGGGCGTAAAGGCCGCCGACGCGGTGGTGATATTGCGCTAAGCCGCGACGTCCTGCGCCCCAGCGGTGCGCCGTCCCCATCCTCCGCCAAGGGCGCGCACCAAGTCCACTGCCGCGCGCAGCCGGTCGCCTTCGGCGCGGGCGACGGCCTGTTGCTGCGTCAACCACGCCCGCTCTGTTTCCAGCACGAACAGGTAGTCCACGTCGCCGGCATCGAAGCGATCGCGGGCTTCGGCTCGCGCACGCGCTGCGCCGGCCTGGGCGGCACGCAGCCGCTCCAGGCGCGCATCCAGGTCGCGTACAGAGGCGAGCCCATCCTCGACCTCCCGGAATGCGCGAAGCACCACCTGCCGGTACTGGGCCAGCCGCTCCTGGTAGGCTGCCTCGGCCTGGGCGAGTGCGGCGCGCCGCCTTCCCCCGTCAAATGCCGTCAGGTTCAAAGCGGTCCCCACCAGTGGTCCGAGCAGGAACGTGCGCTGCGACCAGTCGAACAGGCTACCCAAGCTGGCGGACTCGTAGCCGAAGGCGCCAGTCAGGCTCAACGATGGAAAGAAAGCGGCCTTGGCAATGCCTATGCGGGCGTTTTCCGCTGCCATCGCCCGCTCGGCTGCGGCAATGTCGGGACGCCGCTCGAGTAGCGAAGAAGGCAAGCCTGGCGGGATGGACAAGGCCACGAATGACTGTGGTCGCACCGGCAGCGAAAACCGGCTCGGGAATTCACCCAGCAGCACGGCCAGCGCATGTTCGGCCAGGGATCGCTGCTGTCCCGTCGCGATGCGCTGCGCCTGGACTTGCGTAAGCTGCGTCTCGATGCTGGCCACCACGGCCTCGGTCACCACGCCTTGGTCGCGCTTGCTTTGCACCAGCTCCAAGGTCTGCGTCCACGCCAACACGCTTTCGTCCAGAATGGCCGCCTCGGCATCCAGCTGCCGCAGCAGCAGGTAGTGATGGGCCACGTCGGCCTGGATGATCAACTTGAGCGCACTCGCCTGGGCGCGCTGCCCGTCTGCATCGGCTTGCGCAGATTGCACGGACGCGGAGACGCGCCCGAACACATCGACCTCATACGCGACCGCGGCTTGCGCCCGCCAGCTCGTCCGCAACATGGCGGCATCGGCGTCGGAACCGCCCTGCCCTGCGCTGGCTAAGCGTTGCCGGCTGACACCCGTGCCGATGCCGATTTCCGGCAGCCACGCCGCGCGGGCCTGGCCGACCAGGGCGCGCGCAGCATCCAGGCGCGCCACCGCCGCTGCCAGTTCCTGGTTGGCTGCGACCGCCCGGGCCTGCAACGCAAGCAGATCATCGTCCTGCAGCATCTCCCAGCCGACGGGCTCCTCATGATGGTCGGCCGGCTCGGCGATCTTCCAGCTGCCGCCGGACTCCGCGTGCGCAAGCAGCGTCGCCTCCCTGTATTGTTCGGGCACATCCATGACGGGCGCCCGATACGCCGGCGCAACCGAGCATGCGGATAGGGCCCCAGCCAGGATTGCCATGCCCATTACTTTCGAAAAAATGGATCCACTCATCATGAGGATGCCTCATTTCCGTTACCCAGGAGCACGTGGGGCACCGCCTCGGGCGCATCGCGGTGCGCGGCCGAGCGGAGCGGACGGCCGGACAGCTTGCGCACCGCCAGATAAAAGACGGGCGTCAGGAACAGGCCGAACACGGTCACGCCCAGCATGCCGAAAAACACGGACACCCCCATGGCCTGTCGCATTTCCGCGCCAGCGCCTTGCGATACGACCAGCGGCACCACGCCCATGATGAACGCCAGCGAGGTCATCAGGATCGGCCGCAGGCGCAGGCGGCAGGATTCGATGACGGCCTCGAGCGTGGTGCGACCGGCCATCTCCAGCTCGCGGGCGAACTCGACGATCAGGATGGCGTTCTTCGACGCAAGGCCCACCAGCACGATCAAGCCGATCTGCGTGAAGATGTTGTTATCCCCGCCGGTTAGCCAAACGCCTGCCAAAGCAGAGAGCACGCTCATCGGCACGATTAGGATGACTGCCAACGGCAGCGTCAGGCTTTCGTACTGCGCCGCCAGCACAAGCAGGACCAGCAGCACGCAGAGCGGGAAAATCCACAACGCGCTATTGCCGGCGATGATCTGCTGGTAGGTCAGGTCCGTCCATTCGAACGCGATGCCGGGCGGCAAAGTCTTTGCCGCGACCCGTTCGATGGCCGCCATCGCCTGCGATGACGAGTAGCCCGGCGCCGGCGCGCCGCTGATATCCGCAGCGACATAGCCGTTGTACCGGGTGACCAGCTCGGGACCGTAGGCCTGCTCCACGCGCGCCAAGGCTGACAATGGCACCATCTGCCCGTCGGCGGTGCGCGTCTTCAGCTGCAGAATGTCTTCCGGATGGGCGCGATACCGGGCATCGGCCTGGATCCGTACCTGGTAGACCCGCCCCAGGAGGTTGAAGTCATTGACATAGAACGAGCCGAGGTAGGCCTGCAGGGTCTGGATCACCTCCGTGATCGACACGCCCAGCTGCTTGGCCTTGGGTCGATCGACGATGAGGCGCAGCTGCGGCACATTGATTTGGTAGGTGGAAAACAGCGGGGTCAGGGCCGACTCCTGCTTGGCCTGCCCGATGAAATCCTGGGCCGCCTTGTGAAGCGCTTCGTAACCCAGGTTGGCACGGTCTTCGAGTTGCAGCTTGAATCCGCCCAACGACCCCAGGCCCATGACCGGTGGCGCCGGAAACACCCCGGCGAACACGGCCTCGTCCATGTCCGCATACTTGGCGTTGAGCGACGCGGCGATGCCGTCAGCACTCAGGCCGCGTCGCTCGGCAAAGGGCTTGAGCAGGATGAATGACAGGCCCGAACTCGAACTGGTGGTGGTTCCATTGATGGACAGGCCGGCGTAGGACGAACTATCGGCCACGCCAGGCTCTCGCAGCGCGATCTCGGTCATCTCCGCCAACACCGCGTCCGTGCGTGACAAGGATGCCCCTGCCGGCAGCTGGACGAAACTAATGAGGTACTCCTTGTCCTGCGCGGGCACGAAGCCACCCGGAACGATCTTGCCGAGCAAGGCCGTGGCCGCCAGCAGGATGCCGTACACGGCCAACACCACGGCCTTGCGCCGGCCCAGGCCCGCGACGCTGCGGCCATAGCGTTCCGAGCCCAGGGCGAAGGCGCGGTTAAAGCGTGCGAAAAAGCGGCCGAACACCCGGTGCATGGCCCGAGTCAGCCAGTCGGACTGCGCACCGTGCGGCTTGAGCAGCAGTGCCGCCAACGCCGGCGACAAGGTCAGCGAGTTGATCGCCGACAGCACCGTGGATACGGCGATCGTCACGGCGAATTGCTGGTAGAAGCGGCCGGTCAACCCCGACAGAAAGGCCAGCGGCACGAACACGGCGACCAGGGTCAGCGCGATGGCGACGATGGGGCCGCTGACCTCGCGCATCGCGCGGTAGGTCGCCTCGCGTGGGGTCAATCCCATCTCGATGTTGCGCTCGACGTTCTCCACCACCACGATCGCGTCATCGACCACGATGCCGATCGCCAGCACGAGCCCGAACAGGCTCAAGGCGTTGAGCGAGAACCCCAGCACGTGCAGGAAGGCCATCGTGCCGACGATGGACACCGGAACTGCCAGCAGGGGAATGATGGATGCCCGCCAGGTTTGCAAGAACAAGAAGACGACGACCACCACCAGCGCAATGGCTTCGAACAGCGTCTGTACGACCGCGTCGATGCTTGCCTCGACCGACCGCGTCGGGTTGTAGACGATGCGGTAGTCCAGGCCTTGCGGAAAGTTGCGCTTCAGTTCTTCCATGGTCGCCTTGACGTCGGCGGCGATGTTCAAGGCGTTGGCGCCGGGCGCCTCCATGATGGCCAACGGTACGGCCGCGTCCCTGCCCAGGTAGGCTCGCACGCCGTATTCCTGGGCGGCCAGCTCGATGCGCGCCACGTCGCGCAGCAGCGTGGTGCGCCCATCATGCCCGGCGCGCAGCACGATGTTGCCGAACTCCTCCGTCGTGCGCAGCCGCCCTTCGGCGCTGACCGAAAGCTGGAAGGGTGCGTCTTCCACCATGGGCGCGGCACCGATGCTGCCCACCGGGGCCTGGGCATTCTGTTCGCGGATGGCTGCCACCACGTCGCTGGCGGTCAGCCCGCGCGCGGCCACCGCATCCGGATCCAGCCAAATGCGCATGGCATAGCCGCCGGGCCCCCACAGGTTGACCTGGCCGACCCCGTCGATGCGGGCCAGGCGATCACGCACATTGCGGATCGCGTAGTTGCTCAGGTAGTTGGCGTCATAGCGCCCGTCGGGCGACACCATGTGCACGGCCAACGTGATGTTGGGCGAGCTCTTGATGGTCGTGACGCCCAGCCGCTGGACGTCCTCGGGCAACCGCGGCAACGCCTGCGAAACGCGATTCTGCACCCATTGCTGGGCCTGATCGGGCGAGGTGCCAAGCTTGAATGTGACGGTCAGGTACAAGTGGCCGTCGGCATTGGACAGCGACTGCATGTACAGCATGTTCTCCACGCCATTGACCGCCTCTTCGATCGGCGCGGCAACGGTTTCGGCGATGGTGCTGGCATTGGCGCCCGGATACTGGGCATGCACGACGACCGAAGGCGGGACGACCTGCGGATACTCGGAGACGGGCAGCTGGAACATGGCGATGGCCCCGGCCAGGAACATCAGCACCGACAACACGCCGGCAAAGATCGGCCGGTCGATGAAGAATCGCGAGATGTTCATGGCGCCTGCTCCTCGCCTGTCAAGGCGGCCACGACCGCCTGCACCCGGTCGCCTGGCCGCACGCGCCCCGCTCCTTCGACGATGATGCGGTCGCCAGGCGCAAGGCCAGCGCGCACGACGCGCTGGCGCCCCTGTCGGCTGCCGAGCTCCAGCTGCCGGTACTGAACGTGTCCTTCGCCATCGACGACCAGGACATAGCGCCTATCCTGGTCGGTGCCGATGGCCGTTTCGTCGACCAGCACGGCCGGATAGACACTACTGGCCTGTATGCGGATGCGCGCCTGCAGGCCCGGAATCATGCGGCCATCGGCGTTGTCCACCAGGGCACGCATCCGGATCGTTCCGGAACGCGTGTCCAGCCGGTTGTCGACCGAGTACAGCCTGCCTGCGTGGGGAAACCCCTCCTCACCGGCGAGCCCCACTTGCACCTGCACGGACTCGTCGCCGGCGCGTCCACCGAAGTAGCGCAGGTAGGTGTGCTCGTCCGCATGGAACGCGGCGTACAGCGGATCCAGGGTGACGATGGCAGCCAGCGGCATGGCGTCGCCTCCTGCCTTGACGACGTTGCCTGCCGTCACCTCGGGGCGTGAGATCCGTCCCGTGATCGGGGCCCTGATACGCGCATAGCCCACGTCCAGCCTGGCGCGCTCGACGGCGGCCAGCGCAGCCTGGGTCGCCGAGCGCGCCTCGCGCGCCGCGTTTTCCAACGCATCGACATCGCGCTTGGCCGCGGCGTTTGCAGCCAACAGCCGCCTGCCCCGTTCGAGCTCGCCGGCCGTATAGCGTTGCCTGTCCTGCGCCTGGGCCAGCACGGCTTGCGCGCGCTTGAGCTCGGCCTCGAATGGCGCCGGGTCTATCGTGAACAGCAGGTCACCTTCGCGCACCAGCTGGCCATCCCGGAAATGCACCGACAGCAAGGTGCCTTCGACCCTGGGACGGATTTCCACCTGTTCGACGGCTTCCAGGCGTCCGGAATACTCCTGCCAATCGTTCACGAACTGGCGCTGTGGCGCACGCACCTTGACCACGGGCAGTTCGGACGCCTGCGGCGAGGCCTGCGAAGGTGCATCAAGCACGATGGCGGCTAGCCCGCCTGATAACGCTGCGATGGCAGCCGACAAAGCTGCCCGACGGGAAATGGAAACGGCCATGGCACAAGCCCTGCGTAGGAAAGTGACCGTGCAAGTCTGCGCAAATGCCGCCCATCCATATAGGGCCGTTTCCGGTTTTCAAAATTCGCGAAACTGCAATAATGGCCGTTCCGACCGCACCCACACGAGGAAAACCAGCGGTTCACCCTCGGACTTGGAAGACGTAATTCGTCATTCCGGAAGAATCCGCGAACCGTCACGTGTCACGTCGTGCGCCGTCGTGGCCACGGCGCATTGGCCGCTTTCCGGTGGCGTGCAAGCATGCCCCGCCTGACGACCGGGGCACTCCGCCACCGCCGGCTTGCGCACTGCATCGGCCCAGCCCGCAAGACGGCCCGGACAAAGGGATGATCGAGATGGATCGACTTCAGGCCATGCAGGTTTTCGCGCGCGTCGTCGAGGCGAACAGCTTTGCCAAGGCAGCAGACAGCCTGGGCATGCCCGCCTCGTCGGTGACGCGTGCAGTCAAGGAACTGGAAACCTACCTGGGCGTGCGGCTGCTGCAGCGCACGACCCGGCATATCAGCCTGACGCCGGACGGCAGCATGTATTACGACCATTGCCGCCGCCTGCTGGACGAGATCGCAACGGTCGAGTCCTCGTTTCCTGGCAGCGGCGGCCGTCCGCGCGGCCCGTTGCGCGTGGACATGACCCCGTCCTTTGCCCGGTTGTTCGTCCTGCCGGCGATCAAGGGGTTCCAGCAGGACTATCCCGACATCGCGCTGACGCTGACCTTGGGCGACAGAACCATCGACCTCGTCCAGGAAGGGGTGGATTGCGTCATCCGTGCCGGCGTGCCGCAGGATTCCGCCACGCTTGTTGCGCGGCGGCTGGCGGGGTTCGAATGGGTGACCTGCGCGTCACCCAGTTATTTGGCCGAGCACGGCGAACCCAGGACCCTCGATGACTTGAAGCATCACCATGCGGTCGGCTTCCTGTCCAGCCGCAACAGCCGCAGCGCGCACTGGACTTTCGTGGTCGACGGAGAGGAGCGCGCCATTCGCGTGCCGGAACGCATCGCCGTCAACGACACCGATGCCTATGTGTGCAGCGGCGTGCAGGGACTGGGCTTGATACGCGCGGCCAGCTACATGGTGATTCCCCACCTTCGCACCGGCGAATTGCGTCGGGTCCTGCCGGACATCAAGGCGCCAACCGTTCCGCTGTCGCTCATGTATCCGAAGAACCGCCATCTTTCGCCCGCCGTCCGCGCCTTCTCGGATTGGATCTCCCAAATCATCCGGCAGGCCGAGCCCCAGTGGCGGCTGTAGCAGCCCGCCGACGCGGCGCGCTGCGCCCCAAGCCCGGGCAATGCCGGGCTTGGGGCCGTCCGGCCAACCTCAGGGCAGGCGGCTAAGCAGCGTGACCTCGACGTTGCCGACGAGGATGGGCTTCATGGCAGCCATGAACTCGGCCGACGCCGGCGTTGCGGCGAACGCGTCGAACGCCGCGCGGTCGGCGAAGCTTTCATAGCCCATGAAGACCTGGGGATCGGGCGTTGCCAGGATGCGGAAATCCACCACCCCAGGATGGGTGCGCGCCTGCTCGACGCGCGCCTTCATGATGTCGAGGAAGCGCTCACGCTGGCCGGGCTGGACGGTCAGCTTGACGATGATGGCGAAGCCGCCCGAATCCAGCCTGGCGTAGGTCTCCGGGCTGGTCTGGGCAGCGGCGGGGACTGCCGCGAGTCCCGCCGTGAGGCCGGCGGCGGCCAGGGCAAGCGATGTGCGATGCATGGTCATGATTGCTCCCGGATGGTCAGAATCCTTCCAGCACCACCTTGCCCCGGGCCTTGCCGCTTTCGATGAGCGCATGCGCCTGGCGCAGGTTCTCGGCGGTGATTCTGCCGAGATGGTGGTTGACCGTGCTGCGGATGCGTCCGGCATCGACGAGCTCGGCCACTTCGGCCAGCAGCCTGCCCTGCTCGGCCATGTCAGGGGTCTCGTAAAGCGACCGCGTGAACATCAGTTCCCAGTGCAGCGAGATCGACTTGCTCTTGAGCTTCATGGCGTTGAGCACATCCATGTCGTCGATCACCGCGAGCGCGCCCTGCGGCTTGAGGCTTTCGATGATCTGGTCGTAGTGCTGCTCGGTCTGGGTCAGCGCTGCGACGAAGTCGACATGGCCGATGCCGGCAGCATTCAGGCCGGCCGACAGCGGTTGCCGATGGTCGATGACCGCATGCGCGCCCAGGTCCAGGCACCACTGCCGCGTCTCGGGCCGCGAAGCGGTGGCGATGATGCGCAGCTGCGTCAGTTGGCGGGCCAGCTGGATCAGGATGGAGCCCACGCCGCCCGCGCCCCCCACGACCAACAGGGCCTGGCCGGCGCCGCCGCCCTTGGCGATGCGCAGGCGGTCGAACACTAGCTCGTAGGCGGTGATCGCGGTCAACGGCAGCGCGGCGGCTGCGGCGTCATCGAGCGACTGCGGCGCGCGCGCAACGATGCGCTCGTCCACCAGGTGCAGCTCGCTGTTGGTGCCCGGTCGATTGATGGCGCCGGCGTAGTACACCCGGTCGCCCGGCTGGAACAGCGAAACGTCGTTGCCGACCGCTTCGACCACGCCCACGGCGTCCCATCCCAGCACCTCGACCTGCCCGTCGGCCGGCTTACGGTTGCGGCGCACCTTGGTGTCCACTGGATTGACGGACACGGCGCTGACGCGCACCAGCAGGTCTCGGGGTTGGGGAACGGGAGTGGGCAGCTCGATGTCCTCCAGCGCGGCGGGGTCCGTGATGGGCAGGCTGCGACGGTATCCGATGGCTTTCATGGCGGGTCCTTTGTGAAGAGGGGGACAAAAAGAAACAACGAGAACAACGCGCCCACTCTACAAATTCAATTTAGAATTGATAAGCTCATTGAAGTAAATTCATTTTCAAATGATTATTGAAAATATCGGCGACCTGCGCGTGCTGGTCCAAACGGCCCGTGCCGGCAGCCTCACGGGTGCAGCCAAGGCCCTGGGCATTACGCCGGCCGCCGCCAGCGCCACGCTCAAGCGGCTGGAAAGCCAGCTCGGCGTGCGGCTGTTCGAACGCTCCACGCGGGCCATGCGCCTGACGCCGCCCGGGCAGGCGCTGCTGGACTACGCCAGCCGGGCATTCGACCTGATCAGGGAAGGTGAAGCCCAGGCCACCAGCGACCGCGCTGGCCTGGTGGGCCTGATCCGCCTAGCCGCACCATCGGACTTGGCCCGCGCAACCCTGCTGCCTTGGCTGGACGAGTTCATGGAGGCGCACCCCGGCATCGAGCTGGCCTTGTCGGTCGGCGACCGGCTGCTGGATGTCGTGCGCGACGAGGTCGACCTGGCGATCCGGTATGGGAACTTGAGCGATTCCCGGCTGGTCGCCCGTACGCTGATACGCACATCACCCATCGTCGTGGCTGCGCCCAGCTACCTGGCACGGCACCCTGTCCCGCAGTCGCCGATGGACCTCACCCAGCACAACTGCCTGGCCTATGACCGCGGCGGCAAGCCGCACCGCACCTGGCGCTTTACGCGGGATGGCCAATCAGTCGAAGTGCACGTCACCGGCAATCGCACCGTGGACGATGCCTCGCTGGCGCGGCAATGGGCAGTCGCCGGCGCTGGCATCCTGCTGAAGTCGCCGATCGAATCGCGGCAGGAGCTGGTCGATGGACGATTGGTTCGCCTGCTGTCGGACTGGCAGCTCGACGGCTATCCGGTGCACGCCATCCTGCCCAGCGGCCGGTTCGTACCGATGCGCGTGCGCGCACTGGTCGATTTTCTGGCGGAGAAGTTCGCAGGCGTCGCCGACGAGCTTTCCGGCTTGTTGGGATGATAGGAGGACGCGTAGCGCTGGCAATCCGCCGCCCTGGACGCCGCCGGCCGCCCCGCTGCCCCGCGTCCATGCCTGGTTCGCTTTCGCGCGTCGGCGGCACGCGCAAAAAGGCAGCCGCGATGGCCAAGCAACCTGCCACCGCGGCACCCTGCGTAGGATGGGCTCAAGACAGCGCGGCAAACTGCCGCGCACGGCTCAGTTCACCGCAATTCCGCTTTGCTTGACCACGTTCTTCCACTTCTCGATTTCGGCGCGGCGGAAGGCTTCAAGTTCTTCCGGCGTGGAACCGACGATTTCCGCGCCCATGCCTTCGAGCTTGGCCTTGACTTCGGGATCCTTGAGCACATCGGCCAGCGCCGCCGACATCTTGTCCACGATGTCCCGGGGCGTTCCGGCCGGCGCAAACACGGCATTCCACTCGTACGACGCGAACCCAGGCACGCCCGATTCGGCAATCGTGGGCAATTCCGGCAAGACCGGCGAGCGTTTTTCGCCGCCCACCGCGATGGGGCGCAGCTTGCCACTTTGGATGTGCGTCCAAGCCGAACCGAGGCTCGCGAACATGATGGGCACCTGGCCCGACATCACGTCCACCATGGCCGGACCGCCGCCTTTATAGGCGATGTGCACGAGCGAAGTGCCCGCCATGACATTGAACAGCTCGCCAGCCAGGTGCTGCGCCGAACCGGGGCCCGCCGAGGCGAAATAGACGGCATTCGGCGACTTGCCGCTGGCAATCACGTCCTGGACCGATTTGAAGGTCGTATTGCTTGGGGTGGTCACCAGCACGTTGGGCACGCGTAGCAGCAGCGACACCGACTGGAAATCCTTCAGCGTATCGAAGGTCATCCGCGACTGCAACGCCGGATTCTGGGCATGGCTCGACGCGTCGAACATGAACGTATAGCCGTCCGGAGCAGAACGCGCCACTGCCGCACCGCCTATCATGCCGCCGGCTCCCCCCTTGTTGTCGATGATGACAGACTGGCCCAATTTATTCGACAACTTGGGGCCGATGATGCGGGCAACTGTGTCCACGGTGCCGCCAGGCGGATAGGTGACGACCATGGTAATGGGCTTTTCCGGCCACGCGGCGTGCGCCGCGGCCAGCGGCAGGACCGCGGCCAGCAGGCTCGCGGCAAGGGTACGGTAACAGGTCATGGCGTCTCGCCTCCTTGGAATCCAAAGCAGTTTCTGGGGTTGATCGCGAGTATGCGATGGCGCAGGACTGGATCGACGATCCAGTCGTCCAATGCACGGCGGCTTTGCGCGTACGTCTGGTCCGGATGCTGCGTGTGGGGCCAATCACTGCCCCACAGCAACCGGTCTGGGCCAACGTGCTCGAGCAGGAGCTCGGCCGCCCGGCGCGCCTGTGCGCCGGAAGGCTCGCTCCAATTTCGGTATGCGCCGGATAGCTTGACCCAAAGGTCAACGTCCGCGGCTGCATCCAGCAGCCAACGGAACCCGGGATCGGCCGCGCCCAGCACTGGGTCGGGCCGGCCGAAGTGATCGACGACGAGGCGGCATTGCGCCGGGCGCAGGGCAGACACGATGTCGGGCAGCCGCCTGGCTTCGGCATGGATTTCGACATGCCAGCCCAGTTCGCGCACGCGGCCCAGCAAACCCGGCCACGCACCCGACTGCAGGTCCGGCTGCGGTCGGCCGACCAGGTTCATGCGGATGCCGACGATGCCTGCCCGCGCCAGCCCGTCCAGCTCGGCGACGTCCGTGCGCTCGTCGATGACGGCCACGCCCTTGAGCCGCCCTCGTGCCCGGCGCATGGCCTCGAGCATGTACTGGTTATCCGTGCCAAGGAAGCTGGGCTGGATCAGCACGCCCGCGCCCAGGCCATGGGCATCGAGGTGCGCCAAATAGGATTCCAGCGGCGCGTCGTGATCGGGCGTATACCGGCGACCGTGCGCCAGCGCGAGCTGGCGCACGAACACATGCGCATGCGTATCAACGGCAAAAGGCACAACGCTGGCCAAGACAAGCTCCCACGGAACACGATCCGGCCGTTCAGCGCCGGCAATTCCCGGCGGATTCTAGGAAGGCTTGATATAGTTATCTATCCATATTTAGATTTTTTTATATAACCTTTTGTGATGGATATCCGGCGACTTGAGGAATTCCTTGCCGTGCTGGATGCCGGCAGCCTCAGCAAGGCAGCCGAGATCCTGGGTGTGGCCCAGCCTGCGCTAAGCCAGTCGCTGGCCCGGCTGGAACGCGAGCTCGGCGTGCGGCTGTTCCATCGCTCGCGGCGGGGCGCGGAGCCTACGGCGGCCGCGCGCCAGATCGCCGAAGACGTCCGCAGTGGCGTCTTTCGCATCACCAATGCCAAAGACGCGGCGCAGGCCATTGCACAGGGGCGCGCCGGCGTGCTGCGCGTGGGCCTGGTCTCCAGCGCCCTGATCGACATCCTTCCGCGCGGCTTGCGCGCGCTGCGAAAGCATGCGCCAGGCGTGCGCATCGTCTTGCGTGAAATGAGTAATGCGGAACAGGCACAAGCCCTGTCCCGCGGAGAGATCGACGTGGCGCTGGTCCACACGCCCGTTTCGCTCACCGGCGTCATGCACGAGAAGGTGCTCATGCGCGAGCGCCTGGTGGCCGCCGTACCGGCCGACCTTCCCGTGGAGCGGGAAGCACAGGTGCGCATGGCAGAAATCGCCCGCGTAGGCCTGGTCATGTACCCCCATGCGCAATTGCCGACGTTTTACGAGTCCGTGATCGACGCCTTTCGCAAGGAAGGGCTGGACGCCGAAGTCGTACAGGAGGCCAACCGGACCCTGACGGTGTTAGCCTGCGTCGCGGGCGGATGCGGCATCGCGTTGTTGCCCAGCTGGATACGCTCGCTCGATTTCCGTGGCGTGCGCTATTGCGAAGTGGCCGATGGGGCCCGCCTGCCCAGCTTCGATGTCAGTGCGATCTGGCCCAAGCGCGCCGTGCCCGGGCTGGCGGACGCTTTCGTGCAGGCTTGCGAGGCGCCCTAAGCGAAAGGGCAAACAAATGCCCTTGATCGCCAAGGGCTTTTCTGAACTCTGGCGGACAGAGGGGGATTCGAACCCCCGATACGCTTTTGACGTATACACGCTTTCCAGGCGTGCGCCTTCGACCACTCGGCCATCTGTCCGCGTACTGGAAGGGTGGAGACGGCCGAAATCGACCGAAACGTGGATTCTAACAGATTGCGGCCACGGAAAGTCACAACGGCACTTTGGACCAGCGCCAATTTAGAAGCAAAGAAACCGGACATTGCTGTCGCATTGCGGTTGGCGAAATGCCGCCTGCCCTGACGCGCGCGTACACGTGTCCCCATCGCCTGCCTAAATCATCCCCAAGAACACCATCGCCGGGGCAGGGCGAGCCGCCTACGAATCCGGACAGATTCTGCGCAAAGCAGCAATGCGGCGCCACGCTCACCAGCGCGGGTTCGGCCGCTCCCAGATCGCCTTTAATTTTGTTTTTGAATACGTCGATCTTACAAAAACGAAATTATGTGGGTTGCATCGGTCGAATTTACCTTATAGAATTTCGATCAAACACCATTTGATATTTTTTTTGAGAGCACAAGATGCAGGGAGACTTACCGGACGGATCTGGCAGCTTGGCCCGAATGCTTCGCGTCCTGGGCTTACTGTCCGAGGAACCCAACGGTCTCACCAATAGCGAGCTCGCCGAACGAACGGGCATTCCCCGTCCCACCATTTCGAGACTGCTCGCGCAATTGAGCGCCATCGCCTTCGTCCATCAGAGGGCGGGGTCGGAGCGATTCAAGATGGGGCCAGGCGTCCTGAAGCTCTCGCAGGCATTCCTCGACCAGCTCAACATTCGCGCCGCTTTCCGCGAGTACTTTCAACAGGTTGCCGAAACTGCCGGTGCGGCGGTCCACCTCGGTTACCGAGACCGCCTAGACATGGTCGTCGTGGAAATCGTCCAGCCCCGCAGCGCCACCTTGTTCACCCGGCAGCGGATTGGTTCCCACATGGATCTGGTCACTTCCGCGCTGGGCAGGGCGTACATCGTCGGGCTGCCCGAAGTTGAACGGCAAGCGCTTATGCGCACCCTCGTAGAGGCTGGCGTAACCACTGCAGAGTCGTTCACGCGCGCCTACTCGCATGCTGCGCAAGAGATCAATGACCGCGGCTGCTGCTCGTCCTTTGGGGAATGGAATCCCGTCATCCACGCAGTCGCCACGTGGATCCACGCCCCCGACGGCGAGATGTACAGCATCAGCTGTGGCGGCCCGGGATACCTGCTTCCGCCCGAGTTCCTCCTGTCGAACGCCGTCCAGGAAATGAGGCGAGCGATCGAGCAAATGTCGAAGGAAACCGGCATCCGCTCCGCTTTTGACCATGTCGCCAGCGCACGGAAAAGAACATGACGACACTTTTCTGATAGCGCAAGTACCGAGGCACCCAACGTGAAGTGGCTGATGAACGCGCAATTCTCGACGCACGACCTACGCAGAGCACTAGGGTTGTTTACCACTGGTGTCTGCATTGCGACGACCCGTCATCGGGACGAACGCTATGGCATCACGATCAACTCTTTCTCCTCGGTTTCGCTGGAACCACCGCTTGTGCTGTTCAGCATCGCCCGCAACCTGCGTTCGTTCAATGCCTTCTGGCAAACAAACGGATTTGCCATCAATATTCTCAGCTCCGCTCAGCAAGAGCTATCCACTCGTTTTTCCCGCGCCGGTGCCGACAAATGGAGCAACCTGAGCGTCGAATACGGGCGAGACGGTGGCATCCTGATCCCCGATGCGTTGGCCTGCTTTGACTGCCGAAAACACGCATCGTACGACGGCGGAGATCACGTAATTCTTGTCGGCGAGGTGACAGGAATCGTCACTTCCGCCGATGCCGATCCCCTCATTTACTACTCCAGCTGCTACCGCCGCCTAGCGGACCCACGAAACTGTGCTGTTGCTTGAACCCTGAGGAATACCGGTATGACCCCCCCCATAAAAAACGGCCCGAGGCACATCGAAAGCATCCGCGATTCGCGTGTTGTTTACATCAACGGCGAGCGCGTCAGCGACGTGACAGAACACCCTGCGTTCCGCAATGCCGTTTACTCCTACGCACGCCTCTATGATTTCCAGGCCGACCCTACCAATGCGGAACTGATGACCTTTACCACGGAGAACGGTTATCAGGTCAATCGCGCTTGGCAAGCGCCGCGAAACTACGATGAGTTGGTTACGCGTCGCAAAGCCATGGTGCTCTGGGCCGAGCAGCATGGCGGCTTCCTCGGCCGTTCCCCAGATTGTGTTGCATCGGCGCTACTGGGTCAGTACATGGGACTCGACGTAATCGGGCAGTATCGAAAGCAAGGTGCAGCGGCGCTGCACGACTACTACCACTACGCTGCAAATAACGACCTATTTCTGAGCTTCGTCATTATCAACCCCCAAGGCAATCGCTCCAAGAGCTGGGGTGAACAAAAGACCGGTCTGGTCGCATCCATCGTCGACGAAGATTCCGAAGGAATCACGATCCGCGGTGCCAAAATGCTCGGTACCAGTTCGATCATGGCAAACGAAGTTTTCGTTGCCAATCTGCAACCCCTCCAAGAGGGCGAAGAGAATCTGGCCTTCAGCTGTGCTGTTCCGGTGGCCACTAAAGGCCTGAAGGTCCTGTCACGCAAATCCTACGAACAACATGCTGTTTCCCCGGCGGACAACCCGCTTTCTCACCGTTTCGACGAGAACGACGCTCTCATCTACTTCGACAATGTCAAGGTGCCGTGGGAGCGTGTCTTCACCTATCGAAGCGTCGACGCTTGCCGCGCCCAGTTTCACGACACGCCTGGCCACATTATGCAGAACTACCAGGCGCAGATCCGCCTAACCGTAAAGCTGCGATTTCTCGCCGGCCTCGGACGGAAAATTGCCGAAACGATCGGCACGCTTGCGATTCCCTCCGTCCGGGAACGCCTTGGCTGGCTTGCCGCGCAGGTGCGCATGGTGGAAGGCTTGCTCTATGGGATGGAGATCAATGGGCACGAGCACAACGGTTATTACGTACCGGACCGTTCCATAATGTACTCGGCACAGGTTGTCACGCAAGAGCTGTACGGGAAAATCATATCGACGCTGCGTGAACTGGCCGGCGGGGCGATGATCATGCTCCCTTCATCCGAAAAAGATCTCGAAAACCCCGAGCTTATGAACATCATAGCCAATACGCAGGTTTCCGAAGCGATGACGCCACAGGAACGGGTTCACTTCCTGAAACTTGCCTGGGACGCCATCGGCAGCGAATTCGCCTCGCGCCACCAACAATACGAGATGTTTTATGCCGGAGCCCCCTTCGTGACCTGTGGCCACAGCTTTCGCACCTACGACTGGGCAAACGCCGAGCATTTGTGCGATTCCCTCATGATTCGGACTGCGGCATGATGCGCCAAATCTTGGCAACCGTTTTGCGACATCGCCGTTGATCCTTCTTTGTGCCTATCCGCGCGAGGCGCTATGAGAACCGCAATCGTAAACATCGGAACCATCGTTTCCGGCGACTGGAGATCGCCATTTGTGACCGGAGACTCCATTCTCATGGAGAACGGAAAAATCACGACAGTCGGATCCGTCGCTGACACGCAGCTCAAGACCTGCGACGTGATAATCGACGCCGATGGCGCCACGGCATGCCCAGGATTTATTGACTCCCAAGTCCATAACACGTTCGGTGACTACACTCCTCGCCAGAAAACCGTAGGCTTTCTGGAGAGCTATGTCCACGGCGGCGTCACTACCGGAATTACGGCCTCAGAAGTCCACGTGCCCGGTCGCCCGAGAGACCCTGAAGGCGTAAAAGCGCTCGCTGTCGCCGCACTCAAATGCTTCGAACATTATCGGCCTGGCGGAATGCGGGTCTACGCGGGCGCGGTCATCCTGGAGCCTGGCCTAGAGGAGGCGGATTTTTCCGAACTCGCAAGTAAGGGGGTCTGGCTCGCCAAGGCCGGTTTTGGCGCATTCAAGACGCCGTACGACTACGCGCCTTTGATCGCCTGGGCAAAAAAGCACAAGATGGTGACGCTGGTGCATACCGGGGGCTCATCAATACCTGGTTCTTCTGGAATCTGGGCCGATCACATCATCAAGATGGACCCCGATGTTTCGTTCCATACCAATGGCGGACCGGTCGCCATGCCGGACGAGGATTATCCACGCCTCGTCCACGAATCTCGCGCCGCGCTCCAAGTATGCACTGCAGGGAACCTGCGCACTGCCCTGTTGCTAGCCGACCTGATGCGCGAAACGGGCCAGTTCGACCGCTTCCTGATCGCGACTGACACACCAACAGGATCGGGAATCATGCCCCTGGGCATGATGTACACCATTACGCACCTCGCGAGTCTGGCCGACATGCCCCCTGAAATGGCGATTGCAGCAGCCACGGGAAACAACGCCCGGGTTTACGGCATCAATTCGGGATTCCTTGACGCTGGACGCGATGCGGACGTCATCATTCTCGATGCTTGCGTTGGTGGCTCCAAGCGTGAACCACTCGATGCATTACGCAACGGCGATATCGTCGCCGTTTCTGCAGTCATTACCGACGGCGTGCCGCGCTTCGTCGGCCGCAGCCGCAACACGCCGGCAGGAATCCGCAACGTACGCGTCGCCCACAACACAGTGCTAGACCCGTTTGAAAGTTCCCTCCACTGATCTTTTCCGCATATTGCCGAGGATTCTCCATGGCCAGCCACGACGTGCCAGGCATCAAGATTCGCCGCTGGTATCAGTACTGCGAAGATACTTTCACCAACGAAGCAGGCGTGCCATCCGAAGACGGCTCAAGTGTGCGCAAGGTAGTCATCGGCGCGCTCATCAAGAACCCCGTAGCAGGACAACCTTCCCCTGCCCCAATGGACGCCGCCATTTCTTCATCCGCCGCCCTTGGAGAAGTATTTGCCCTAAAACTCCTTGCGGCTTCGGGAGATCAACCAATAGCCAGCTATGGCAAGGCCTGCCTGGTTGGCATGAAGGGCGAGTATGAGCACGGAAACGCTTTTCTGACCGAGACCTTCATGGCCCCTATACGCAAAGCAATCGGCGGAGGCAAAGCCTGGGTTCCGTCCACCGGCAAGCGCGGTGGCCCGAATACTATGATTGACATCCCGCTCGCCCATAAAGACGCGCTGTACGTACGCTCACATTACGACACTGTCACGGTCTCGTTCCCTGACGGACCGAACGACGATGAAATCCTGCTGCTCGTAGCAACCGCCAGTCGGGGACGTCTGCACGCGCGCTTGGGAGGATTGTCCGTTCACGACGTAAAAGGCGAGGACGGGCTGCGTTAAGCCGGGCACCACATGCTGCGCTGACCTGGCCGCGCTTCCGGGTTCTATTGACCCTTTTGTCCCTCAATTCGCTTTGCCGCCGCAATTGCAGCCGCTGCGACATTCGGTTCCGTGGTTGGCTACCGCGCAACCAATCTTGTGCGCCCCCTGACGCACCATGTCATCAACCTATCCTTCGGGAGGATACTATGAGCTTCAAGCGCAATGTGGTACTCGGCTCCCTCATCGCAGGGTGCATGCTTTCCATTATCGGAACCGGCCATGCTGCCCCTCCTCCTGCGGACTATCCGCGCAAGCCGATTACCTTTTATATTGGGTATGCTCCTGGTGGGTCTGCCGACAACGTCGGGCGCCTGTTACTGCCTCAGCTAGAAGCCCGCATCGGCCAGACGATTATTCTGGATAATCGTTCCGGCGGTGGAGGCGCGATTGGCCTGGGCACCGTTGCCAGGAGCGCGCCGGATGGATACAGCATGGGGTTTGGAACCGGCGGCGCCTTGACAGCAAATGTCCATCTTGTACCCAATTTGCCATATAACCCGCTGACCAGCTTTGAGTATGTGGGAATGACTGTGCTGTTTCCCATCGTGCTCGTCGCGCGTAGCGATAGTAACTTCACGACTATCCAGGATGTTCTGGATACGGCGAAAACCAAGACGCTTTCATTCGGCTCGGCCGGCATTGCCAGCTCCACACATTTGGCGGGCGAACTGCTGAACCAGATGGCCGGAATCAAGCTATCGCATGTCCCATACAAAGGCACGGGCCCTGCTGCTCTCGACGTCATAGGCGGTCACCTCGACCTGGCGTTCGTAGACCTGCCTACCGCAGTACCGCACGTACAGTCGGGAAAGCTACGCTTGCTGGCCACGACCAGCCCTGAGCGTTCCAGATTGATCCCCGATATCCCGACCATCGCGGAATCCGGCGTACCAGGTTACCAGTTCACCACCTGGTTTGGCATCGTCGTTCCCAAGGATACTCCCAAAGAGATCGTAGACTACCTCAATACAGAATTGGTTGCCCTGCTCAAGCAGGATCAGGTTGCCGAACAGTTGCGGCGGGCTGGGGCCGAGCCATTTATCAGCACTCCGGAAGAAATGCGCAGCATTGTCGAGCGGGAAATGAAACGGGTTGGAAAAGTCATCACGGCTGCAGGGATTTCTCTTCAATAGGGTTCCTGCTAAGAGGAAACATGACGTTGACAGTGAACATTGCAGTACCACGGGGGATCGCCTTCCCCCGCACACCGATCCACCACAACTTGTGCGTTACCTCGCAGCGGTACCCGGAGCGAACGGCGATCAACTTCTTCGGTCGCGAGATCACCTACCAAGATTTCGCTGACGTCGTGGAGGTAATCGCCGGCTGGCTTCGGCATGCGGCTGGCGTTCGCCCGGGAGATCGCGTCGCGCTATACATGCAGAACTGCCCACAGTGGCTCTTGGCGTACTACGCCATCCTTCGTGCGGATGCGATCGCCGTACCGCTCAACCCGATGTATCGGGCGGGAGAGATCCGGCATTACTTGTTAGATAGTGGCGCCAGGGTGATTTTCTGCGGGTACGAGCTACTGACGCAATTGCGCGCGGCCTCGGTTGACACCCATGCTGTCGGTGTGGCGTACAGCGACTATCTGCCTGCCCAGTCACCCTATCGCGTTCCGGACTGGATCGCCGAGGCAACGCTCGACACCTCCGGATGCACCCCATGGAATGCCGTCGTGACGTGGCGCGAGCCGGGGACCTACTGCGCCGACCCCAGCAAGGCAAAATACGACGATATCTGCGGCATCTTCTACACGTCGGGCTCGACTGGCATCCCCAAAGGGTGCGTCATGACCCACCGTGCATTTCAGCACAACATCGTTGGGCTTTCGACCTGGCACTGGCTGGCACCCGGAACAAATTGCCTGGCCACGGCACCCATGTCACATGTCTCAGGGCTCAACCACGGCGTGCATATCCCCGTGTATTTGGGTGGAGCATCTGTGATCCTGCCGAGGTGGGATGCCGGACTGGCGATGGATCTCATCGAGAATTGCAACGTCGGCCATGCCTCAATCGCCCCAACCGCCATCGCTGACATGCTTAACCACCCTACCAGCGGGGACAGATCCTTTCCTTTGCTCAAGCGCATCACTGCCGGCGGCGCACCCATGCCAAAGGGTTGGGCAGAGCTGCTCCAGCAAAAGCTTGGTGCAACGTTCATCGAAGCCTACGGGCTGACGGAAACAGCGGGCACGACGCACATCAACCCCGTCACCCACCCTGTTCCCGGAAGTGCTGGTGTTTCGTTCTTTACCACCGAAACCCTCATCCTCGATTCGACGACGCTTCAACCACTGCCGCCAGGCAATGCGGGAGAAGTGGCCGTGTGTGGTCCACAGCTCTTTAGCGAGTACTGGAACAAGCCCGACGAAACCGAACGCGCCTTCATCACCGTTGGCGGAAAGCGGTACTTGCGTACTGGTGACATAGGTTACCTAGACGAAGCAGGCTATCTGTTCATTCTCGATCGAGCGAAGCGCATGATCAACGCTTCCGGGTACAAGGTGTGGCCATCAGAGGTCGAGCGCATATTGGAGCAATGCCCGGGTGTCAAGGAAGTCTGCGTAGTGGCCTCGCCAGACCCCCATCGAGGCGAGACAGTCAAAGCCTACGTGGTGCGCGAGCCAGGAAGCACCCTTGATGCTGAGACGTTTATAGCGTGGGCCAAAGAGAGAATGGCGGCATACAAGTATCCACGCATCGTCCAGTTCAAGGACGAACTACCCAAGTCCAATGTCGGAAAAATTCTGTGGCAACAACTGCAGCAGGAGAATTTCCCCTGCACCAACCTGAAAACCAACTAACGCCACAATCAATGTCGAGTGAGCAAGAAATGCGGGTCCCCACCTTGTTAGTCCCCGGACTGAACTGCTCCGCCAGAGTATTCAGGCATCAAATCCCCATGCTTTGGAAGTATGGTCCGGTTCATATTTGCGATCACACTCAAGATGAAACTGTCAGCGCGCTCGCCCAACGCATCTTGCAGGAAGCGCCTCCAAGATTTGTACTAATCGGCTTCTCGCTCGGCGGGTTCGTCGCGTTTGAATTGTGGCGGCATGCTCCCGAGCGCATTGCCGGACTAGTATTGATGTCGACCTCTGCGCGACCAGAAAGCGAGAAGGAACGGGAGGTCCGAGAATCTCGCGTCAATGTCGCGCGCAATGACGACTATGCCAAGATCCCACCCTTGCATTTCGCCAAGAATGTGCACCCTATCCGCCAAACAGATGACCACCTGCGGGCCGAGCATCGTCAAATGACGCTGGACTGCGGCATGTCGGCGTACCTACGCCAGCAGGCCGCGATCGGATCACGCCCGGATTCCCGCGATACCTTGGCGACTATTACCTGTCCCACGCTGGTGCTGGTCGGCGACACGGATTTCATCACTCCCCCGGATCACGCGCGGGAGATAGCCGAACATATACAAGGCGCAAGACTCGTGGTCATCCCTAACTGTGGGCATCTCGCCCCACTCGAACAACCTGAACAAGTAAACACCGCGCTCGAAGCGTGGCGCGAAGGCGTCAACCTTAGATTAGGATAATCCGGTCGACGAGCCCGTCCGAAGCACTGCCCGCAATGTCGATGCTCATTTTGGACCGACCGCGGCCGTTTCGGCGGCAACCCATGCCTCCCGCAGCGTATCCGTGCGCGCTAAAGCCTCAGGAGTATCTGGCATGCTTTGCTCACTAGATGCTGAACACAGCCGGTTCAGAGAAGAAATCCGCACATTCGTCTCAAAGCACCTGCCCGACGACATCCGTAGGCGCGGGGAACGAGGCGACCCATGGAAACGCGACGATTACGTCCGTTGGCAGCAGATCCTTCATGCACATGGCTTCGGGGCTCCCGCCTGGCCCGTCGAGTATGGCGGAAAAGGATGGAGCCCGCTGAAGAAATTTCTATTCGACACCGAGTGTGCGCTGCAGAACGCACCGCGCGAAATTCCATTTGGCGTAAACATGGTGGCACCGGTGATCATGAAGTACGGTACGGAAGAACAGAAAAAGTACTACCTGCCACGCATCCAGACTCTCGAACATTGGTGGGCACAGGGATATTCCGAGCCGAGTGCCGGATCCGATCTTGCATCATTACGGACAAGCGCCGTACGCGATGGTGATCATTACGTAATCAATGGTCAGAAAGTGTGGACCACGTTGGCTCATTTCGCTACCCACATTTTCTGCCTGGTACGAACCGATCCAAATGCTGCGCGCCCGCAAGCAGGCATTTCCTTCGTGCTGATAGACATGTCGACACCGGGCATTACGGTTCGGCCGATCCATACTATCGATGACGAGCATGAGCTCAACGAAGTATGGTTCGATAACGTACGCGTACCTGTGGGCAACCGCATCGGAGAAGAAAACAAAGGATGGACTTACGCGAAGTATCTGCTCCAGCATGAGCGCGCGGATATCGCCCGCGTTGGGCGAGCACGCGCGCTGCTTTCGCGCGTCAAGGCCGCGTCGGAACGCTACCCCGGTTACGACGAACGACCTTATTCATCGAACGGGTCATTCCGCCGGCGCCTCGAACGCGTCGAGATCAAGCTGAACGCGCTCGAGGTAATGAACATACAGCTTCTGTCTTCCCGGGACGTCGCCTCGACCAACCCGATGTACTTTTCGATCTTAAAAATCGTAGGTTCCGAGCTTCATCAGGAGATATCGGAATTGGCGCTTCAGGTCCTCGGCGCATCGCAGATCGAAGATCTGCGGGGACTGCCACAGGAGCGCGAATCCGATTTCTACGCCGAGCGTCCGTTCCAGAACCCGGCCGACAAGACGTTCATGCCCATTTACCTCAACAACCTTAAGACCACCATCTACGGCGGCTCCACGGAAATTCAGAAGAACATCATCTTCAAGATGCTTACATCGTAGGAAAAGCATGCACCTCGAACTGTCCGACGAGTTCCGCTCGTTCACCGATTCGGTTTCCCGCTACCTGTCCGATCATACCGACCGATCGATTGCCTCCCTGCTGCCAGGGTTGGCGAACCTCGGCATTTTTCAGCTGGCAGTACCGGAATCTGTCGGCGGGATCGGTGCAGGCGGCAGCGAGATCATGACGATCATGCGAGTGCTCGGGCGATCGGTTGCTGCAGAGCCAATCATCAACCACGTTTTTCTGCCAGCATGGCTCTTATGCCAGAGCCAATCGCAACGGGCACGGGATTTACTGGCAGAAATCGCCCAGGGCCAAATACCTTTGGCCCTGGCACATGACGAACCGAACGGCAGACACCCAATCCGAAAAATTGCAACAACGGCGGTCCCCGATGCCACTGGTTATCGCCTTTGCGGTTCGAAATGCTGTGTGATTGGTGGCGATATTGCCCAGCTTCTGCTGGTTTCGGCGACACTCGAAAACGGAGATATTGGCATCTTCTTGGTTGACGGCGGGATACCTGGCCTCGTGGTTATCCCATTGAGGCCACATGGCCACAGCGCCATGGCGCACGTCCGCCTTGATAGCGTTGCCGTACCCCCTGATTCCCTGCTCCTACGTGCTGCTCCGTCTACTGGCTTCTTCCTACGGTTCGATGACCATGCTCGCTTTCTCCTGGCGGCCGAAGCAATCGGAATAATGGACAAGCTGATCGACAGCACGATCGAACACTTGCAGACTCGCGTGCAGTTCGGTCGGCCGCTCAGCCAGTTCCAAGCACTGCAGCACCGCATCGTCGACATGGTGGTACAGCGCAGTCGCGCCGAGGCCCTTGCCATCCAGGCCGCCTTGTGCGCTTCGGAAGAAACCTTTTCCCGGGCATCGCTTTACGCGAAGTACTATGCAAACGAGGCCGGAAAATTCATCGGCCGGCAAGCAATTCAGCTCCACGGTGGCATGGGACTAACCAAAGAACTCGAGGTGGGAAGGCTCTACAAACGGCTGCTTGCAATCAGCTGCCTTTACGGCGACAGCGACTATATCTTGGACGTTCTCGTGTCCTGAGCCAACTTACTCGGTGCTGTGCGAAGCAAGCGCAACACCCGAACACGGTGCATTCGCTTCAGGAGTTGAATCAGTCGTGAGCCACAGCCCTATTGTGATCGCAGGTTATGCCGAGATCCCGGTCAAGTTCCGTTCCGGACGGAGCGCTTATGAGTACGCAGGCCAAGTTTTTGACCAGTTGCTTAGTCGTACGGCAATTCCTAAGGAACTTATCGATGGGTTGTCGGTAAGTTCCTCCCTGAGCGAAGGCAGTAACCCATTTCTTGCCGGCTACATGGCAGAAGCCCTGGGACTGCAATGCCATTGGCTGAATCTTTCGGCTTTAGGAGGCGCATCCAGCCTTGCCGGCGTGGCGGCCGCCGGGGCAGCCATCCAAGCCGG
>Ga0065721_10003904_pt1 | contig 64508 bp, 57 predicted proteins | sample Mesricmetagenome_FD_59108 | JGI IMG/M metagenome (GOLD analysis project Ga0065721, IMG submission 59108) | Mesophilic microbial community from rice straw/compost enrichment Sample: eDNA_1 v2 (version 2) | ecosystem: Engineered > Solid waste > Grass > Composting > Bioreactor | place: USA: Davis... | reverse complement strand
CTCGATTTCCGTCATCTTCCTGAGTTCCATCCTGAGGCGCTCGAGATCTTGCGGCTCGACACCATTGTTTTCCATGAGATTGGCAAGCCATATGCCGTCGGCGGCGTAGCGCGCAATCTGCTGCGCCGGGTGATTGTCCGTGTCTGCATGGCGTTCGATCCGGCCGCGCATCCAGTCCGACCAGAGTGCGCGCAGCTTCGGGTCGTTCATGCAGGAGACCGACAGCGCGGCCCAAGGGCTTCCGGCACCTTCGCGCGTAACCTGAAAGAAGGCTTCGATATAAGCGCGCGTGAAGCGACCAGGGGAGGCGGTGTCGTTCTCAATCAACCGGTCGATCTCGTCATCGAGCTTTGCCAGGAGATCGGCGAACACCGCCTCGACCAGCGCTTGCTTGCTGGAAAAATGATGTAGCAGTCCGCCCTTGGTCACGGCGGCCGAAGCTGCGACGGACTGCAAGGTGATCGCCGACAAGCCAGCCTCTGCGGCAGACCGTGCCGCTTGGTCGAGGATGGAACGCCGCACCTGCTCGGGCTGCTTTTCGCGTCTGTGGGCTTGGGACATACTGAAACATACCGCGCGGTCGGTTTCTTCTCAAGCCACAAAGATGTTGCCGGCGCAGGTTTTGATCCACCGGGACTCGATCCGGCCTGCATTCCATCTTACATCGCAGCCATGGAAGGCATCGAAGCCGAGGACGCCCGGGAAACCAGGCAGGATCATCGTCCGAAACGGACCAGAGCGCTCGGAGGCGGCATCGCTGCCTCCGTGTTGCTGCATGTCGTCCTGGCCTTCGCCTTCTTTTTCCACTTCCCCCTGGAGTTCCCGGAGCCGCCCAAGGAAGAGAGCGTGACGGTGGAACTGGTTCCCCCACCTGAAGAGCCGGAAGAAGAGGCAGAGGAGGCCGAAGAGCCACCGCCACCGGAGCAGGAGGAAGAGGCCAAACAGGAGGAGCCTCCGCCTTCGCCCCCACCGCCGCCGCAAGAGGAAGCGAAACAGGAAGAACCGCCTCCGCCGCCCGAACCGTCGCCGCCACCTCCGCCCGCACCCGAACCGCCGAAGGGCGAGGAGCGGGCAGGGCAACCCATGCCGGTCCTGCGGCCTGTCCAGCAATTTGGCGAGAAGGATGAAGGCCCGCGCGTGAGCGAAGACGGCGACGCGCCTGAAGAGCCGGCAGGCAGAGAGCCGGAAACCGCTCCAACAGAGACGGAGGAAACAAGCAAAGCCGCCGAGGAGACGGAAGCCGCAGAAGATGCGCCACCCGCAAGTGCCGTGCCCGATGATGTCAACGTGCCGGAGGTCGATACGGCGGCGAGTTCGCATGTCGAAGGGCCGGAGACCGGTGCCGCACCTGCCGGCGAGATGACAGCGCTTATCCCGCAAGTCGTGCCTGCACCGACACCAAAACCGACCGAGGCCCCGGCCAAGGACGCGCCCAGCAGCCTGACGAAGGCGACCAAGCTGTTTTCCCGCAGCGTCACCGAAAGCGACGTGGCAATGACGGCCATGGGCGATATCCCGCGCGAGATCCGCGCCGGGCAGCTTTGCGCCACGGAACTGCGCGAGCAGTTGCGCCATGCGCCGGCAGCCTACCGGCCGGACATCCTGCCCGCCTACAAGCTGCCTTCCGGCACGGTACTCGAGGTCAAGCAGGCGGCGTTTCGCGCCAGCGCCCAGTGGTATAACATCAGGTTTCGCTGCGAGGTGGACGAGGATGCGATGAAGGTCGTTTCGTTCGCATTCGACGTTGGCGCTGCTGTGCCGCGCAGTCAGTGGCGGGCGCGGGGCTTCCCGGACTGATCCGGGTCAGGCGCCGCCGGCGACTTTCTCCTCCACGAGCACCGCATCGGCTTCCTTTTCGAACTCTTCTGCTTCGGTGGCTTCCAGACCAAAGCGCAGCGCAAAGTCTGGCGCATAACGCAGCAGATCTGGCCGCAGCCGCAACAGCGCCAGGTCCTTTGATTTCGCCTCCAGCATCACGTCGAAATCCAGGCCTTCAGCGGTGCGCATGAAGGTGGCAAACTCAAACGGGTTGCAGAAATCGGCATGGCCGGTGAAGACCGGGGCGACGTATTTTGTCGTCTTCTTGCGTGTCTTTGGGTCGACCCGCACCTGTTCGCGCAGTTCCGTGCGCGGCGAAGAGAAGTGGATCTTCGGCTGCTGTCCCTCCGGCCAGGTGGCGAGGATGGCGGCCAGCGTCTCGCGCAGGTCCGCCCGCTCCGGGTTGAGGCACCAGAAATGCTGGTAGTCGAAGATCAGCCGTACGCCGGTATGTTCGTGGATCCAAAGGACGTCGGCGGCCGAGAACCGCAGATCATCGTGTTCGAGCACCAGCCGGCGGCGCACATGCTCGGGAAGCATCTTCCAGGTCTCAACCCAGCGGGCGCGGCTGGCCGGAATATCGCCATAGGTGCCGCCGACATGAATGATGAGTACGGCCTCCGGCCCGAGTTCCATCAGATCCAGCATCTCCGCCTGGGTCGAGAGGTCCCAGATGCTTTTCTTGACGAGTTCGGGATCGGGGCTGTTCAACACCACGAATTGTGAAGGGTGGAAAGACAGGCGGATGTCGAGACGCTTCGACTTCTCACCCAGCGCGCGAAGCTCGCTGACGCTCTGGCCGATCATTCCGTGGAACTGCGGCATGTCCGGATGCGTCACGTAGGGGGCGATATCGGAGGACATGCGATACATGCGGATGTCGTGCCGGTCGAGATGGTCGAGGATTTGGTCAACATATTCGAGCGACACCTTCAGATGCGGATTGTTGGCTGAGCGGCGGCTGTCGTTGCTCTTCAGGTCATCGCGCGCCATGACCTTGACCGGAAAGCCGAGACGCGATGTGCGGGCCTGTTTCCTGCTGTCCGTTGCATCCCCTGCGGTCATGCCATTCTCCCGATGATCGAGACCGCATAACGATCCCGGGCCGGTTCTGATCCGGCCCGATCTTGCCGATCGAGAAAATCTCGGCCAGCTTGTCGGATCGGCCTGCCGTCCCACGTCCTTGTTAAGTTGCAACTCAAGAGGAGGAAGACCCATGCCTTATGTTGATGGTTTTGTTCTTGCCGTGCCGACGGACAACCTGGAGCGCTACAAGGAGATTGCCCGGCTCGCCGGCGATATCTGGAAGGAATATGGCGCCGTCAGCTATGTCGAATGCATCGGCGACGACGTGCCCTATGGCGAGCTGACATCATTCCCGCGAGCGGTGCAGGCGAAGGAGGACGAGACGGTCGTCTTCTCCTGGATCACCTATGAAAGCCGCGAGCAGCGCGACGCGATCAACGACAAGGTGATGAAGGATCCGCGGCTCGCAGGCGAGCAGTGGAAGGGCGTGTTTGATGCCAGGCGCATGATTTACGGTGGCTTCCAGAGCTTCATGACCCTATAGATCCGGCGATCTGAAACAAGGAGCGCCGCCTCATGCCCCAGACCGTCATCTCAATCCAAACGCGCGGGCAGGGGCTTTATGAATTCACCGAGGCGGCCCAGAAATTCGTGGCTGGACAGCCAAGCGGCGAAGGCCTGCTGACGGTCTTCGTTCGCCACACGTCCTGCTCGCTCCTCATCCAGGAGAATGCCGATCCGGATGTGCGGCGCGACCTGAAGACCTTCTTCTCGCGCCTCGTGCCGCCAACCAGCGACCCGCAGATGCGCTGGGTGACCCATACGACCGAAGGTCCGGACGACATGCCGGCGCATATCAAGGCGGCGCTGACTGTTGTTTCCCTCGGCATCCCGGTCAGTTTCGGGCGGTTGATGCTCGGCACCTGGCAGGGGTTGTACCTCTTCGAGCACCGCGACCACCCGCATAGCCGCCAGGTGGTGCTGCATCTTTCGGCGTGAGTGCTGGATGAACGACAACTGAACGGCGGATTGCGATTTTGTTCAGCCCCGGCGCGCTAGCTTCCACACAATCGCCAGCAAGGCGAGAGAGGTTTCGGGCAGAACGCCCCAATTCTGGAGACACGCCATGAGGAACATCTTCACCAAAGCTGGAATCGCTGCTCTCGTCGCGCTCGCCGGACTATCCGCCGTTGCGCCGACGGCATCTGCCGCCAATGGCGACCTGGTCATCTCGGTTCAGCACCGCGACCGCCACTGGCGTCCTGACCGCCGCCCGGACCGTCGCCCCGGCTGCGCACCGTGGCTTGCCGAAGAAAAGGCCGCTCGCATGGGCCTGCGCCGCGCGCGCGTAGTGGACGTGTCGCGCCGCACCGTGACCGTGGTCGGGTTCGACCGCCGTGGTCGCGACCGGGTGGTTTTTGCCAACGTCCGCGGCTGCCCGCTGATCCGCCGCTAACGCGCGGCCGCAAACACCAGAAAAAGCCCGCCGATCATCTCCCGATCGGCGGGCTTTTTCTATGGCTGAAGGTGACAACCTCCCGCCGCCAATGTGGCGAAAGGAACGACGGTTGTTACTGGTCGAGCTGGAAGGTTACGTTGACCGTCACACGATAGGTGTTCTCACCGGCGGCAACCGGAACGGATTCCGCCGCCATGTCCTTGGCCATCGCCATGCGCATCATCGGCTGCGGGGGGCGGGCGGTATTCTCGCTGATCTCGATCACCCGGCCAAGCTTGACGCCGGCCGCCTCCGTCAAGGTCTTGGCCTTGTCCAGCGCTTCGGCAACGGCTGCCTTGCGGGCATCCTTCATGGCGTCCTTCGGATTGTCATTGGTGAACTCGATCTGGCCGCCCTGGTTGACGCCGAGCTTAACCGACTTGTCGATAATGCCCCCGAGCTTTTCGAGGTCGCGGATCTTCAGCGTCACGCCGTTCGAGACCTCGTAGCCGATGATCTTCGGCGGCTCGACCACGCCATCCTTCGGCTCGGTATGGCGGTATTGCGGATAGATCGAGAAGTTGCTGGTCTGGATGTCGCGATCAGCGATGCCTTCGGCCTTCAGCGCCGCCAGCACCTCTTTCATCGCCGCACTGTTGGCCGAGAGCGCGGCATCGGCCGTCTCGCCATTGCGCACCACCGACAGGCTGACGACCGCCATGTCCGGAACGACCGAGGCTTCGCCTTCGCCGGACACCCGGATCAGCGGCTCGCGCGGGCGCGGCTCCTGGGCCGCTGCGCCTGATGTCCATGAGCTTGCCGCAGCAAGGCTCAGGATCGCGGCAAGCGCAAGACGTGACTGTGTGGGCGCAAGGCGCATGGTGTTCTCCCGGTCTGAAGGCGCATCCTGGGTTTCTCCCACTGCGCCGGATGTTGAATAACGGCAACGAGCAGGACTTATAGCTGCCGGACTCACTGCCTGGGAACATTGGTGGCGGGCGATTGTGAACCTATTGCGGCGACGGCTTGTTCAGGAAAGGGAATTGCGCTAGAGCGAGCCTTAAGGCTGGGCGGACCATTGCGCTCATCCTCGTCTCGAACGGCGGGCCTGTAGCTCAATGGTTAGAGCCGGCGGCTCATAACCGCTTGGTTGGGGGTTCGAGTCCCTCCGGGCCCACCACTCAATTTCTATCCTTCTGATTTCGCTGAATTATTTTGAATGATCCCCGCACCGTCATGTGGGTGCGGGGCAATTCTGATCTCAATTTGTTCCGCAACGATCCTGGAAGTAGCTTTACCAAGACGCGCACGGTCGGCACCTTTGGTGTAAAGTTCAGCTTGTTGCGTAGTGACCCAGCCGAACTGGGCCATCAATTGGTGAGTTGTAGCTCCGGCTTCAGCAGCCAGCGTTGCGCTGAATTTCCGAAGCCCGTGGGCACTTTTCGCGATGCCAGCTGCACGGCACGCTTCGCGGAACCAGTTTCCAAAGGATTCTTTCGTCATCGGCCGACCATTTTTTCCGACAACGAATGAAAGATCACCTGTCTGGGTCTTTTCGACCAAATCCAGGACACGTTGAGAAAATTCGACAGTAACTGGCGTGTTTGTCTTCATTGTCCTCATATTCAGGATAGCGTCTGCCATGTGCTGTTTGCCTGCTCGCACGACATCGGATCGTCGCAATCCCGAAGCAATCAAAATTTCAAAAGCCAGTCGCTCTCTCGTTCCAATAGGCCAATGATCAAGAAACTGTTGAACCTCGGCCAAGGTCCAAACGGGAAACCCCGAGGACTGGTTCTTGAGGCGCTTAACTCCTACAGTTGGGTCAGCGTTGATATGTTCATGTTCCAAAGCCCACTTGAACAACGCCGACATCGACTTCAGAAAGTTATTGGCCAATGCGGGAGTGTTTTTACGCCGTTCCAAGGCATTTCGAATATCTCTGGCCTTTACCGCTCTGCAATCCACATTGCCGCTTGCGTCAACCACTTGTTTAAAGAAAAGTCCGCGCTGCTTTCGGGTAGCGACGCTCAGCTGCGACCATGTTGCACTTTCCATATATTTTTGGACAAGCCAACGAAGGGACCGGGCGACAACGACATGGTGAGGCTCGATTTTTTCACCTGCCATGGCGGCTTTATAGGCGAGCTTAAATTCCTTTGAACCTGGAGTTCCAGGCAGCCGAGTTCGCTCACCCTTTCCAATTCGAAAGTAAAATCTTACCGTCCCATGACGGGATGTTTCTCTTGTAACGTACAGAGGCAAGACACGGGGCATTAGAGCACAACTCCTCTTGCTGAGGACGAAGTGTAATGTGATTGAGGCGTTTCTGCCGAGGCCGGTGTCACTCTAATCGTTCGACCTCCCGCCTCTATCTCGATTGTCACAAGCTCAAGTCTTGCGACTTCGGCTGCGCGGACGATTTCGGCTTTCGTTATGGTCTGGGGTTTTGACATATTTCATCGGGCGCTTCTGGGCTGCGCTGTTGTTGATGACAAAAGGCTGCTGCATAAATTTGCGTGTGGCAACAAAAAAAGTGGGGAAAATGAAAATAGATTCAATCCCCTAACTTTCAGACGATACCCCCTACCGAAGTTCACTAGGGCTAGTGAAGTGCCGTAGTGAACTCCGTTTGAAAGATAGTGGAAATCATGACTTGGTTCGGCGCACGCACCCAGCTACGACCCTGATACCCAAACGATGGCGGTTCAGAGCGCCGCACGGAATGACGAATATCAGCGCTTATAGCTGAGCCCGTCATTGTCCAGGGTTGTTGCCGTTTTCGGCTCTTTCCGCCTTTCCTCATCAATCCGAGCACTCGCCTGGGCGAGCAGGAACTTCAGGCCACAGAATGCCATCGCTGGATGCACGCGGATAATTTCAGTCGCCGCAGAAACTTGTTCAAGTAGAAGCCCAGCAGCCTGCTTTCGCCGAGCTATTTCCCGCATAAGATTAGCGTGCTCTTGTTTGTCCTGAAACTCCTGACGAACCAACTTCTTTTTCAAAGCCTCCAGGTCGCGGTTACAAGAATGCAACACCTCGGAGGCTTGCTGAACCGCTGACATGCATCGCCGCTGCTGCCGCTCAAAGATAAATGCAATTCCTAGCAGGTAGTGCCACCATCGCGGACGAGGGGCCTTCGCAAGTCGTCGCTCGGCATCGAAAAGTATGTTCCATTTTTTTCCGGCACTCGTCTCCAGGTCTGCGACTTCGCTCCGTATGCCCGTCGTCTTCTCGGAAACTTTGAAGTCCGGAATTTTGCGATTCAGATCGGCTCTCGCCTGTTCCTCTATCTCCCAAAGGGATACAGCAATGCGTTCCTCCGGTGTCATGGCCAAAACGTTGACCTTGCCCATTAGCAGAGAAAGTTGATCCCTGTAGCTATTGAGGCGAGTGAGCCAGCCTATGGGGCTGGAGGTGTCGGCGTCGGGCGATCCAGTCTCTGGTTTAGCCGTTCGATCTGGTTCGACACGTTTTCGAGAGCTTCCAGGATTTTCACCTGAATCTGAATCAGCATGTCTGGACCGGGCATCTGCTGACTGCTTGACGGTTGAAGCAGGCTGCGGATGGCTCTCGCTTCTACGAGAATTGCTTGTTCGATTGTCGGGTTTGCCGTTGGTTGGCTCATCGTCCACCACTTTCATTATGTTGTCGATTTCAGATTTCTTCTTTGCAGCCAATCGCCCAAGAGAGCCGATGAACCGTCCGTCCGTGTCGGTCACGATCCATGTGCATGGCCTTTCTCCAGCCATGATCTGCAATTTCGATGCGGCCATGGCGGCTTCTAGTTCGGCTCTGTTGGACACGTTAGCGAAGGCGTGTTTCACGACCTGCCTAATAGCCGCGACATCGTTTCCTACCCGCTTCGCAGCTTGATGCTGTGCATTCGTGAAGGCCTCTCCTGATGTCGAGTCCAATCCAGCAAGTTGAGTCTCTACGCTTCTGGCCGCATCGACAGCGCCGCGTTGCAGCAGGCCAGCGACAACTAATTTTGTATGGGCTCCCTGAGTAAAACGGTGCCCAAATTTAAATTCCGACCAACGAGCTATAATCTCGTGCACGATGCGATCAAATGAGCACCGGAGCGTTTTGCGCGTGACGGGGTCAACCTCACCGACAAGAACGTGCCAATGGACGTTGTGGGCATCTGCCGTTGCACGCGGCTTCATATGTTCAACTATGACCGCTCGCGCTGGATCAAAATCAAACTCTTTGGCGATCATTTTCACCACCTCGCGCATCTGCGCTCTGGTCGTTGCCTCGTGGGGAGCAATGATCCAGTGACGGATGGAGTATGTGCCGCGCTTCGTCAGAGCGTCGCGATGCATGTCGGCGATATCCGCTGCAGTGCCGCTCAGGAATTCAACGACGTCGTTGTCATCCCCGTTCTGAAGATGACTGATCAGCCGTTTCACGCTCGATGTTGTCCGAAAACGGATAGCTTTAATGATCATGCCGCAGATCATGTCAGGACCCTGTTTGCGTCCCTACGCACCTGTGCTGCGATCTCTTTCAGCGCTGCAACGTCGATTGGTTTCCCAGCGAAGGCTCGTAGCATCTGATTGGTTGAACGGCGAAGTTTGGCGATTGCCTCGCGGCGCTGATGACCCGCGACGCGGCCTCGTGTCGTTTCGTCAATGGCGGAACGGACGATCTCGGAAACGGATTTCCCAGCTTCACCCGCAAAACGCTCCAATCGCACTTTGTCGGGATGTGAAATTCGAATTTTTACAATTGCGCTCTTGGTCAATGTTGACTTCTTGGGGGTCCACGGGGGCGAAGCCCCCTGGCCTGCTGCGTCCACAGACGCATGGCTGGCAGCCGTAGGCCCCTGGTAAATTTGTGCCTACACCGAGGATTGTCTGAAAACTCATCGGCGACAATAGCCGAAACAATCAGCTTCAAACAAAGTAGCGATGTTAATTTGGACGAAAGGCGGGTATGGGCATCCACCGGCTTCGGGCGTTACGTTTCACAGGAAGATATAATGCAGAACACGTCTCACGCTGTGATGGCACAACGGCGCGAAGCCGCTGACAGCCCAGACGACTTCCCAACCCCACCCTGGGCAACGAGAGCGCTGATAGAGCACGTCCTTGGCCCAGAGGATGCCAAATCGTTCTCCTGTCTGGAACCGGCGTGTGGCCGGGGTTACATGAGCCGTCCGCTGGCAGAGTATTTCGCATCGGTAGATTCGTCCGATGCGTATCCTTACGGCTTCGCCACCATCCGGGACTTCTTGACCTCACCGTATCGCCGCAACTCCTACGATTGGGTCATCACAAACCCCCCATTTCGCTTGGCAGAAGAGTTCGTTCACCAGGCTCTAGATGTGGCCAGGGTCGGGATAGCGATCTTAGCTAGGACCGTGTTTCTTGAGAGCATAGGGCGGTATGAAACAATCTTTCAGCACAAGCCGCCTTCAGTTTTCGCACAATTTTCGGAGCGTGTTCCAATGGTGAAGGGGCGCGTGGATCAGAAGGCATCCACGGCAACTGGATACGCGTGGTTTATATGGAGCAAGGCCGAAACCCCAACGGGGCCTCGGCTTACGTGGATTCCGCCATGTCGAAAACTGCTGGAGCGCCCCAGAGACTATCTTTAGGCCTCGTTTTTCGCGAAGTCGGCCAAGCCATCCTTCAGCAACTGAAGCGCTGTCGCGACGTCATTCTTCTCCAACGCTTCAACAGCTTTGGTGACCTTGCCGCGAAGCCGACGTCCTTTAGGACCAGGAGCACCTTTAGGTGGCAGCTCATTGGCTGGCGCTGCGGTCACGCTACCGTACTGTCCCTGCTCGACTTCCGCGATCCGTGCCTGGTTCTCCCCGAACCAGGCGGCGATATCGTGCTTCTTGTCCCCCCTCGCCGACATTCCCAACACCAGCGAAGCATCCCTATTCGTAAGCGTCATACAATCCCCTCCATCTATAGTTGAAAGAGATTATCGCTAGTTTAGGGAAACTCAAGCTCCTTCGGCTGGTATAATAGGCTTGTCAGGGTCATGCGGCCCAGGAACATGCCCAGCAGGCACAACGTCAGCTGCTCCCAAAACATGCTTCTCTTGATCGTCAAAGAATATGTGTGCACCGAAAGCCTGCAGGATTGGAGCCTTGGGCCAAGGCCCGACAAAATGGGCTTCGTCGGCGGGTGTGCCCCAAGCCCGCAGCGTATGTATGACTCGGGCGTGCGCTTCGCTGTCGCGCGCTGTGACGATGCCGATCCTAACCTTGCTCACGCCGTCCTCATTAAGATAGATGGCGCGCAACAAAGACAGCTTTTTCAGGAACTCTCCAAACGGCCCGCCTTCCATGGGCTTCTTGGCATTCTCCTGTTCATGTCGTCGGAAGCCCTCTAGCTTCTCGCGCTTATAAATCTCGTCGGACTCGGCGCTGAAGACTACAGCATCACCATCAAAAGCGATCCTGACTTCATCGCTTGTCGCGCGCTGCCAATGCGGCGAAACAGGGCCTAGCCTTGCTGCAGCCGTCTTCGCTTCAATGGCAGCCTTTACGTCCTGGTGTTCGTTTGAGAGAAAGAGATCGATCTTCCAGGCTGGGATGAACGGTCCAAGAGGTGCGCCGCTCGTGAAGCTGCCAGTTACCACCGGCATTTCATAAGCCTTCATGGAGTTGAACGCTCGTAACGACAAGTCCGGAGAGTTCCTGGATAGCAGGATGATCTGGACATAAGGGGGCGTACCGGGCTCATTTAGCTTTAGGAGCCTGTCCACAACCTCGAATGCCGCTCCCTTCGCCAGAACCTCTTCTTCCTTCTCAAGTTGAAGGGCGGCGTAGGCGTCAACGCCTGCATCCACAAAGACCTTATGCTCGTCCTCTAGCTGGAAGAGGGCACGCGTCGAGATACCGATCCTCAATGGGTTGGCGCGCAGGCGCTCTTTCAGGCCCTCAATTGATTGAGACATTTCTAGATATCCAGTTTGGGCAACGATCTTACGATCTTCATCGTTTCCAGACTGACGGTGATAACCCGCTGGAAGAGTTTCATGGGATAAGCGGGATCACCAGCGGTTTCGATTGCATAGAGGTTGGCGTCGTTGACAATACCGCTGTCTTTATCCGTCTTTACGCATTGGCGCTCCATGATCCATTCCAACGCAGGCTTACCGTTCACGACGTAATCGTACGCCTCAAGCGGTATGCCGGTCATCGTGATATTGTTATTGTAGATCACAGTGGTTTTGTCCGTGTTCGGACGCTTGCCTCCGAATTTCATTTTCTCGACGCGATAGAAGCTTTCAGGGTTTTTGATCGTCGCCAGCGTTAGGCTGCCCTCCTTCAAAGTGACAGGATAGGGCTCCACCTCTTCAAAGTTTACGTGAAGCTCGCTCAGCGCACGGCCCGCCCGAACGAAAGCCCAGAAGTCTTCAGTCTTTTTCACGCAGGGGATACGAGGAAGCTCCTTCGAGAGATTATCGGCAAAGCGGTCTCGGTATTCTTCGGAGTGCAGAAGACCGTAGACATAATAAAAAATGTCCTCTTTGGTGAACTTCTCAGCGGGGTATGATGAGCTAAAGATTTTGGCACCAGCCTCAGTGATCGCCATATGAGCAGCTGTAGCCGCATCATGTACTCTATCGTCGAAGAGATCAGGATTGTCATCTGACTCGTCCTCCCCTTCGGTCGGCGCTCCGAAGATAAAGAGAGGCAGGCACTGTCCTTTCTCCACGCAGTCGAAACTAGGAACAGAAGATATCATTATACACGAGAATGCCTTGCTGCCCTGCCCAGTTATCATGATTGCCAGATTTGTTTCTCCTGAGACAGGGAAAACAGAAGGCATCTTGTAGACACAGTTATTGAAGCGTCTGTTGAAGTACATCCAGCTGGGAGTGAACGGGCGGTACAATGTTTTGACAATCGAACCCGGCTCGAACTCGATTCTCCGGCCACGCTCTATCCCAGCGAACTCGGTCCGGTCCCATGAAATCTTCGTGGGATCGGTGATGGCAAAATCACGCCCCGACTTGTTCGTCTGGCTGGAATGGTAGCGCGAGACTTCGGAGTTGTAGAATTCTATTGACCTCTCAATATTACGTGAAACTTCGTTCCTGGAAAAATTGACGCACCACGCATCTCGGTTGGTCTTTACCCCGCTCGAATAGTTTTCAAACAATGAGGAACGATTTTTGTCTTTCTTGTCACCAATCTTTAGAAACTGATCAAAGCTATCGTCGCGTTGCTTAAGCCAATCGCCATGTTGATCCGGCTTTAATTCGATCCAGCCACCAGCTTCGGAGATTCCCTCGACGCTACGGTAAGCTTGAAGCTTTGCAAGCTTCTCTTCCCGAGTAAGATAGTCTCCAATATCTTGGAAGTATATCTTCCCATGCTCTCTAGCGTGCGGGTTTTTGACGAATAAAGTGATTGCGATGGGCGCACGGCTCCCAGAACCGAAAATCTTGCCCCCTTCTTTTCGGGACAATTCGCCCGAAGTGCGCTGGTTCCCTCGTAAATGAAAGACATAAAGGCTTGAGAACTCCTCAGCCAAACATTTCCGGAGACCATCCGTAGCGTTGCCCTCGATCCAACCAGCATTGCTAACATAGGCCATGATACCAGCATCACCCAAGCGGTCGCTGCCCCATCGGATGGCGCGGATGTAGCTATCATAAAGCGCATTCTTCAAAGTGGCGGTTGAATGCGCCGCATAGGTTTGCCGGATGCGGCTGTCGAGCCCTGGGTAGGCTATGTTGGCATTGTTATCGTTGGCGCTGTTCTGGCCTGCCGAATAGGGTGGGTTGCCAACGATAACCCTGATGTCGAGTTGCTTTTGGCGTTGCCGTCTGGATGAGTTATCCACCATTAGGTGGCTAACCAGGTCTTCCTTTTCGTAAAGCTGGAACGTGTCTGTTAGGCATATGCCTTCGAATGGTCGATAGTCGCCACCTACTAGCGAATGATAGACCGCCTCAATGTTGATGGCTGCGATATAGTAGGCCAACAGAACAATTTCGTTGGCATGAATTTCATTGGCGTATTTGTTGGCCAACTCCTCCGGCTTGATGAGGCCCGACTGCAGCAACCGAGTAATAAAGGTTCCCGTACCCGTGAAGGGATCAAGGATGTGAACTCCTTCACTACCCAGGGTTTGACCAAATTCTTGTTGCAGAACGTCGTTAACCGAATGGATGATGAAATCCACCACCTCGACAGGCGTGTATACGATGCCGAGCTTTTCGGTCATTTTTGGAAAGGCGTTGCGGAAAAATTTGTCGTAAAGTTCGACTACAATCTTCTGTTTGCCCTCAGCGTTGTCGATGCCTGAAGCGCGCACGTTAACGTCGGCGTAAAACTTGCGAAGGCTTTCGGATTCCTTCTCCAGATTATGCTCATCCAGGACATCCAGGACGCCTTGCATGGCACGGGAAACAGGGTTCTCCTTGGTGAAGTTGTACCCCTCGAAAAGCGCTTCGAAGACGGGCTTGGTGATAATGTGCTGGGCCAGCATCTCGATGGCTTCGTCTGCCGAGATGCTATCGTTGAGATCATCACGAATTTCCTTCAGGAACTCCTCGAAGGCTTGACGTTCTGAACTCTCCGGCTGCCCGACCAGCGCTTTTATGCGAGTGATGTGCGTCTGCGCGACCTTGCCGATATCACCCGCCCAGTCCTCCCAATAGGTGCGACGTCCGCATTTCTTGACAATCTTCGCCATGATTGCGGATGAAATTTCATCAAAAAGGAACGAGGTTTGCACAGGCTCGGAAATTGTCGCGCTGTTCAGGACGTCCTCGTCCTTGGCATCTCCCCCCTCACCAATTCTAAGCCCCGTGGCTTCGGCCCTGTTACGGTTAGGCATGTCATTTGTAACGGCGATGATTTCGATTTGGCCTGAGACATCCACGCCCAGGTCCATTTTGTTTATGGTAGCGTCGAAACGGTCATCATGGGCGCGTAGCGCGTTCAGGATTTGCCAGACGACTTTGTATTTCTCGTTGTTGTTCAGCGCATCTTCAGGGGCTACGCCTGCCGGGATGCCGACCGGGAGAATGACGTAGCCCATTTTTTTGTCAGGCGCTCTGCGCATTACGCGACCAACTGACTGCACCACGTCAATCTGCGATTTGCGCGGATGCAGGAACATAATGGCGTCCAAAGCCGGAACATCCACGCCCTCCGAGAGGCAACGCGCATTGCTGAGGATGCGGCAGTTATCTTCACCTGCATCTTCCTTTAGCCAGTTTAGCAGCTGGCCTCGGGCCTTGGCGTTGAACGAGCCATCGACATGCTCCAATTCACATTGCAGCTTGCTCTCTTCGGCAACGTCGCCGTCCATGATGCTTCGAGAATCGAAATACTCCTTGATAACCTTCCCAAATTCGTTGGTGATCATTTTGGAGCTTTTGATATCTCGGCAGAAGGCAATTGCCCGCTTCATCGGCTGCGGATCGGTAGCAACGTCCTGTTTCAAATTTGTCTTTGACAAGGCCTTGTAGCAGCCGATGATCTTGGTCGCGTCGTCGAGCTTCAGCTCGCTGTTTGCGTCTGCCAAACGGTTCTGCACACCGGCGGATACGATGGCCTCATCGACCGCCAGAACAATAACCTTGTAGTCAGTCAGAAGACCGTTCTGAACCGCCCATGAGAAGCCCCGCTGAAAGAATGTCTCGCCGTACAGCTCGACATCATCCATCGAACACAGTTCGACAGATGCCTCGCCTGCCTTGGTCTTCACCGCGTCGCCGTAGATGCGTGGCGTCGCGGTCATGTAGAGCCGTTTCTTACCCTCGATGTAGTTTTGGCTATGGACCTTGATGAAATTGGAATCGTCCTCATCTTCGAATTTTGCGCCCGTTGTGCGGTGGGCTTCGTCGCAGATGATCAGATCGAATTCGGGTAGGCCGTACTTCTTTTGCGCATCTGAAATTGTCTGAATCGATTGATAGGTGGAGAAGACGACTGTCATCCGAAGGTCGGGATGTGCGTTGACTTTCTCTGCAAGGGTTTTGGCATTGGTCGTAGCCGGATAGGCAAGATCGTGGATTTCGATATCGCCAATATCGTCACTGTTGTTGCGCCGCTTGCCCACCTGGACGTCGGAGCAAACTGCGAAACAGCGCAGTGGAGTGTCGGTGTCGATAGACCATTCCCTGACAGATTGAGACATGAGCGCGAGGGACGGGACAAGATAAAGGACCATCTTGCCAACGCCCGCGTAATCCTCGGCAATCTTCAGTCCCGTGAAGGTCTTACCCGTGCCACAGGCCATGATCAGTTTGCCACGATCCGAAGCTACAAAGCCGTTCCTAACAGCCTCCAAAGCTTCGTTCTGGTGCGGCCTCAGCTCTTTCTTTGCCGCTAGGACAACTTTCTTATCACGGATGTACACGCCCCAATCGATTGGGCTTTGCTCGATGTCCGAGAAGCCGATGCGTTGGGTTTCAATGGACTGGTCACGCAATGCACCTTCGGCATGCTCGCTCCAATCGGCGTTGGTCGTGTCGATGATCAGGCGTTCGGTGAAGGGCCGCTTGCCGGACGCCGTGAAGAAGGAGTCAATATCGGCCTTCTGGATGCGATGACCTTCTTTGTAAAACTTGCACTGAATCGCGCAGTAGCCGCCGTCATCTCTGACGCGTGCAACAAGGTCGATGCCGGTATCCTGACCGCTGATCCCACGCTCCTTTGCAAAGTCGGCATAGGTCCAGACTTTGTCAAAGCGCTGCGCGTACTGGGGATCATTCTCGAAGAACACCCTGGCCAGCTCTTCAAAATAAGTTCCTTTTTCCCGTTCCGTCCTTGCACCGTTTCTATAGTCTTCGAGGAGTTTTCTAAGTGCACTGGACATGCGGTTTCTCGGCTTGCGGGAATCTTCAGCACCTGTATCGCACCGAGATTTTCAGGTGTCCATGAGGTCATCGCGAACAATCCGATAAACCACATGGATTGTCAGAGACTTGATCCAGGAACCGCGACCAGCAAGGTATGAGCATATCGGAGCCGCGAGCATAGCGTCCTTCGGACGCGGCGGGAATTCGCGCATGAGAAAACGGAAGTACAGGTAGCCGTAGGAGCAGCCATTGCAGCGGGACCGACTGCCTCCGTTTCTAATTCTATATTTGTATTTTCAACTTTTGCTCTGCGCGCGATCTGCTGCATGTTGTTGCTTTGAGTGACAATAGAAGATGAAGATACGTAAATACCGTTCCCTGTTGATTCTTAGAAGATTTGAATGTTGACGCCGATGGCTTGTTCGATCAGCATAAAGCTGACGCAAAAGTCCGCGTATCTTGGCTTAATGCGTACAAGGTCCTCGCATCGGCCAAATGGCCGATAGAATCTGAACCTCATAAAAGCGCGGATAGAGGGGCGACAGGGGATATTGTTGGGATTATAAACTGGCGATGACTAGTTATCGCCAGTTTCCTAGTAGCAATTACGGAAAAACGAGGAGGTATCTTTTCTCCCAGTTCCGACGCGGCAACATTCATGAAATCGGTGCTACCGCAACGTCTAGCAAAAGCGGCAGTTTCGGGCGAACGATCTTGACGCCAAACAGCTGTAGCAAGACTATATGAGCGTATAGAATTGTTACAGAAGTATCCTCCATGAAAAACGCCATCGCTTACCTGCGCGTTTCCACTCAGGCCCAAGGCAAAAGCGGTCTTGGTCTTGATGCCCAGCGTGCGACCATCGAGCAGTTTGCGGAAGCAGAAGGTTTCGCTGTCACGGAGTGGTTTCACGAAGTGGAAACGGGCAAAGGCTTCGATGCGCTTGACCGGCGTCCGGTTCTCACCGAAGCCCTCCGTGCCGCACGGAAGTCAAAGGCTCCTGTCATTGTGGCAAAGCTCGATAGACTATCCCGCGACGTAGCTTTTATCGCCGGACTTATGGCGCAACGCGTCCCATTCATCGTGACCGAACTCGGTCCAGACGCCGACCCGTTTTTGCTTCATCTCTATGCCGCCCTGGCCGAAAAGGAACGAGCCCTTATCTCAAAGAGAACCCGGGAAGCACTCCAAGCGAAGAGAATGGCCGGTGCCACACTCGGTAATCGCACCAACCTTGCCCAAGCCCAGGCGCTGGGGGCAGCCCGGAACGCTGCCCGTGCCGACGTGTTCGCTGCCAATATCCTGCCGTTGGTACAACAGTTGCAAGGTGAAGGTTTGGTGACGTTCCGCGCCCTGGCTGAGGCCCTTAATCAACGTGGAATAAGAACCATTCGTGGTGGGGAATGGGCTGCGATGACGGTGAAGCGTGTCGTTGATCGTGCAGCATCTAGCAGGCAATAGGGCTCCGCGCATACTCTCAAGAGCAGACGCCTCCATTGCCGTATATTTCGAGAACGTCCCTGATTTTAGGCGGATAAAAGGTAAGGCCATTGGCGACCGCATGGCCACGTTCTTTATCTAAGGCGATCCTAATCGCTTCGCCATTGCGCTCCTTACGGGTGAGATGCCATTTATAATGAAGGGCCAAATTTGCAACCTGCGTCGCGCTCGGCCGATGCTCAAATGTCTTCGTAGGAATTGTGTCCTGGGTCTGGACTGCGTTGATCGAGGACTTTTCTGCCGCCAAAGTCAAAGCCAGCGAACAGATTTCCTGCCATGCTGCTGCACCACGATCTTCGAGAAGGCTCAAGATGACATTTGTTTTGCGTCGGTTGACGAGCACTTTCCAAGTAGGTGCCGGTAGCTGACCTACTATGTGCTCGTGTGCTACTTCCGCATTGTCGTCATCCTGATTTATGTTCAGGCGAACCGCTATCGACCGGGTCAATATGCATGACCGTGTTCCGGGCATGACGTCCGCGTATTCCTTCCAAAGGGATTTCATGATTTTACACCCTGACGCTTTCTGGAGAATATCGAATGGATGCAGATGTTTATCTTTGAGTTTTCCAGGTTCACGCAGCCCCCACACATCCTGCGCTGACCGTGTGACGCCCTTTTTCAGATAGGTAAAAAATCGTCTTGGGTCGCGTACCATTGAAACTTCCTGGCTTTGGATGTTGGCGGTAAAGCCCGCGCTTGCCAGATACTTGAGGTATCGCCGAACAAACCACCAACCCAACTCTTCCGGGTTCCCTGTCTCCCCAGTTAGAAAGGCATGGTGAATGTGGAAATGCCAACCGTGTCTTAGTGAATATGTCACCTCAGGAGCGGATAAGACCCCAATGACGTCGTGCCGAAGTTTCTGCCGTTCCCATGGAGCTCCCTGTCGTGCCTTTCGTGACGCTGTTTCAATTGCCTGCTTGATGTCCTGCAAATGGGAGGCTCTATCGTGACCAGCCGTAATTGTGATCGATGCCATTTTCCCGTTTTCTGCAACTAGAGCATTCGCCAGGCCTTGAAGCCGCTCCAGACGTTGGTTTGCTTTCAACGGTGCACAATCTGCGCAAAGCCATGGCGATCCACATCGAAGTGTTCCATTGGTTCCGGCGGTCCCATCGCTCTTCAGGAACAGAGCGACGACGTTGGTGCCTTTGCCAGAGTGTCCACATGCGCAGACGGCTCGTCCGCGACCGCTTTCTGATTGAAGGATATACGCTGCCGTATCACGTAAGGCTGTCCGTTCTCGGCGTGATAGCTTTTTACGATTCCAATAATTTTCCGGGAACTTCATAGGTAGGGTCAACGGGCCGCCTCCCTTGTCGAGAGGATGGTGTTGCCCAATAGCGAAGAGACCGCCCGGACGTTTTTCAAGGACGCAAGGTTAGTCCTACAGGACGCCGTCACGCAGCATCGGCTTAACGTTGAGGAAGCGTCGACGAGATCGGTGTTTTTGGGGATTGATACATACATTTCCACTCATCCTTGAAGATGAGTGGTGCGGGGCGCAGATCAGATTGCGAAATGAATACAATGCCCATTTTTTCGCTGGTGCGGGGCGTCAAGTGATTGATTTTGCTTAATTATGCTGCCGCCTCCGGGCCCACCATGTCTGTATACCAACTGCCTCCAAAGTCTCTCGAAGTTTGGAGGCAAGTTCGGTGTCATCATGTGCATAGGAGAGGAATACGTATCTATCGCCTGTTTTTGACGCCTCCCCCAGTGACTTTGTCTGAGGTTCGTCACTGTCTTCTTTCCATTCAACAAATGGCCAGTTCGAAGGATGCTGGAGAGGTTCCTGGAGGATCACCGCCGTGTCTCCGTCCATCTGCTGTAGCTGACGATTGGTTAGCCCCTGGACCCATTTCAGGTTCACAGGCCTAAATCCAAGACGGGTCCGTATATCTGCCCCTTGGACGTTGGCTCTTGTGAAGGTCGAGGTCAGAAAAGACGCTCCTCTGAGCACGGCCTGACGTAGATCAGCGCCTTTAAAATCGGCATGGTCAAGTTCTGCATCCTCCATATTGGCGCCCAGCAGTATAGCTTTCTGAAGAACAGCCCCATTCAACCGGGCGCGTGTCAGATTAGCGTTCGTTAAGTCTGCTTGGAAAAGCTCCGCACCAACGAGAGTGGCATCCTCGAGATTGGCAAAGGCAAGCTTCGCTCCCCGAAGCTGGGCTCCTCGAAGGTTGAATCCTGCGAGATCCAAGCCAGTGAGATCGGCTTCCCTGAGACTGGGAATGAAGTGCCGCTGAGATCTTCTGCTGTTCCATTCGTGAGCCGAAGCATTGAGCCATCTCAGATGATGCGGGTTCGCCATGATTCCAAACCGTTTGCCGACTCAGACGCTACCGCAACCTCGTATGCTTGCACAGCGAACTTTAGCTTCAACAGCCCTTGTGCACCAAGGTTGAAGCGGCGGTTTTGGAACGACGCACCGGTGAGTGCCCAGAGGAGGTTGGCTCTGTGAAGTGGAAAACTTCGCAGCGCCTCATAGCTGCTCAATAGCTCAAGTCTTTGCAGAAATTTCTGATGTCGGCCAACTCCACACATCAATGGGAATTCCGTTCATCACGGTTGCGTTTCAGGGGATCGGACCTACGGCGTGGCTGAAGGCTGAACGGCTGATCCTACAAAATCAATGACTTGAAGTCGTTGGAAGCCGCAGAGGCCGCTATTTGAAGCTTGTTTAAAAAATCGCGCCGTCCGGCGCACCGGCGGCCGATAAGGACCGCAAAGGCAGCCGCCGCGAGGGACGAGCCGATCCGGCCGGCTTGCTCGGACCCCAGCAGAAACCGCCAGAGATCAAGCGTTTACCGCTCATTCCCGGCTGTTCCCGGAGATTCTCACCTTTTCTGGATCATGAAGACAAACAACAGCCTGTGTCAGTATTGGGCTACAGTGTGCAGGATTAACTTAACCAGCCGGTCGATACGCATCGTTTAACCTCGCTGGATGATTGCCCTCTGATCTTTTTGATCATCCGCTCCGACAACACTCGCAAAACGCCTCCATCCTCCCCATATAAGCATCACGGGGCAATGGCCCCGGCCGCGGTTTGCGGCCAGAAACTTCCGGAGAAAAATCATGAGCCATGAAAAAGGCGCTGCTGCGCCTCTCACACCCGTTGTCGTCGCGAAGAAATATCGCATTGCCGTCGAGGACGCCGCTGCGATCCTGGAGCAGTACGGCGATGACGCCAAGGCCGTCCACAAGGCCGCCCGCCGCATCGCGGCTTGACCTATCATCCGGTGATGGCGCGGGAACATTGCAGGGAACCCGACGTTGAAGATCGAATCCAACAATGGGGACCTTCTCAAATGGCTCGCGACATCGCTCACCAGATATCCATCCTTCAGGACCAACTCGCCGACCTGAGCCGGAGCTTGACCCGGCAGGCCTCGTCGAGTGCCAGTGACGCCTCGGCGACTCTTGGCCCGCTTGCCCGCCATGCGGCGAGCCACCTGCGCCAGCATGGGCTTGACCTGACGCGCACGGCACAGCGCAACAGCACTGCGACAGGCGTTGCCCTCGGGGCGCTCGCCGCCGGCACGCTTCTTGGCTTCTTCCTGGCCGGCAGCCTGCGCAAGGACGACTAAGCCCTTCAAGATCAAGGAGATCGCTATGCCTCGCCCGCGTGGGTTTCACGCGTGCGGGGCATTTTTGTCTGTGCTTGATCTGGTGTCTGAAGCGACGGCGGAGCCGTCCGAATGGCGGTGAGGGGGGATGCCGTTGAAAATTTCTTGTCGCGGTTTGGCCGGAGAACTCGTAGGCTCGCACGAGTGCCCTAGATAAACGTCCTGTTGTTGCTCTTGTTCAAAACCAAGGCGCGTGATCGGCGCGCGATGCGAAGGAATCTTGGCCATGTCGTTCAAAGCGAAGTTCGTCGGAATTGCACTTGCAGCCAGCCTCGCCGCCACGGTGGCGCAGGCCCAGGTGGTCGTTTCCTCCAAGATCGATACGGAAGGCGGCGTGCTCGGCAATGTGATCCTCGCCATGCTCAACGCCAATGATATCCAGACGACCGACCGCATCCAGCTTGGCGCCACCCCGGTGATGCGCAAGGCGATCACCGCCGGCGAGATCGACATCTATCCGGAATATACCGGCAATGGCGCCTTCTTCTTTGAAAACAAGGCCGGCGAGGCGACCTGGAAGGATGCGGCGAAGGCTTACGAGACGGTGAAGAAGCTGGATTACGAGGCAAACAAGATCGTCTGGTTGTCGCCGTCGTCCGCCAACAACACCTGGGCGATCGCGTTGCGCCAGGACGTTGCGGACGAAAACAAGCTGAAGACGCTGAGCGATTTCGGCAAGTTCGTGTCGGAAGGCGGCAAGGTGGTGCTGGCGGCATCGTCGGAATTCGTCAACTCGGCTGCGGCGCTGCCCGCCTTCCAGACCACCTATGGCTTCACGCTGAAGCCGGACCAGTTGATCACGCTCTCGGGCGGTGACACGGCCGCGACGATCGCGGCTGCCGCCAACCAGACGAATGGCGCCAATGCGGCGATGGTTTACGGTACCGATGGCGGCATTGCGCCGTCGGGGCTCGTGGTGCTCGAGGATGACAAGGGCGTGCAGCCGGTCTACCAGCCCGCGCCGATCATCCGCGAAGAGGTGCTGAAGACGAACCCGAAGATCGAGGAGATCCTGAAGCCCGTCTTCGAGAAGCTTGATCTCGTGACACTGCAGGAGTTGAACGGCCGCGTGCAGGTGGGCGGCGAGCCGGCCAAGGCGGTTGCCGAAGACTTCCTGAAGAAGAACGGCTTCCTGAAATAAGGTCCGGCCGGCGTCCCGTATCTTCGCACGGGCGACATGAAGACGGATGCCATTGCCAAACCGCGAAGTGCTTAGCGCGCAGGAGGCGGATTGAGGTTCAGGTTCGACAAACTCGGGATCGTGATCGCCGTGCTTGCCCTTTACGGGCTGCTGGCAAGCTCGTTCGCCGTGCTGAAGCCAAACCGCATCCTGCAGGGGCAGGCGAAGGCCGTATTCGAGGCTCTGCCGCCCCTGGCGGGTGGGGTGCTTGTCGCCGGACTGGCGTTCGCCATTGTCATTGCGCTGGTGCGCACGCCTGCGACCTTGAGACTGATTGCAGCGGTGAGCGCACTTGCCGGTCTCGTGCTTGCCATGGGGCAGGCGGCCGGCTTCCTCACCCCGGACGGCAATACTTACGCCCGCGTCTCGCCCGCCTCCGGCTTCTGGATCCTGTTGTTTGCCTTCGCATTGCTGACGGCGGATGCCATTACCCGGCTTCAGCCGCCACCTTGGTTGCGCGTGCTGTTTCTCGGCGTCGCGGCGGTGGCGATCGGCCTGCTGTTCGTCTCCGGCAGCTGGAACGGGCTGTCGATCATGAAGGAATATGCCGGCCGGGCAGATGTCTTCTGGAGCGAGGCAGGCAATCATGTGAAACTGGCGCTTGGCTCGCTTGTCGCGGGCTCGATCGTCGGGCTGCCGCTCGGCGTCCTGTGTCACCGGGTCCGGTGGCTGCGGGCAAGCGTGCTGAACCTGCTCAACCTCATCCAGACTATTCCGTCGATCGCGCTGTTCGGCATCCTGATCGCGCCGCTTGCATGGATTGCTGCCAATGTTCCGGGTGCTGCCGAAGCCGGGATCCGCGGCATCGGCACGGCGCCGGCCTTCGTGGCGCTGTTCTTGTATTCGCTGCTGCCGATCGTCGCCAACACCGTGGTGGGCCTTGCCGGAGTCCCGCGCGAAACGAACGAAGCGGCCCGCGGCATCGGCATGACGAACCGGCAGCGCCTGTTCCAGGTCGAAATCCCGCTGGCGCTACCGGTCATCCTCACCGCGATTCGCATTGTGCTCGTCCAGAACATCGGCATGGCAACGATCGCCGCGCTGATTGGCGGCGGCGGTTTTGGCGTCTTCGTGTTCCAGGGGATCGGGCAGACTGCCATGGACCTCGTGCTTCTCGGCGCCGTGCCGACGGTCGCGCTCGCCTTTGCTGCGGCCGTCGTGCTCGATGCGCTGATCGAGATGAATTCCCGTGTCGCCAAGGGAGGGCGCGCCGTATGATCGAGATCGACGCGATAACCAAGCGGTATGGTGGCCTTGCCGTTGTGGACAACGTCTCGATGGTGATCGAGCCGCGCACGATCACCGTGATCGTCGGCACCTCCGGTTCGGGCAAGACCACGCTTCTGCGCATGATCAACCGGCTGGTGGAGCCCACCGAAGGAGTGATCCGGCTTGATGGCGAGGATAATCGCGCGATCCCCGGTTATGACCTGCGCCGTCGCATCGGTTATGCGATCCAGGGGCATGGGCTCTTTCCGCATCGCACGGTGGCGCAGAACATTGCCACGGTGCCGGGCCTGCTTGGCTGGGAGAAACGGCGGATCGACGCCAAGGTGGAGGAGTTGCTGACCCTGTTCCAGCTCGATCCCGCCGTCTTCGCCACGCGTTATCCCCATGAACTGTCGGGTGGCCAGCAGCAGCGGGTGGGTGTCGCGCGGGCGCTCGCGGCCGAACCCAACGTGCTCCTCATGGACGAGCCGTTCGGGGCGCTCGACCCGATCATCCGGGCCAAGGCGCAGGAGGATCTGAAAGCCATCCAGAAGCACCTGGAAACGACCATCGTCCTCGTGACTCACGACATGAATGAAGCCTTCCATCTGGCTGACAAGATTGCGGTGATGGACAAGGGCAGGGTGCTTCAATACGGCCCGCCCGCGGAACTCATCAGTGCGCCGGCGGAACCGTTTGTCGGTGCGCTGGTGGGCGATGGGGACCGGCCTTTCCGGCTTCTGGCGATCGGCGCGACGGGCGCGATCGTGGAGCCGGGCGAGGCTGATGGCGAGCCGATCTCGGAGACGAGCTCGCAGCAGGACGCGCTATCGGCCATGTTGTGGACCGGACGCAGGGCGCTTCCTGTCATCTCAGCCTCGGGTCTACCAATGGGCCGAGTCACGCTCGACAACCTCGTGAAGCATGCGGCCAGGCCTCAATGAGGTTTGTTCCGCTCCTGTTGCGCCTGCTTCTTTTTGCCGTGCTGGTCGGCTTCCTCGTGTCTCCCGACACGTTCGAGCCGTTGCTCAGGCCGCTGGTGGATGGCGGTACGCCAGCGATCTATAACCAGGGAAGCCTGCTTTCACTGACGCTGCAGCATCTGGAGATCGTTTTTGCGGCGACGCTCGCAGCAGCAATCCTGGCGATCCTGCTGGCGATCCTCGTCACGCGGCCGTTCGGGGCCGAGTTCCTGCCGTTGTCGCGCAGCCTCGTCAATATCGGCCAGACCTTTCCGCCTGTCGCCGTGCTGGCGCTTGCCGTGCCGGCGGTAGGCTTCGGGGCAAAACCGACGCTGATCGCGCTCTTCCTCTACGGGCTGCTGCCGATCTTTGAAAACACGCTGACGGCGCTTCAAAACCTGCCCCGTTCGGTCACGGAGGCGGCGCGCGGATCCGGCATGACGGCGATGCAGCGGTTGTTGAAGGTCGAACTGCCGCTGTCCCTGCCGGTCATCATCGCGGGCATACGGCTGTCGGTCACGATCAATCTGGCGACGGCTACCATCGGCTCAACGGTGGCGGCGAAGACGCTCGGCGAGGTCATCATCGCCGGCTTGCAGTCCAACAACCTGGCCTTCGTGCTGCAGGGAGGGCTGGTGGTCGGCGCGCTTGCTGTGCTGATCTATGATGCCCTGTCGGCGCTGGAAGCCATGCTGAGCCGCAGGCTTGGCCTGCGCTAGAGCGGTCAGCCGTGGCTCGACTCTGTCGGCACGATCGGCTCCACATCCTGCTTCAGGTTTCCGCGGTGGAAGATGAAGAGACCGGCGAGCACGATGATCGCCGCACCAAACAGCGTCTGCGCATCCGGGAAGTCACCAAAGAAGGCCCAGCCAAACACCACCGCCCAAAGCAGGAGCGTATATTGCAGCGGCGCCAGCAGGGAGGCCGGCGCGAGTTTCAGCGAGCGGGTGATCAGCAGGTGGGCGCTGCAGGCAACAATGCCGAGAAGCAGCAGCGCCAGAAGTTCACCAAAGGTGAACGGGCTCCAGTTGCCGACCGTCAGGAAGGCGCCGGTCACGAGGCAGGCCAGCGTCTGCCATGTCACGAGCGTCGCGTCCGACGTGGAGCGCAGCATGCGGCTCAGCACAATCGTCAGCGCGAAGGACACGCTGCCGACAAGGCCGAAGATCGATGGCCATGCCAGCATTTCCTCCGATGGCCGCAGCGCGATCACGACGCCGATGAAGCCGATGAGAACCGCAAGCCAACGGCGCCAGCCGATCCGCTCGCCAAGCAGGAAGTGCGACAGCGCCGCCACATAGATCGGGCCCGCCATGTAGAAGGTCATCACGTCCGCGAGCGGCAGATAGGCGACGGCCGCGTAGAACAGGCCGGTGTCTGCGGTGGCAAGCACGATGCGCAGCAGGTGGAGCGAAGGCTGCTCGACACGGTAGAGAGCCGAGAGCGGCTGGCGCGACAGCATGGGACCGAGAACTGCGAAGGCGCCGACGGAGCGGATCAGCAGGACCTGGCCGACCGAGAAGCTCGCCACCAGCCATTTGCCCATCGCGTCGTTCAACGCGAACATGAAGTCGCCGAGAAGCATCAACAGCACGCCAATCACGACGGCGTTGCCGCCAACCGCGTAAGCCGTACGCTTGTTCATGATGTTCAAGCGCTCCTGACGCTGCTGTGATACGCCGCGACTTAGCCTGCGAGTCGCCCACCTTGCAAGGGCTTTGGTGCACCAGTTGTGGTGGGAAAGCTGATCGGCAGGCCGCGCAGCACGCGCACCGCCAGATAAGCGAAACATTCCGCTTCCACCGCATCGCCGCGCCAGCCGAATTCGTCAGCTGACACGGCGGTGATGCCGGCACGGCTTTCCAGCATCGACATGATCGTCGGGTTATGCCGGCCGCCGCCGGAGACGATCAGCCGCTTCGGGCGGCGCGGCAGGAGATCGAGACCCTTGCCAACAGCCGCAGCGGTGAAAGCGGAAAGGGTGGCGGCTCCCGTTGCATCATCCAGTCCGTCCGCCATGGCGGCGGTGAAGTCGAAGCGGTCGAGCGATTTTGGGTATGGCGCAGTGAGGTAAGGGTGTTCGAGAAGCTTTGCGAGACGCTCCTCATCCACCTTGCCGGAGGCGCCAAGCACGCCGCCGCGGTCCATGTCGCCAAGCCCCCGGGCCTTCATGAAATCATTAAGCGGCGCATTGGCCGGCCCGGTGTCGAAGCCGATGATCAGGTCCTTGCCGTCCCACCAGCTGACATTGGCGACGCCGCCAAGGTTCAAAACGGCGCTGTCGCCCGTCGTATCGAGGCTGCGCAAGAGTGCAGCATGATAAGTGGGGGCGAGCGGCGCGCCCTGGCCGCCGGCACGAACGTCAGCCGAGCGGAAATCATAGGCCACCTTGCAGCCGAGGATCGAAGCCATCAACTCGCCATTGCCAAGCTGGCGGGTCGCGCCGATGCGCTCTTTCGTCGGGGCTCGGTGCAGCACGCTCTGGCCATGGAAACCGACAATGCCGATGTCAGCCATCGAAAGCCCGGCGCTCGCCACCAGTTCCTTCACCGCCTGGGATTGGGCGCGCGTCAGTGCTTCCTCGGCTTGCGCAAAAATGGCGGGATCCGGGCCTTCGAAGTTCCAGGCGCGGGCCTGGCTCAGCGTTTCTTCCAGCAGCGAGCGGATTTCCGGCGGATAGGGGTGGAGCGTGTAGGCGCCGAAGGTCTCGACCGTTTCGCCATCCGTCTTCAGCAGAGCCACGTCGATATTGCCGTCAAGCACGGTTCCGGTCATCAGGCCGACGGCCCAGATTGGCTGCATGGTCGAGGTCCTCAAGGCTGGTTGAACAGGTCGCAGACGGTCTGCCGAAGTGCCAGAATGCCGCTGTCGAAATGGCGGGTCGGATGGACCCGGTTGGTGAGCAGCGTCACCGCGCGACCGCGTTCGAAGTCGATCAGCAGGCTGGTGCCGGTAAAGCCGGTATGGCCGATCGTATCGCGGCTGCAGAGGCTTCCGCCCCACCATCCGTCGAAGGGATGTTCCCAGCCGTGGGTGCGCTTGTTGGAAAGCGGCGTCCGCATCAGCCGGATCGCCTGCTCGGAGGCTCCGGTGCCGTCGAGCAGGCCCTGGGCGAAGTCCAGCACCGAGGCCACGGTCCCGAACAGGCCGGCATGGCCGGAGCCCTGCAATGCATAACAGTTCTCGTCATGCACCTCGCCGCAGATCACCCGGTGGCGGAAGGCACAGTCCTCGGTCGCGGCGGTAACCTGTGGGTCGGAGGACCAGGCAAAACCCGCGCCCGGATCGAGCTCCCGCACCGTCCGAACCTTGGCCAGACGTTCCAGTACAAGGCCGAGCAGGATGAAATTGATGTCGGAATAGACGGGCGGACCAGCACGCCACTCCCGCTGCAGGATGAAGGCGCGCAACAGGTCCGGGTCGCGGTCATAGGTGTAGATCGGTTCGACGCCGGGAAAGGGCGTCTGGTGGCCAAGGCACTGGCGGAATGTGATCTTCCGCTCCCAGGCGTCGGCATTATACTGCCGGAAATCCGGCAGGAGCGTTGCCACCGGTGCGTCGAGGTCGACCACGCCGTCATCAACGAGCTTCAGGATGCGCGTCGTGGTGAAGATGACCTTTGTCAGCGAGGCAAGGTCGAACCAGGTGTCGAGCGTCATCGGCCGCTGGTGAGGCATGATTTGCGCCGAGCCAACCGCCCGCGTCACGCGCCCGTGCTTCAGGTCGATGATACCGAGCACGCCGCCCGGAATGCGTTTTTCTTCGACAGCCTGTTCAAGAGGCGCAAACGCGCGTTCAAAGACTGCCGCCAAACCCGCATCTGCTGTGCCAAGATGTTCAGCCAAGGCTCAAGCCTCCGCCCTTGCACGGTGATCGGCACCATAGTCCCGCCACCGGGCCTCCGGCGGTTCATAACCCGGCGGACGAACAAGCGACGGCACCTGGCGCGTGTCGATCTCGAAGCGCTGGTTGCGGCGATCGATGCTCGGCACCGCGGAGATCAGCCGCTTGGTATAGGAATGCTGTGGGTTGGACAGCACGGATGCCGCTTCACCGATCTCCACAATTTCGCCCGCATACACCACGGCAATGCGGTGCGCGATGCGCTCCACCACCGCCATGTCATGGCTGACGAAAAGGTAGGCGAGGCCAAATTCCTTCTGCAGGTCGACGAGCAGTTCCAGCACCTTCGCCTGAACGGAAACATCGAGCGCCGAAACGGCCTCGTCCAGCACCACGATCGACGGGTTGAGCATCAGCGCGCGGGCGATGCAGAGCCGCTGCCGCTGGCCACCGGAAAACTGGTGCGGGTAACGCTCCAGGCTGTCGTCCGGCAGTCCGACGCGCTGCAGCAGCGCCTTCATCTTCTCGCGCGTCTCGCTTGTCACCTTGCCTCCGGCGGCGATCACCGGCTCGGCAAGGATGCTGTCGATGCGCAGCCGCGGATTAAGCGAGGCGTAAGGGTTCTGGAACACCATCTGCGTCGCCGGGTCGGTTGCGTCCGAAATGCTGCCCGTGTGGGTAACAAAACGCCCGCGGGTGGGCTTCACCAGCCCCAGGATGGCGCGCGCGGTAGTGGATTTGCCCGAGCCACTTTCGCCGACGATCGCCAGGGTTTCGCCGGGCATCAGGTCGAAACCGACATTCTCCACCGCATGAACCGCGCCTTGAGCCCGGCTGAACAGGCCGTTCTTCACCTTGAACCGAACCGTCAGGCCATCGACGCTTAGGGCGGGCGCTTCGCCCTGCGTGCGCTGGAAGTCGGTGCGTGCGGCGCGGCCGGATTCAAAATGCGGCACGGCGCTCAAAAGATGTTTTGTATAGGAATGCTGCGGCCGGTCGAGCACCGCCTCGAGCGCGCCTTGCTCCACTGCCTGGCCCGCCTGCATCACCATCACCTTGTCGGCAATGCCGGCGACCAGCCCGATGTCGTGGGTGATGAAGATCATCCCCATGCCGGTCTCTCGCTTCAGTTCGGCAAGCAGCGCCATGATCTGCGCCTGCACCGTCACGTCTAGCGCCGTTGTGGGTTCGTCAGCGATCAGCAGGCGCGGGTTGCAGGCAAGCGCGGTGGCGATCATCACGCGCTGGAGCATGCCGCCAGACAGCTGGTTCGGCGCATATCTAAGCCGCCGCGCCGCATCGGGAATGCGCACGCGGTCAAGCGCATCCTTGGCGGCGGCTGTCGCCTGCCTGCCGGTCAGGCCGCGGTGCAGACGAAAGCTCTCCTCGATCTGCGTACCGATCGACAGCACGGGATTGAGGGAGGTCATCGGCTCCTGGAAGATCATGCCGATCTCCGCGCCGCGGATCTTTTCCAGCACCGGTTCGGGGGCCTCGGTAACCTCCAAGACACTGCCATCAGCGCGGGTCAGGTGGATCGAGCCGCCGATGATGCGGCCGCCTCCAAAATCGACGAGGCGGTTGATCGATAGCGCGGTGACCGACTTGCCGGAGCCGCTTTCGCCGACAATCGCGAGCGTTTCGCCAGCCTCGAGATCGAAGCTGACGCCCTTGACGATCTCGTTCTTCGCGGGATCCTGGCCAAATCCGACGCGCAGGTCTTTGACGGACAGAAGCGTCATGCGGTGCGGCTCCTCGTCTTGGGGTCGAGGATATCGCGCAGAGCGTCACCAAGCAGGTTGAAGCCCAAAATGCTGATCATGATGGCAATCGCCGGGAAGATCAGCAGCCAGGGCGCCTTTTCCATCAGGTTGCGGCTGTCGGCCAGCATCAGGCCAAGCGAGGAGGCTGGCGGCTGGGTGCCTAGCCCGAGGAAAGAAAGCCCGGCCTCGGTCAGCAATGACCAGGCAAGCGCCAGCGTCACCTGCACGGTGAGGGGAGCTACGAGGTTGAGCAGCAGATGGCGGGTCAGGATATAGGTCTTGCTCGACCCGAAGGTACGTGCCGCATCCACGAACTCGCGCGACTTGATCGATAGCGCCGGGCCGCGCACCACGCGTGTGAAGATCGGCGTGTAGACGATGGCAATCGCTGCGACGCTCGTCCAGGTGCCGGGGCCGGCAATCGCGATGATGAGGAGCGCAAGCAGGATGGCCGGGAAGGCCAGCAGCACATCCATCACGCGCATCACAAGGCCGTCCCACAGCTTGCCGAACCATGCGGCGGTCAGGCCGAGCACGGTACCTGCGACGCTTGCGATGGCGACGGCGGAGATGCCGACAAGGAAAGACTGTCCGACGCCCTTCATCAGGCGGCTTGCGACATCACGCCCGAAGAGGTCGGTGCCCATCCAGTAGACCGCGCTCGGCGCCTTCAGCCGATCGATGCGGTACTGCTGCAGCGGGTCGTGCGGTGTCAGGTCAAACAGGCCGAGCAGGGCGATCACCACGTAGAGAAGGACGATCGCGCCGCCGATTCGGCCGCTGGGGTGGGAAAAAATCGCGCGCAGCATCAGCCGCCCTCGCCAAGACGGATGCGCGGATCGAGCGCCACATAAAGAAGATCGACGAGCAGATTGACCACCAGGAAGTTGAAGGCAATGAACAGGACGCAGCCCTGGACGAGCGCGTAATCGCGCTGGAGGATGGCTTCGAGAACAAGGCGACCGAGGCCGGGCAGGGCGTAGATCTGCTCGACAAGCACCGCGCCGCCGAGAAGGTAGCCGAACTCGACGCCCGAAAGCGTCACGACCGGGATCAGCGCATTGGGAAGTGCGTGGCGCCAGATTACCCGCCGCTTCGGAACGCCCTTGGAGCGAGCCGTGCGGACATAGTCGTCAGAGAGGACGTCCAGCATGGCAGAGCGGGAGATGCGGGTGACGGAGGCGGCAAAGGCGAAACCGAGCGTCACCGCCGGCAGGATCATCTGGCTGAGGTTGCGCAGCGGGTCCACCGAGAACGGCGTGAACTCGCCCATGGTCGGCAGGATGCCGAAGCCCGCCGACAGCGCGTAGATGAGAAGCAGGCCCACCACGAAGTTCGGCGTCGACTGTCCGATCATCGCGAAGATGCGCACGCCAAGATCCGACGGGCGCTCTTTGCGTGTGGCTGCAAACACGCCGGCAGGCAAACCGACCGCAAGCGCCACGACCATCGCCATGATGGCGAGCTGGAGGGTGAGTGGAAAGCGCTCCAGGATGATGGAGAGCACCGGCTTGCCGTGCGTCACCGAGATACCGAGGTCGCCCTGGAAAACGCCTAGCAGCCACTTCCAGTACTGGATGAGGATCGGCTGGTCGATGCCGAAATATTCAGAGAGCGCGGCCCGTTGCGCGGGCGTCAGCAGGCCGGCTTCTGTCCCGAGCATCGCGGTGATGGCGTCGCCTGGGATCATGCGGATCGCAAAGAAGACGAGGATGGAGACCCCGAGCATGACGAGCGGAAAGGTCAAGAGCCGTCGCGTCAGGTAGTTCATGAGATCTCCAAGCCCCGTATTGTTGGCAGGACGCTCCTTACTGGAGCGTCACCTTGGTGAGGCCGAAGAGCGAACCTTCAGGCGTCGTTTCGAAGTCGGACACATTCTTCTGCTGCGCGGTGTAGCTGAAGGAGGTGTAGAGCCAGACCCACGGCGCCATTTCGGCGATGTGCTTCTCGAACTCGGCGAAGATTTCCTTTCGCTTGGCCGGATCGGTTTCTTCGCGGCCCTTCTGCATCAGGCTGTCGAGCGTGTCGTCGATGTAGTTCGCGACCTTCTGCAGGTTGCCGTTCTTCGTCCAGTAGCGGTTGTACATGGAGTAAGGATCGGCGCGGCCACCGTTCAGCGCCACCGCCATGTCGAAGTCACCCTTCAGCCAGGCATCGACGTAAACGTTGAGCTCCATCATCTTGATGTCGAGCTTGACGCCGATTTCGGCGAGCTGCGACTGGATGACCTGGGCTTCGGCGGCAGCGGTTGCCGGTTCGCCATTGGCGGCAATGACAGTGGCGGTGAAGCCATCGGCAAAGCCGGCGTCGGCCATCAGCTTCTTCGCCTTGTCGATGTCCTTCTTGTAGCAGAACAGGCTGCTCGGATCGCTGGTGTAGCCCGGCATGGTCAGCGGACCGGTCACCTTGCCTTCGCCGACGGAGGCCGTATCCAGCACGTCCTGGCGATCAACGGCGCAGGAAATCGCCTGGCGGACAGCGAGGTTGTCCATCGGCTTGCGCGAGGCGTTCAACTGCAGGACATGGTAGGCGAGCACCGGGGTGCGGTTCAGCACCAGGTTCGGCTCGTCCGGAACAAGCGTTGCGACCAGCGGGTCGTTGATGAGGGCGAAATCGACCTGCTTCGTGCGCAGGGCCGCGAGGATTGCCGTTTCATCCGGCAGGACGCTGATGTCGATGCCGTCGATCGCCACCTTGCCGCCGGCCCAGTCCTTGTTGGCGGACAGCGTTTCCTTGGAATTCGGCACCCAGTTGTCCAGCTTGAACGGACCCGAGCCGAGCGCCTTCGTGCCGATGGTGCCGGCAGCAATCTCGGCGGCCGGAACGATTGCGGCATTGATGCTCGCCATCGCCGTCAGCAGCGGAACATCCGGCTGCGACAGCTTGAAGACGACCGTCTTGTCGTCCGGCGTCTCGATGGTTTCGATTGACAGGAAGTTGGCGCGGGCGGCCGCCGCGGTCTCTTCGTCGAGCAGGCGCTCGAAGGATGCCTTCACGTCTGCTGCGGTGACCGGATTGCCGTCCTGGAACTTGGCGTTCGGGTCGAGCTTGAAGGTCAACTGCTTTGCGTCGGCTGCGAACTCCCAGGAGGTCGCGAGCGCCGGGACGATCTGCAGGTCCTTGTCAAATCGCACCAGCGGTTCGTAGATCAGTTCAAGAAGGCGGATGGATGAGAAAGCCGTCTGCTTGTGCGGATCAAGTCCCGTTGCGTCCTGCTTCCAGGCCATCTTCAGCGTTGCTGCCGATGCCGGCGCGGCGATGGCCGCTGCACCAAGCGCTACGCCAAGCGCAAGGCCCGTAAGGGCTTTGGTCGTGAAATGTTGTCCCATGTTCTTCTCCCAGTGTTTGTGTTGTTTCACCGCGCTTCCGGCACGGATTTATCCTGTCTTGTCATTGATTGCAGCGCGAAGGAAGCCGCCAGCTTTAGCAAGTGCGGTGCGCGCCGTTTCGACATCCATCCCCGTGAGCACGATCAGGATCGCAAGCTTCACGTCGTTCCCTGTCTGGTCGAGGACACGCTTGGCCTCCTCCAGATCGCAGCCGGTCGCCTGCATGACGATGCGCGCGGCGCGCGCCACCAGCTTCTGGTTGCTGGCGTTCAGGTCGACCATCAGGTTCTGGTAGCTTTTGCCGATCCGGATCATGCTCGCCGTGGTCAGCATGTTCAAGACCAGCTTCTGTGCGGTGCCGGACTTCAGGCGCGTGGAGCCAGTCAGGATCTCCGGCCCAACGACCGGCGAGATGGCGATATCGGCAATCGCGGCGATGACAGAGTCCGGATTGCAGGATAGGGCGACAGTCTTGGCGCCAAATGACTTCGCGTAGGTCAGTGCGCCGATGACATAAGGCGTGCGGCCGCTGACGGCGATGCCGACCACAACATCGTCTGCCGTCACATTGACCGACTGCAGGTCCAGCTTGCCTTGCTCGAGATCGTCTTCGGCGCCCTCGACGGCATGGCGCAGCGCATGGTCGCCACCGGCAATCAGGCCGATCACCATGTCTTCCGGGACGCTGAAGGTGGGCGGGCATTCGGATGCATCGAGGACGCCGAGCCGGCCGCTCGTGCCGGCGCCGATATAGATCAGCCGCGCGCCCTTGTTGAATGCCTTGACCGTTTCATCAACCGCTTCGGCGATTTGCGGAATAACACGCTGTACGGCGGTGGCGACCGTCTGGTCCTCGTCGTTGATGCGGCGCAGGACGTCGATCGTCGGCAGAAGGTCGATATCCATCGAGCGTGGGTTGCGATTCTCGGAGACCAGGTTTTCCAGCTCGGAAATCAGCCTTGCATCGCTCATGGGTCCACCTTCGCTCCGTCACGTGGACAACGACCAGCCAGCACTGCTCCCTCCACCTTGAGGGAAGGATTAGGTTCATCCATTCCTTCTGTCAACGAAGAAAGGAATAGATTATTCCGCGTCAACAGGCGGTGGCGCATGGCTTGCGTCTTCGCCTGCGGACCGGCGGGCGAGGATAATGGCGCCGGATACGGCATCGCCGTCGGCTGGCTTGAGGCGGCGTCGCACGTCCGGCGAAAGCCAGGCCTGCAGCGGGCTTGCCAAGCCGCCGAGCAGCGTCACGCGCGGTGCGCCTTGGTCGAAAAGCGTGCGTACCAGCGTATCGATATGTTCGGCAGCCGACTGGACGATGCGGCGGCCCGCGGCATCGCCCTGGTCCGCGTGGCGCATCACCATCGGGGCAAGGGCGGCGTAGTCCGTTGCGGAAGAGCGGTCCATCCAGGCGACCGCTTCCATCGGGTCACCGTGGAAACGCTGCATCACCTCTGACAACAGTGCTGTCTTTTCGATCCGCCCGTCATTGGCCCGTAGCGCCATCTGTATCGCTTTCAGGCCCAGATCGGCGCCGCTTCCTTCATCCGAGATCGGAAATCCGTAACCGCCAATGCGGAGGTTACGGCCTTCGACAAAGCCAAGGCCGATCGAGCCGGTGCCGGCAATGACGATCGCGCCATCGCGGCCGGAATGTGCGCCAAGGCACGCGCCCATTCCGTCGCTGACGAAGTCGACGCTGGCAAATGGTGTCGGGATGGCGGAAAGCGCCTCCAGCGCGCCGATCCGGCCGATGCCGGCAAGCCCGATCCCGACATGGACGCGACCAAGATCGTCATCTGAAAGCTCGGCCTCCTCGAGCGCTGCATTGAAGGCCCGGGCGATGGACGCCCAGGCTTCCTCGATGCCAAGCCGGGTGGTGGCAGGGCCGGAGAGGCCTTGGCCGAGGACGTTTCCTGTTTCATCTTCGATGCGCGCTCGGCAACCGGTGCCCCCGCCGTCGACGCCGAGAAAGTAGCGCTGGCTGCCCTTGCTCATGCGCTCAGCCGCTCGATGTCTGCGCCGCAGAGCTTCAGCTTGCGGTCGAGCTGCTCATAACCGCGGTCGAGATGGTAGAGGCGGTTGACGATCGTCTCGCCCTCCGACACCAGCCCAGCCAGAACGAGCGAAACCGAGGCCCGAAGGTCGGTTGCCATGACCTGCGCGCCCTTGAGCTTTGCCCCGCCGCGAACCAAAGCCGTCGTACCTTGAAGCGAGACGTTCACACCAAGCCGCATCAGTTCCGGCACATGCATGAACCGGCTTTCGAAGACAGTTTCGCGGATCAGCGACGCGCCTTCGGCGCAGGCAGCAAGCGCCATGAATTGCGCCTGCAGATCCGTCGGGAAGCCGGGATAGGGCTCGGTGGTTAGGTCGGCGCCCTTGAGCGGTCCGTCGCGGGAAACAACGAGACCGCGGTCGCTCGGCCAGACGCTGACGCCCATCGCTTCCAGCGCCTGCACGACAGATGCCATGTTCTCAAGCCGCGCATTGGTTAGCTCCAGCATGCCGCCGGTGATGGCCGCCGCCACCGCATAAGTGCCGGCTTCGATGCGGTCGGGGATGCCGTGATGCTTGGCCGGCTGCCAGGTGGTGGAGCCTTCCACCAGGATGCGGTGCGTGCCGGCGCCCTCGATCCTGGCGCCCATGGCGGTCAGGCAGGCGGCCAGATCCGCGACTTCGGGTTCGCGAGCGGCATTCAGGATTTCGGTCTCACCCTTGGCCGTCGTCGCGGCCATCATCGCGGTTTCCGTTGCGCCAACGGAGGGGGAGGGCAGGACGACACGCGCGCCCGTCAAACCACCCTTGGTCGAAGCAACGATCAGGCCATTCTCGATGTCGATCTCCGCCCCGAGCGCAGCAAGCGCCTTGATATGCATATCGACCGGGCGTGCGCCGATCGCGCAGCCGCCGGGAAGCGACACGCGTGCTTCTCCAAAGCGCGCCAGCAGGGGCGCAAGCACAAGCACGGTCGCGCGCATCCGGCGCACGGTGTCGTACGAGGTTTCCTTGGAAAGGATCGCCCTGGCATCGATCGTCGTGGAGTGCGCGGCGCGGGAGACTTCGGCCCCATGCAGCGCCACAACGTTCAGCATGTTCTCGACGTCGCTCACCTGGGGCAGGTTGGTCAGTTCGAGCGGGTAGGGGCTCAGGAGCGCCGCCGCGATCTGGGGCAGGGCCGCGTTCTTGGCCCCCGAAATGGTGACGGCGCCCTGAAGGCGCTTGCCGCCGACAATTCGAAGTCTGTCCATGAAGAAATCCGTCCCAGAAGAGCGCGCCGTCGCTGTTCTGGCGAACCCTAAACCGAATGGTGCGGCTGTCAATCACGCGGAATATTTTATTCCAAGGCGCGGTCTCCGGTTTAATATCCCATGACCTCACGCTGGCTGGGTGCTAGGGTGCAGGTCCTTAAGTCCATCGACCAGCGCCAGTTGCGGATGAACGCATGTCAGTCCTGAAGAAGATCAACGCACAGCTTGAGATCATGGCCCCGGCTGATCGCGAGATCGGCCAGTTCATCCTCGACAACCCGGACCAGATGCTGCGGCTCTCGTCGGGCGGGCTCGCCGCGGAGACCGGGCGCAGCCAGTCCAGCGTCGTGAAGTTCAGCCAGAAGCTCGGTTTTGCCGGTTATCAGGAGCTGAAGCTCGCGGTCAGCGAAGCCAAGGCGCAGGAGCGCCACACGGCGCCGGGCATGATCCACGGCAGCATCGAGGTGGGTGACAGCTACCTGACGATCTTGCAGAAGCTGATCGGCAGCAAGATGCTTGCCATGCAGCAGACGCTCTCCGTCAACAGCGAGCAGGATATCGGCCGGGCGCTCGCGGCGCTCGATGAGGCGCGCCGCATCCACATGGCCGGCGTCGGCGCCTCGTCGCTCGTGGCCCGCGACTTTTCCTACAAGCTGATGAAACTCGGCCGCAACGTCCTGCATGACAGCGACAGTCACGTGCAGATGGCCAATGTCTCTACCCTGCGCAGCGGCGACGTCCTGTTTGCGCTGTCCTATTCCGGCAGCAGCATCGAGACCTTGCGGATCGCCGAGCTGGCGCGCGATCGTGGCGCGACCGTGATTGCGGTGAGCGGCCTGAGCGGTGGCCCGCTGGCGCAGGTGGCGGACATCCGGCTTCATACGGTGGCCGATGAAGAACGCGTTCGGTCCTCCGCGATCACCGCCCGTGATGCGCAGTTGATGCTGACCGACCTGCTGTTCATCCTGCTTGTGCAGCGGCAAAGCGATGCCAACGAATATGTTCAGAAAAGCGAGCAGGCCGTCTCGGTGCTCAAGACAAGGTAGCGAACCGCCTCAGGCCGACAGCCGGTGCTTGAGCCGCATCACCTTGAAGAATCCGTTCGGAAACACCGGGCGGATCTCGGCCACCTCGAAATCACCACGACGGGCGGCCCAGTCGGCAATTCGCGAAATACGGAAGGCGGAGCTCCAGCCGACGCGGTGCGCAAGCGGCGCCACGACTTCCTCGATCGCCCCCTGCAGGCCGCGGCCATGCCCGAGCTTGCTGGCGATGATGATCTCGCCGCCGGGCTTGAGAACGCGGGCACATTCGTCGAGCGCCCGTTCCGGATTCGGGATCAGCGTGATGACGAACGGCAGGCACACGGCGTTGAAAGAATGGTCGGCGAAGTCGAGGTGGTGGGCGTTCATCACATGCAGCGCCTTGACGTGGTCCAGCCCCTGTCGTTCCACCTTTTCGCGCGCCTTGACGATCATGTGTTCGGAGAGATCCACCCCGGTCACGCGGCAGCGGGCGGGATAGTGCGGCAAGATGAGGCCCGTTCCGACGCCCACTTCCAGGATATCGTCACCAGCGTCCGCGGCGAGCTTGGCAACCGTGCGATGCGCATCACCGAGGAAACCCCGGTAGACGCGGTCGTAGATCGGCGCCCACTTCTGGTAGACCTTCTGCTGATGTTCAATGCTGTGGTTGATCTTTGCCATGACTGCCCCTTGTGATGGTGCTGCGGCAACCCACGGACGCCGGATTTGGTTCCCGTTCGCCGCGATAGCGGCGATTAACCCCGCGCCGCCTTCATTGCCGCGATGAACCGGATGGCCTGCGCTTTAACCGATGCGACGTCAGCGCCCGGCTTGTAGAGCGACGAACCGATGCCGAATCCGGCCGCGCCCGCCTTCACGAAGTCTGCCATGTTGTCCGGCGTCACGCCACCGACGGCGAGAACCGGAATGTCCTTCGGCAGGACCGCCTTCCACGCCTTGATCACGTGTGGCGGGATTGCCTCTGCCGGGAATGCCTTGATGCCGCTTGCACCCGCCTCGATGGCCGCAAAGGCCTCCGTCGGTGTTGCGACCCCCGGCAGGCTCACCATGTCCGCCTGTCGTGAGGCCTTGATGACTGCCGGATTGGCGTTCGGCGAAATGATCACCTTGGCGCCGGTCGCCGCAACATCGGCAACCTGCGCCGGCGAGAGCACGGTACCGGCGCCGATCAGTGCCTGATCGCCGAACCGCTTCACCAGTGCCTCGATGCTCTTCAGCGGGTCCGGCGAGTTGAGCGGCACCTCGATGATGCGCCAGCCGGCTTCAATGAGAACCTCGCCCACCGCTTCCACCTCATCCGGGCGGATGCCGCGCAATATGGCGACGAGATTGCAGGAGGCCAGGGCCTGTTCCAGGTTCATGTCGAACTCCTTGATCAACTATCGTGCGGCTTCGGCCGCGATCAGCATGATGCCGCGTTTCGCCGCGTCCGCGGGGCCGATGTCGACGCTCAGGCGGAAGAGTGGCGCGATACGGCTATATCGGCTGTTCAGGATGTTGTTTCCGACAATGCCGATGGCATCCCCGTCCTTGAACCAGCCCGCGGCTCGGGCCTGGCGGAACTCGGAGCCGATGACGAGCCCGGAAACATAATCCATGATGTCCTGCGGCTTCAGCTTGCCGTCGAGCACGCCGGTGCGGGCGCTGAAGATCGCCGACAGGAAGGCATCCGCGGCAGTCTCATTGCTGGCGGCAAACTCGGCGCCACGATCGAAGGCCGCCCAGTTCGGCTCCGAGCCAAGGGCAGGCTCCTCCGCCTTGGCGATGAATGAATGTTTCGTCAGCAGCGCAAAAACTTCGCCGGTCGCATAAGTCTGGAAGCCATCAATGCGGCCATTGTTGATGCGCGCCCATTTGCTGTGCGTCCCGGGCAGAACGAGCGTCCGATCCGTCTCCAGGCCAAAGCCGACGATCTGGGTTTCCTCGCCGCGCATCACATCCGGGAACGGCTTGGCGGCGGGGTTGCGCATGCCCGGCAGGAAAGTGACGACCGCGCCGTTAGCGAGCGTCTGGGTTCGGGTGCCGCGCGCCAGTTCTCCCACGCCGCCGGGCGTATCGACATAAGGAACTTCAAGCCAGCCGTTGCGGCTGGTGATCATGCCGCTGGCGATGACGGGCAGGGGGCCATGAGCGGTGAACCAGGCGCCCACCGCCTCCATCAGCGCTGCCTCGAACGCACCGCCCTTGACGAACTGGATGCCGCCGCTGCTCGTCTCCTTGGTGTCGATCGTCTCGCCGCTCCCGGAAACGAGCATGGCGCGCAGCGAGCTTGTGCCCCAATCGAGAATGATCGAGGTCGGTTTCGGCGTCATAAGGAATCCTCCGCAGCGTCTGCGCCCTCGATAACCTGTGCGGCATTCCTCTGTCGAGGGGCGGACAACGCGGCACCGTCGCCTCCAGGTATTCGACATTGAATATCGGCGGCCCGATCGCCATTTTAGGTGGGAAACCAATTCCAAGGAGGAAAGCATGACGACGTCTACCGAACGGGCCGTTCTGGCCGGCGGCTGCTTCTGGGGCATGCAAGACCTGATCCGACGCCTGCCTGGCGTCATCTCCACCCGCGTGGGCTATAGCGGCGGTGACGTGCCAAATGCGACCTATCGTAACCACGGAACACATGCGGAAGCGATCGAGATCATCTTCGATCGCACCAAGACCAGCTACCGCGATATTCTGGAGTTCTTTTTCCAGATCCATGACCCGAGCACCAAAAACCGCCAGGGCAATGATATCGGCATGAGCTATCGCTCCGCGATCTACTACGAGAACGACGAGCAGAAGCGCATCGCCGAAGAAACCATCGCCGATGTCGATGCTTCCGGCCTGTGGCCCGGCAAGGTGGTGACGGAAGTCGAGCCGGTCGGTGATTTCTGGGAGGCCGAGCCGGAGCACCAGGATTACCTGGTGCGTTACCCGAACGGCTATACCTGCCATTTCCCACGGCCGAACTGGAAGTTGCCCAAGCGCTCAAGTGTGGCTGCTGCCGAGTAATCAATCATTGGACGAAAAAGGCCCTGCCGCGGCAAGCGGCAGGGCCTTTTTCATGCGTGTGAATTCCGATCAGGCCAGCGTGTAAGCCGTCTTTACGACCGTGAAGAACTCGGCGGCGTACTTGCCCTGCTCACGCGGACCAAACGACGAAGCCTTGCGGCCACCGAACGGCACGTGGAAGTCGACGCCGGCGGTCGGCAGGTTGACCATCACCATGCCCGCTTCCGAATTGCGCTTGAAGTGGGTGGCGTATTTCAGGCTCGTCGTGGCGATGCCGGCTGAAAGGCCGAACGGCGTGTCATTGGCAACAGCGAGCGCTTCCTCGTAATCCTTCACGCGGATGACCGATGCGACCGGTCCGAAGATTTCCTCGCGAGAGATCCGCATCTGGTTGGTGGCTTCGGTAAACAGCGTCGGTGCCAAGTAGAAGCCGGGCGTCTCGCGCTTCACGAGGTCGCCGCCGAAGGCGAGCTTTGCGCCTTCCTGCTTGCCAATCTCGATATAGTCCGTATCCGTCTTCAGCTGCTTTTCGTCCACCACCGGGCCGATATGGGTACCGGCCTTCATGGCGTTGTCGACGTTGAGGGTCTTCAGCTTCTCGGTCAGCGCTGCGACGAACTTGTCGTGGATGCCTTCCGTGACAATGATGCGCGAGGAGGCCGTGCAGCGCTGGCCGGTGGAGAAGAAGCCGGAATTGGCGGCCGCTTCCACGGCGACGTTGAGGTCGGCGTCATCCAGCACGACCATCGGGTTTTTGCCGCCCATTTCCAGCTGGAACTTGCGGTTATGCTCGATGGAAGCGAGCGCCACGCGCTTGCCCGTACCGGTGGAGCCGGTGAAGGTGATGCCGGCGAGATCCGGGCTGTCGAGCATGGCCTGGCCGACGACCGAGCCGCGGCCCATCACGAGGTTCAGCACGCCCTTCGGCAGACCGGCGCGGTGCATGATGTCAACGATCGCCCAGGCGCAACCCGGAACGAGGTCCGCGGGCTTGAAGACAACGGTGTTGCCGTAGGCCAGCGCCGGCGCGATCTTCCAGGCCGGGATGGCGATCGGGAAGTTCCACGGCGTGATGATGCCGATGACGCCGAGCGGCTCGCGGGTGATCTCGACCCCGATGTTCGGGCGGGCCGAGGGAACGACTTCACCGGTAAGGCGCAGTGTCTCGCCTGCAAAGAAATCGAAAATCTGCGCGGCACGAATAACTTCGCCGGTGGCTTCGGGAAGGATCTTGCCTTCCTCACGCGCGAGAAGCGCGCCAAGCTCGTCCTTGCGGGCGAGGATTTCGTCGGAGGTCTTCTTCAGGATCGCGTGGCGCTCCAGAATCCCGGAGCGCGACCAGGCCGGGAAGGCGGCCTTGGCCGCGGCAATCGCCTGCTTGGCGTCTTCGGCGCTGCCCTGCGCATACATGCCCACGACATCATTCGTGTCCGAGGGGCTGATGTTCTTGGACGCGTCCGTGCCGACCCATTCGCCGGCAATGAGGTTCTGATAGATGGTCATGGGCCTCTCCCTTATGTGGAAGGTCCCGCCTTGGAGAGCGGGACCGGAGGAAAACTGTTAAGCGTCTGCTGGCTATTTGAAAAGGCTTGGCAGCCACAGAGATAGCGCGGGAATGTATGTCACGAGCAGCAGCACCGCGACGCTGGCCCCAAAGAACGGCCAGATCGTTCGCATCGCCTCGCGGATCGAGATGCCGCCCACCGCGCAACTGACGAAAAGAACGGTNCCGACCGGCGGCGTNTTCAACCCGATGCCGGCGTTCAGGATCATCACCACGCCNAAGTGGACCGGGTCGATGCCGAAGGCCTTGACGACCGGCAGCAGGATCGGNGTNGCGATGATGACCATCGGCGCCATGTCCATGAAGGTGCCGAGCACCAGCAGGATGACGTTGATCATCAAGAGCACGATGATCGGGTTGTCGGAGATCGCGCTGATCGCCGTGATGATCAGGGTCTGGACCTGGAGGAAGGCCATGAGCCAGCCGAAGGAGGCGGCGGTACCGATGACCAGGAGCACCATGGCAGTGGTGCGCACCGCACCCATCACGGCTTCGACGAAACCTTCCCAGTTCAGTTCGCGATAGACCAGCATCGCGACGAGGAATGCGTAGAGCACGGCAATGCAGGAGCTTTCCGTCGCCGTGAACACGCCCGAACGAACGCCGCCGAAGATGATGGCGATGAGGAGGATGCCGGGCAACGAGGCCAGGAAATAATAGCCGACGCGTGCAATGCCCGGGAAGGCATCGGCCGGATAGCCACGCTTCACCGCAACCCACCAGGCGGTGAGCATCAGGGCGCCGGCAAGCAGGATCCCGGGCAGGATGCCGGCGGTGAAGAGGTCGGCCACCGAAACATTGCCGCCCGCTGCGATCGAATAAAGGATCATGTTGTGCGACGGCGGGATCATCAGCGCGATGATCGCGGCATTGGCGGTCACGTTGACTGCATAGTCCCGGTCATATCCACGCGCCGCCATCTGCGGGATCATCAGGCCACCAACAGCGGAGGCATCCGCAACGGCTGAGCCCGAAATGCCACCGAACAGGGTGGAGGCAACGACGTTGACCTGACCGAGGCCACCGCGCAGGTGTCCGACAAGGCCGGCCGCAAAGCGGATCAGCCGCGTGGCGATCCCGCCGCGCACCATCAGGTCGCCCGCGAAGATGAAGAACGGGATCGCCATCATCGCGAAGACGTTCATGCCGGAGTTCAGCTGCTGGAAGATCACGATCGGCGGCAGGCCGATATAAAGCACGGTCGCGAAGGACGCGATGCCGAGGCAGAAGGCGATCGGCATGCCGATGATCATCAGCGCCGTGAATGAACCGAAAAGGATGGCGTAAGCCATTATGCAGCCTCCTGCACGAGGACGTCGGCCGCCACGTCGACACCGATGATGATGTCGGCAAGGCGCTCCAGGGCAAAGACGGCGATCATCGTGCCGCCGAAGATCATCGGGAAGAAGTCGGTGCCGCCCGGCCAGCCGAGAACCGGAATGGTCGCGGACCAGGTGCCCTGGGCGAGCAGCGTCGAGTAATAGGTCATGGCGAGCCCGAAGAGCACGATCAGGACGAGGCTAGTGATGTCCATCGCCTTCTGGATGACCGGCGGCACCACGTGGCGGACGATGTCGAGCCCCAGATGCACGCTTTCGCGCACGCCGACGGCGGCACCGAGCATGATGAACCAGGACATGAGGTAAAGCGACAGCGGCTCGGACCAGCTGGGCGAGTCGTTCAGCACGTAACGGCCGAACACCTGCCAGCCGACGATGAGCGTCATCCCGATCATGCCGATCCCGGCAATATAAAGCATCAGGCGGCTGAGCCCGCCCAAGATCGGCCTGATGGCCAACATGAAGTTTCTCACGAACCTGTCCTCCACGATCCGGCGCGCGCGTGTCCTGCGCCGAAAATAAAACCGGCCCTCGCGGGGAGGGCCGGACATTGCCTGCGGATTACTTGACGGCCTGGATCTGCTCGAGCAGGGCCTTCTGCTTCGGGTCGGTCACGAACTTGTCGTAGACAGGCTTCATCGCGGCGGAGAACTCTTCCTTGTCCACTTCGATGACCTTGGCGCCGCCGGCGCGAACCTTCTCTTCCGAGCTCTTTTCGCGGGCTGCCCAGAGTTCACGCATCTTCTTGACGGATTCCTTGGCGGCTTCACGCACGGCCTTCTGGTCCTCCGGCGTCAGCTTGTCCCAGGAGATCTTGGACATGACCAGAATTTCCGGGTTCAGCGAGTGCTGCGTGAGGGTGTAGTTCTTCGCCACTTCATAGTGACGGGCAGACTCGTAGGACGGCCAGTTGTTTTCCGCGCCGTCGACCACGCCGGTCTCGAGCGAGGAATAGACTTCGCCCATCGGCATCGGCGTCGGATTGGCGCCAAAGGCCTGCATCATGGCGATCCACAGGTCGGACTGCTGGACGCGGATCTTCATGCCCTTGAGGTCGGCGAGCTTCTCGATCGGCTTCTTCGTGGTGTAGAAGGAGCGCGCGCCCGAGTCATAATAGGCAAGGCCGATCAGGCCGTGCGGCTCGAAGGCCTTGAGGATTTCCTCGCCGATCGGACCGTCGACGACCCTGTGCATGTGCTCCGTCGAGCGGAACAGGAAGGGCAGGCCCAGAACGGTCGTTTCCGGCACGAGGTTGTTGAACGGCGCGGCGTTGACGCGGTTCATGTCGATGACGCCGAAGCGGGTCTGTTCGATCGTGTCCTTTTCCTGGCCAAGAACAGCGTTGTTCATGACCTGGATCTTGATGCGGCCGTCGGTGCTCTTTTCGAGCAGTTCGCCCATGTATTTGACGGCATCGACGGTCGGATAGCCATCCGGGTGGATGTCGGCGGAGCGCAGTGTCACCTGGGCATGGGCGGCCGTCGCGCCAAGCGCGATGCCGAATGCCAGGCCGAGCATTTTGGTCAGTTTCATGATGTCCTCCTCTTGGATTAACGTCAGGGCCTCCACGCCCCGGTCGTCTGGAAATTCAGTCTCTGCCGTCTGCCCAGGCGGGCAGGCCGTAAAGCTCTTCGGGGTTTTTCACGAGCGCCAGATCGCGGCCCGCCTCGTTTGGGAACCATCCAAGCACCGTGTCCGTCAGCGCCACGTCGTCCGGATAGTCTTTCTGTTCGCGGGCAAGGTTGTGCGGCCAGTTCGTGCCCCAGACGATGCGTTCGGGGGCATAGCGGGCGATCTCGCGTGCAACACCTGCCACGTCGGCGTAATCCGGACCTCCGGATTTCGATGACTCGTGGACGCCGGCAAACTTGAACCAACACTTGCCGCCATCGATCAGGCGCTTCACGGCATCGACCTGCGGGCTGTCTGGCGTGACGCCTGCGAAGAACTTGCCGTGATGGTCGAAGACCCACCGCGACTTCATGGCCTTCAGCCGGGCTTCATGGTCCAGGATGTTGCTGCCGTCGAACTGAACCGCCACCATCCAGTTGCGGGAGGCAGCCTTGGCGTCGACCGCCTCAAGCTCAGACAGGTCCACCGCGCCACCGGGCAAGTCCATGATGCGGGCGCCGACATTGCCGGCGGCTGCAAGCCTGTCCAGTTCCTCGTCCGAGGTGGTGGAGTCGATGACGCATACGCCGCGGGCAATCGAGCCGAATTCGGCAAGGCAGGCGTTGAGGTTGGAATTGTCGCGCTGTTGCGCATTGCCCTGCGTGACGATCACGCGGTCGATGCCGAGCCAGCGCATCAGTTCGCGATATTGAGCCGGGGTAGGCAGTTCGCCGGCAGGAAGGCCGGGGCCGCCGGGCAGGGAAGGATATCCCGGCAGGTAAGCATGCATCTGAGTGTCGACCGCGCCCTTGGGCAGCTTTGTCTTGGGAGGATTGCCGGAAAGGGGGCGGACGAGCATCAGATGTCTCCCATGCGATATTCGGAGAGCGCATCGCGGTTGATCTCGATCCCTAGGCCGGGGCCGCTCGGAATCTGAACCACGCCGCGCTCGTGTTCGATCGGCGTTTTGATCACCGCCTGACGGAACGGATTGTTGGTGCGGTCGAATTCCAGGATCGGCTCGATCGGATTGACCCGGACGGGGCTAGGGATCATCGCGGCCATGAACTGCAGCGCTGCGGCGATATGAACGGCGGTACCCCAGACATGCGGTACAACCCGAATGCCATGGAGCGCGGCAAGGTCGGCGACACGCTTGGCTTCGGTGAAGCCGCCAACGCCGGCGAGGTCAGGCTGCAGGATATCGACCGCACGGGTCTCGATCGGCTCGCGCATGCCCCAGCGGCTGTGCCAGGTTTCGCCACCGGCAACCGGGATAGGCTGTTTTGCGCGTACTTCCCGATAAGCAGCCAGTTGCTCCGGCACCACCGGCTCTTCGAACCAGTCGATGCCGTATTCAGCGGCGGCATTACCCAGCCGGATCGCTTCCACGACATCATATCCGTGGTTGGCGTCAATCATCAGACGCATGTCAGGGCCGGCCGCATCGCGCACCGCGCGGATCACCCGCAGGTCCTCATCAACGCCGAAGCCGATCTTGATCTTGGTGGCGTGGAAGCCCTCCGCACGGTAGCGCGCGACATCGGCTGCATTGTCTTCGACGCGGTCGACGCCATCGCGCTTGAAGCTGCCCGTCGCATAGGCCCGCACGCTCTCGCGGAACCGGCCACCGAGCAGGGTGGAGACGGGAACGCCGAAGTGCTTGCCCTTGATGTCCCAGAGCGCGATGTCGATACCCGACAGTGCCGTCACGGCAAGCCCGCGCTGGCCCTGGTCGCGCAGCGCGTTGTAGAGCACCGCCCAGAGCTTTTCGTTTTCGAGCGGATCGGCGCCAATCAGCCAGTTGGCATAGGTCGCGACGACTGCCGCGTTCGGCCTTGCCGGGCCAAGGCACTCACCCCAGCCGGTCGTGCCGTCATCACATTCGATCTCGACGAGGACATGCGCCCGGCGATCGAAGCGCATCGAGGCGCTTTCGAAGGCGACGTCGAGCTTGTGCTCGAGAAGGTGGGTGCGAACGGCGACGATCTTCATCGGGTGTTACCGCTTGTGGCTGCCAATGAGCTTGGAAAGCATCTGCTCTTCTTCTGCCGTCAGGTCGTCCAGCGGCGGGCGAACCTTGCCGGCATCGAAGCCCTGCAGGCGAACGCCGGCCTTGATGGCGGCGACGGCATAACCCTTGCGGCGGTTGCGGATCGCCATGAAAGGATAGAAGAAGTCGCGCAGGATTTCCTCGCAGCGGGTGCGGTTGCCGGCGCGCAGCGCCTTGTAGAACTCGACCGCAAGACCCGGCACGAAGTTGAAGACGGCCGAGGAGTAGGTGGTGAAGCCGGCGCCGAGATAGGCTTCGGCGAAAAGCTCCGCGGTCGGCATGCCGCCGAGATACATCAGGCGATCGCCCATCGTCGCGGTGATCTGGCGCACGAGGCCGATATCGCCGGTGCCGTCCTTGAAACCGATGAGGTTCGGGCATTCGTCGCAAAGGCGCTTCAGGGTATCGACCTGCAGCACGGAGTTGTCGCGGTTATAAACCATGACCCCGATGCCGACCGACTGGCAGATGCGCTTGACGTGCTGGTAAAGGCCTTCCTGCGGCGCATCGATCAGGTAGTGGGGCAGAAGCAGGATGCCGTCGGCACCGGCCTTCTCGACATCCTTGGCAAGCTGGACGCCGACATGCGAGCCGAAACCGCAACCAGAGACGATCGCGGTCTTGCCGGATGCTTCCTTGGCAGATTTGACGATGCCGGGAATTTCGTTGGGGGAGAGCGAGAAGAACTCGCCGGTGCCGCCCGCAGCAAACAGGACGGGCGCTTCGAAACCTGACAGCCATTCGATGTGGCGCTGGTAGCTTTCCGGCTGTAACTGACCTTCCGCATCAAAATGCGTCACGGGAAAGGACAGAAGGCCGGCACCAAGTGCCGCCTTGATCTCTTCTGGCGTCATCATATGAATTCCTCTGTAAGCGTCTCCTCCAGACCTTAGTTGTCGTACAGGTGACGCTGATCTGTGTCAACAGCTCATCTTACAGATTCACGGACCGTCCGCAGCAGCGTGCGATAGCGAAGCTGGCTGCCGCGCAGGTGGCTGCGCATTGCCTCCCGGGCGGCTTCCTCATTGCCATCCGAGATGGCAACCACGATGGCATTATGCTCCTCGTCCAGAAGTTTGATGTAGGCCGCCTGGTCCTTCTCGGACTCGTCGGGACGAAGGGCGGCACGCGGGATCACGCTGCGGCCGATCATCGTCAGAAACTCGCGGAAACGTGGGTTGTTGGTGGCTTCGGCAATCGCCAGGTGCAGCGCAAAGTCAGCCTCGCTGGTAGGCTTGGAGGCCTCAAGGCAGGCGCGCACCGCGTAATGTTTTTCGAGGATGACTTCTTCCTGGGCCGGCGACCGGCGCACCGCGGCGAGCCCTGCCGCCTCGACCTCCACGGCCGTGCGCAGTTCGAGCAGCTCGATCATCGATGAAACCCGCGCCAGGTCTATGTCCTGCAAGGACAACGGTGCTGGCTGCGGTTCGGCGGGTGTATCCAGCACGAAGACACCGGCGCCTTGCCGCGCCTCGACAAGGCGGTCGGCACGCAAGGCTGCGATCGCTTCGCGAACCACGGTGCGGCTCACCCCGTGCGCCTCGGTCAGTTGCGCTTCGCTTGGCAGCCGCGAGCCTGGAGCAAATTCTCCTGCCTTGATGGCCTCGCGCAGCGAATCGGCCAGCCGAGACACCAGTGTCCTCGATCCCCTGCCGGTATCGACCTTCACATCTACGCTCACAGTGCCCTCCTTGCCGACAGGAGTTGCTCTTGGGGCGGCAACTCGTATGCCAGGTATTCCAGCTTGTTTAACGGTGCGGTGGCTTGTTGACCAGTGCAAGTCAAGATGTATGATAAGTGGTAGTACTTGTCTCGAACAAGTTGACGTGAATGGCAGCGAGCGGTCGCTTGGCCGCTTTGGGAGGATGACGTGTTGAAGAGACTTCTGATCACAGGTGCGGCCGGCGGCCTGGGAAGCGCGATGCGCGCCCGCTTGTCGGGGCAGGCGGAGATCCTTCGGCTGTCCGACATCGTGGACCTCGGTGCTGCCGGGCCGAACGAGGAAGTCGTGACCTGCGATCTCGGTGACGCCGAGGCGGTAATGAAGCTCGTCGAAGGCTGCGACGGCATCCTCCATCTTGGCGGCGTCTCGGTGGAGGACAAGTTCTCCAAGATCCTCAACGCCAACCTTCTCGGGCTCTTCAACCTCTATGAGGCAGCGCGCGCCCACGGGCATCCGCGCATCATCTTTGCAAGCTCCAACCACGTTGTCGGCTTCTATCGGCAGGACCAGCATATCGACGTCAAGGCGCCGATGAAGCCGGACGGCCTGTACGGCGTCTCAAAATGCTTCGGCGAAGCGCTGGCGAGCATGTATTTCGACAAGTTCGGGCAGGAAACCGCGATCGTGCGGATCGGCAGTTGCTTCGAAAAGCCGCTGAACCACCGGATGCTGTCAGGCTGGATGTCCTATGACGACTTCGTGTCGCTGATCGGCTGCGTCTTCCGCGCGCCGATGCTTGGCTGCCCGATCATCTGGGGCATTTCCGACAATGACAGCAAGTGGTGGGATAACTCGCACGCCTCCTATCTCGGATGGCGTCCCAAGGACAACGCCGAGCGCTTCCGCGCCGAACTTGATGCAACGCAGGAGCGGCCAACACCCACCTCGGCGATGGCCGTCTACCAGGGCGGCAAGTTCGTGGAAGATCCGATCTTTCCCGAGGACTGAGGCCAGAGCCCCGCAAGATTTGCCCGCGGCTTCATCCTATTGCATCGATCGGTGACTGCCTCTAGTTCTCATCCAACGGATATCGAGGGAGCCGCGTGACTGGATGAGGTCTTTCTGGCTGACGGCTGTGGCTTTTCTCCTCGCCGAGGCGGTGATGGCGCAGGAGCCATGGCAGCCGGTCGAGGAATGGAAGAGCTACGCCATCTCCGGCACCTCCGGCGTCGAGCTCTATGCCTCGATCGGCGAGCGCGGCCCGAAGATCGGGCAGGAAGTGCGCACCATTGCGCTCACCAACTTCAAGCTCACCTGGACACGGAAATACGTTCCGCAGCCGGACGGCTCCTGCACGCTGACAACCGCGCGCCCCAGGCTCATCATCACCTACACCCTGCCCAAACCGTCCTCTCCGCTCGCGCCAGACCTGAAGCGCAGGTGGGACGCGTTCATCACCGGCGTGCGCCGCCACGAGGCCGTGCATGGCGTGATGATCAAGGACATGGTCAAGGAGATCGAGCGCGTCAGCATTGGCCTGAGCGCGCCGAACGACCCGAAGTGCACCAAGGTGCGGGCGGCACTGCAGGCGAAGCTCGGGGAGATTTCGCGTGCGCAACGCCAGAAGAGTTCAGATTTCGACCGCGTCGAGATGAGCGACGGCGGCAATGTCCACCAGCTCATCCTGGCGCTGGTCAACGGCCGGTGACATCGACCGTGCCCACCCGCTACAAATTTTGAAACCGAGGATTTTTCATGACGCTTGCCGTTTCCGCAGAAGACATCCATGCCGAAGCCCTGATCGAGGAGTTGAAGGCCTGGGTGGAGATCGAGACGCCGACGCGGGATGCGGCAGCCGTCAACCGGTTGGCTGATCGCGTCGAAGCACGCGCCAACGCATCCGGTCTGGAGGTTGAGCGTTTGCCCGGCACCTTGGGCTATGGCGATATCCTCGCGGTGCGTTCGCCGCGTCCGGCCGGCAGCAACGAAAAAACGGTGCTGGTGCTTGCGCATCTCGACACGGTGCATGCCGTCGGCGTCATCAATAACGAACTTCCGCTGCGCCAGGAAGGTGACAGCCTCTATGGCCCGGGCATCTATGACATGAAATCCGGAGCGCTGATGGCGCTCGAGGCGATGACGCTTGCCGTGCAGCGCGGATCCAGGATGCCGATCGACCTTCTGTTCGTGCCGGACGAGGAGATGGGCAGCCTTTCATCGCGCGCCTTCATGGAAGAGGCAGCCAAGACCGCAGGTTACGCCCTGGTCGTGGAGCCCGCCCGCGATGGCGGCAAGGTCGTCGTCGCGCGCAAGGGTGTGGCCATGTACGACATCGCGGTCAAGGGTCGTGCCGCCCACGCGGGCGCACGGCCGCAGGATGGCCGCAGTGCTATTCGCGCGGCGGCCCGGCTGGTGCTGGAACTTGAAGCACTGAACGACACCGGGCGCGGCATTACCGTGACCGTTGGCACCATCCACGGCGGCACCGGCCGCAACACCGTGCCGGCGGAGTGCCGCATGCAAGTGGATGCCCGCGTTCCCGACGACGAGAGCGCCCGCGAGGTGACGGCGAAGATCGAATCGATGAAGCCGGTCGATCCTGACGTCAGTTTCGAGATTGCCGGAAAGATGAACCGCCCTCCGTTTGCACAGACGGTCGAGGGCAGGCGCCTGTTCGACAAGGCGGCCGAGATCGCGAGCGGCCTCGGCATCACGCTCGAAGCCATGGCGACCGGTGGCGGCTCAGACGGTAGCTTCACGGCGGCCATGGGCGTGCCGACGCTTGATGGTCTTGGTGCCGACGGGGCAGGGCCGCATACCTTCCACGAGCATATCTTTGTCAGCAGCGTTGCGCCACGCACGGCCCTGCTCGCCAACCTGATGATGACGCTCGAGCCGCGGTGAGGCTCAGGCCGGCAGCGTGACGTCGAAGGTGCTGAGGATGCGGCCCTTGCCGACCTCGATGACGTGGCGCATCGCGGCGATCGCCTTTTGCGGGTCCCGCGAGGCAATCGCATGCGTAATCCGCAGGTGGTTTGCGGCCACCTCGTCGATCTTTTCCGGCGAGGCCGCCGGCGACGACAGCTGGAAGGAGATGGCAAGCGCTGCCTCGATCAATGCGCTTGCCGAGCGCATGAACGGGTTGCCGGACATGCGGGCAATGGCGAGGTGGAAGTCGAGGTCCACCTGCGCGATCGTTTCTGGCGTATGTGACAGGTCGTCGAATTTCGCGGCAATGGCGTAAAGCGCAACGATATCATCGCTCGATGCGCGCACAGCGGCTGCTGCCGCCGCTGCCGGCTCAAGCGCCATGCGCATTTCCGCCAGATGTTCGATGAACTCGTAGTCGAGGCCGGATTCAAACCGCCAGCCGAGCACGTCGGAATCAAAGAAATTCCAGCTCGCCTTGTCGAGCACCCGAGTGCCGACCTTGGCCTTCGCTTCCACCAAGCGCTTGGCCGCGAGCGTCTTCATGGCTTCGCGGAGCACCGTGCGCGAGACCCCGAAGCGGGCAGAAAGCTCCGAATCGCCAGGCAGCAGCGATCCTTCCGCGATCTTGCCGGAAACGATGCCTCGACCGAGCTCCGCCACCACATGCGCGTGGTTGCTGCGGCGCTTTCGCCCGCTGATCGTCGTTTCCAGAAGACCCATCACACCTCCTTAAGCCGGCTCTCCGCCAATTTCTTGTTTGAATACCAGATGATTCCGCGCTGCAACACGATGAACACGAAAAGCAGGATGCCGATGACGATTTTGGTCCACCAGGAAGACAGCGTGCCGTCGAAGACGATGTAGGTCTGGATCAATCCCTGGATCAGCAGGCCAACGAAGGTGCCGGCGACAAGGCCGACGCCGCCCGTCAGCAGTGTCCCGCCGATCACCACGGCGGCGATCGCATCAAGCTCCACGCCAACCGTCGCCAGCGAATAACCGGAGGAGGTGTAGAGCGTATAGGCGATACCCGCTAGGCCGGAGAGGAAGCCGGAGAGCGCATAGATGCCGATCGTGGTCGAGCCGACCGGCACGCCCATCAGTTCCGCGGACTGCTGGTTGCCGCCGATGGCATAGACATTGGCGCCGAAGCGCGTGCGCCCCGCGATGAACGAACCGGCGATGAACACCGCCAGCATCAGCATGGCAAGCGCCGTCAGCCGCCCGCCGCCGGGGAAGCGGAAATAGAAGCCCTGGATCGTGTCGATGATCTCATGCGAGATCGGCACGGATTCGGTCGAGATGAGATAGGCCGCGCCGCGCGCCAGGAACATGCCCGCGAGCGTCACCACGAAGGGCGGAATGTCGAGGTAGCGGATCATCGCGCCCATCAGGCTGCCGAAGATTGTGGATATGACGAGCACCGCCGCAAAGGCAACCAGCGGGTGGACGCCGAGCGACCCGACCATGACGGCGACGAAGACGCTCGTGAAGGCAATCACCGAGCCGATCGATAGGTCGATGCCGCCGGACAGGATGACGAAGGTCATGCCGACCGCTGCGATGCCGAGGAAGGCGTTGTCGGTCAGCAGGTTGCCGATCACCCGGGTCGACAGCATGTTCGGGAACTGCGCGACACAGAGCGCATAGGCGATCACGAAGATGCCGAGCGTCGTCACGAACGGGAGGTTGCGCGCGTGGATCATCGTGCGGTCCCTTCTGCCTCATCAAGGGGCTTCACATTGCGGGTTTCCGGGCCGCGTTTGGCGGGCTTCACGAAGTTCAGCAGCGATATGACGGCCGAAGACTGCAGCGTCAGAACGATCACGATGATGACGGCCTTGATGATCAGGTTGAATTCCGGCGGGAAGCCCGAAACGAGGATGCCGGTGTTGATCGACTGGATGATCAGCGCGCCGATCAGCGATGCCGCGATCGAGAACCGCCCGCCGTTGAGCGAGGTGCCGCCGATGACGACGGCGAGGATGGCATCCAGTTCCAGCCAGAGACCGGCATTGTTTGCGTCCGCGCCGCGGATGTCGGCGGTGACGATCAGGCCAGCGATTGCCGCACAGAGGCCGGAGACGGCATAGACGAAGAATAGGAGGAAACGTGCCTTCACCCCGGCAAGCGTTGCCGCGCGGCGGTTGATGCCGGTTGCCTCGATCAGGAAACCGAGTGCGGAGCGGCGCACCAGAAGCCCGACCAGGATCGCGGCTGCAATCCAGATCAGCACCGGGATGGGAATGCCGCCGAGCGAGCCGGACCCGAGTGCCGAAAAGGAATCGTTGTTGAAGGTGAGGATCGCCCCTTCGGTCACGAGCTGGGCGATGCCGCGCCCCGCCACCATGAGAATCAGCGTCGCGATGATCGGCTGGATGTCGAGTAGCGCGACCAGCACGCCGTTCCACAGTCCGCAGGCGAGGCCGACCGCGAGCGAGACGACGATCACCACCGGCAACGGATAATCCTGGGTAATCAGCGTCGCCGCGACCGCGCCGCAGATGGCGATCACCGCGCCGATCGACAAGTCGATGCCGCGCGTGGCGATCACCAGCGTCATGCCGATCGTCAGGAGTGCGACGGGCGCTGCACGCACAAGGATGTCAATGAGGCTGCCGTAAAGCCGGCCGTTCTGGACCGACACCGTGAGGAAGCCCGGGGTGATGACCGTGATCAGCGCGAGGATGATCGCCAGCGCGATGATCTGCGGTGCAAGCCGCTTCAGACGACGGGAAACGCGGTTCATCACGCGGCCTCCGTTCTGGCCGAGGAGGCAATTGCCTGCATGATGTTGTCGGCCGTCATTTCACTGCCGGCCAGTTCCGCCACATGCTTGCGGTCGGACAGGACGATGACGCGATGCGCGACGGCGGTGAGTTCCTCGAGTTCCGATGAAATCACCACCAGCGACATGCCCTCGGCGCAAAGTTTCTCGATCATCTTCAGGATTTCGGCATGCGCCCCGATATCGATGCCGCGGGTCGGCTCATCGAGGATCAGCAGGCGCGGGTCTGTCGCCAGCCAGCGGGCGAGGATCGCCTTCTGCTGGTTGCCGCCGGACAGGAACTTGATCGGCCGCTCCGGGTCCGCCGGGCGGATGTCCAGCGACTTGATGAAATTGTCGGCAAGCGCCGTCTTCTCGGCGGATGTGATGGGTTTTGCCCAGCCCTGCCGCGCCTGGAGCGCGAGAGCGATGTTGTCTGCCACCGAGAAGTCACCGATGATTCCGTCGGTCTTGCGTTCCTCCGGGCAGAAGCCGAAGCCGTTTGCGATCGCCGCTTCCGGGGAGGAGAGGGTGACCGCCTTGCCGTCGACCATTGCCGTCCCGCTGTCGGCGCGATCGATGCCGAACAACAGGAAGGCCGTTTCCGACCGCCCCGATCCGAGAAGCCCGGCAACGCCAACCACTTCACCCGGCCTCACCTGGAGATCGAATGGCGCCACGCTGCCGCGCTTGCCGTAACCCAGGAACTGGATCGGCGCTTCGGCCGTCGACGCAACGGTCGCATCTTCTGCCTGGTGCTCGCGGGTAATGTGCTGCAGTTCGCGGCCGAGCATCATGGAGATGAGCTCAAGGCGCGGCAGGTCGGACAGTTTCTTCGTGCCGACGAGGCGGCCGTTTCGCAGCACCGTCACGCGGTCGGCCACGGCATAAACCTGATTGAGGAAGTGGGTGATGATGATGATGCCGAGCCCATCCTCGCGCAGCTTGCGCAGTACCGAGAACAACATCTCGACTTCATGCGCATCAAGGCTGGCCGTCGGTTCATCGAGAACCAGCACCTTGCCGGAAAGATCAACGGCGCGGGCGATCGCCACGATCTGCCGGACCGCGACCGAATAAGAAGAAAGCAGCGCATCCACGTCGATGTCGAGACCGTAGCGCTCGAGCAGCGCCTTGGAGCGGCGGCGCATCTCGCGCCGGTCGATCAGGCCGAAGCGTCGCGGTTGGCGGCCGAGGAACAGGTTTTCGGCAACCGTCAGGTTTTCGAGCAGGTTCACTTCCTGGTAGACCGTCCCGATGCCGAGCGCCTGCGCTTCGCCCACATTCGCCGGCGTCACCTCCTGGCCATGCATGCGCATGGTTCCGCGGTCACGCGTGTAGACGCCCGTCAGGATCTTGATCAGCGTTGATTTCCCGGCGCCGTTTTCGCCGAGCAGGGCATGGATTTCGCCGGCTTCCAGCGTGAAGTCCACTCCATCCAGCGCGGTAATCCCAAGGAAGGATTTGCCGATTCCGCGTGCTTCCAGAAGCGTATTGGTATCCGTCATTATATGTGACCCGCAGACCATGGCGCCGCGTATTGCCACGCGAAATGATGCGCTCTTGCTGTTCGTGTGACGTATCGGTCCCAAGCTTGCGGGTCATCGATACGCTGGGCCGGAGCAGCGGCGGGCGCCGCTCCGGTCCTTGAGAGCAACTGAACCGACGAGAGGTCGGCCAGAGTGCCTGACGGTCAGTAGCCGAGGTTCTTCTTGGCTTCGTAGACCTTCATCGGGTCGTCGGCAGCCGTGTAGAGCTTCGACTCAGTCTGGATCCACTTCGGCGGTTCCTTCTTGTCCTTCAGGTAGGCTTCAAGAGCGTCAAAGGCCGGGCCTGCCATGTTCGGGGTCAGCTCGACCGTTGCGTTGGCCTCGCCCTTCGCCATGGCCTGGAAGATATCCGGAACAGCGTCGATCGACAGCACCTTGATGTCGGAGCCCGGCTTCAGGCCGGCTTCCTTGATGGCCTGGATGGCGCCGACAGCCATGTCGTCGTTGTGAGCGTAGACGGCGCAGATGTCCTTGCCGCCGCCTTCGGCCTTGATGAAGCTTTCCATGACTTCCTTGCCCTTGGTGCGGGTGAAGTCACCGGTCTGCGAACGAACGATCTTGATATTGTCCTTGCCGGCAATCGCTTCTTCGAAGCCCTTCTTGCGGTTGATCGCCGGTGACGAACCGGTGGTGCCCTGAAGTTCGACCACCTTGCAGTCCTTGCCGGCCACTTCGTTCACCAGCCATTCGCCGGCAACCTTGCCTTCGTAGACCGTGTCGGAGGTAACAGCCGTCAGGTAGAGGTCCTTCGGCGCGTCGATTTCGCGGTCGAGCAGGATAACCGGGATGTTTTCTTCCTTGGCTTCCTTAAGAACAGCGTCCCAGCCGGTAGCAACGACCGGTGCGATGAAGATCGCGTCAACGCCCTGGGCAATGAAGCCGCGGATCGCCTTGATCTGGTTTTCCTGCTTCTGCTGTGCATCGGCGAACTTGAGGTTCACGCCGCGCTTTTCAGCTTCCTGCTTGGTGACGGTGGTTTCTGCCGCGCGCCAGCCGGATTCGGAGCCGATCTGCGAGAAGCCGACGGTCAACGATGCAGCGGAAACGGTGGACGCTAGCGATAGCGTAAGGACGGCCGCAGCCGTCGCGAGTGCTCTTTTCATCTGAAATCCTCCCAGTGATGAGAAAGCGAACTGACGAATGGAGCATTCACATATAATATTACTTTTTCAAGCGGGAAAATGAAGAATCTGCACAACCTGNTTTTCAGGAGNGCAATTTNATCCTTCACAAGATGCTGATTTATNGCGNTAAAATCCGCGCTGGATAATTTGGCGCGTTGGTTAACCGGCGGGGAAGCGCGCTTGACAAGCCTCGCACGCTTCCAATAGTCGTATTTTTCGAATGCATCGGGACGCCACGTTCCGGTGGGGGAGATGCGAATGCCCTCGCGATCCGGCATCGCATTATCGGACAAGCGTTAGGTGGTTGATCGATGTTGCGTATTCTTCAGGTTCGGGACGATGCCGGAGCCATCAAGGTTGTGGCTTGGGATGGGGAAGGGCAGGCGCGTGTCGTCAATGGCGTGTCTTCCACGTATGATCTCGCCACGCAGGCAATTGCTGCCTCGCGCACGCTTTCGCAGCAGATCGACAGCCTGGGCCTCGGTGAGGTGGTCGACCTCGATCAGGCGGCTGCAAGCAATAAGATCGCCCTGCCGATCACGCATCCAGATCCTGCACATTTCATCGTCGCCGGCACCGGCCTGACGCATCTTGGTTCTGCCGATGGCCGCGACAAGATGCACAAGGCAGCCCAGGCGGAAGAAAAACCGACCGATTCCATGCGCATGTTCCTGATGGGCGTCGAGGGCGGCAAGCCGCAGCCGGGCCAGGCGGGCGTGCAGCCGGAATGGTTCTACAAGGGCAACGGCTCGCAGCTGCGCGCCACGGGCGAGGATCTGGTTTCCCCGGCATTCGCGCTGGATGGTGGCGAGGAGCCGGAACTGGCCGGCATCTATATGATCGGACCGGACGGCACGCCGTTCCGCCTCGGCTTCTGCCTTGCCAACGAGTTTTCCGACCATGTGACCGAGAAGGGCAACTATCTCTGGCTCGCGCATTCCAAGCTGCGCCAGGCTGCCCTTGGTCCGGAACTCCTTGTCGGCGACCTGCCGGATCACGTCGAAGGCACGTCGCGCGTGCTGCGCGGCGCCAAGGCCATCTTCGAAAAGCCGTTCCTGTCTGGCGAGGCGAACATGTCGCACACCATCGCCAACCTGGAGCATCACAACTTCAAATATGACATCTTCCGCCAGCCGGGCGACCTGCATGTGCATTTCTTCGGCACGGCAACCTTGTCCTTCTCGGAAGGCGTCAAGACCGAGCCGGGCGATGTGTTCGAGATCTCGGCGGCCCCGTTCAAGCTTCCGCTGGTCAACCGGCTTGCGGTCGCCGCCGACGTGCCGGTCACGGTCAAGCCACTCTGAGAGACTGATATGGCTCCTATCCGTCTTGCCATCGTCGGTCTTGGAAAGATCGCCCGGGATCAGCATCTCGGCGCCATCGAAGCAACCGATGGCGTGAACCTTGTTGCCGTCGCCAGCCGCAACGCGCAGCTTGAGGGCGTGCACTGTTTCCACGACATCGCTGAACTTCTCGAGTCGGACGTCGAGATCGATGCGGTTTCGCTGTGCACCCCGCCGCAGGGTCGCTTTGCCCAGGCGAAGGCGGCGCTCGATGCCGGCAAGCATGTGATGCTGGAAAAGCCGCCGGGTGCCAGCCTCTCCGAGGTCTATGCACTCGAAGCTCTGGCCAAGGCGACGGGCCTCACGCTGTTTTCCACCTGGCATTCGCGCGCAGCCGCCGCCGTCGAGCCGGCACGCGCACTGCTCGCCAGGCGGAAGATCAAAAGCGTTTCCGTCGAGTGGAAGGAAGACGTCCGCCACTGGCATCCGGGCCAAGCCTGGATCTGGGAGCCGGGCGGGCTCGGCGTCTTCGACCCCGGCATCAACGCGCTGTCCATCGTCACCCGGATCCTTCCCGAGCCATTCCATCTTGTTCGCTCGGACCTGACCTTCCCGGCAAACCGCGCGGCCCCGATCGCCGCATCGCTCGCATTCGAGATGGTGAGCGGCACGCCGGTATCGGCAGAGTTCGACTGGCGCCAGACGGGCCCGCAGACCTGGGACATCCGGGTCGAGACGGAAGAGGGCCCTGTCGTCCTCACCCATGGCGGTAGCCGGTTGATCGTCGGTGGCGAGCCGCAGATCGTCGAAGAGGATCGCGAATACCGCAACCTTTATCGCGACTTCGTCAGCCTTGTCCGCTCCGGCACCAGCGACACCGATTTTTCGCCACTGGTGCATGTGGCAGACGCCTTTATGCTGGGCCGGCGCATCCAGACGGAAGAATTCGAGGACTGATCATGAGCAATTCTGAAAACGCACCCTCCAACGAAATCGCAGAAACCGACCACCGGCGTCAGGAAATGCGCAAGCTCCGCTCGCGGGCCTGGTTCGACAACCCCGACAACGTCGACATGACGGCGCTTTACCTTGAGCGCTACATGAACTTTGGCCTCAGCCAGGCAGAGCTTCAGTCCGACCGTCCGATCATCGGCATTGCCCAGACCGGCTCGGATCTTTCGCCTTGCAACCGCCACCACCTCGAGCTGGCCAACCGCCTGCGCGAAGGTATCCGCGAAGCGGGCGGCATCGCGATCGAATTCCCGGTGCACCCGATCCAGGAAACCGGCAAGCGCCCGACGGCGGGCCTTGACCGCAACCTCGCCTATCTCGGTCTCGTGGAAGTTCTTTACGGTTACCCGCTCGACGGCGTGGTGCTGACGATCGGTTGCGACAAGACCACGCCCGCCTGTCTGATGGCGGCCGCGACCGTGAACATCCCCTCGATTGCCCTGTCGGTCGGCCCGATGCTGAACGGCTGGTTCCGCGGCGAGCGCACCGGTTCAGGCACCATCGTCTGGAAGGCGCGTGAACTGCTGGCAAAGGGAGAAATCGACTACGCCGGCTTCGTCAAGCTCGTTGCATCGTCCGCGCCGTCGACCGGCTACTGCAACACCATGGGCACAGCAACCACGATGAACTCGCTTGCCGAAGCGCTCGGCATGCAGCTTCCGGGTTCGGCCGCCATTCCGGCGCCGTACCGCGACCGCCAGGAAGTTGCCTACCTTACGGGTCTTCGCATCGTCGAGATGGTCAAGGAAGACCTGAAGCCTTCGGACATCCTGACCAGGGAAGCCTTCATCAACGCCATCCGCGTCAACTCGGCGATTGGCGGTTCGACCAACGCCCCGATCCACCTCAACGCGCTTGCTCGCCACATCGGCGTCGAACTCAGCGTTGATGACTGGCAGACCTATGGCGAAGACGTGCCGCTGCTGGTCAACCTGCAGCCGGCTGGCGAATATCTCGGCGAGGACTATTACCACGCCGGTGGTGTTCCGGCCGTCGTCAACCAACTGATGAACCATGGCCTCATCAACGAAGACGCCATGACGGTGAACGGCAAGACGATCGGCGAAAACTGCCGCGGCGCCATCATCGAGGACGAGAAGGTCATCCGTCGTTACGAGGAGCCGCTGAAGCCGGCCGCCGGCTTCCGCGTCCTGCGCGGCAACCTCTTCTCGTCGGCGATCATGAAGACCAGCGTCATCTCGCCGGAATTCCGCGAGCGTTACCTGTCGAACCCGAACGATCCGGAAGCCTTCGAAGGCAAGGCCGTGGTGTTCGATGGTCCGGAGGATTACCACCACCGCATCGATGACCCGTCGCTGGAAATCGATGAGCACACCATTCTCTTCATGCGCGGTGCCGGACCGATCGGTTATCCGGGTGCTGCCGAAGTGGTCAACATGCGCGCACCGGACTACCTCCTGAAGCGAGGCATTTCCTCGCTCGCCTGCATCGGCGACGGCCGCCAGTCCGGTACGTCGGGAAGCCCGTCGATCCTCAACGCTTCGCCGGAAGCGGCTGCCGGCGGTGGTCTTGCCATCCTGAGGACCGGCGACCGCGTCCGCATCGACCTTGGTCGCGGCGAAGCCAATATCCTGATCTCGGAAGAGGAAATTGCCGAACGCCGCAAGGCGCTCGAGGCCAACGGCGGCTACCAGTATCCGAAGCACCAGACACCGTGGCAGGAAATCCAGCGCGGCATCGTCGGCCAGATGGAAACCGGCGCGGTGCTGGAACCGGCCGTGAAGTATCAGCGGATCGCCCAGACTGCCGGCCTTCCGCGCGACAACCACTAATACGGATACTGCAGCCGACAGGGGGTCGGTTGCAGCACGTGAACTATGGCGGCTCGAAGGGAGCCGCCTCTAAGGAGGAGCAATCCATGCGCATGTTCAAATATCTTGCAACCGCCGCCATCATGGCCGGGCTGTCGATTGCGGCACCCGCCGGCGCCCAGGACAAGGGCCTCGTCGGCGTTGCCATGCCGACCAAGTCTTCTGCCCGCTGGATCGCCGACGGCGACAACATGGTCAACGTCCTGAAGGAGCGTGGCTACACGACCGATCTTCAGTACGCTGAAGACGATATCCCGAACCAGCTCGCGCAGATCGAAAACATGATCACCAAGGGCGCCAAGGTGCTCGTGATCGCGTCGATCGACGGTACGACCCTGTCGGACGTTCTGCAGCAGGCTGCTGACCAGCAGATCAAGGTCATCGCTTATGACCGCCTGATCCGCGACACGCCGAACGTCGACTACTACGCCACCTTCGACAACTTCCAGGTTGGCGTGCAGCAGGCGACCTCGCTCGTGAAGGGCCTCAAGGCCGACACCGAAGCCGGTCCGTTCAACATCGAACTCTTCGGTGGTTCGCCGGACGACAACAACGCCTTCTTCTTCTACAATGGCGCGATGAGCGTTCTCCAGCCGCTCATCGACAAGGGCACGCTGAAGGTTGGCTCCGGCCAGGTCGGCATGGACAAGGTCGCGACCCTTCGCTGGGATCCGGCAACCGCCCAGTCCCGTATGGACGCCATCCTGTCTTCGACCTATTCCGACAAGAAGCTGCACGGCGTGCTTTCGCCTTACGACGGCATCTCGATCGGTATCCTGTCGTCGCTCAAGGGCGTTGGCTACGGCAGCGGCGACATGCCGATGCCTGTCGTGACCGGCCAGGACGCGGAAATCCCGTCGGTCAAGTCGATCATTGCCGGCGAGCAGTATTCGACGATCTTCAAGGACACCCGCGAGCTTGCCAAGGTCACTGTCGACATGGTTGACGCCGTGATGAGCGGCAAGGAGCCGACCGTCAACGACACCAAGACCTATGACAACGGCAAGAAGGTCGTTCCGTCCTACCTGCTGAAGCCGGTTGTGGTCGAAAAGGACAACGTGAACGAAGTTCTGGTCGGCAGCGGCTACTACAAGGAAGACCAGCTCAAGTAAGTCATCTGAATCCGCGCGGCCTCATGCGCCGCGCGGATCTTTATCATTCGGAGTGATCATGGCCGATCCAGTCCCGCACCCGCAGCCACTGGCGGAAAAGCCGCCCATCCTCGAAATGCGGGGCATATCCAAGAGTTTCGGCGCCGTTAAGGCGCTTTCTGATGTCAGCTTTACCGTGAAGGAAGGCGAGATCCACGCGCTCGTCGGCGAAAACGGCGCCGGCAAGTCGACGTTGATGAAGGTCCTTTCGGGCGTTTATCCGCACGGCACCTATGAGGGCTCCATCCTGTTCGACGGGCAGGAGCGCCATTTCCGCGACATCAATGATTCCGAAAAGCTCGGCGTCATCATCATCCACCAGGAACTTGCGCTCATTCCGCTGATGTCGATCGCGGAAAACATCTTCCTGACCAATCCCCCGGCGCGACGCGGCATCATCGACCGCAGCGAACGGCACAAGCGCACGCAGGAACTGCTCGCCAAGGTCGGCTTGACCGAGCAGCCTGACACGCTGATCACCAATATCGGTGTCGGCAAGCAGCAGCTGGTCGAGATCGCCAAGGCGCTGTCGAAGGACGTGCGCCTGCTGATCCTCGACGAGCCGACCGCATCGCTCAACGAGACCGACAGTGCCGCCTTGCTCGAGCTCCTCAAGGAGTTCCGCCGCAACGGCATCACCTCGATCATGATCAGCCACAAGCTGAACGAGATCACCGAGGTCGCCGACCAGATCACCGTGTTGCGCGACGGGCGCACCGTCGGCACGATGGACTGCCATGCAGGCCCGGTCGACGAGGACGAGATTGTCCGGCGCATGGTCGACCGCGATCTTGAAAGCCGTTACCCGAAGCGCGAACCGAAGATCGGCGACGTCATCTTCGAAGTGGAGAACTGGTCGGCCTACCACCCGCAGCATTCGGACCGCCAGGTCGTCAAGAATGTCTCGATGAAGGTGAGGGCGGGCGAGATCGTCGGCATATCCGGCCTGATGGGCGCAGGGCGCACCGAGTTCGCCATGAGCCTGTTCGGCAAGTCCTGGGGCCGCCATGTTACCGGCGTGGCCAAATTGCATGGCAAGCAGCTCGACCTCTCGGACGTCCACAAGGCGATCAAGGCCGGCCTTGCCTATGTCACCGAAGACCGCAAGCAACTCGGGCTGATCCTGCCGGAAGATATCCGCAAGAACGTGTCGCTCGCACATCTCGGCGGCGTCTCCTCGCGCGGCGTCATCGACGACATCGCCGAGATGAAGGTGGCGCAGGATTTCCGCGGGCGCATGCGCATCCGCAGCCACAATGTCTATCAGGAAACCGGCAAGCTCTCGGGCGGCAACCAGCAGAAGGTGGTATTGTCGAAGTGGTTGTTCACCAACCCGGAGGTGCTGATCCTCGATGAGCCGACGCGCGGTATCGACGTCGGCGCAAAGTACGAAATTTACTCGATCATCAACGAACTGGCCAATGCCGGCAAGGCGGTAATCGTCATCTCGTCGGAAATGCCGGAGCTGATCGGCATCTGCGACCGTATCGTGGTGATGCACGAAGGTGCATTCGTCGGTGAAGTCGCCGGCGAGGAAGCCACGCAAGAAAATATCATGCGCGCCATCATGCGGCGCAAAGGGAGAGACCAATGAGCACGCCCCAGGAAGCAATCACAGCGCCGCCCAAGGCGACTGGTTTTCTGAAGGACAACCTGCGCGATTTCGGCATGCTGATCTCGTTGGCCGTGATCGTGGTGTTCTTCCAGATCGCCACGGACGGCGTTCTTCTGAAGCCGCTGAACGTCACGAATATCGTGCTGCAGAACTCCTACATCGTCATCATGGCGCTCGGCATGCTGATGGTGATCGTCACCGGCCATATCGACCTGTCGGTCGG
>Ga0065721_10003855_pt1 | contig 64556 bp, 56 predicted proteins | sample Mesricmetagenome_FD_59108 | JGI IMG/M metagenome (GOLD analysis project Ga0065721, IMG submission 59108) | Mesophilic microbial community from rice straw/compost enrichment Sample: eDNA_1 v2 (version 2) | ecosystem: Engineered > Solid waste > Grass > Composting > Bioreactor | place: USA: Davis... | reverse complement strand
GCAATTTCAAAATCAACGGCGGTAATCCAGCAACGTTCACCTCTATCCAAACCGGTGCGATATGGACGAACACGGCCACCTATGTACTTGACGGTACAGACCCGCTTGGCGTGATGAGCTTCCAAATCAACGTCAAGAATAGCGCGGGAATCTACTCGCAGACGATTGAAGCTACATCGGATGGCAGCACGGTAACGATTGTTGCCCCGGTGTTAGCGTATGTTCCATTAAGCGACATTCGGATCGAATCCAATAACGCTGATTCTACGGAGGCTACGGTGGGTGATACGGTGACCCTAACGTTTACAACTGTCGAGCAAGTATCGAAACTAGGCAATTTCAAAATCAACGGCGGTAATCCAGCAACGTTCACCTCTATCCAAACCGGTGCGATATGGACGAACACGGCCACCTATGTACTTGACGGTACAGACCCATCCGGCCCAACGAACTTCCAAATCAACGTTAAGAACAGTGCAGGTATCTACTCGCAAACGGTTGAAGCAACATCGGATGGCAGTTCTGTAAGTGTCATTTACACTTAATAGCAGCCAGCTATAGAGGCAATTAGAGGCCAAATACGAAGGGCGCCCAATCGGGTGCCCTTTCATTTCGTTTTACAGGTTGACGGGAACAGTTAAAATATGACATATTTTTGTCGATACAAGTCGTTAGAACTATATTTCAATCATTATTCAAACGGAAATAACTGCAGGTCGGGCTATACTACTATGTTGGAGAGGAACTACGCCTATGTTATGGGGGACTAAAGTTTTTGGTATTGTATTATCCCTGTTCTTCCTTCTGTCTGTCGCACCCGCGGGTGCAGAGGATCGCTCGTTTGAAATCGGTCAGGTCGACATTTATGCTGTCATCGATGCCGAAGGCAATATGCAAATAACCGAAAGGGATACATACCGGTTTGATGGCGACTTTAACGGAATTCTCGTCGACCTGAATAAGGAAGGCTCGGACGGCTTGGAGAAATTCACAGCCTACGAGGTATCGGATGAAGGTCATATTCCGCTTGAATTCGGGCAATCGGGCGACGGTGATGTAATCCAATACAAGGTTTATTCCAAGTCTGTTGATACAATGAAGGTATTCGAGATTTCTTATACGGTCAGGAATGTCGTGCAAGTATATGCGGACACTGCGGAGCTGTATTGGAATTTTTTTGATGAGACGAATGCTAATGCGCTTGGTAAGGTGAATATCGAGATCAAACTGCCGGAAGGGATCACGAAGGACAAGATTATACCGTTTGGTCATGGCCCGCTGGACGGCGTCATTCAGGTCCAAGGCGATAGAACGGTCCACTTCCAGGCCGATTCGCTTCCAGCCAATAAGATGCTCGAGACGCGAGTATTATTCCCTGCGGAATACGTTCCAGGCAGCAAGAGAATAAGCGATGAGCCAATGATGGATAAGATTCTGGAGAAGGAAAGGAATTGGAGGGAGGACGGGGAACCGGAGAGCTCGAATGACTACACGGTACCTTACGCACTGCTCCTGCTGCTTGCCAACCTCGCTGCCGGCTTCACCATCTACTTCCGGTTCCGAAGGGCCCCCAAATCGGATTGGCAGGGCAGCTATTATCGCGAGCTTCCTTCCGATGTATCGCCTGCTGTTGTCAGTTATCTGCTTGATTCCCGAATTGAGTCCAGGGATTTGATGGCGACGCTGCTCGACCTCGTGAGACGGAAATATGTTGTCATGAAGAAGTTGGGCTCGCCGAAGATTGGAAAGGACAAGCATGACTATTCCTTCGAGTGGAGAAACAAGAATACCGAAGGGCTGCTGCCGCATGAAAAGATGCTGCTCGAATGGTTCTTCGACAAGATAGGCGATGGCAACAAGGTCACCCTCTCGGAAATTCGCTTTGAAGCGTCCTTACGAGCTGATTTTCCGAAGAAATGGTCGGAATGGCAGGGGAAAGTCAAGGAAGAGGCTGTTAAACAGCATTATTTGAGGACAAACTCCGGCATCTACAGATGGGTCATTCTAATCTTCCTCGTACAGTTCATCGGCTTCTTGTTCTTTGTGCCAACCGATTGGAGATGGCTGATGTTTTGCGCGCTTCCGCTGCCCTTCTTCAAGCCCAAAAGAGTTCAGAGAACCAGAAACGGGCAGACCGAATATGAGAAATGGAAGGCATTTGGCCATTTCCTTCGCGCTTATAGCCGAATCGAGAAGCGCGATACAATGGATGTCCACTTATGGGATCATTCCTTCGTGTATGCGATTCCGCTCGGAGCAGCGAAGAAGATGATCAAGGACACCAAGATCAAAATTCTGAATCAGAACGACAGCGGTTATGGCGATTTCACCCTCTACCAATCGGCGGGCATTGTTGATTTCGAGCAATTGAGCAGGCTGTTTACCGAAACGGTATCGGAGTCGCAAAAATCGACGGGCAGCGATGGTTCTTCCGATTCGGGAGGATGGTTCTCCTCCGGGGGAGGCGACGGAGGTGGCGGCGGAGGACGCGGCGCGTTCTGACGCAGGACTGGGAAAGCCCAGACCTATTATCAGCTCCCAAACACGAACGTTTATATTAAATGATTTTTGGTATAATATTTGGTAGAAAGCCAGAAGAAACGAGGGATTGCAATGTCGTATATCGTTGATTTTAAAGAGGTATCCACGGTTGGCTTGGAGTCTTCACCTGTAGCAGAAGCGCTTGCTGGTTTACGCGCTAATGAAGCCCGTTACTTTATGAACAAATACAAACATGAATTTACGGTTGTGCCAGCTGGAGAAAGCCAGGAGAGCCTTGATTATGTGAACCGGATTTTGAAAGAGGAACGCGATATTGTATTTGCGGCCAAGCCTTTAGAAACATCGCGTTTTCAGGTGGAGAATATTCAATTTACCTATGTTTTTTATGAAGATGGTCTTGCGATTAATGTCATGTATACAGTGGATGATCCCAAGAAGCGGGCTGTTGGTTTCAAGCTTTCTGAAGGGATGGAGGTACCAAAGGAGCTGGAAGAGAAGTTCAAGTTCGCCAGACAGAAGTCTAAACTGGCCGGAACAATTCGGGGTTCGTTCTTTGTTATTAAAGGGCAATATTAAAGCAGGTCCTGCAGGCTAGGCTTCGAATTCGTTTGCGGGGGACAAGCAGATGAAAAAAAGCGCAAGGACAGTATCCCATGTGGATGCTGTCCTTTTGCAAATACAAGAACATATAGGTTGTCTATGACAGGTATGATTATTCCACTTCAATGGCTTTTACAGTTTCTCCCTCAATTAATAGGGGCTGGTAATAGGTGCTTGTGGGCAGGTCCTTTTTGCCTTGCAAATTTTTAATAATCCAGTCTGCTGCGTCACGTCCCATCTGCTCTTGGGGGTGGGTCAGCGTTGTTAGCTTGATATTCGCGTTTTTGGCGATATAGGAATTGTCCTGGCCAATGATGGACAATTCATCTGGGATAGAGATCCCCAGCTGTCTGCAGACATTTACGACCTCCAGGCCTACCTCATCGTTGTAGCATACCAGCGCAGTCAAATCATCCCGGTTGTCGTTCAGATATACTTCCAGGTTAGCGGACAGATCCGGCTTCGTCGCTGTATCGAAAGAAAGCACATGCTCTTGCTGAAACCGTAATTTGGCTTCTCCAAGCGCTTTGATAAACCCCTTCATTCTATACTTCCCTTGCAAATCATCCATTTTCGCAATAATGCCGATCTGGGTATGCCCTTTGGCAATCAGCTCCCGGGTTGCGAGATAGCTGGACTGTACGTCATCCAGACAGAAGAAGGGCACCTCCAGCTCTTCATAATAGGCATTAATCATGGTGAGCGGCACCTCCTGCTCCTTAAAGGACAGATAGTAAGCAATATTGGGGTTGTAAACATTGCTTCTGGTAGGCTCTATGATCAGTCCGTCCACACCATAGGACAGCATCATTTCAAGCGCCTTTTTTTCCTGAGAGATATCGTTATTTGTACTGGCCAGCAGTAAGGAATAGTTATCTTCATTTAACCGGCTTTCAATGCCGCGGATAATGGAGGGGAAGATATAATCCGAGATATAGGTCGTGATGACGCCAATCGTTTTATTTGTGGTCTTCCCGCCTGTTCTGGACCGGTATTGGCTGCTAACGTACGTACCGGAGCCTTTCTCGCTTCTCAGGAATCCCTCGTTTGATAACTCCAGAATAGCCTTTCTAACCGTCTGCCGGCTAACATTGTAATCCTCTTGCAAAGCAAGCTCCGAAGGGATCTTCTCGCCTGCTTTGTATGTGCCGGAGAGAATATAGCTTTTAATATCATCTATGATTATTTGGTACTTTGGCTTCACTTCATTCACTTCTTTCATTATTCTCGAAAAAGTTGTACGTACATATTCTAGCATAGATTGCATGGAATGCAAATGCAGTCCTATTTGCTTATGATTTTAATGGTACAAGTTCTATAGTCATACTTGGAACAATACTGCAGAGTGAAATAAACATGGTGAAAATACAGCTTATGTAGGTATAACTATTAGATCATATTGACAAATGTACGTACAGAAAATATACTAAGGCTGTCAATAAGAGAAAGCGCCTTCTTTCCATCGGAATCAGGCTATTATACAAATCGGATATAAGCGATTTTATTTCTATGTAAACTGCGAATAGAAAGGGGATGTACTGGATCATGAATCAGGCAAACTTGAAGGAAGCAATTATCAAGGGAGAAACCTCGCTGGGTATTGAATTCGGATCTACGCGAATCAAAGCGGTGCTGATTGATCGCCGTTTCGAGACCATCGCATCGGGAAGCTACGAGTGGGAAAATCTGTTGAAAGACGGATATTGGACATACAACCAAGAGGATATTATTACGGGCCTCCAAGCCGCTTATCGTGAATTGAAGCAGGAAGTCGATCGGAATTACGGAGTCACCCTTGCGACTGTGGGCTCAATCGGATTTTCTGCTATGATGCACGGTTATATGGCATTCGACAGCGCGGGTGAGCTGCTGGTGCCGTTCCGGACTTGGCGCAACGCAACAACCGGAGCAGCAGCCAAGGAACTAACGGAATTATTCCAATTCAATATTCCTGAGCGCTGGAGTATCGCCCATTTGTACCAAGCGATCTTGAATCAAGAGGAACATGTGTCCCGCATTGAGTATGTAACAACGCTGGCGGGATATATCCACTGGCTGTTGACCGGCAATAAAGCGCTTGGTATTGGCGATGCCTCGGGTATGTTCCCGATTGATGAATCCACTCATAACTATCATTCATCGATGGTCAAGCAATTTGATGAACGAATCGCAGATAAAGGGTATCCGTGGAAGCTTGAGGATCTTCTCCCGAAAGTTTGTCTGTCCGGCGAGCAAGCAGGTGAATTAACGGAGGCGGGAGCCCGCATTCTGGACCCGGCCGGGGATTTGCAGTCCGGTATTCTGCTCTGTGCTCCAGAGGGCGATGCCGGCACAGGTATGGTGGCGACAAATAGCGTCAGGAAGCGCACGGGGAATATCTCCGTTGGCACTTCTGTATTCGCCATGATTGTATTGGAGAAAGAATTATCCAAGGTTTATCCGGAGATTGATATGGTTACGACACCAAACGGCAGTCCTGTCGGCATGGTGCATGCCAACAACTGCTCCAGTGATCTTAACGCCTGGATGGGATTATTCCGCGAATTCTCCGAGGCTATGGGATATGGTGCAGATTCCGGCAAATTGTTCAGCGTGCTGCTGGGCAAGGCATTGGAGGCCGACCCGGATGGCGGCGGTTTGCTGAGCTACGGTTATCTCTCGGGCGAGAATATTACGGGAATCGACAAAGGTCGGCCGCTCTTCGTTCGATCACCTGAAAGCAACTTTACTCTGGCTAACTTCATGCGAACGCATTTATTTACCGCTTTTGGAGCTTTGAAGCTTGGCATGGATATTTTGACTGAAAACGAGGATGTAGCCATTGACCGTATTCTTGCTCATGGCGGTCTGTTCAAGACTCCTGTCGTCGGACAAAGAATTCTGGCTGGTGCGCTAAACGTACCGATCTCGGTGATGTCCACGGCCGGTGAGGGCGGGGCATGGGGCATGGCGCTTCTCGCTTCTTATCTGATTAATAAGGATCAAGAGGAAAGCCTGGACGATTTCCTCGAGCTGAAGGTCTTTAAAGAGGTGGAAGGACAAGAGATTGCTCCGGATGAACAGGATGTAAGAGGGTTTGAGGCCTTCATCAAACGATATCAGGCAGGGCTGGCTATCGAACAAGCTGCGGTAGATCATCTGCTGGAGAACGGGAGGGACTAACATTGTTAGAACAACTGAAAGAAGAGGTATATCAAGCGAACCTGGATTTGCCGAAGCATGGACTCGTGAAATTCACTTGGGGCAATGCGAGTGCCGTTGACCGGGAAAGCGGCCTGTTCGTCATTAAGCCAAGCGGAGTCAGCTATGAAAAGATGAAGCCAAGCGACATGGTCGTGGTGGATCTGGACGGCAATGTGGTTGAGGGAGAGCTGAGACCATCTTCTGATACTGCGACTCATGCTGTGTTATACAAACATTATCCGCAAATCGGCGGTATTGTGCATACCCACTCGACCTGGGCAACCATCTGGTCGCAAGCGGGACTGGATGTGCCCGTCATGGGAACGACGCATGCGGACACCTTCTATGGTGCTGTTCCTTGTGCCCGTTTTTTGAACCAAGAGGAGATTGACCGGGGTTACGAAGCGGAAACAGGCCGTGTCATCATCGAAACGTTCGAGGAGCGCGGACTGGATGTCATGGCCATCCCGGCCGTTTTGCTTCAGGGACATGCCCCTTTCACTTGGGGGAAAGATGCCAAATCGGCAGTTGTGAACAGCGTTGTGCTGGAGGAGGTATGCAAAATGAATTTGTATGCGCGGCAATTGAATCATTTTGCCAAAGAGCTGCCTCAAGGCATTCTGGATAAGCACTATCTTCGGAAGCACGGGAAAGATGCCTACTACGGGCAGAAGTAACCCCTAATTAAATTATAGAAAAGAGGATAATTAAGATGGCAGAAAAACAATTTTGGTTTGTCGTAGGTTCGCAGCATCTGTACGGAGAAGAGGCACTGGCTGAAGTAAAAGCCCACGCGCAGACGATGACGGATGCCTTGAATAAAAGCGGTGTGCTCCCTTATCCGCTTGTCCTGCAGGACCTGGCAGTCAGCGCCGATAAAATTACAAGCATCATGAAAGAGGTTAACTATCGCGATGAAGTAGCGGGCGTTATTACATGGATGCATACATTCTCGCCTGCAAAAATGTGGATTCGCGGTACAAAGCTGCTGCAAAAGCCGCTTCTTCACCTCGCAACCCAGTTTAATGAGAGCATTCCTTGGGCAACAATCGATATGGATTTCATGAACCTAAATCAGGCCGCTCACGGCGACCGTGAATACGGCTTTATCAATGCCCGCCTGAAGAAACAAAATAAAATTGTTGTAGGTTACTGGGAACGCCCGGAAGTACAGCAGCAAATTGCGGACTGGATGGACGTTGCGGTTGCTTATAACGAAAGCTTCAATATCAAAGTGGCCCGTTTCGGCGATAATATGCGCAGCGTTGGCGTAACCGAAGGGGATAAGGTTGAGGCTCAAATTCAGTTCGGATGGACGGTGGACTACTACGGCATCGGCGACCTGGTGCAATACGTGAATGCCGTTACAGAACCGGAAATTGATGAACTGATGGGTCAATATGCGGAGCTTTACGAATTTGATTACGGCACGAACAGCAAGGAAGCTTGGGAAGCCAGCGTCAGAATTCAAGCGAGCTACGAAATTGCAATTAAACGTTTCCTGGACGAGAGAGGTTATAATGCTTTCACGACCAACTTCGAAGATTTGCATGGCATGAAGCAGCTTCCAGGTCTGGCTGTCCAACGCCTGATGGCACAGGGCTACGGCTTTGCCGGCGAAGGCGATTGGAAGACAGCTGCGCTTGACCGCTTACTGAAAGTGATGAGCCATAATCAAAATACGGGCTTTATGGAGGACTATACCTACGAGATGGCGGCAGGTCAGGAAGCGATCCTGCAATCCCATATGCTTGAGGTTGACCCGTCCCTGGCAAGCAACCAGCCGAAAATCATTGTTTCCCCGCTCGGCATCGGCGATCGGGAAGACCCGGCGCGTCTCGTATTTGACGGTAAAGCCGGTGAGGGAGTCGTAGTATCCATGGCGGACTTTGGCACTCATTATAAATTACTGATCAATGAGGTTTCTGCGTTCGAGCCAACGGTTCCGGCTCCTAATCTTCCTGTCGCTCGCGTTCTGTGGACCGTGAAGCCTAACTTCCAGGATGGGATTAAAGCCTGGATCGAGAATGGCGGCGGCCACCATACCGTTGTTTCTCTGAACCTTACAACAGACCAAATCGTGACTTACGCTAAGCTGGTTAACCTGGAATATGTGGTAATTAAATAATACAAAAAAACCGTTTCTTTCGTACAGAGGTGATCATACGCCTAGTTACGAAGAAACGGTTTTTTGATTTTTGAGAAGAACAACTCGTCGGGCATATATAAGGTTGGGAAGAACCCCAAAGGGTCATTATTGCCCCGTCTGTTTAAATAAGTGACGGTAGTTGCTGCGCCTTGCACCCTATGATGTCGTATACTATATTAGGAGTAAGACGAAAGCTGGTCATCTTCTCCTACCAAACCTAAAGGGATTTGCTTCATGAACTCTACAGTGGAACTTGTCTTTATGTTGGCCTCGATAGCGATGTCGGGCATCATTTTATTTTTCATATACGGGTATAGAAAAGAGCGCGGGGTGAACTATCTCATCGGTGTGATCATATGCCGGATGGTCTACTCAGGCAGTATTATTATGGAGAAAAACTCCGAGTTATTAATGGATAAGCTGCTGTTTCGTCATGTTCAGAGTACGGCGCTTAATTTAACCGTTCCTTTTTTTCTTCTATTCGCATATCAGTTGATCGGCCGTAACAAGTTATTGAAGCCCCGATGGAGAATCATGCTGTTTACGCCGTTTGTACTCTGGTCACTGCTGTCATGGCTGGATTCCAAGCTTCATGTCATCTATCGTGCAGTTGCACTCGATCATGGACATTTAATAACGACGAAGACGCTCTACTCCATTATTTTCTCTGTTACCTGTATTAGTATTCTGGCTGTATGCCTCTATTTTCTATTTCATTACATACGGAATATCCGCAACGATTTTCGCAAACCAGGGATGTGGGTTCTGTTTCTAAGCACCTTCCCGGTTCTTCTTGAGATTGTCAAACTGATGAAGCCTAATTGGTCGCCTTGGCTGCTTCCGTTATCGGTTTATTGCGGATTTACGGGTACATTGATGCTGATCATTACCTTGCGGGTTAAGTTTTTTACGATCCTTCCGTTTGCCCGCAACCTCGTGCTTGATACGCTTCAGGAAAGCATCGTTATAGCTAATGCTTCCGGTAGAATTATTGACAGCAACGAGAGGGCTTCCCGATGGTTTGAGGAAATGGGACATACAGCGATTATGGGCCGTGATATGGCAGAGCTGCTGGTCTCTTGGCCGGAATGGCGCAGGCTGTGCGAGACGATGCAGGAGGGGAAAATAGAGATTGATGCCTGGCTGGGCGGAGAGAGGAAAATCTACAATGTGAACGTATATCCCGTGCATACGCTGCGAAAGCAAGGCAGTGTGTCTCTTATCGTGGATATTACGGAGAAGGAGAAGCATCTCGAGCAGATCGCACAGCTTAACCGGTTGAAGGATCAACTGTTCACCATTGTATCCCATGATATTCGAAGTCCGCTGGCTTCGCAGTATCAACTGATCGGCATGCTGGAAGAGGATAAGGAACACTTCGACTCAGAGCATCAGGAAATCGTCAGGATGCTGAGCGAGCAGATTCATCATACATTAGGCATGACAAACAATCTGCTAGAGTGGTTCCGCAGCCAGAGGGAGGATATGACGCTTCGTCCACAATGGCTGGAGCTGTCAGATATCGTGGAGGATTGCTGCGATGTGCTGCATACTCAAAGCGAGGCTAAGCAGATTGGCGTGAAGAATGCGATTCCTGACGGCACCCGCGTGTATGCGGATAAGGAAGCGCTGGGATTAATTCTTCGCAATCTATTGTCCAACTCTATTAAGTTTACGGGACTCGGAGGCTCCATCCGTACAGAAGCCCAGGTATCTGGTGACAGGGTGACCATTACCATCCGTGATGATGGAGTAGGAATGGCGGAGGAAAGGGTCCGGGAACTATTCGAAGGAAAACCGCTGAACTCCTCGCTGGGCACTTTGGGAGAGAAGGGGTCTGGACTTGGGCTGCTTGTCAGTCGGCAGTTCGTGGAACGAAGCGGCGGGAAGTTATGGGCAGAAAGCCGTGTGGGACAAGGAAGCCTATTTCACTTCACCATGAGAGGCGTGATGGAGAGATGAAAGTTCTCGTCGTAGACGACGAGCCTGCTATGCTGCTTGCCATGAAACGGCTGCTGTCGAGGATAGAGGGCGTTGAGCTTGTTGGGAACTTCCAGAATGCAGCGGAGGCTCTGGACTTTATTCGGGAGCATGAAGTGAATCTGGCCTTCCTGGATATTAAGATTGGTGAGGACAATGGCTTAGAGCTGGCCCGGAGCTTGCGCTCAATATATGATGATGTTGATATTGTGTTCACAACCTCCCATACGGAATTCGCGATGCCTGCTTATGATGTATATCCGCTGGATTATATAGTAAAGCCAGTTTCGGGCAAACGTTTGGAACAGACCGTTGTTCGGGCAGCCAACAGACGTGGTGCTTCTTCCATTGATGCCGGCAGCTCCACTTCTATTTCCCATCGTCTGATGATTCGCGGACTAGGCTGCTTCGAGGCCGGCAGCAGGCAATCGGGGGCGGTCAAATGGATGTCCAAGAAGAGCGCGGAGCTATTCGCTTATTTGCTGGTTCAACAGGGTCGAAGTGTGGCCAAACCGCGCATTATTGAAGATGTTTTTCCGGAGATGCCGCGCAGGAACGCGGAAGTCTATCTTAATACGGCGGTATATCAGCTTAGGAAGGCGTTGTCGCCCCATGGGTTCAAAGAGATGATCCTGTCCACCCAGGAGCAATATCGTCTGGACATGGGGCTGATGGATGTGGATTTTATCCAGTTCGAGCAAGGTGTAGCGGGTTTTCCTGAAATCACGACGGAGAACGAAGCGGCGGCCTTGGAGCTGGAAAAGCGGTTTACAGGGGATCTGTTCGAAGATAAATCGTATGTCTGGGCGACCATTGAACATGAGCGCCTGGTAATCTTATACGATGGCTTTGCCAAGCGTCTTGTATACTGGCTGCTAGCCCGGGAACGATATCGGGAAGCAGCGCAAATTGCCAGAAGACTGGTATCACGCAATGAATTTGATGAAGAGTCGACTCTGCTGCTGCTGAGGATTCTTGGAGCCATGGGCGATCGTCAGTCCCTTCACAGCTCTTATAAGCGTTATACAGAATTGCTATTGCAGGAGCTCAGCCTGCAGCCCTCGGAGCAAATCCGTCGGCTCTATGAACAACATCAGTAAGCTCAAGCATATCTAAAATTTGATCAATAGGAGAGAATGAACGATGGCGGATTTTCTAAACTGTCCACAATGTAATTCCGAGTATACCTACGAAGACGGTGGTCTCTTTATTTGTCCGGAATGCAGTCATGAGTGGACGACGGAATCGGAGACAACAAAGGGTGAGGATCATAAGATTGTCAAAGATTCTAATGGAAATGTATTAAACGATGGCGACACCGTGACTGTCATTAAAGATCTGAAGGTAAAAGGGAGCTCGTCGGTTATCAAAATAGGTACAAAAGTAAAGAACATTCGCCTCGTTGACGGCGATCATGATATTGATTGCAAAATTGATGGTTTTGGAGCGATGAAATTAAAATCTGAATTTGTAAAAAAAGTATAGATACGAGGGAGAATCTTGAATGAAGAACAACAATGACAACAACTTCATGTTAAGCGAAGACGTATCTTACGAAAAAACGATGTTTGGCGCACTTGGCATGCGTATCACCGAATGTACGGGGGAGCGCGTTGTCGCGACAATGCCTGTTGGTCCGGCCACCTGGCAATATTTTGGCGTTCTGCATGGAGGTGCATCCGTAGCTCTTGCGGAAACGGCAGCAAGCGTAGGTACATATAATCTGATTGATAAAGAGACCCAACTGGCGGTAGGCATGGAGATCAATGCGAACCATATCCGCTCCAAGCGGGACGGTATGGTAACCGCCATTGCGACACCTCTGCACAAGGGAAGAACAACGATGGTCTGGGATATTAAGATTACCGATGAGGAAGACCGGCTGATCTGCGTCTCCCGCTGCACAGTGGGGATCGTTCCGAAAGTCCGGGAAAGCAGATAGGATGCATGGCTTCACTCCATAACAAGCCCGCCGGTTACAGGCGTGTAGGTGCCTGTGAGAAACCTTGCGCCGTCTCCAGCGAGGAATGAAATAACATCTGCTACATCCTCCGGCTCGGCAATCCGGCGAAGCGGTGTGAAGCTGCTTATTAGGCGGCTTTCATCCTCGGATATCATAAGTGGTCCATCACTTCTAATGAAGCCGGGAGCAACGATATTGGCGGAGATTCCGTAGGGACCAAATTCCTGCGCAATATATCGCGAGAAGGCATTCAGTCCGCCCTTTGCTGTACCAAGTGCGATATATTGAGGGGTGGGATCCTTGCCTTCCGTGCTGGACAGATAGATAATCCTGCCGAATTGCTGTGCCATCATAATGGGAATGACGGCCTTTGTTGGTTCGAATGCCGCTTTTAATTCATCGGTCAGCTGTTGCTCAAATGATTCCCATGAGAGCTCGGCAAAAGGCGCTGCTTCTCCGCCATGACCCGCATTGCACACAAGGACATCAATATGTCCGAATGCCTGCATCGCGGCTTCCGCGAGCCGGTTCATTTGCTCCCTGCTGCGGGTATCCGCGATCATCGCAATGGCTTCGCCGCCGTCCGCAACAATCTCGGACACGATAGATTTGACGGTCAACTCATTGCCATTGTCGCAGACCACAACCTTTGCGCCCTGTTTGGCAAGCTGAAAACATGTCGCTCGCCCGATCCCGCCAGCGCCCCCGGTAACTACTGCTGCTTTTCCACGCAAGGACATCATGCGAAAAACTCCCTCCCTGAACTTACTTCTTATCGAGTTCGTTATACTGGCTTGCAATATCGAGAGCTATTTGCCTTACTGTTGCGGCAACAGTAAGGGGCTCAAGCACAACAACATCGGTCATATAATGAAAGACGGTACGGATCAGCCAATGTTCGCTGAAGTAGGTTTTCCGCACAATGAGCTGTCCGTCCGGCAGCCGTTCAATCTCTTTCTCATCAAAATGATCCATTACGGATACGGCAGCTGCCGCCTTAAATTGAAGGACGGCTGTTATCCCTTCGCTTGCCGCATATCTTTCAGGTTTTTGCCACCTGTCATTCAGCTGTGCCTGTGACTCCTCCCGGCGAACGAAAGTACCGGCTTGTATGGTGAGTTCCCGGATACGCGTCAGCTTGAAGATGCGATAATCTTCGCGCAGGCGGCAATAGCCGTGAAGATACCACGCATAGTTCTTAAGCACAAGCGTCATCGGCTCAATCTCGCGCTCTTGTTCAGCGCTTGTTCTGCTTGTGTATTTGAATCGGATAAGCTTGCGGTCATTCACGGCTTGGCGAAGCGAATCGTACCGGCTTTGATCTTCTTCGCTATTCTTCCAAGGGGTGAAGTCGATATGAATATGACCCCCTTCCCCTGAACGGCTTTGCTCGGCTTGCGCCACCATTGCGCCTACCTTGCTGAGGAGGAGATCCATATTCGAGCGGTCATAAGCCTTCGTAGACTCAAGACCGCGAAGCGCAGTGGAGAGGGCTGTAAGCTCATCGAAGGACAACAGCTGCCGATCCAGCCGGAAGCTGTCCATAATCTCATAACCACCCTCCATACCGGTATAGGAGACAATGGGAATGCCGGCCTGACCAAGTGAATCGAGATCGCGATAAATGGTGCGCAAAGATACTTCCAGCTGATCCGCCAGCTCCTGCGCCTGTACCCGCTTGCGATTGAGCAGCAATATCGTAATGGTCATTAACCGTTCAAGCTTCATGGTTATCTCTCCTATGCCGGCAGGCTGCAGCTAGCCGTATATAAATTAGTGTGCGGTTGCGAATTCTTCCCCTTCGGCAGCTTCAACGGGATCCATTTTATCCTTCGTCATCAGGAGTGCCGCAATAAGCGCCAGGACAGCGGGAATGAGACTCCAGGCAAAGGTTGCTCCAATCGAGCTGGACAGCCCGGTTGTAATGGTATCCAGAAGCTGAGGATCGACTGTTTGACGGAATGCCGGATTCAGCAGGGAATGGGGATCGCTCAAGTTCAAATCTGAAGGGACCGCTATGTCACCCTTGCCAAGCGATTCTGTTAGCTTCGAGAGCAGGCTATGGCTTTGTACAATTCCGAAAATAGTAATGCCAAGCGCCATGCCAAGCGAGCGGTTGAAATTTAAAGTCGAGCTTGCAGCCCCGCGATGCGCCGCGGGGAATGAATGAAGCACAGAGGTGCTGAGTACCGAGAAGGAAGCGCCAATCCCAAGACCAATCAGAATCATAATCCCCGTGATGGCAAGTCGAGAAGATTCTACCGTAATTTGTGAGAGGAGGGCAAGGCCCGTCAGCAGGATTGCCAGCGTTCCGACCATAATGGTCCGGTACTGCAGCTTCGTCATCAGAAACCCACCGAGTGTTGCCGTGACAACTGAACCCATCATCATTGGCAATAAGGTCAAGCCGGAATTGGTGGCAGAACCGCCGATTACACCTTGCACGTAGATGGGGATAAAAATCGCCGCCGTCATGTACGCCGCGCCGCTGAGCATAGCGACCAGATTGCTTGTTGCGTACAGTCGGCTGCGGAATAAGCGGAACGATATGATAGGTTCTGCAGCTTTTCGCTCGACCATGACAAGCAAGGCAGCCAGAATGACAAATCCGGCGAATAACCCGATAATTTGCGGAGAATCCCAGGCATATGTTTTACCGCCCAGCTCGAGTCCAAAGATAAAGCAGACGATAGCGCCTACGAGGAGAACAGAACCCGCCCAGTCGATCTTTTGCTGCGAATGGGTTGCCGACTCTTTGTAGAACAAGGTAATCATCAGCACGGCGATGAAGCCCAGCGGCAGATTAATGTAGAAAATCCATGACCAGTTGAGATGATCGGTGATGTATCCGCCAAGCAGCGGACCAACTACGCTCGACAGACCAAATACCGCTCCGAATGCCCCCATCATCTTTCCGCGATCCTTAGGTGATACGACATCGAATAAAATCGTGAAGGCAATGGATACCATCGCTCCGGCTCCGACCCCCTGCACGGCCCGATAGATACTCAGCTCTACGATTGATTGCGCCATCCCGCATAATGCGGAACCGATCATAAACACGATAATTCCAAAGATGAAAAAGCGCTTGCGCCCATACATATCGGACAGCTTGCCGAAGATCGGCATGCATGCCATCTCCGCAACCATATACGCGGTAGTGACCCAAACGAACTTGTCGAGTCCTCCCATCTCCCCAACAATTGTGCCAATCGCTGTTGATACAACCGTGTTATCCATGGATGCCATCAGAATGGCAAGCAGCAGTCCTCCAACGATGGCTGCGAGTTTGTTTGTCATAAATATACTCATTCCTTTCTTCTGCTTGAGTGGATTGCGGAATAATCATCTGAACCCATCATAAGCTACCCTTGTTGACAACTGTTTGTCAGGGAAGAAAGGCTCTTGTAGATATTTTTTGAAATAAATTCCGCCTAACAGAAAAAAGACAGGCGCCGAACAAGTACCGGCAGCCTGCCTTATGCAATCAACTATTTATGGCGATTCATAATCCCCAATGATGACATCTATTACGCGTTTTCCCCAGTTCGAGGCTTCCGAACCCTGCTCATTCCATGCGTAAGTGATAAGTGCTTTCCACAGTGCCCAGCCGCGCGCACGGTTAATTGTATCCGGATCAGCATTCATATGGCGCAGGAATAGTTGACGGCTTTCATCATCGAAAAAGTTCCAAGCCATCACCAGATCGCTTGAAGGGTCGCCCACCCCCATCGTGCCAAAATCAATAACCCCGGACAATCGGCCGTCTTGCACGAGCAGATTGCCAACAGCAATGTCGCCATGCAGCCATAACGGAGATGCTTCATATCTTGTCGCAAGAGCAAGCTCCCATATTTCCGTCAGGAGACTTTGATTATATTGGCCATGCAGCTTGTCGATAACGGATCTGGTATCCTGATCGTATACCGCTAAATTTCCCCCGCGGTGAAAGTTTTGAATGCCTGCCGGTATGCCGTTAGCAGCATCAATGGCCTGCAGCTCCTTCAAAAATCCCGCGAGATCGCCTGCAAATTCGTTGAGATTGCGTATGTTGGCATACGATACGGTATCGCCTTCAATCCAGCGGTTAACGGACCAGGGCAGGGGATATTCTTCGGTAGGCTCTCCCTTCGCAACAGGGGCGGGAACGGGCAGGGACAGAAGGGGCTTGAACACAGGAAGCCATGTCAGTTCCTTCGCAACGGCCGAGGCATAACGTTCATGACTTGGCAGACGAACCGTCATTTCATTTCCCAGCCGATAGGTACGGTTATCATGTCCGCTTTTTTCTACAGGCTGTATCTCCAGGTCCCTCCATTCGGGGAATTGGTCATTGATTAATCGGCGGACAAGGTCAGTTGTAATTTCAATCAATTCTGTCGCCCCTTTGTTTAAAAGTCGATGCAGTGTCTTTGTACATCAATCATAGCAACCTGCTTTAATCCTATCAAAGGATAAAACAATTATAAGCAGTTAGTATCATTTCTTTTCGATGGATAAAAGGTTAATTAGATACCCATACAAGCTAATTTATGGTCTACAGCCAGTGGCAATTCGTTGTTAAACTTAGCCTATATTCGATGTATGGAGGCGTTAGCATATGATGAAGCAATCCTTGATTGAGCAGCGCACTGCGCGTACGGAGTGGTTTCTGCATGACCGCTTTGGCATGTTTATTCACTGGGGACTATACGCAATACCGGCACGCGGGGAATGGGTTCGCAATACCGAGCGGATCAGCAACGAGGATTATCAGAAGTATTTTGACGAGTTCAATCCGGAGCATTACGATCCAAAAGCCTGGGCAAAAGCGGCGAAGGCAGCAGGTATGAAATATGCGGTTCTAACGGCCAAGCATCATGACGGATTCTGCCTGTTCGACAGCAAGCTTACTGATTACAAGTCGACCAATACGGTATGCGGCCGAGATCTTGTCAGGGAATTTCTTGAGGCTTTCCGTGAAGAGGGACTGAAAGTTGGGTTATACTACTCGCTGCTGGACTGGCATCATCCGGATTACCCGGCTTATGGCGACCGCCACCATCCGATGCGCGACAATGAGAGCTATAGACGTGATCCGGCCAGGTTCGGTATTTATCTCGATTACATGCATGGGCAAGTACGCGAGCTGCTGACCGAGTACGGACAGCTGGATGTTATGTGGTTTGACTTCTCGTATGATGAACTGAAAGGCGAGAATTGGCGGGCAACCGAACTGATGGAAATGATTCGCTCCGAGCAGCCGCATATAATCGTTGACAACCGGCTGGATGCAAGCGGTGAAGAAGGCGGCTCGATCTATACGGATAATCCAAACGTCTACTCAGGTGATTTCGCCTCGCCGGAGCAGATTATTCCACCAGAGGGCATCACGGATAATAATGGCCATGCCATCCCTTGGGAAGCATGTATTACGCTGAACAACAACTGGGGCTACAGCGCATCTGACCATACTTACAAGTCGGCCAAGACGGTCATTCGGAAGCTGACCGAATGCGTCAGCAAGAACGGCAATCTGCTGCTGAACGTTGGCCCTAACGCAAAGGGGGAAATTCCTGAGCAATCGCTGGCAATATTGGAGGAAGTTGGCAAATGGCTGCGCAAGAACGGCGACAGCATCTATGGCTGCGGCGAGGCAGGCCTCTCCAAGCCGGAGTGGGGCCGTTATACCCGGAACGGCAACAAGCTGTATGCTCATTTGCTTGAAGAAAGCGTGGGACCGGTTAACCTGCCGGGGCTGGCTGATCGTATCAAAAGCGCAAGGCTGCTATCGGACGGATCCGAGCTGTTTGTGAGTCGTCCATGGAACGCGACGCTTTATTCGAATGACGCATTTTTCAACTTTGCGCAGCCCGGGCATTTCACTTATCCGCTCCCGGATGAGCGTAATACGGTAATTGAGATAACATTGAAGGAGTAGTGCAGCTTTATAAAGGGGGACATCGCCTATCCTGCGCGATGTCTCTTTGCATTGGGGCAGGGATTTGCTATTGTGCCGGCTCGAAGGAGCGCAAATGGGCAGCATGAAAAAATTTAGAAATTTTATGTAAAAAACAATTGCAATTTCGTTTTATATATCTTAATATTAAGATAATTAAATTTGAGATATGTAATTTGACAGAGGAGGCGGACAAAATGAGTGAATTCGTATCCGTAGTAACAGATAGAAGATCGGCAAATAAATTTAACAAAGGTGTACCGATTGAAGATAGAGAGCTGAACGAAATTTTCGAGCTTGTTAAATATGCGCCATCATCCTTTAATTTGCAGCATGCCCATTATGTTGTCGTTAGGGATGAGGACATTAAACAACAAGTGTATGAAGCCGCCAATAAACAGTATAAGGTGCAAACAGCCTCCGCCGTTATTCTTGTTCTGGGTCATATGGACGCGCATCTCAATGCAGCGGAGATCAATGAAGGATTGTTGAGCTTAGGGGTCATCAATAAACAGGAATTTGATTTTACCGTATCGTCTGTCCAGGAATTTTATGAAGAACGCGGCGAAGCCTTCAAACGGGACGAGGCCATTCGGAATGCCAATTTATCCGCCATGTTGTTTATGCTCGCAGCCAAGGAAAAAGGATGGGACAGCAGTCCAATGATAGGCTTCGATCCTGAAGCGATGATGAAAGTGTTAGATATTCCGGACCGATATGTTCCTGCGCTGCTCATCGGGATTGGAAAAGAAGATACATCAAACCGAAGAATACGCGGCTACCGCAAACCGGTCGGAGAGTTTGTGAGCTTTGAACGTTTCTAAAATATCGAAGAGGCTGTCCCAAAAGTCATTTAAAATCGACTTTTGGAACAGCCTCTTCATTTTGGTTTCCAGAGTAGTGTAAAGGGTTCTTCGTGTTTACTCCGGTGTTCCTTGGGTTACGCCATGGATATAGGTCTGCCAAGGGGTATCCAGTGCTCCCTGCCCCGGATTATAGGTGAAGAAGTATTCGACGGTATCACCGGCTTGCAGATTATTGACGGCGTAGGTATAGTTGCCGTTCCCTGTCGTCGTCATGGCTACATTCAGCTGAGGACCGTTATTCACCTTATAATGCAAATCGGCAAAGGTTGCGCCATTCACGTAGAATACCAGATTGTCTCCGGTTTTCTTCAGGCCTCGTACGGCATCGCCGATGATGATCGTGGCAGGCGGAGCCGGCACAACGGTGATGGTTGAGACAGCTGTTTTATTACCGTCGGCTGTCGTAGCCGTAACGGTTGCGGTACCCGAAGCGAGCCCCGTTACCAGGCCGCTTTGATTCACTGAAGCGACGCTGCTATTGGATACGGACCAGCTGATCTGCTTATTTGTTGCATTAGCAGGCGCTACGGCAGCATTAAGCTGTACGCTCTGCCCCACCTCAACTTGCGCGGCAGTCTGATCCAGGTTGATGCCGGTAACCGGCACACTGCCTGGATTCTGACCGTCCCCTTCTTGGTAAACACGCACATAATCGACCTGCATGGTTGCAGGAATGTCGGCCGGGTCCGGAGAGAGACCGCCGTCAAAATGTCCGCCTATCGCCAAATTCATAATGAGGTAGAAAGGCTGATCAAACGGTGCGTTTGGATTGTTAGGCGCTGCTACGGAATACCATTGCTCTCTTGTAACTTTGAAGAAGAACTTGCCGTCTACATACCATTTCACATTATCTTCTTCCCAGATCATGGAGTATACGTGATAATCACTGGCAAAGGTCTGCCCTTGCGGGAAGTGATATTCGCCTGCAATATACCGGTTCACCGGCCATTGCCCGCCAAAATGCACGGCACCGCTGGTCGTGCCCGGCAGACGCCCTTTAGCTTCCATAATATCGATCTCGCCGGATGCCGCCCAAGCTCCGTAAACGGAATCCTCCGGGAGCATCCAGAGTGCCGGCCAGACGCCGTTGCCTGTAGGCAGCTTGGCGCGAATATCCACCCTGCCATATTGGAAGGATAAATGATCCTTGGTGTTGATTTTACCGGAGGAATATTGCGCATACCGGCTTGGGTCCTGCGGGAATGATTTTGGATCGTTCAAAGCTTTAATATTCAGCTTGCCGTCCTGCAGGAATACATTTTGCGTGCTGTTCGTATAGTGCTGCAGCTCCGAGTTGCCCCAACCCCAGCTGTTAGGATCGTCACTGATATAATAACCTTGCTCATAGTTCCATTTGTTCGTGTCGAGTGCTGTACCGCTGAATTCATCCTGCCAGATCAGATTCATGCCGCTGACGGCCGGATCGGCTGGCGTCCCAAGTGTAATATCCTCTTGATCGGTTACATCCGGCCGGGGAGCATTGGGATTGCCGATAAAGGTGTAGGTGACATAGTTATTGCCGACGCTTCCGCCCGCCTGCCCGTTCAACGGGTAGCCGATACGGATCTGCATATCCTCCTGAATAGGCTGGAACCAAAGCCCGTAGATATAATCGGCCCAATAACCCCATTGATTAGCATCGGACATATTATTGTAGCCGTTGCCTGCGTATACGAATCCGCTCAGACTGGAGTTGCTCATTGCAACCCACTGCCCGTTCTTATTAATTTCGTATACAAAATTTCCAAGCTCGGTGCCGATTGGCGCGCCGCCGTCAATCTTTGGCAGAGGGATGCCAATAACGCCGCTGGTGTCTGCTGTATAGGTTGTTCCATCATAAGGGGTAATGACATAGGAGTTTCTTGCGGGTTGATTAAAGGTAATCGTATAAATGACATTAGCGGAAGAGGTTTTAGATTCTAATTTGACGTTAATGGATTCCGTTACGGTGAACCAGAAGCCGCCGCCCCCTTCGGTGAATTGGCCGAAGTTGCTGTCGTAGATCCAACCGCTGGCTGCGTTATTGTTAATATCGATCCATGTACTGCTGTTTACAGGTTTGACGTACACTTTCAAATCATCAGCCACCGCTTCATAAATAATTGCGGGATTGTTGTTGAAGGTTGGATAAGTAAAGCCAACACTGCCTGTAAAACCGGCTGTAAGCTGCGGCCCCTGTGTTGGCGTCATAGCTGTGATGGTTGTAGTGTTAATGTTTTGGAATTGAAGCGTGTAATTCAGCGTGACCCCATTAGCCTTGGAATACAGCTGGATCTCGGTTGTTGCGGAGACAATAAACCAATAGCCGTTCGCACCGCCGTCGCTCCAGTGCCCCCAGTTTTGGTTATAGATATAACCGCCGGCACTGTCAATATCGACCCAGTTGCCGCCTGTTTTTACCTTAACGCCCACATCATCGGATACGTCATTCCAGGTGGCAGCACCGCCGTTGAATACCGGCATGACAAACCCGTAGCTGGCCTGCCCCACTCCTGATTTGGAGATAACGGGTCCGTCTGCCGCCGAGAAGTAAGACATAGAGGTAACGGTTGTTCCGGCCGCCGCTGCCTTCTGAATTACTGAGGCCGGCAGCAGGCCAACGCTGACCAGCATTGCTGCCGTTAACAACAAACTTAAGGCCAGTTGCTTAAACCGTTTCCCCGTATAATGAAATCCTTTCATAATTGCCCTCCTCAAAAGAATTGTGAAGCAATTCTTACTTCGAAAGCATAAGCTTAAAGAATTGTGAAGCAATTCTTACTTCGTAAGCATAAGCTCAAAGAATTGTGAAGCAATTCTTACTTCGAAAGCATAAGCTTAAGAATTGTGAAGCAATTTTCACTTCGTAAGCATAAGCTCAAAGAATTGTGAAGCAATTCTTCTCCCAGGCCTATCGGTTCAATGTGCGCACATAGGAAACCGCTTACATAGGAAGAACACTCTTATTCTATCGAATTGGGCAATCCGGTGAAAAGGTACATTTGTTTTTGTTCTACCCCAATTTTTTGGCTTTTGACCACGTTGCATCCTCAATTGCTGGTAGCGCCCGAATTAAAGCGCCGTGTCTTGATAGTTCCCTTCCCGTTCAGCCTTTTGCCGCATCAGCTGCCGGTATTCCGTAGGCTGCATATGCATAACATCCCGGAACGCGCGGGTAAAGCTTTTGTAGCTGTCATAACCGACCATGGCAGCAACCTCCACAATTTTATGCTCGGTTTCAGCCAGCAGCCGGCGGGCTTTATCCAGACGTACATCGCGTAAATATTCCGCAAAGCCTTTGCCGACATTTTTCTTAAACAGGTTCGAAAAATAAGCATAGTTCAGCGACACATGGTTGGATACCATCGCAAGGTCCAGCGGCTTATGATAGCATTCGTGGATATACCGGATGGCTTCATTTAAATCCTGTGTGTTGCGATAGCTGCACTTATATTCATAATAGAACTGGTTTAGCCGAAGCAGCTGCTGCTGCAGCGCTTGAATATAGTCGCGAATGGTCGGGTAATCGAACAGATTGCGCAGGCAATCCATATCCAGCGCGTCCTCCCCCATATAGGGACGGATTACGCGTTCATATTCCTCCAGCATTTGCACCATGGCGCGGCATAGCTGCTGCGTATAGCGAATATGATAGCGTTGCAGGATATCCTTGTGGAATATCATCGAAAGGCCTTGCGTTAATTTGCCGCTATTGTTGTTGCCAATTAACTGGAACAAGGCATACAGCTCTTCATGCGGAAGCTGCCATTGCTGCTCTAAGCGCTCAATATGCGCCGGCAGAATGCAGCGTTTATCCGGAAACAGGTAGCTGTGGCGATACAGCTCTTGCACTTGCGTATAGCTGCCCGGAAGCTCCTTCAGCCGCCGCTGCGGGCCAGTCATAGCCGCAATCGCATCAATCTGCCCGGCCTTAAGAGCAGCGGGCAACGCCCCGGGATCTACAGAGGCATCAACCGCAAGGATCAGGCATGGGCGATACTGCAGGCAGACACATCCCCGCCGGCCGTATACACGGTAGGCAATGGATTCCATGCTGTGGGCACTGGTAGCCCCCGGCTGGTTGATCCACCGTTCCTCCCTCAGCAGACAAAGACGATAATGGCTCCACAGCTCCGGATTTTGCTGCTCGGTTTGGAGTATCCATGCCTCATCATTCACTGCGCCTTGCATATACATGCACAGCTCTTTGCGGTCTGTCTCCCTGGCGAGGCGGGATATATCCTCCATGTTGCGGGAGAGGGCCTGCCTGGTCTGAATCTCCTGCCGGACATGCTCGACGGAGGCCTGCAGATCCTCCCGCTTTACCGGCTTGAGCAGGTAATTTTTCGCCCCGAGTCCAATAGCCTTCTGTGCATAGGCGAAATCGCTGTAGCCGCTAATAATCAGGTAGTCGACCTTTATACCTTCCGCTTTGGTTTGCGCCATGAGCGTCAGTCCATCCATATCCGGCATCCTGATATCGGTGATAACGAGTTGAATGCTATGCTGCCGCAACAGCTCCAATGCTTCAAGCCCGCTCGCGGCACTGTACAGATTATCAAGGGCAAGAGGAAATTGGCGCAGCATAGCCTGCAGCCCGTCGCGTATATGCTTCTGATCATCCACAATTAAAATATTGATCATGCTCTACCATCCCCCAAGGTTCACATTTTCCCAAGGCAAGCGTATGGTTACGCAGGTATAGGCATCCTGCTCGCTGTCGATCCAGAGTCCGCAGCCCTTGCCATAATGAAGCTGCAGGCGCTTATGAACATTTTCGAGACCTAGTCCGTTCTTGCTGGCAACGATTGGCGTATCCGAGTCGCTTTGCAGAGCACTCTGCAGGCTGGACAGGATTTCCGGTTCAACCCCTGTGCCGTTGTCCCGTATCTTAATCAACAGCAAGCTGTCGTTTTCTACGGAAACGGCAATTTGAATACATAAGCTGCCGCCAGGCGGAGCCGCGTGACGAACAGCATTCTCAACAATGGGCTGCATGCACATTTTGGGAATCGCATAGCGCAGCACTTCTGGCGGGAGGTCTGCTGTTAATCCAATGCTGCCGCCCTCCATAAAGTTGATGAATTGGATATAGCTTTGAATATTGGCAAGCTCCTCGCTAAGAGCCACGGTATCGCTGCGCCATTGCATGCTGTAGCGCAGTTGCGATCCCAGCGATACGAGCGCATCCGCGATAACGGGCTGATGCTTAACCTCCGCTTGCATGCGGATAGATTCCAGCGCATTATACAGAAAATGCGAGTTGATCTGCGAATGCAGGGAGTGAAGCTGCGCGTTCCTGGCAATTAACTGCTTATCCACTACCTGCGTCATCAGCGTCTTGAGCTCATCGAGCATGTTGTTGTAGCTGACAGCTACCTCATCGATCTCATCGCCGGTCTCATTGTCGCCCAGACCGGTATAAATCTTCGCATCCAGCTGGCCGCTGCGTACCTGCCGCATAGAGGACAGGACGCTGTCGAGCCGCCTTAGCATGCGCCGGGTCGTATGTGATACGAGCAGCATAATGAGCAGCAGCACGGACAAGGTCATCGCGACTACTAAAGCATACCAGCTGCGAGGGCCCTTCATGAGCGCTTGATGGGAGGCGATATCCACCACATAAGCGTTCAGCGGAGCAATGTAGCGGTATAACGCGTAGTAGGTATGACCGCCTACCGTAACCTTGATCGGACTTTCCTGCTGCAGCACATCCAACTGCTGGTGAATACGTGCGACAATAGCATTCAGTTCTACCCCGGCCGTACGGGCAAATTCATGATCGGGATTGTATATCGATCGGGAAGGATTTGTTCCGTCCATCACAATCGAGAAGAAATTCCCTCCGCTCTCCTGAAGGATGTCGCTGAAAATGACATTGTGCTCGGCACGAACCTCCATAATGGTCGGGAATTTCTGCTGCTGGCTCTGAAGGCGTACCAGCCGGTAATAGGCCAACGTATGCTCACCATCCTTAAAGGCGAACAGACGGTATGCCGCACCGCCTTCATCCTGAAGGGTAACCCAATAGTCCCGCGGCCAGAACTTGTCGTAATGGTAGATCTCGGGCCATATTTCCTGCAGATTTGGATTATCCACATAAAAACTGAGCTGATTGATCATCTCATGGCTTTGGATGATATTATGCATCTGCTCATATTGATTTTGCTTGAACTTCACAAGACGCAGGCCATCCCCGCGCATGTTGGAATGTATAAAGTCGATAAATGCCTTTTGAGTCAGTGCCGTAGAGGAAGCGTTTTCAATCATATCCATTCTGCTGCGCAGCTGATCATCCAGACGGGAGACATGGCTGCTGCCGGCGTTCATAGCGTCTTTGTAGAGCTGGATTTCTTGTGTTCGGATAAAGAGAAAGGATACCAGAATGGCTGGAATGGCAAACATGACGCTAAAAGCTAGAAACAGCTTTTGCGATACGCGGGAATTGCGGTAAAGCTTTCTCATCTTGGTCAGCAAATCCTTCATTCAAAATGCCCTCCCCACCCCTGTAATATACCATATATTAGTAGGTGGCTGGTAGAAACCAGGAATACCAGCCACCATTACGGCGGCTGGTATTCCTCATCCTTTTACTCCGCCATCTTGGCTTTACGCGCATCTAGCTCTGTCTGGCGGTATTCCATTACTTTGTCGAAGCCATAGCTTGCGCGGCGGTCAAGGAAGCTGTCAAAAATTTTGTCAAAGGCAGCTTCATTCTTGGCGGTAATGAGCTCCGGCAATGTCTCTTCCCAGTTCTGGGAGATACGGGACCAAGCCACCGCTACATCGGAATCACCCAGCGGATCGAGACCTTTGTAGATTCCCCCGTCAATATCGGCCTGCGCGTTGGCGAAGTCCTCCATTTGCTTGATGACAGGGGCCTTCTCCGGTCTCCATTGGTTGACGATTACAGGATTGCGCAGCATCCAGTACGTATCCAGAACACCGTATTCCTTTTCCATCTTCGCAATATCGGTGTCGAGCAATTGGATCATGTCCGCCTTTAATTGCGGTTTGCCGCTTGCACTGTCCCAAGTCTCGCCTTCCTTGCCAAGGAACAAATCCTTTTGCCCCTCTTCACTGGACAGATAACTGAGGAAGCGGATAGCCCGCTCGGGATTTTTGGTCGATTTGCTGACCATCGTAACCATCCAGCCGTCCATGTTGCCTGGGAACAGCTTGGCGCTGTCGCCATTGCTGTTCTGCGGGCCATCCACTGCGATGTAGTANGAATCCGGNTTNGCGCTTGCCGCCAGCATAGGNTTGACGGCCGTCATGCCGGTCCACTCGCGAANCATCATGAAATAACGGGCATTATTTGTTTTTTCCTCTACCTGCGTATCCGAATCAACAAGGAAATCGACATTAATGAGTCCACGCTCGTAAGCGGTCCGGAAGGTTTTCAACCAAGCCACATAATCGGGGTCAGTCATGCGGTCGTATACTTTGCCGTCTTTTTCATTTGGAACGGCCAGCAGGTTTTGCAGATATTCAGTCATGCCGTAAGGGACATTCCCTTGTGCGAAGAACGGACTGATCGGTTGCCCTTTATACTCGGAATACTTATCCTTGAGCAGCTGCAGGGCGTTAAGGAAGCCCTCCGGGGTGCTGAGGTCCGGACTGCCCATCTCTTCATACAGATCTTTCCGCACCAGGAAGGTCTGGTTGGCGGCTGTCATGCCGGTCTCATGCATCAGGCTTGGGCTGTAGGAATCATTCGGGATGCCGTACGTATTGCCGTTTGGCTGCCGATACCACTTCAGCGTACCGTCGCCCGCCACCTTGTAGAAGTAGGGATCGTATTTGTCTGCCAGTTCATTCAGGGCATAGACATGATCGCCTTCCCACAGTTTCTTGACAGCGCTTTCCCAAGAACCCATCGAAATGAGGTCCGGCAGCTGCCCGGAAGTCATCATGAGAGTAACCTGTTCGTTGGCATCGCCGGAGGGTACTTCAATCTTGACGTTAACGCCCGTTTTTTCCGTAATATACTTCGAGGTCAGACTATCCCCCCAGGTGTTGGCATACCAGTTGGCGCCGACAAACCAAGTGAGATTAACAGGACTCGTATCCAGCTTCCATGCCGCTTCCTCCGGATTGAGCGCGGTTTCCTCAGCCGCAGGCGACTGCGTGGTGTTCGAAGGCTTCGAGGTGGGCGTGTTTTCATTATTGTTGCCGGAATTGCTGCAGGCGGCCATGACGAGCATCGGAATGACAGCCAGGGCCAGAACCATCCCTTTCTTGATACGGCGGAGCTTCATTGTGTAATCCTCCCTTTTATACAATCTATATTGGTTACCCTTTAATAGCGCCAATCATTACACCTTTGACCAGATAGCGCTGAATAAAGGGGTAGAACACGAGAATAGGCAGCGTAGCCACCATCATCGATGCGAATTTGATGGAGTTGCCGGGCAGCCTTGCGCCGAATTGCGCCATAGCCTGCTGCTGGATGAAGGACATCGAGTTTTCCGCAATAATTTTGTACAGAATCGTTTGAAGCGGCAGCTGATCCTGCGAACGGATGTAGATCACGCCCTGGTAATAATCATTCCAATGATAGACGGCCGAGAAAAGCGCTATAGTAGCGATGACCGCCATGCTGTTAGGCAATACGATCCGGAACAGAACGCCATAGTCCGAGGCGCCGTCTACCTTCGCGGATTCCTCCAGGCTGTCCGGTATAGTGCGGAAGAAGCTCATGAAGATGACCATATTGAAAAAAGAGTACATGGCCGGAATAATAAACACCCAGAAATTATTGTACAGGCCCAGCTTCGTCATAAGCAGAAAAGTTGGAATTAATCCGCCTGAGAACAGCATCGTAATTAAGGCGATCTTGAGATACAGCTTGCGTCCGATGAGATTGGTCTTGCTCATGCCGTAGGCCACAATGGCGGTAAACAGCACATGCACGACTGTTCCGATCACCGTACGCAGAGTCGTAATGTAGAAGCCGTTCAGCATGCTTTTGTCATTAAAGACGACGCTGTAGCTGGAGAGCGACAGCTCCTTGGGGAACCAGTTAACGGTACCGAGCAACGCCTGCTGCGGCGCATTAAGCGAGTTGATGAATACAAACCACATCGGGTACAGCGTAATAAAGCATACCGCGAGCATAATCAAGGTATTGCAGANNTCGAATANTCCAAAGCGTCGAAGCCCTCCGCGTTTATTCATGNACGAGTCCTCCTCCCATTAGAAAATGCTGTCGCCAGTTAGTTTTTTGGATGTGTAGTTGGCCAGGAAAAGCAGTCCCAGCGCAACGATGGAGCGGACAAACAAGACGGCTGTGGAGAAGGAATGCCGCCCGGATACCAGGCCCATGTTATAGATATACAGGTCCAGACTTTCCGCCATCTTCATGTTCATGTTGTTCTTGAGCATAAAGATCTGCTCGAAGTTGCTGCCGAGTATTCCGCTGACAGCAAGAATAAACAAGATGGCGATGGTGGGACGTATGCTCTGAACGGTAATATGCCACATCCGCTGCCAGCGGTTCGCGCCGTCCAGCTCGGCCGCCTCATATAACGCCGGATCAATGCCGGCTATTGCGGCGATATAGATAATGGCGCTCCAGCCGGTCTCCTTCAGCGTATCGGAGAAATAAGTAATCCACCAAAAATATTTCGGCTCGCTGTTAAACAAAATTTCGCGATCTTGAAGCCCCAATGCCAGCATCAGCTGGTTGATGACACCGCCTTCGCCCAGCCAGTTCAGCATAATACCGCCAAAAATCGTCCAGGCAATAAAATGCGGCAGGTACGAAATGGTCTGCACCGTGCGCTTAAAGCGGATACTCCGGATTTCATTAAGCAGCAAGGCGAACAGAATAGGAATGGGAAAGCCCAGCACCAGCTTGATGGCGCTCATCCCCAAGGTGTTGCGGATCGATCGCCAGAAACGGTCATCGCTGAGAAAATCCTGAAAATGCTTTAGACCAACAAAAGGCGAGTCCAGCATAGGCTTCGCGATACTAAAGTCCATAAAGGCGATAATGAGCCAAAACATGGGGATATAACAAAAGATAAACATCCATATAATTGCCGGAATGACCATGCTCTGCAATTGCCATTGCCGAAAGAACATCTTCAATTGACCTGTTCGGTATGGGAACATGTTCTGTGCCTCCTTTCGTATTTATCGTAAAAAAATAGGGGTAGGAAAAAAAGGCCAGGATTTTTGACCCTATCCCATTATTTTGGATTTGTTTGACCGGGCGCCAAAAATAAGTATGCTGTGATTAAATGAGAGGAGTGTGCAAAGGATGAGCGAGCTTATATGGCAGCAGGATTTTACGCAGCGCAGTACCGGTCTGAGCGGATGGAATATTCGCCTCGGCAACGATTTGCAAGATAACGAAGGCAATGCCATTAATCCGGGATGGGGCAACGGGGAACAGCAGTTTTATACGGAGCATTCCTCTAACCTGTATATCGATGAATTCGGGCTGAACTTATGCGCGCGCCGTGAAGACATTCAATCAGGCGACGGGCGGCAGTTTGCCTATACCTCGGCTCGTTTGGATACAAGGGATCATTTCTCCTATTGCTACGGCAAGCTAATCGTGAGAGCCAAGCTGCCTGCGGGGCAGGGGTTATGGCCCGCCATTTGGCTGCTTCCGCAGGACCAGGCTTACGGGCCTTGGCCTGCCTCCGGCGAGATTGATATGGTGGAGGCCAAAGGCCGCCTGCCCCGGCAAGTAGCCGGAACGCTGCACTACGGGAAGGACTGGGATCATAAAGTGACAGAGGAGTTTTCCTATCAATTGGAGAGCAGCACGATTAACGAATTCCATGACTATGCGCTGGAATGGGAGGCCGACTCCATGAGGTGGCTGGTCGACGGACATTGTTATGCCGAGCTTCGTCTGGAGCCGGGAATTATGCCCTTTGATCAGCCATTTTATCTGGTGCTTAACTTGGCGGTGGGCGGCTGGTATGATCATGTTGCTGTGGATGAAGCCGCGCTGCCGGCAGTTATGACCGTGTCGGGCATATGGCTGTACCGCTAGACATTATATCGCCCCGTTTGAAGCCCTCTGCTATAATGGAGGTCAAGAAAGGGGCTGCGGTATTGTATGTCGCCTAGAAACGTAGAGAAAGACCTTCTGCAACGGGAGAAAAGAATCAATCATATTCTTGATTCTGCCCTGGAGATTATCGCGGTTAAAGGAATCGGATCGGTAAGCATTAACGACATTGTAGCCGCAGCGGGCATAAGCATAGGCAGCATGTATCATTATTTTAAATCCAAAGACGAGATTATTAGCGAGATTCTGCGAAGGGGACAAACCGGATACGGCCAGCATGTCACCCAGATTGCCGGGCAAGAATGGACCGCCTTAGACAAGCTGTATCTGATGTGCGAATCCTGGCTCGCGCTGGAGAACAGCTGGGCTTATACGATTCTGATTCATACGGCGCGTCTGTCCGATGCTTCCTCCGAGGAGATACGAAGGGCTGTCACGGAGCGCTTCACGAATAATCTGGAGCCGGTCGCGACCGTCATGAAGCAGGGGCAACAGGAGGGGCTTGTTGTCAGCGGTGATCCGCTGGAGCTTGCTTATTATTTCGTGAGCTTGATCCAGGGCCTGACTCTTCAGAAGATGCCGGGCGTGGAAGTGCCGATTCGCGCACAGGCGGATTCCATTGTAGCGTTGTTTGCGGTAAGACCGGTTTTGTAGAAAATGACAAGGTTCATGCACTGCATACATCCTATATAACGGTAAGAATTGGCGGGTCTGCGCGGCAGCGTAAGATTCGCCTTTTATCATTCTAAGACTGCAAGGAAACGAATCCTGCTCCGTCATCAAAGGATGGAGAAAGCTGTTAACGATGGGTTTAAAAGAAGGGATTGACAACGGGCGGGGGCCACTGCTACAATTTAGCCATTAACAAACCGAGCGATTATTCGGTTTGTGATCAACTGTACGCCAATAGATCGACTGGACGGCCAGAGATTAGATAAGGGTACAATGACGAGGGCAGAGGCCCCATTTTTTATAATTATAATCCCTAGTAAAACGGTGCGAAAAATAAAGATTAGGCTGGAGGCGGCATTTCATGCTGACGATTGAGCGTTTAAACAAAACGTTTGCTGCTCCTGCGGGACCGGTTGTCGCGCTAAGCAATATTCGGCTGCAGGTAGAGCGGGGACAATTCATTACCTTTATCGGCCCAAGCGGCTGCGGCAAGAGTACATTGCTCAAGATCGTGGCAGGACTGGATACGGCCTATGAAGGAACGGTGGAATTGAACGGGAAGTCCATTACGGGGCCGGGCGTTGATAAGGGATTTATTTTTCAAGAGCCAAGGCTGTTCCCATGGTTAACCGTAGAGAAAAATATCGCCGCGAACTTGTCGCTGGGCAATGCGCAGGTTCGCCGTCAGGTCGATGAGCTGATTGAGCTGGTTCGCCTGAAGGGATTCGAGAAGGCTTATCCGAAGGAGCTGTCCGGCGGGATGGCCCAACGGGTCGCAATTGCCAGGGCGCTGCTCCGCAAGCCGGAGATTCTGCTGCTCGACGAGCCGTTTGGAGCGCTGGATGCCTTTACCCGCACGCATATGCAGGAGGCGCTGCTGGACATCTGGCAGAACAGCAAGACGACGATGTTGTTCGTCACGCATGACTTGGATGAAGCGGTATTCCTCGGAGAGCGGGTTGTCATTATGAACCCCCGCCCGGGTCACATCCGCAACGTCATTAACGTGGATCTGCCTTACCCGCGCAAGCGGACGGGATCTTCCTTCCAGGAGCTTCGCTCCAAGGTTCTCGGCGAGTTTGAGAAAGTAGAGCAGCCGCCTCTGTTTGATCAGGGAGCCGGCATTTAACCGACATGCATAAACCATTACAAGGTCTTGAAGGAGATGCAAATAGATGAGAAAAAAATACGGATTTATGATGGCCATACTCGCTTTGGTAATTGTGATAGCGGGCTGCGGCAATTCCAATAACAATGCCGGCAATAATAATAATAAGCCTGCCGAATCGGCGGGAGCCTCGGCTAATACGGAAGGAGGCGCCTCCAATGCGCCGGCTTCCTATGATGGTGTGACTGTAAAGATTGGTGTACAGGGCAAAGGTGGTCTATTTGGCAAGGCGCAGGAAGAAAAATGGTTCGAGAATGCATTCGAGGCGCTGGGAGCCAAGGTAGAATGGGTGGAATTCCAGAGCGGTCCTCCAATGATCGAAGCGATGGCTTCTAATCATCTGGACTTCGCAGGCATGGGCAATATGCCGCCAATCTCCGCGCAGGCGGCGGGCATTGATTTCAAAATTATTTCACAGCTGCTGGACGGTAAGAACAACGTTGCAATCATTGTGCCGACAGACAGCGATATTAAGAGCATTGCTGATCTCAAGGGCAAGAAGGTAGCTGTAACTAAGGGCAGCAACGCTTATAACTTCCTCTATCGCGTACTCGATAAGGCAGGCCTGAAGCAATCGGATATTCAAGAGATTCAATTGCAGCCGGATGAAACGCAGCCATCCTTTGAGGGCGGCAAGGTGGATGCATGGGCAGTATGGGATCCGTACATCTCCCTGAATACGCTGAGTGGCAAAGCCCGCGTGCTTGCTGACGGCGAGAGCGAAGGCGTATTGTCTCCGTCGTTCCAGCTGGTCCGCAGTGATTTTGCGAAGAAATACCCGGATCTTGTGACGTTGTATCTAAAAACCTTCGAGCAAGCACGCCTGTGGGAAGCAGATAATCAAGAGGAAGCGTTCCAGCGTTATGCCGATGAGCGCAGCATTCCGCTTGAGCTGGTGAAGGGCATGCAATCCCGTTCGACGATGATTAATATTCCGGTAAGCGACGAGACAATCGCTGATCAGCAGAAAACGGCTGATTTCCAGTATGAGCTGGGAACTATCCGCAAGCAGATTAAAGTCGCGGACGTATTTGACAACCAATATATTGATAAAGCTCTTAAGTAAAGAAGAGGTGCACTCATGCAAATAACGAGGAATAGGCTTGCGTTTCGTACGGTTCATTTCCTGATCGGAATGACGGTTCCGCTGGCGGTGCTGGTTATCTGGCAGATAGCATCCTCAAATGGTTGGGTGAATGCCGTGCTGATCCCGCCCCCAAAGGACATTGTGGACGAATTCGGACGTATGCTCTCCTCGGGCGAGCTGCTGACGAACCTGCGTATTTCGGCAGGCAGGGCGCTGCTCGGGTTCCTGATTGGCGGCGGGCTGGGACTGGCGGCCGGATTATGGGTAGGCTTCTCGCTCAAGGCCGAGCGGCTGCTTGATCCGTCGCTGCAGCTGCTCCGGACATTGCCTCACTTAGCTGTTGCTCCGCTGTTTATACTGTGGTTCGGGTTCGGAGAAACGTCCAAAATCCTTCTGATCGCGAAGGGGGCATTTTTCCCTCTCTACGTGAACACCTTCCTTGGTGTCCGTTCGGTGGATCGCAATTTGTTCGATGTGGCAAGAGTATTGCAATTTACGAGATGGCAGACGATTACGAAGCTGATTCTCCCTGCCTCTCTTCCTTCTCTCTTTCTTGGGGTTCGGCTCTCTATTGCGGTCAGCTGGCTTGGGCTTGTTGTAGCCGAGATGATGGGCTCCAGTTCCGGGATTGGTTACATCATTAACGACGCACGTTCGTTCTCGCTGACCTCCGTTATTTTTGTTGGCATTATTGTTTTCGCGGTTGTTGGCAAAGTGACCGATTCACTGGTGAAGCTGGCGGAGAATAGACTTTTGCGCTGGCGGGATTCCTTGGGCGGGGAGGGGTAATGAGATGAGTACGAATGATATGATACTAGGCTCCAAGGCCGGCGGGAAAAAGGCTGCAATCGGTCGGGAACGCCGGCTGGGGCTTCCCAATTGGCTGTATGGCTGGGTACTGCCTGTCATTGTGCTTGCCTTGTGGGAGGCAGCATCGGCACTTGGGCTGGTATCGGAATCGGCGCTGCCGGCACCTTCCCGGATTGCGGAAGCATTCTGGCATTTATGCGTAAACGGCGATATGGGGAAGCATCTTGGAATGAGTGCTATTCGGGCTGGAGGAGGCTTCCTGCTCGGCGGTGCAACGGGTTTGCTGCTGGGAGTATTCACCGGTCTGGGCAAGTGGGCGGAGCGTACGCTTGATCCGACCATACAGATGCTGCGGACTATTCCGCTGCTCGCCGTGATCCCGCTGTTTATTCTCTGGTTCGGAGTGGGCGAGTTCTCGAAGGTATTGCTTATTGCGCTGGGTTCCTTCTTCCCGCTTTACTTCCACACGCATCTTGGCGTACGCAGTGCAGATCGGAAGATGTACGAGGTTACACGCATTTTGCAATACTCGAAGCTTCATCTTCTGACGAAGCTCATTATTCCTGCGGCGCTGCCAAACATCCTGCTGGGTATCCGGCTATCGGTCGGGGCCTCCTGGCTGCTGCTTGCCGTAGCTGAGATGATGGGGGCAAGCGCCGGTGTAGGTTACATGATCCAGGATGCGCGTGTATACGCACAGACCGATATTGTTTTCGTCGGCATTATTCTTTTTGCACTGGTTGGCAAGCTGTCGGATTCCGTGGTGCGGCTGGTGGAGAGAAGATGCCTGCGATGGAATAACACCTATAAAGGCTGAGATAAGGCCTATAAGTTATAGAATAAAGCTGATGGAAAGCGGGGATTGGCATGACAAGGCAACGAGAAGGGCAGCTTCATTTAGGCGCATTTATTTATTTTACCGGACATCATCATGCCGGCTGGCGTCATCCGGAATCAGGCGTGGAGCAGATGTTCGACATCGAATGGTATAAGAGAATTGCTCAATCAGCGGAAAAGGGCAAGTTCGATATGATCTTCTTTGCCGATCTGCTGCATCTGATCTATCCGAGCCGCGCAGCCGCAGGCATGCTGGACCCGGTGGCGCTGCTGTCCGCTCTATCGACGGTAACGGAGAAAATCGGTCTGACGGCAACGTTGTCGACAACCTATAACGAGCCTTACAACGCGGCGCGCCGTTTCGCTACGCTCGATCATCTCAGCGGAGGCCGCGCCGGCTGGAATATCGTTACTTCGCAAGTAGATACGGAAGCACGCAATTTCGGCAGGGAGAAGCATCCGGAGCATGCGACACGTTACGAGATGGCCAAGGAATTCGTAGATGTCGTGACGGCGCTCTGGGACAGCTGGCCGGAGGAATCCCTCGTTATGAACCGGACAACGGGAGCTTTCGCCGATGAATCAAAGCTCCGTGCCGCCGATTACAGCGGACAATTTTATTCCGCGCATGGCCTGTTGAACGTGCCGCGTCCACCGCAAGGCTACCCGGTTCTTATTCAAGCGGGCTCCTCGGGGCCGGGGCAGGATTTTGCCGCAAGCGTTGGGGAGGTAATCTTCACAGCCCAGACTTCGCTCGCATCCGCACAGGGGTTCTATCGCAGTGTAAACGAGAAGCTGACAGCAGTCGGGCGTGAGCAGGGCAGCCTGCTTATCATGCCGGGACTATCTCCAATTCTTGGTTCGACAGTGGAGGAAGCCCGCCGCAAGGAGCGGGAGCTGCTTGACCTTATTGACCCGCAGGAAGCGGTCATGATGGTGTCCGGCATGCTCCAGACCGATCTCAGCCAATTCCCGGCCGACGGTCCGCTGCCCGACATTCCGGATCCGGTCGAAGCCAGCAACGGTATGAAAAGCCGTGTCCAGCTCATCATGGATCTGGCCCGCAAAGATAATCTGTCGATTATCGAGCTTGGCCGCAAACTTCTTGGCGCACGGGGCCATATGCAGTTTGTAGGTACTCCGGAGCAACTGGTTGATCTTATGGAGGAATGGTTCGACGGTTACGGCTGCGACGGCTTCAATATTATGCCGCCGGTATTGCCGGGTGATCTGGATGATTTTGTTGACCATGTCGTCCCTGAGCTCCAGCGCCGGGGGCTGTACCGCGAAGAATATGAGGGCTCGACGCTGCGTGAGCACCTGGGGCTGTCAAAGCCCTCGATTGATCACTTTAAGAGACTGGCAAGTTTGCAGGTATAAGCTGAACGGACTGATTGTTCGTAAATAAGGATTTATAAGGGGTTGTCCTAAAAGTCATGTATAAGACTTTTGGGACAGCCCTTTTTTGGGTTATAGCTACGTTGGATTTTATGCAGCATAAGGGAGTATTTTTGACTAGCCGCTTACTCTACGTTGGATTCTCTGCAGTATAATCAGCCTATTCGGATGATAGCGGCTCTTTCTGGAGCTTTATACTGGAGTGAATCCAACGTAGCTTCCGGAGCCGTGCTTTTATCCTGATTTTACTGGATGAAATCCAGCGTGCGGTGGGAGGGAGTGCCAAAAGTCATTTAAAATCGACTTTTGGGACAGCCTCTTTTTGGAATAACCTTGTGAAGAATCAGAGTCTTAATTATGCTATTATGACAGTAACTCAAGCTTTCGTAATATTCTTTTAGGCAGGAACTGATATTAAAGTCTCCCTACCGTTAATAGATTATGAGAGGATGTGCGATTAATGAAGCTGGAAGAAGTCATGCAGGAGCTTGAAGCGCTTGGCAAGGAACGTACCAAAAAAATCTACCAGTCCAATGGAGCGCATGAACCGCTCTGGGGAGTGGCAACCGGCGAGATGAAGCCTATCTTCCGGAAAATCAAATATAATCAGCAGCTGGCTGAGCAGCTTTATGCGACAGGAAATTATGACGCCATGTATTTCGCCGGGATAATTGCTGAACCAAAGGCGATGACGGAAGCGGATTTCGAGCGGTGGATCGACGGCGCGTATTTTTATATGTTGTCGGATTTTGTGGTGGCCGTCACCCTGTCCGAGACGGATATTGCTCAGGAAGTGTCGGATAAATGGATTGCAAGCGGTGATGAGCTCAGGATGTCGGCAGGCTGGAGCTGTTATTGCTGGCTGCTTGGCAATCGCCCTGACAGTGAGTTCTCGGAAGAGAAAATCGCCGCTATGCTGGAGCTTGTGAGAAATACGATTCATGCTGCCCCCGAACGTACGAAATATTCAATGAATAATTTCATGTACACGGTGGCGGTATCCTATCAGCCGCTGCATGAACTTGCGGTCGAGACCGCGAAGGAAGTTGGCCCGGTAGAAGTTGGCCGCGGCACGGCCAAAAGCAAGCTCATCCATGCTTCTGTTAATATTCAAAAATCGGTAGACAAAGGGCATCTTGGCTTCAAACGCAAGCATGTGAGATGTTAGACCAGAATATCTTTACCTGAGGGGGAGTTGGAAATGAGTGAAAACAACATCCATGAAACCCAGCCGGAGAGAGAACAGGTTCAGCCTAAGGCCGAACATTATGTCGATGAGCAGCTGTATCCCCTTCAAAATATTGAAGGCGGCGGTTCCATCAAGAAGATTGACTTAAGTACAATGCCGCGCCCAATAAGGTTCATTGGCTATTTTATTATCTCAGTGGCCGTACTGATTGGTGCATCAGTGCTGCTGGTAAGTTTCCTCCAATAATATGCAAAACCCCCACTCCATCGTAGAGAGCGGGGGCGTTGCTATATGGTCTGGAGATTTATCGGATCTCATCAAAGAATTGTCCGATTCTCATGACTCAACTTTCGCAGCTTAAAATCGGCAGATAAGCCTTGATGTAGTTGGGCAGTCCAGCAATCCAATGATGGAGTTGACGACGAATGAGCGTTGAGATTTTCTTTCCTACCTTCGTAGCGACTTCATTGATTAAATCGACCAACTGTTCTATAGCAACCATCCAATCGATCGCACCGACTTCATCACAGAGCAAATAAAACAGTCCGCCAAAAGACCGTTGATCGGTGCTCTGCCGATGCTGCCAGGCGGGCAGAATGTAGCGCGAAAACACATGGGATGGCGGACAAACAATACCGTCACTGGAATACCTGGCGCGAGTTCCGTTCGAATAAGACGTAAAATGTTGCGGTTCTTACCTTCCACGCGTGGTGCTGCTTCGTATAGTGCCTTCAAGGAAAGTCGTTGCCCGTCTACAATGTAGCGCTTGCTATCGTTTTTAACCATACCGACCACGCAGAGTCCCCGTTTTACGACTTCCTGAATGAGAGGTACATGGGCAGATCAGCTATCCATAAGGACGTAGGAAGCTGTCATGCTCGCCGCAATAGCGCGATCTAACATGACGGCAATGACTTGTGATGCGGGAAGAAGCGCTTCTTGACGACGCTTATAGCCGGAAGTTCGCTTGTCGATTCCCTCCATCATGCCGTTGAGGTTAGATTTCAATGAGCTCAGCAAACTAAAGTCTACTGGGATGAACGAATAACCGTTGGAGCAGCCCATCGTCAGAATACGAATTCCCTTTTAATACATACCCGTCGTGTGATCCTTAAAGCGGGCTAAGATGTCCACTTTCTTTGCTTCTGTTGCGTTCGAACATCGAGTCGTCAAAGATGAATGCCGTATCCCGATCGTCGGAGGTCAACTTCTCAAAGTGCTGAATGGTTTCACCGCTCAGCGGCAACAAGAGTTTCTGCCACGGGTACCCGCTATGATTCAAGAATCGGTAAAGGGTATCCTTTACCGGGAAGGACTCGCTTTTATCGCTCTCCAGCAAGCGGAACCAGTTTTCTGATGAAAAAGAAGAACAAATACAAGCCGAAATAAGTACGCGCAAGTAAATCCAAATTTCTTCTTGAATCCCGCGCCATTCAAGTGTTTGATGACGTTCAGTTCATGAAAAGCCGGTTTGATTTCTTTTGGCAAGTTGATCGAGGGGTTGCTTTTGCTCTATCATAGAGAAGACACCTCTTCTGTGTGGTAGTGATTGCTCGACACTCTCACTTTACCAAACGAAGTGGTGTTTTTCTATTTTCGTCAAGCTGATTATCTAATTGGCTTTAACCCCATGCTGCACGTACTGTTAAGATGATTTTGGCTCTGCGAAAGTTGAGTAATAAATAATCATTACAAGTACATTAACAATCCATCGTCATTTTTCTTTTTTAAATAATCTTCCATGAGCTGTTTAGTAATATTTTTCCCATCAACTTCATTGTTGGCAGGACCTGAGATAAAAGTAATTGAGTTCTGTTCTGCCACTCGAATGGTTACAGTTTTAAAATCTTTACTGAAGAAAATATTGTTATAATGATCATTCCAGTATGGTTTTTCACTCAGGTCCTCAAAGTCCATAGCAGCTGACATATATCCTTGGTCTGTTTTATGGACACGCATATCTAATTTTCTATTATTATTTGGATCTTCAAAGTTACTATCTAAGACATTAATAGTTCCTTTAAATCGTATTTTCCCAAATGCAGAATAATAGACACTCCCTTTAATTTCAACAGATACAGGAATAGACTGAGCTTCATTATCTGGATACAATTGAAACTTTACGCCTTGTATTGAAGTTGAGATTTCTTTCGAATGAGGTATTTTAATAACCTTCACTCCAATAAAAAGCAATAATAAAATAGCAAGCAGAATAATTAACCCTTTATTTTTTCTCATTATATCCCTCCAAGACTTCAAAAAATAATTAGAAATACAATGCTCACAATTTGTAAGCATTGTATCTAATTTTATATTATGAGGTAATAATTTGACTTGCAAACCGGGAGTTAACAATTCTGCTTTTGCAGTTTTTCCTGCTGGAGAAGTAAATACTGCATTTTTCGCATAAGAAGTCCCTTTAGAAAGATTCAAGAAATTGTCAATCGCTTTTGAACTACTTGCATAATCTGTGGCATATACCGTATAATTTGTAGTTTTACTTGCTGCAGTAACAGGTTTTGCTTGGGAAGTTCCTTCATTTGCAATACCCGCAGCCACATGAGTAGCTGACATATCATACATGCTGCTTAAAGCTGACTAACCAGGGGATTAACTAGATACCATACCCGTTCGAATAGTTTGAATAACGAGGTCCTGCTCTGTGAGCCGCGGGAAATGCCCGCTGCCAGAGACCAGGGCCTGTTTGAGTTGCAGGCATCAAGTACCCTATATCGATTCGGGCTCATTTTTCTTTGAAAAAAATGAACATCATTGGCGACTTCTTACGTATATGCATTGACGGTCAAGAGAAGATTACTGCTTATATCGATTATGTTGGAAGAGAGGGGAATCCACGTTGGAATCAATCTGGGTGGAGTATGCATGGGCATTACTAATCCTTATAGGTCTGGAAGGGTTGTTGTCGGCTGATAATGCCTTGGTGCTTGCGATTATTGCGAAGCATCTGCCGGATGATCAGAAGAAGAGAGCGATTAACTACGGAATCATTATGGCGTTTGTTTTTCGTTTTGCCGCCCTTTTTGCGATATCTTTTATTGCAAATGTCTGGCAGGTACAGGCGATTGGCGCAGCCTATCTGCTATACCTCGGTTTAAAGCATATCATTCAGGCACGGTTTGGCAAGAAAAACGAGGATGTTCATAAGAACGAGAAACAAAAAGCAGGTTCAGGCTTCTGGCCTACAGTAAGCAAAATCGCTCTGGCGGATCTTGCTTTTGCCATTGACTCCATTCTTGCTGCTGTTGCTCTTGCACTTGGATTGCCGGATTCACCGCTTGGCGAATTTGGCGGAATGGACGGGGGCAAGTTTATGGTCGTGCTGCTTGGCGGAATTGCAGGACTTATTTTAATCAAGTTTGCAGCTACCTGGTTCGTGAAGCTTCTGGCCGATCGCCCGGCTCTTGAGACTACGGCGTATGCCATCGTTGCATGGGTTGGAGTGAAGCTGGCTGTTATTACATTGGCTCATGAGGATATTGGCCTTCTGGATCATGATTTCCCGCATAGCACAGGCTGGACGGTCATCTTTTATGCCGTACTGGTTGCTATTGCTCTCCTGGGCTGGTTTGCACCGGGCAAGAAACAACAGAAGGCTGAGGCTTCTTAATGGGAAGAATCGTAAAAAAGCTCCTATTGAGGTAAGATAGGAGGTATTGTGCGAAGTTCAGAAAGTAGGTTAAGGATAATGACTATTCAAAATAAGCAGCGTTACCGCTTCAGTGAAGCACCGATCTGGAATATTCAGAGGGAGTATTATGAGAAGGAAGGCTTAAGGGCCTGGAATAACGACCAGGTGCCTCAATATATAACGAGCAATCCTATGATTGCAACGGCTTATGCCGAGATGATTTTTGGTTTTCTGCAAGACAGGTCCCATGAGGAAGGGGCTGTTCAAATTGTAGAGCTTGGAGCAGGAGCCGGCCGGTTTGCGTTTCATGTGCTGCATGAGCTATGCCGGTTGGTAGACTATGCGGGAATCGCGCTGCCGTCTTTCCGCTATATCATGACAGACCTCGCGCTGAGCAACGTTGTAGCTTGGCAGAAGCATCCTGCCCTGCAATCTTTTATCGCCCGGGGGATGCTTGATTTTGCCCCATTTGATGCTGTTCATGATACAGAGCTGAAGCTGGTCGTGTCTGGTGAAACCATCAGCAAGGGCGATGTAAAGCAGCCTTTAGTCATTGTCGCTAATTACTTTTTTGACGGTATACCGCAAGAGTTGCTCTATGTGGGCGAAGGCCAAATTTATGAGACCGATGTGATGGTTGAATATCCGGAGAATAGAGAATCTCTTAAACCATCAGAGCTGCTTACGCAAATCGCTCTAAGTTACGAGCACCGGAGGGCGCCGGCATACGAGGAGGACAACTATCCTTACCGTGATGTCATTGCTACCTATCAGGAGCAGCTTGAAGATTCGCATATTGTATTCCCGGTTGCCGGGTTAACTTGTCTGGACCGGCTAAATCAGCTGTCACAGGCCGGTTATCTGCTGCTGACAGCAGATAAAGGGGATCATCTGCTTGATAACTGGAAATTCGCGGACCCGCCGGAGCTCGTCCTGCACGGCAGCTTCTCTTTAACAGCCAATTACCATGCAATTCAGCAGGTTTTGGAACAACAGGGCGCCTTGGTGTTATTTCCCCAGCATCATTATGAGAATATTAATGTCGGCTGCATGATCCATGTGGATTCGCCGGAGAGCTGTCTCCAGACTCGGCTTGCTTATCGCAGGTTTGTAGATCGTTATGGCCCGGATGACTTCTATAGCTTGAAGATCTGGGTGGACCGCAACCTGGAAAGCATGGAGCTTCGGCATATCCTGAGCTTCTGGCGTCTTGGCGGTCATGACGCGGAGTTCTTTATTCAGAGCACGAAGCAGATCTCGAGTCTGCTGCCGAATGCGCTGGATGAAGAGAAGGAGGATATTTTACTCGGGATACAGATTATGTGGTCTTCGTATTATGTGATGGAGCAGAAGTATGATCTCGCGCTTGAAGCGGGATTGCTGCTGTTTGAGATGGACATGTATGAGGAGTCCAAGCATTTCCTCGAGATCTCGGTACGGGAAGATGAAGAGGAGATTGTATCCACCGTATTTTATTGTCTGGCTATTTGCTCGTTCGAGCTGGAACTAGTGGAAGAGGCTTTGCATTACTTGAGAGAATTGATAAGGCTTGAGCCGGATCATGAAGAGGCGCGGGCTCTAATCCAAAGTTTTGAGTAGGAATAGAAAACTCTGCTTGTACCTTACGCAACGTCATCTATTATGCTTAGTCTGCCGATGATCAGTCAGTTAGTGTTAACAAACGAATGATGAATGACGGAGGACGGAGAGAATGAAGATGACGGCTATTCTTGGGGAGAATGAAATCATTTCGACGCGTGAGTTCGATTTTCCACGGGAACGGGTCTTTGAAGCATGGATCAATCCTGAACTGCGGGAGCAGATTAATCTTCCGTCAGTTGTTCCAGGATGCAAAGGCGTTTGAGGCGGTTAAGGACTTATGCGTCGAAGCTAATGAACAAAACTTCGATCGGTTGAACCATGTTTTAATTGAAGGTTAACGGGCGGCTTCATAACCGCGAGGGTTTTTCATTTTTACGTTCCGAGAGATACCAAGTATAATGAGATACAAAGTAGATTTCAGATGAAGCGTGAGAGGATGGTAATCATGTCAGTCGGAATTTTAGCTCATTTGCTTGGAACGATGCCTTATAAGGAATTGGCCGCGAAGGTCGCGGCGCAAGGTTTTCCCTACGTACAGCTGGCGCTTGCAAAAGCGTTCTCGGATGTCGATTCCCGGCTTGGCAAGCTAAGCCCCGGACTCGCACAGGAGGTAGGAGGAGCATTTGCAGAGCAAGGAGTCCGCATTGCGGTTCTGGGCTGCTATGCTAGTCTGGTTGATCTGGACGATGAGGTATACCGTCATAATGTAGACCGTTTCAAGGAACATCTTCGGAATGCCCGGCACTTTGGCGCTCCTATTGTGGCAACAGAGGTTGGCGGCGTGACTGATCCCGAGCGACGTGCCCAGCATGCAGAACGGTTAAACCGGGCGCTTGAGGAGCTGGTCGAAGAGGCGGAACGATGGGGTGTTACGATTGGTCTGGAAGCCGCACAAGGACATATGATTGATTCAACAGAGACACTTGCTGAAGCAATTGATCGCATCCCTTCCTCCTGTGTTGGTGTCGTGATGGACCCTTGTAATTTAATGAATCCTGCCAGATTCGAGAATCAGGACCATACGATGCGGGAAGCATTCCGCCTGCTTGGTCCGCGCATCGTGAGCGCACATGTGAAAGACCTGCGCCGCGCTGCGGACGGTACGTTGACGGAGACAGCAGCCGGCTTAGGGGAGCTGAATTATCCGTTATTCTTCGAGCTGCTTGAGCAGTACAAGCCGTATGGCTTTGCGACTATGGAAGCGGTGAGCGAGCCGCAGATGGCCGAGGCTGCGCGTTTCATCAGGGAAGGCCGGTTGGCCGCGAGAAATCTTCAGCGTTGAAACGGTGAGTGATGGCATTGATGCTTTGCAGCAGCAGCGAGCCAACTCCTGTCCGGTTTTTTGGTTTATGTGAAGCACTTAAGGACCCAATGGGACCTTAGGTGCTTTATTTTTGGCATCTCTTATTAGACTCCTTTCCACCCCGCCGCCCGCCCCGACTGGCAGCAACACGAAAATTTCCTCTTACTTGGCTAATTAGGGTTCCCGCCGCCCGTCTCCACTGGCTATAACACGGAAAATTCCTCTTACTTGGCTAATTTGTGTCCCCGTCGCCCGCCTCCACCTGCTGTAACACGGAAATTTCCTCTTAATTGGCTAATTAGCGTTTCCGTCGCCCGCCTCCACCTGCTGTAACACGGAAATTTCCTCTTAATTGGCTAATTAGCGTTTCCGTCGCCCGCCTCCACTGGCTGTAACACGGAAATTTTCTCTTAATTAGCTAATTAGCGTTTCCGTCGCCCGCCTCCACTGGCTGTAACACGGAAATTTTCTCTTAATTAGCTAATTAGCGTTCTCATTGCCCGCCTCCATCCACTGTAACCCGAAATTTGGCCCTAATTACCCGGGCAGGCCAATTCCTATCCGGTGATCTGCTTGAGTTGGGCGAATTTACATGTTCGCATCCTGCAGTCATTTCCGTGTCTCCTTACGTCTACAAAAAATAATTGGTATCGAATGAAAAATAACGGGGCACTCAGTTGTATTACAAGTGAAAGGAGGTGCTGAGGTGTACAATTCATATGAGCTCAATGAATCTGTGCGACGGGCCTTGGATCTATATTCGCAAAGCATGATCAAAATTGCTTTCGCTTATTTGAAAAATATAGCTGATGCAGAAGAAGTGACGCAGGAGGTTTTCCTGGCGTATTTGCAGAAGCGTCCTGTCTTCGAGAACAGCGAACATGAAAAAGCATGGTTGATTCGAACAACCATTAATAAAAGCAAAAATATGCTGAAGACCGGCTGGTTCAAAAGCAGAAACCCTGTTCCCGAAGACCTGAGCTACCTCCCCAAGGAAGAAAACGAGGTTCTGCAGGCAGTGCTCTCCTTGGACAAGAAGTATCGGATTCCGATCCACCTTCATTATTACGAAGGATATTCGATTCAGGAGATTGCCGTTATTATGCAGGCGAAGGCCGCAACGGTAGGAACCTGGCTGGCCAGAGGACGTTCACTCTTAAAAGATAAGATTGGAGGCCTGGAAAATGAAGAAATCTGTCTATAAGTCCGCGATGTCCCGATTGCGAACCAGCGACGACTTCAAAGAGGCAACCTATCAGAAGTTAATGCTGGAATTAGATAAAACAACAAATAACTCAACCGTACAAAAGGAGCCGATTATAATGGAAAAAAGCAAAAAGAAATGGACTGGTTGGACAGTAGGTATCGCAGCAGCAGCAATCTTGACAGTTGGCGTAATTAGCATAAACCAGAATCAAAACAACCCGGCGTCCACGCCAACTAATCAGGAACAAACGGCTGAAGCGACAACTAAGCCTCCTATCATGGGCAAAGTTGCGGTTAACATCGATGGTGTGATTTCCGAAGTAAGCCCGGACGGCAAAAGCTTCAAAGTAGGCGATCTGTGGGTGGAAGTAACGGATCAGACACAGCTGGGAAGCAGCGAGCCAACAGCGGCAGAGCCATCCGAAGAGCTGCTGCAGAAGGACTTTAAAGTTGGCAATATTGTATCCGGCTATACGGCTCAGGATGTAAGCACGGGCAAAGTAACGGCTGATGTAATTTACAACAATATCGCACCTCAAGCAGATAATGGCGGCAAGCCCGCTACGACAGCTAAAGTACAGGTTAACATTGACGGCGTGATCTCTGAAGTAAGCGCAGACGGCAAAAGCTTCAAGGTGAATGATGTATGGGTAACTGTAACGCCTGACACGATCATGGGCATTGACGGTCCAACAGCGGCTGAACCATCCGAAGAGCTGCTGCAAAAAGAATTCAAAGTAGGCAACGCGGTATCCGGCTTTACAACAGAGGACCTGAGCACAGGTAAAGTAAATGCAACACGTATTTACAACAACATAGCTCCGCAAAAATAATCGTTAATCGTGAAAAGGCGCCTGCAGAGGTTGCCTTTTCTTTTTAACCACATAAGAATTGATAAGTTTCCGAGCAAGTCGGAAGAACAAATTCTTATTGGCGATAAAGTCTACCTCTAAACGCGGTCGCCCTTCTTCGAAAGGCCTCGATAGAGGTTTTCTCACCCTGCATCCCGCACCTTTGAAAAATGTATAATATGGACATCATTTTGCGAAGAATTGTCCATATCCGACATTGCTTGTGGGACGGCTGCTCCCTATAATAATTGATAATGAGTATCATTATTATAAAAAGGGGAAGTCAGTTATGTCTTATATGTCTATCCGAAGCCGCTCCGCGCTTATCGGAGCTTTTGTTCTGATGCTGGTGCTATTAGCCGCTTGCGGTAATTCAAACACCACTTCTAATTCAAACGGGACTCCTGCATCTAATGCAGCTGCAGCGGAAACACCGTCTGCCACGCCTGATGCAAGCCAGGAGCCGGCTACCTATATCTACAAGGATGCGCTTGACCGCGAGGTAGAGATCCCAACACATCCAGAGCGTGTAATTACCACACAGTATTTGCCGGAGATGATTGCGGTAGGAATGAAGCCGATTGGCGTAGCATCGCATTTGCTGACCAACTTTGTTGCCATTAAGGATCAGCTGGACGGTATTGAGGATATTGGCGCTGCCAATGATCCAAGCCTGGAGAAAATACTTACGCTGAAGCCTGATCTTATCATTGTAGCCGAATGGAATAAGGACCAGCTTGAGAACCTGAGCAAGATCGCTCCAACCATTGTGGTGCAATGGGAAGGAAATGATGCTTTTACGCATTTCAAGGAAACGGCAGCTGTTCTGGGGCTGAGTGACAAAGCAGATGCCTGGATTGCGGATTATGAGAAGAAGGCAGAGGAGGCGCGTGCCAAGCTGGCCTCCTCTGTGAAGCCGGGTGAAACCTTCGGGGTGGTGGCTATTGGCGGTTACGAGATGAAGCAACTGCGCGTATACGGCGATTCGAATGTGGGCTTCACCTTGTTCGATACACTGAAATTCCCGATGACCGATACGGTTAAGACGGAATGGGAAAAGGGCAATAACGAGAATGGACTTAACATTTCGCTTGAGAAGCTGTCGGATTTTGCATCTGCAGACCGGTTGTTCCTTGTCACCTTCGACAATGACCCGGACTTTGCGAAGCAGGTGAATGAAAGCAGTCTGTGGAAAAACCTACCTGCTGTGAAAAACGGCAAAGTGTATAGCGTTGATCCGGATTTGTGGTTCTCTTATGATGTCATGTCATTTAGTGCCCAGTTGGATGATGCTATTAAGCTTCTCAGCCAATAATATTTTGGTTCGCCGGCAGATCCTGTTGGATCTGCCGGCGAACCTCTTTGTCTTTTAAATTTATATTTATGAAGCTGGAATTGCATCACAATTCTTTTTAGGAGGATGAGCGGTATGCTCCCGCTGATTTATGTATGGGCAGATTCAAAGCGTATCGTATGTGAGGGAATAACTATTCATAGCAGCTGGATGTCGGGCAGACATACCCTTTTTCTCGTGTCGGAAGGGAAGGGGAAGTTATGGGCAAATGGCAGAGAATATGCCTTGTCGCGAGGGAAGTGTCTGCTGTTCCCGCCGGGCATTTCATTGAGGCTGGCTCATTTGCCAACCTCTATCCTGGTTGTTCAGGAGCTGGCATTTGATTGTATTTCGCTCAATCAGGAGGCTTCCGAGACCCGGTTAACCTGGGAATTGCCCGAGGGGGAGCTTTCGCCAAAATCCTTCAGCCGCATTGAAGAGCTGTCATATATACTGTATGATGACCGGCGGGTAAGGGATGGAATAGCTGCTTACGGCAACCATGCAAGGTTCCAGGAGTTAATGTATCTCATCTTATCGGAAGATCCAGCCAGCCAAGAACGGGCATCCATAAAGGCGGTGGAACGGACCATTGATATGATACAGCAACGGCGGACATCAGACTTTACCTTGGGGCAGCTTGCGGAAGAGACGGGGTTATCTGTAAGACAGTACTCGCGGATCTTCAGACAGCTAACAGGACAAAGTCCAATCGATTATCAGATTGAACGCCGGATGGAGTATGCGAAGTCACTGCTCACAGAATCCGGTCAATCCATCCATCACATTGCACAAGAAGCGGGGTTTCGTGATCCGTTTCATTTCAGCCGCAGCTTCAAGCGGCATACCGGCGTGTCCCCCAGGCTGTACACGCAGCTGAGCAAGCAGACAGTCCGGCTGGTATCGCAGCAATTCCTTGGAGAAATGCTGGCACTGGACATCCGTCCAATCGGAGCACCCAAGCAGCTGCTGGAATGCCGCTTTTTCGACGGGCTCACCGACGGTATCAGAGCAGCGGGGGACAGCGTGGTCACCCCTTACATGGATGTGTTATCGGAGCTGAAGCCAGATATGATTGTTACCTTTGATGGTCATCATCTGCAGCCCTATTCCCAGATTGCCCATACGCTGGATGTGTCGTGGAAGATGCCGTTCTTTGACCGGTTTCGCTATATTGCAAGCCAGGTCGGCAGACTGGAATTGGCGGAACAATGGATGGAGCGGTACGGACAAGCTATTATGGAGGCCCAGGAGAAGCTTTCCTCTTTTTTGGCGCAGGGACAGACGGTTTCCCAATTCTGGATGAGAGAGCTGCCTGACCGATTTGATGCCTACCTGGACGTTGATGTGCTTTACCGGGACCTTGGGATGACAGGGCCGCCAGCCATTGAGGAAGCGAGACGTTTACCGGGCCATCCTTTCAAGATTCAAGTACCGTTGAATGAGTTGTCTGCTTATGCAGGTGATCATCTGTTTGTCGTTGTATCTCCGGATGCAGAGTCGAGGCGGGAGTTCTTTAAGCTAACCGAGAGCCCGCAATGGAAGCGGCTGGAGGCCGTGCGGCAAGGCCGCGTATATCTTATGAATCTGGATTGGGTACGCGAGGACCCCTTATCCATCATGGGCAAGCTGGAGAATGTTGTGCGTCTCTTGGCAACAAACGCATAAATTCGAGCTTTTTCACGTGAAACATTGCGATAATACTTTTCATTTTCCGCCCTGGTCCAAGGGCGGTTTTTTGTTGGTATCCATCTCATTATTCCAAAACTATGTATATCCTCCTACGCTACCGCTCCTTTAAGCCTAGTTACTTGGGTGCAATTAGGTACTTTAGCCCCGCATATAAACTTGGAAAATTAATCTATAATGAAGGAAACATTTTTCGATATTAATCGACATATTTTCTCAGAAAAGGTGAGTTGATCTATGTTTTCTCCTTTCCAAAAGAAGAAAGAGCAGCAGCAATCGCGAGAGGATCTTGGGATAAGGAGGGACTTGGAGGAACCTCAGGAGGAAGTGTCGGTCCATTCGGCTGAGGCTGAAATCCATGATGAGCCTTCAGGCTCAGGCTCGATTCTAATGAATAAGGGCCATATGGATAAACAGTCGCTTGATCTCGTGTTTGCTGTTGAGCAGATGATTAAGGCCAAGCAGCATGTTGAAATGAGCCATAATGATCTGCAGGACCGGCTGGGACATGCGAATGGTCAGATTGACCGGTTGAACAGAGATCTGAAGAATCTCGGCAAGGTCATTGAAGAGCGCGAGAAAAGCATTCTGGATCTGGAGAAGAGACTTAGCGATAAGAATCTGAAGGTTGATCAGATGATGGATGACTACCGTGAGCTTCACTCCGTCTTATCCGGTGAGATTGAGGAGCTTAAAAATGTGGTTGAGCTCGAACGCCAGAATTATGCGGGACTGTTGCAAAAGCACAACGAGACGACTGCCGATAAGAATAAAAAAATTAATGAGCTTGAGGAGAAGAATACAAGGCTGGAAGCCGAGCTCTCCCAGATGAAACAGAAATTCGATGCCCTTCGCCAAGAGAAGACGCATCTTCTTAATATTGTAAATGACTTTACGAACCGGCTGACTTCCCCGTTTGCACCAAACACAAGCTCTATTGATGGAGGTTCATCCGATTAAGGTCATGCCCGGAACGGGAAGAGAAGGACGATGGTGGGGATGGAGACATACAGCACGCAGGTGATGGAGCTATTGTCTCTTGGGAGAACCACAAGTGGTGTTGGGCAGATTAAGATCGCCGTTACCCAAGATGACAAGTATGCCGCATACGTAATCGACATGGATGAGTTTACGTTCCTTGAGCTAGAAGCATTAGGGCCATTACAGGGAGACAGGATTCGCCTCTCTCCTTACTCCAAATGGGATCCCTATCGCAATTCGTATTATAGTTCCTTAATCCAAACTACGGGCGATACCCGTAAACCGTTGTATTTTGCATGTAGTGAAGCATATATTCATCTGATCCAGCAGATTCTGCACGGAGAGTATTCCCCCGTTCCTCCAGAAACGGAAGAACAGGCGGCAGAGAATGTGCAATCGATTTCAAACCCGCGAAGGCTTCGGAGCCGGCTCTCTGCACGACTGCCGAAGATTGCGGTTGCTATTCTTATTATGTTTGGTCTCTTGGCGATTCTATCTATTGCCACCGGCGGCAAGGTCGATTCCGCGCGTATTCTGGGCGGACAAATCGCCAAGGAAAGGGCTGCCAACGGCCATTCTGTGAGCATGCCAATTGCGCAGGCATCCTCCGCAGTCAGCGTTATGAACATGGCGGCGGGCTCACAAGCTGCTTCCGTTACTACAGCAGATCAGACCGTTATGGCAGAGGAGCCAGAATCCGTACAGCCTGAAGCGATCGAGGAGCCATCTGCCTTCACCATTATCGATATCGATGAGGAGAAGAAGTTTTTCGGGTTGCCGAAGGAATATGTGGCTTTAACCTTTGATGATGGGCCCTCCAAGCTGACGAAGGAAATTGTGGATATTCTGACGGAACAGAAGGTGCCGGCGACATTCCTGTTCATAGGACAAAATGTTGCACATCATGAGGAAGCCGTCACGTATGCGTCCAAGCATGGCATGTCCATCGGCAATCATTCCTGGGACCACAGTGTAATGACCAAGTTTACTCTGGAGGATCAGATCGGGAATCTTTCCAAGGCCAACAAGGCTATCGAAGCGCTGACTCATCAGCCGGTCACCTTGTTCCGTCCGCCTTATGGCGCGGTTAACGATGATCTGGTCTCTGCAGCCAATAAGCAGCACATGAAGACTTTGCTCTGGAACCGGGACCCGGAAGACTGGAACGCAAAGAATCCGGAGGATATTATCCGTTATTTCTATCATGTTGAAGCGGCTGGCGGTATTTATGTTCTTCATGAAGACAAGAATACATTAGAAGCGCTGCCTGCTATTATCAAATATTTAAAAGGCAAGGACTTAACGTTTGTGGCTTTCAAGTAATTTTATCTATACTATTCGCAGCGAAGCACCCGTTTGGGTGCTTTTTTTGTCCATTTTTTATAAAAATGTTTGGCCAATGGTTCAGCAGGTTTCAGATTGTGAGCGGAGAAAATTTATTCTTGAGCATCGGTCGATTTTACCGGTTTCCGTTCGTTGTTTATACAAAGGCCCAGAATCATAATCTTAGTCTGAGGTAAAGGAGAGGATAGCTATGAAATTCCTTTGTTTAGGTTATTTGAATGCACGGAAGATGGATGCTCTTCCTAAGGAGGAGATGGATGCCGTAATGAGTCAATGCCCGCCTCATCTGGAGAAGTTCTATCAGAGCGGCCGGGTGATCATGGATGCCGGTCTAGCCAAGGAAGCCGCAAGTCTGCGGCAGATTGACGGGAAGGTCAAGGTGCTGGATGGTCCTTTTACCGAAACGAAAGAGATGATCGGCAGCGCGTTTATCATTGAAGCAGAGAATATGGAGCAAGCAGTCCGCATTGCCGCTTTGCATCCCACTGTACAAGTGGAGGCGGGAGAGGCGTTAGAATGGGGGATTGAGATTCGTCCAATTCATTATTTCAAGGGAGAGAGCTGAAGGGGATAGTAATGAGGGCTGCCCATACCACCACGGGCAGCCCTGCTTTTCTTCTACAGCAGAAGTCTGGCTTTCGTATTATTCGGCTTCGCTGACAAGCGTAAATCTTTGATTCACATGCTGCGGGTTCTCGATTTCATCCAGCACGGCTAAGGCAAAGTCGGCATAGCTGACGTAGCTTTGGCCTTGGCTGTTTGTTATGACATGATCGAGGCCTTTCTTGTAGGTGCCTGTCCGTTTGCCGTTTGGATCAAAAAATGCGGCCGGGCTGATATAGGTCCATGTAATGGAGTTCTCGCTTTTCAGCTCATCAAGCTGTTTACCGGCATTAACTGCTATCGGATACACAAAGGCCGGGAAGTCCGGCGTATCCATCAGCTTCGTTGTGTTTTGCTCATCAACATACAGGCTTCCGGCACCGCCAACCACGATGAGCTTCGTATTAGGGGCGTCCTTGAGCGCCTGAACCAGAGCTCGTCCGGCATCGACATAGAGATGTTCTTCACCTGCGGGAGCGCTAAACGCAGTAACGACAACGTCAAAGGCCGATAAGTCAGATCCCGTGAGGCTGAAAATATCCTTCTCAAGAACATTGACGTTTGTATCCGTTAATTTCGCTGCATTTCTTACAATAGCGGTCACCTCGTGACCCCGCTCTACGGCTTCCTTCAGAATTAGATTCCCGCTTTTGCCATTTGCTCCAATGATACCAATCTTCATAATCTATTCCTCCATTTTCTTTCATGGTTATGTTGTGCGATTAAGCTTAATCTTATATTATTTCCTTAGTCCGACTTTTTAAAGTAGTCATAATAATATTACCTAGTTATAAAAACAGAACCATAGATGGAACGAGGGATTGCAGATAGCCTGCAGCTCATTTACAGGAGAAATTCCGGCGGAGCAAATCAAGGTTTGTCCGGTAACCGATACGCAGAATGTTATTGCAGGCAAGTGGAAGATTATTATTTTATGGCATTTGAGTTCCACCAAACGGTTTGGGGAGCTTCAGCGGCTTGTCCCCGGCATTTCGAAGACCATATTGACCAGTCAGCTCAGAGAGCTTGAGAAGGATCAGATGATCCACAGGAAGGTCTATCAGGAAGTGCCTCCGAAGGTCGAGTACTCACTGACGGAAGCAGGGGAGCAATTTATTCCTATTCTCGAAAGTATGGGGGAATGGGGCAGGAAATATGCGGTGAACAAGAACCGCCCTTAGATCGGGAATGACATTCTGCGATATTCCAAATGAAGTGATAAGCTGAATTACAAGAAACCACTCCAAAGTTTGGAGTGGTTTTGTTGTTTTTCAGGTAGTTCGAGGGTGCATTTGTGGAGAATAGTTCAGGGAATGGTTAAAAAATCATGCGGAAATAGCGTCGATTATAGCTTGAAACTGTCGTATAATAGATATAGACATTTTCATCTATTGATTATCGTGAGACAAATTTTTTTAGATACAGAAAAGATGTGTGAAACAGGAGCGTGAACATCCTTTCTGCAAATCGAAGGGTATAAGGACGGTTAAAATGAGCAAACAAACGAAAACAGACGTAATCTTAATTGGTGCCGGTATTATGAGTGCTACCTTGGGCTCATTGCTGAAGGAATTAAAGCCGGACTGGGAAATTACAGTGTTCGAGCGGCGCGCTACGGCCGGTGAAGAGAGCTCTAACGAGTGGAACAACGCAGGTACCGGGCATTCATCGCTATGCGAGCTGAACTACACATCGGAGAAACCGGATGGCTCGATTGACATCAGCAAAGCGATTAAAGTAAACGAAGAGTTCCAGGTATCGAAGCAATTCTGGTCTTATCTTGTTAATAGCAATCTGATCCGTAATCCGCGGGATTTTGTTGTACCCGTTCCTCATATGAGCTTTGTGCAAGGGGAAAAAGATGTAACGTTCTTGAAGAAGCGTTTTGAAGCTTTATCGGTTAATCCATTGTTCGAAGGAATGGAATTCTCGGCAGATCCGGCTAAGCTGGCGGAATGGATTCCGCTTATGATGAAAGACCGGAAGGTGAATAATCCTATCGCAGCGACCAGAATTGAGTCCGGGACGGACGTCAACTTTGGTGCTTTAACGCGCATACTGTTCAATCAATTGAAGCAGCAAAACGTCGATATCAACTTTAACCATAATGTAGATGATATTAAACGCGGCAGCGACGGTTCCTGGGAATTGAAAGTCCGCAATCTGGGAAGCGGCAGCACAGAACGTATTAATGCGAAATTCGTCTTTATCGGCGGCGGCGGCGGAAGCCTGCACCTGTTGCAGAAATCCGGAATTGAGGAAGGCAAGGGCATCGGAGGCTTCCCGGTAAGCGGACTGTTCATGGTCTGCAAGAAGCCGGAGGTTGTGGCCCAGCATCGTGCGAAGGTTTACGGCCAAGCTCCGGTCGGCGCTCCGCCAATGTCCGTACCGCATCTGGATACCCGTGTGATTGACAATAAAGAATCGTTGTTCTTCGGCCCGTTTGCCGGATTTACACCAAAGTTCTTGAAATATGGTTCTATGCTTGATTTGTTTACATCCATCAAACCGCATAACCTTACTAATATGATGGCCGCTGGCGCAAAAAATATGTCCTTGACCACTTACCTGATCAAACAGCTGATGCTTTCGAAGGAACAGCGCATGGAAGCTTTGCGCGAGTTCATTCCGAACGCGAAGAGCGAAGATTGGGAACTGCTCATAGCTGGCCAACGCGTACAGATCATCAAAGAAACAGCTGCAGGCAAAGGCACTCTTCAATTCGGTACGGAAGTAATCAGTGCTGCTGACGGTTCGATCGCTGCTTTGCTTGGCGCTTCGCCAGGCGCATCGACGGCTGTATCGGTCATGCTCGAGGTTATTGCCAAATGCTTCCCGCAGCATATTAAAGAGTGGGAGCCAAAGCTGAAGGAAATGATTCCGTCCTACGGAACAAAGCTGCTGCAGCATCCTGAGCTGATTAAGGAAATCAATGCGACAACCAACGCAGCTCTTGGTCTGGCAAGCAAAAAGCAAACAACAAGCTCGGCGTTGGCGTAACGCCTTATATTTATAACATGGCAGGGGCCTTCATTTGCTGACTCGGCAAATGGAGGCTTTTATTTTTGTTGGATTTCTGCAAGTAAATGAGCGGTATCGTTCATGAGATCCGGTATCCAAGCCTCGGAACCGGGAATGATCTCGGTTCCGCCGTAAACAAGCCATCGTAATGACTTGATGAGCCAGCATAAACCGCCTACGGACACTTGCCAGTTCAGTGTTTCGATCTCTATATTGGCTTCTGCTTGATAGGCAGCAATCACTTCCGTTCTGGACAGACCGCCCAAGGCTTGCGCTTCGGTTATTAAGCAGTATAGGTCACCCAGATGCGGACTTAAGTAAGAGATTGACCAATCGATTGGCATAATGCCGCCGCTGTTTTGAATCAGCAGATTTTTGGCATGGTAATCATGATGCACGAGGGTGACGGGAACGGAATGATCAAGCCTGTCCAAATGATGAGGCAATAGCTTGCTCAATTCCAATAAACATTCCGATCCGGCTAACTTGCTTGACTTCATCAGATCCTCCAGCAGATTCAGAAAATCATGCCGGGATACGGTGTAGGAGTCCATGATCTCTTTCGGCAATGCTTTTTCTAAATTGGCGGCTGCTCTCCGTCTGAAGCTTGCCAATTCTCTAGCCGCCTCCAGAAAAAATGCAGGCAACGGCTGTTCCTCCAGATTGCTGTCTCCCGCATCCTCCATTACCATTACTCCGCTATTTTGCAGCTGTACATAGTGAAAGATCATTGGTGCTTTGATTTGCAGGGGATAGACGAGCTGATGATAGATGCAGGCCTCGCCTGCCATCTCTTTCCCGCCCCATTTTATAATGCGTGATTCGCCTGTTGTAAGCTTTACTCTGTACACTTCGGAGAGTGCCCATTTCCTTAACGCTGTCCATTCTGTAACCTCATTAAGTAAGGGAATCAAACCTTGATAAGCTGAAAAGCATGTTGGAATCATCATATATTTCCTCCCGAATAATATTTAACGAAACCTATTTTTACATATTCTAGGAAAAAGATATAGACTTATGTTTTCCTCTCTGCTATGATGTTGAATAAGGTCTTGAAAAAATTCGGGACTCTTTTTTCATGTCTTTTTATGCTTGATAAATAAAGAAGCGGCTGTCCCGAAGGATGTTTGCTCAGTGGGGAAACAGCTCATATAAGTGATAACTCCAAAAAATAGCGTTGCCTGTGCAACGCTATTTTTATTTTGATCTTTTGCTGCATTTTGAGCAGATGCAGGCGAGTGAAGGCGACCGACCTCCAGTCTAACTTTGGGCAAGCCTGGTCACCATACGTTGGATTTCCTCCAGCGAAATCAGGTTATATGGATGGCTTGCGGGAGCCGCGTTGGAGTTACTCCATTGAAAATGAGAGAACGCATCTCTTTTATCGAAATGGGACTGATTATACTGCGGAGAATCCAATGTAGCGGGAGTGGCCAGTCAAATATGCTCCGTTATGCTGTACGGAATCCAATGCAGCTCTACTTTGTTGGGCACAGAAGGGAAGAGGTTACTCTATCCCTCCAATATAAAAGCTGTCCCAATGCTAATTCATGACTTTTTGGAGCAGCACTTTATGGTTTACCGATTCTCAGGCGACTTGCTCTTGGGCTGAAACAGGAGGCGGGTAAGCCAGTTGAACTTTTTAATACGGCAGTTATGGAAAGCAGCAATCTTCCATTCGCCATTCTGCTTCACAAGCAGATTGGTATTAATGGAATCCCGGCTGGCTGGCGCCTTTTTCTGCCATCGCATAAGAACGGCTCCGGTTGCATGGGCAAGAGCTACATCCGGGGAGAGGAAGCGTAATTGCATTTCACGTAAATCAGCAATCATCTTTGATCCGCGCAGCGGGCCATCCCATAATGCTTGATGGGCGCTGTCGATTTCAGCGCGGCCCTTCAGATGCTGCCCGAAGAAGGTGACATAGTCCGCATCCGGGGTGAAAATCTCGCTGTAGGCCTTGCTGTCCCCCTGATCCCAGGCCCTGTACAGAGCTCTAAAAACATTGTGTATCGCCTGAACATCCTCTCGATTATCCGGCATTGACTTCCATCCTCTCATGACGATTCCTCTTTGCCACTTATTATAAAGGAACCGCCGAATGAGTTAATCGCCCATGGGAAGGAAGCTGCCTCAGACCATGGGCGGATTAGAGCGCAGCTGCTAGGGATGGTTACATAAACGGATTAACTCCGCCCGGCCCTCAGGCGGTATTCAGTCGGGGAGCAGCTTGCTTCTTTGCGGAAAGCCTTGGCAAAGTGATTGGTATCGGGGAAGCCGACCAGCTCTGCAATCTCCTTAATTGCAAGGCTGGTCGTGCCAAGCAGCGACTTGGCCTTCTGCATCCGCTTGCGGTTCAAATATTTGAGCGGAGAAACCGCAAAATGCTTGTTGAAATAACGGACCAGATAGTTAGGATGAAGATGGACATGCTTGGCAAGCTGCTCAAGCGTCAACGCTTCGGATAAATGGGTATCGATAAAAGCTTCAATCTGCTTCAATCGTTCGATCTCGCCCAGCCGTCCCGGCACGAACCTGAGGTGGGTATCAGACTGGGAGAGGAAGATCGCGATGATTTCAAGCAGGATGGCCTTCTCCCGGATTCGCGCCAGATAAGCGCGGTCCTGATACAGTTCCCCCAGTTCACGGAACAGGTTTATCAAGCTGTCCATATGAGCAGGGGAGACATCGAGAATGTGCGGGACCTCCAGCCACTGGAACAGGTCCATCTCTCCCATCGTTGCGGTGAAGTGGCACCAGTATTTCGAATAAGGGCGATCACTAACAGCGGAATAGGATTGCAGAACATGGGCGGGCATATGGACAAGTTGTCCGGGAACGGGGCGATATTCCTGGCCGTCGATCTTAAGCCAGCCATCTCCCTCGCAAATCAGATAAAATTTATTATAAGAGGGCATATAATCGAGCTCGCGCCATTGCGGCGTGCATTCAGTATAATAGGCTTCTTCCAGATGAACCTGCAAATGCTGAATCATCTCATTAAGGAACTCGTGATTAGGGTTAATCGGCATGCGGACACCTCAAGTCAGGTTAATCAAATGCCTGTACAAGCTGATTGGCTGCCTCTATCATATCATAATTGACTGCTGGACTAAGAAATTGCGGCATGTCCGGCTGTATGGTGAACGGATGGGATATTTCTTGATAGCCAATCGTGATAAATATAGGGGGTGAAAAAATGGAAGCTCAAGATAGCGAGTTTATTGGTATTTATAAACGGAATCTAAGCATGGTCTACAGGCTATGCTTCATGTTTTTGAAGAATACGGCCGATGCCGATGACGCGGTTCAGTCCATATTTTTGAAGATAATAAAGCATAAAATGACTTTTAATAATAATGAACATGAAAAAGCATGGCTTATTGTGGCGACCAGGAATCATTGCAAGGATATTCTAAAAAGCTGGTGGAAATCCCGTCGTGTCGATCTGGCTGAGCTGCCGGACAAGACGTATTGGGAGAACAACGAAAGGGATAAAGAGGTGCTGGAGAAGCTGCTTCGTCTGCCCGAGAAATACAGGACTGTACTCTATCTCTACTATATTGAGGATTATTCCATAAAAGAGATATCCAAGCTGTTCAACCGGAGGGAAAGTACGATACAAACGCAATTATCCAGAGGACGCGAGCGGCTAAAGGCTGATATGGGAGGGAAGTATTATGATAGAGAAGCATCTCATGGAACAATTTGAAAGGTTAAGACCAAATGAGGAGCATGAGCAGAAAATATTTCGTCAAATAATAGAAAAAAGTACGATTGAGTCAAGACGATCATTCTCTTGGAGGCATTTACGGCCCGCAATGCTCGTGGCAGCTGTAATGATCTTTGTACTGACAACAACGGCCTATGCAGGCTCTTATCTTGGCCTGGATGTGAAATGGCTGGGCTTTCTAAATCCTTCGAATAATGAGCAGGGATTGTATTTGGACCATGGCGCGTATGTGGTTAATAAGCAAACAGCTAACAACAACGGCATAGTGGAGGTCAAGCAAATTATTGGGGACAGCCATTTGATTTATATTTTAATGGACTTTACTGCGCCTGAGGGAATTGCATTAAACGCACAACGCTATCGGTTTGAAACCTCTTTAAGTCAGCGCACTCCGGGGTCTTCCAGCTCCAGCTACGGTTATACCCTGCTGGAAGATGATAACCCAAACGATAATAAAATAAGCTTGGTCATGAGCTGCTTGCAGAAGGATAATAAGCTAATGGGACAGGATGTTATTTTGACCGTCAGCAATTTAGAAGAAGCGGATGTTTATCCTGATCAGTATGAAACGCTTATTCCGGGCTCTTGGACAGTTCAGTTCAAGATGGATTATACCAATATGTCGACTACGTATCCGGTAAATAAAGCAGTCTCTTTATATGGGTATGAGGGCTCTCTATCCTCACTGTCTATCTCGCCGATTGCCATTACGATCAAGGTAACCAGCGCTCATGTGAAAGAGATCTCAGCGGCTGCCAGCCAATCCTTCAGGGAGATTGGACCAAACGAGTATTCCGACCACTATCCGGTTACGATTAAGTACAAAGATGGAACATCGGAAACAACAGCTGTCTTTAATGGGATGTCCATAGGGGATCTATTAGATGATACCATTACAGTTGTAAAAACGTTTACTCCAATCATTAATAATAAAAAGATAGAGTCGATTGTATTTTTTGATGAGGAAATTGATTTATAAAGCTGTGAAAAACGGCTAGGGAATTCCTGTTGAGTGCAGTTCCTTAGCCGTTTTTGACCACATCGAAGCTGCTCTTTGCTTGAGGAGTTACAAATCTCTCAGCCGCAGACATTCGATACCGTTCATATATTTGCGCAGTGCTGCCGGAATGCGGATCGAGCCGTCCTCCTCCTGATGATTCTCAAGCAGAGGAATGAGGATCCGGGGCGAAGCTACGGCCGTGTTATTGAGGGTGTGGCAGAACCGTGTTTTTCCTTGGGCATCCCGATAGCGGATGTTCGAGCGACGGGCCTGAAAATCCAGCAGATTGGACGACGAGTGGGTCTCGCCGTAAGCCTGACGGCTTGGCATCCATGTCTCGATGTCCATCTGCTTATAAGTCTTTTGCGACATATCTCCCGTACATACCGCCATGACGCGATAGGGGAGCTCAAGCTGCTGAAGGAGATCCTCCGCATTTTGCGTAATTCCCTGGAACATCTGCTCCGATACCTCCAGGCTGTCTTCACAAATAATAACCTGTTCCACCTTCGAGAACTGATGTACCCGGTACAAGCCGTGTACATCTTTTCCCGCCGATCCGACTTCATTCCGGAAGCAGGTCGACACGGCAGCTAATCTGATAGGCTCGCGGACATCTACAATTTCGTTATCGTAATAAGATACAAGCGGAACCTCCGAGGTACCCACCAGCCATTTATCATTGCGTTCTATTTGATAGGTTTGGTCTTGGCCTAGCGGGAAGAAGCCGGTATTGTACAGGGCCTCCTGTCGAACCATGAGCGGAACCTCAAGCAAAGTGAAGCCTCTAGTCATAAGCAAGTCCAGAGCCAGCTGTTGCACGGCACGATGCAGGGCCGCGCCGGCACCGGTCAAATAATAGTTGCGGCTGCCGGCTGTTTTGACTCCGCGCGGGATATCGATCATTTGGTGAAGCTCGCCCAGCTTTACATGATCCTTGGGCTCAAAGGCAAAGTCAGGCGGTTCTCCGACCCGTCTCACCTCGACATTATCCTGATCCGAGAGGCCAATTGGCGTGTCCGGCGATACGATGTTCGGGACATATAACATCAGATTCGAATATTGATCGTGAACAGCCTTATGTTCTTTTTCCAAGGCGGCTAAACGATGGTTAATCCCCTTCATCTGCTGCTTCTTCTGTTCGAGATGCTGAAGATCATGGCTATAGATGGAGAGATTGATCTCCTGAATCGTCTGATTCCGTTCCTGGCGAAGCTGTTCGATGTCCTGCAGCAGCACCCGTCTCTGATCATCCCATGCCACAAGCTGCGAGATGGAGAGGTCGATCCCTTTCTGGTCTGCGACGGTTTGAATACATTCCTGGTTGTTTCTGATCCACTTGATGTCTAGCATGGCAACTCGCTCCTCTACAATTGAATACAAAAAAGCGCTCTAATCATCCGATTGGGACGAAGAGCGCTTGTATTCTCGCGGTGCCACCCAAATTGATTAAACAGTTTGACCACTGTCTAATCCACTTAGTTCCGCGGTAACGGGCGGGTCCGGTTAACTTAGGGGAGTAATCCCTTGGCGAGAACGCCTCCGAGTTGGATTCTCTTCATCGGCATAATTTCGTTTGAATTTTTAATAGTATAGCTTATGCTGCTATTTGTATTCAAGTGCTAATATGTAATTTATAATCAGTGCTGCTGTAGAACAGCGGGAACAGGGGAATAATAACGCTCGGTTTTATCTAACGTCTCCCGTGTACTCTCATCCCATACATAACTCAGCTCAAACGTGCCTTCCTGGAAGAATAACGGGAACCGGCGTGCAAACCAGCTTTGCATCGGAAGCTTTAATGCATCCTCCTTGTTCACCCAGAGCAGCTCGCCTTCGGGCGGATTCTCGAGCAGAGTCCCCTCAAATGAAGTCGCCAGATAGTTAAAGACCATATATCTCAGGTTCGCGCTGGGATCGCAAAATTCCTCAAGACCTTTATAGATAATGTCCTTGACGATCAAGCCGGTTTCTTCCTGAACCTCCCGGATCGCGCCATTCACTAAACTTTCGGGAAAATCCACTTTGCCGCCGGGAGCAATATAGCCGGGAAATCCCTTTTTGTCTGGCCTATTGATTAAAAGTACCTTATCCTTATCTTGAACCATACACATCGTATACATTTTATAGGTAATGGACATATTGTGCCGCCGCCTATTCTCTTAGACTATGAATAATTAGTTTTATTTTAGCATTTAACCAAAGGTCTGTGCATCATTAAAGCAGGGCTATCATGTTGTAATATCGAGCGGGTGAAGCCGGTTGAGGGAAATATCGGACATATGATTGAGCGGTACAAGGACAAATATTTGGGGGAGTAACAAGCCTATGAGCGAGAGCGATATTATCAAGCAAACAAAGCTGCCGATTACGGTTGGCAGGATGAGGCATGATCTGCATCAGCTGGGTGTACAGGAGGAAGATCATCTGATTGTTCACTCCTCCTTGTCCAGCCTCGGATGGGTATGCGGCGGTGCGCAAGCTGTTGTGCAGGCGCTGCTGCAAGTTGTTGGGGCCGAAGGGACACTCGTCATGCCGGCGCAATGCGGGGATTGGAGTGATCCTGCAGAATGGGGACATCCTCCGGTTCCGCAGGAATGGGTCCCTGTCATTTATAATGAAATGCCGGCTTTTGATCCGGCGGTTACTCCAACACGCGGGATGGGACGAATCGCCGAGCTGTTCCGGACTTATCCGGGGACGCTGCGGTCGGATCATCCGCAGGTGTCGTTTTGTGCAAACGGCAAATATGCGGAGTATATCACCTCAGGCCATCCGTTAACCCCGCAATTTGGCGAAGCCTCCCCGCTTGGCAAGTTATATGCGGCAGGGGCGAAAGTGTTAATGCTTGGTGTCGGTTTTGATTCCTGCACCAGCCTTCATCTTGCCGAAACGAGGCTGTCCGGCATGCCGACCAAAAAAATGGGCACGGCGATGCTGGTGAATGGGCAGCGTTCATGGAAATGGTTCATGGATTACGCGTATGACTCCGGTGATTTTGAAGAGCTGGGCAGGCATTTTGAAGATCAGGGTACCATTCGCCGCGGTCAGGTCGGATATGCGGAATGCATGTTGTTTGACATGAAGGAAGCGGTTGATTATGCCGGAGATTGGTTGGCAAAGCATCGGCATTAGTTCTTGATTCTCATCTGGAATGGAGCGGGCGATATGATCGAGCGATTGATGTATAGGGCAGCATGGAAGGATGGACACGAAGCGGATGGCATAGCGGCATTACAGCAGGATGGGCAGGTGACCCGTCTGGTGAAGCAAGGCCGTTTGATGACAGCGGCGGCATTTCATTGGAATCATAATGTCTTTCTTTATTACGAATGCATAGATGGCAGACTAACCCCTGAAGAGGTTGCAGGGGCGGCTAAGCCGTATTTGAAGGATTGGCCTGGGCAGGCGGAGCCGCGCAAATGGATTCCGATGATGGATGTCTTCCATTTCAACGAGCCTGCGGATACGGAGCACTGGCTCCGTAAGCATCCGGTGGAGAGAAGAGTTGGGCGAGTCGCGCATCTGAAGCCGGAAATGGTCAGCAGCTATATTTATTATCATTATCAGCTTCAGGAGGAGCGGGCTTTCTTTGGTCCCAAATATGAAATTATCGGTATCCACGAGAACCTCCTGTTTGGTTATCAGGAATTTCCGAATGTGACGGAGGAGCCTGTTGTGCCGGGACGTCTGCAGACAAAAGGGACACCGGAGAACTGGAATGACTCGCGGATGGATTTGCATTTTCAGCCATGGGAAGACGGGCATCTGTATTTCAAGCCGATCGAGCAGATTTATGCTTACTACCTTGGTCATATTAATGAATAGAAATCGATGGTTGAAGGGAGCTGTCCGGCATTGCCGGGCAGCTTTTATTCAAATATAAGGAAGTATAAGTTTTCGATACGATGCTTATATTTTATTCGCGAAACATAGGCCGCCCCTCCTTAGGACGGCGAGAGCCGTTTCCGAGCTGTTGTCGATCCCAGTGGGCTGATACCGTTGGGTGGAATCCATTATAAGGATAGTTACTGGGGGTTAGCGCATCATTCTGCTGGAGTAAATCCAACGTAGAAGGACGGCGAGAGCCTTTAACTAACGGGTTACTTGGCTATTCGCCCCGCCCCCGCTGACTCTTATTCTATCTGACTGACCGACCGCTACCGCTCATGTTCTGCTCCCCCTAACTTACGTTGCACGAACTGCAGCATATTGGTCCAGAATGGTGGGTGCAGGCAGGATATGCTGCGCAGAATGCATTATACTTCGCCGAAACGAGCGAAAATCGGCTAATTGGTCTGAATATCCTGCATTCCATGCAGGATATTTCTCATTATTAAGCCTAAATGCTTTAATATGCTGCAATATGTGCAATGTAGAGGGGGGAGGAACGTTACCAGCTAGTAGTCAATCCCATACATGAGCTCAAACGCTTCATTATGTTGCATGATGTGCAGCATTGCAGCATAGGCGGGAGGCTCGAAAGAGGAGATACCGAGGAAAATAGTCCGTCAGTTGGATGCGATGGATGACGGGGCCCCCTGCTTCCGCCACAATTCCAATGCGAGGCATGCATGGGCGTTATGACGCCGGAGTATTAAAAAAGCCGTTCACGGATACGAATACAGAATAGAAGATACAAAAAGCAACGGAACGTAAGGAAACTCCTAATACTCCGTTGCTTCGTATATTCAAAAGTAGCAGTGCGAACTTAAAGGATGCCGTGAGGCGTTTTTCTTAAAATATAAGAAAGTATAAGTTGTTCTATACTGTGCTTCTATTTCATTCGCAAAACGTATGCTGTCCCTCCTAAGGACGGCACAGCCGTTTATGCTGATAGGACGGGAGAACCCGCGATTTCACTGGCGCAACCTGCTGTTGCGGGGCT